>Ga0181530_10000410_pt1 | contig 54893 bp, 44 predicted proteins | sample PEATcosm2014_Bin_42_FD_119769 | JGI IMG/M metagenome (GOLD analysis project Ga0181530, IMG submission 119769) | Peatland microbial communities from MTU Mesocosm Facility, Houghton, MI, USA - PEATcosm2014_Bin10_60_metaG | ecosystem: Environmental > Terrestrial > Soil > Wetlands > Peat | place...
CAGGCGCCGGACCGGCTGTGGGACCTGCCGATCGCAGATGTCTTCTCGCGGCAGCGCAAGAATTTCACCCCGGAGCCAGGGCGGAGGGCGACGAAGGGCCACAGGAGTCGTACCGTTAGCGCGTGCGGGAGACTGGCCTATGGCCGTCGTCGGGTTCGGGTCACCGCGCGCGGCGCCCCGCTACGTGACATTGCCGCCAAGGGCGACGCATCGGACTGCGACGGTCGGCAACCGGCTCAACTCGACTCATCCCAAGCACGCACCCCGCCCGGCCCGTCGCGCCAGTTCCGCCCGGCAGGCAGCGTCCTCAGCACGGCAGCCGCCCTCCAGCCACCACTCGCGCACCCCACGCAGCAAGGCACCGACTTGCGGCCCCGGCGGCAGGCCCAGCGCCAGCACGTCGCGGCCTTCCAGCGGGAACACCGGCTGCGGCATCGCCGCCAGCCGAGCGCGCAACGCCGTCCAGTCCGGTCCGCTCCCGCCGTCCAGCCAGGTTCGGTCCAGCAGCACCGCCGGATCGGTGTCGGCCAGCAGACGCCGCAGCGCGGCGTCATCCGCATCGGGCCCCGCCAGCGGCGCGGCGCGCAGCGCCACCAGCCGGTCACGGTCCACGTTGGACAGCCGCAGCCGCGCCGCGAACGCCTCCGGATCGCCCGTCAGCAGCGCCGCCAGCCGCAACACGGGATCGGCCGGTGCGCCAGCCGCCACGACGCGGATCAGCCGAGCCGGATCGGCGCCCTCCGGGATCACCGCCGCCAGCACCCCAAGCGCGGCCATCAGCGACACCGCCCCACGCGGGTCCGGCGCCGCCAGGATGCGGCTCAGCTCGCTCCACACCCGCTCGGCAGAGAGCTGCGCCAGTCCGGGCACGCCGGCGCGGATCGCCGCCAGCGCCGCCGCGTCGGGCGGGCCGGCGGCGTAGCGCGCGTGGAACCGGAAGAAGCGCAGGACGCGCAGGTAGTCCTCGGCGATGCGCGTCGCCGGATCGCCGACGAACCGCACGACGCCGGCGTGCAGGTCGGCGATGCCGCCGAAATAGTCGAACACCGCGCCGTCGCGGGTCATCGACAGCGCGTTCATGGTGAAGTCGCGCCGCGCCGCATCGGCACGCCAGTCGTCGGTGAAGTCCACCACGGCGTGGCGGCCATCCGTCTGCACGTCGCGGCGCAGCGTGGTGATCTCGAAGCCGCGGCCGCCGGATACCGCGGTGACGGTGCCATGCGCGATGCCGGTCGGCACGGCGCGGATGCCCGCCCCCGTCAGCGCAGCGACCACCTGGTCCGGCCGGCGTGGCGTGGCGAGGTCGATGTCGGCGACCGGGCGCCCCGCCAGCGTATCGCGCACTGCACCGCCGGCAATGCGGGCCTCGGGCAACGCGGCCAGCACGGGCATCAGCGCCGGATCGGACAGGAAGGCGGGCGGCGTGATGGTCAGCGCTGGCTGCATGCTCATCGCGGCACGCCGTGGGCTGGGACGATGCGACCATCCACCAGCGTGGCCGGGACATAGGTCGTGTCGGGTGGCAGCGCGCCCTCCTTGTGGAACCACAGCAACGCGGCAAGCAGGACCACCAGCAATGCGGCCGCGGCCGCGAGGACGCGCGGTGACGGGCCCGTCGCCGGAGCCATCAGGCGCCACGCGGCGAAGACGATGATCGGCGTGAGGAACAGGGCTATTTCAACAAAACGCATGCGCGATGATCTTTACCTCTCCCGCGCGTCGCGCGGGAGAGGTCGATGGCGCGGGAGGGCCGAGGGCGGGGTTAATCGGGTCGGCACGTCGCTGCCGCGCGACGTGGCGCACCGCAGCGTGGCAATGGAGCAACAAGATCACCCTTACCCGGAGCGCTCTCGCGCGCTGCGTTGATCCGCTTCGCCGTCTTGATCCGCTTCGCGGCCCAAGCCCGTGCTTCGCGCGGGAGATGTTGCGTCATCCACGCAGCTTCTGCGCCAGATGCACAAGAATCGCCGCGGTGGCACCCCAGATGTAATGGTCGGGGTGCGGCCAGACCCAGTATTCTCGCAGATTGCCATGCGACTCGCGCCGCTGCCGCCGCGGCGCGCGCGGATCGAGCAACACGTCGATCGGCAACTCGAACACCGATTCCACCTCGTGTGGCGACGGGTGCAGCGTCAGGCCGGGCGGCAACAGTCCCACCACCGGCGTGATGCGGTAGCCGGTGCCGGTGACGTAGTCGGCCATGCGCCCGAGCACCTGCACGTCGCGCGGGGACAGCGCCACCTCCTCCTCGGCCTCGCGCAGGGCGGCGGCTTCCGGCGTTTCGCCGGCATCGATGCGGCCACCGGGAAAGCTGACCTGGCCCGCATGCTTGTTCAAATGCGCGGTGCGCTTGGTCAGCAGGATACCGGGCACCTTCCCCAGCACCACCGGCACCAGCACCGCGGCCGGCACCGGCGGCGCGTCCAGCGCCTGCAAGACCTCATCGCCATACACCACCGTGCCGTCATGCGGCTCGGCGACCACGGTCGTGAGGCGTGCGCGGAGTTCCTCGGGGCTCACTCTTCGCCGCGCGGCATCTCGCCCAGGGAAAAGAACTTGCCGCCGCTCCAGACGCCGAGCATACGGCGGCAGCCGACCCATTCCGGCACGGCAAGAGCCACCAGTTCGTAGTACACCGCGCGATTGATGCGGGCCTCGATGCCGAACGGGCCGGCGCCGGGACGCACCAGGAGATAAGGGGTCGGCTCGCAGGTCAGCAGGTCGTGCGCCACACGAATCGGATTCTCCGGCCCGGCGGTAACGACCTGGTCCACGTTGGTGCGGAACGACAGCACCTGCTGATGCCCGTCACCGCTCCACTCGAGTTCCACCGCGATGAACGGCGCGTCCTCCACCTCGATGCGGCCGCGCTCGGCGGGTGTCTGCAACCAGAAAGAACCGTCCTCTTCGCGCCGCAGCACACTGGAGAAAAGGCAGACCAGCTCTTTGCGGTTGATCGGGGTCCCGCGATACAGCCAGGAGCCGTCACGGCGGATCAGGAAGGGGAGGTCGCCACATTCCACCGGCACACGCCGGGGCCGCGGCACCGTCTGCTCGGCAAACGCCATGGCGCCTCCGAATCGTCCCGTCGCCTGCCCGCCATGCGGAAACGCGGCGTCGAGCGCGCCAAGCCTGCCTGCGTTCACGTCTCCATCTCCAATGGCTGACGACTAGCTCTGCTCCACGCGATATAGGTAGCATCCCCCTGTCCGCGAAAGAGCCTATATGACGGCGATGGACCAAAACGTGGAAAGCGAGAGCTGAATGGCGGCCGGAATGGCGGCCGCGCCGATGGGCGCGGCAAATGCGGGGCAGATGGCCTCAACGGATCAAGGCGCGATCCTCGCCGAGGTGGAGGCGCTGGGCGCCCGCGTCGCCCGGGTGCGCACGGCGATCGGCCGGGTGATCTTCGGCCAGGACGAGGTGGTCGATCAGACGCTGATCACCTTGCTCTCCGGCGGGCACGTCCTGCTGGTCGGCGTGCCCGGGCTGGGCAAGAGCCGGCTGGTGGAGACGCTCGGCGTGGTGCTGGGCCTGGCCACCAAGCGGGTGCAGTTCACCCCCGACCTGATGCCGGCGGACATCGTCGGCTCGGAAGTGCTGGAGGAGGCGGACGGAAAACGCAGCTTTCGCTTCGTGCAGGGGCCGGTGTTCTGCCAGTTGCTGATGGCGGACGAGATCAACCGCGCCAGCCCACGTACCCAGTCGGCGCTGTTGCAGGCGATGCAGGAGCAGCGCGTGGCAATCGGCGGCGTGGAGCACAAGCTGCCGCGGCCGTTCCATGTGCTGGCGACGCAGAATCCGATCGAGCAGGAGGGAACGTATCCGCTGCCGGAGGCGCAGCTCGACCGGTTTTTGCTGGAGGTGATCGTCAGCTATCCCGATTTGGACGCCGAACGCACCATGCTGCTGGCGACCACGGGCATGCCCGAACTCCCCCCCGGCCAGGCGATGACCGCCGAGGAACTGCTGGCGGCACAGGCGCTGATCCGCCGAGTGCCGGTCGGCGAGAAGGTGGTGGAGGCGATCCTGTCGCTGGTTCGCGGCGGACGGCCGGAGACGGCGGACGACGAGACGGTGCGCCGGCACGTGGCCTGGGGACCCGGGCCGCGCGCCGCGCAGGCGCTGATGCTGGCCTGCCGCGCCCGCGCGTTGCTGGCGGGCCGGCTGTCGCCCAGCGTTGACGACGTGGTGGCCCTGGCGCGCCCGGTGTTGCGTCATCGCATGGCGCTGAGCTTCTCGGCCCGCGCCGATGGGGTGGTGCTGTCGGAGGTGATCGACCGCCTGGTGGCGCGTCTTGGATAGGGCAAAGAAGTTGGCGATGGTGAGGGTGAAGGAAAACCTCTCCCGCTTTGCGGGGTTGAGCCGCGAAGCGGATCGACGCGAGACGCGAAGCGTCGAGGGTGAGGGTGCCGCGGCACGCACGCTATCAAGACTCCCGCGTGCCGACCCGATCACCCTCGCCCGGCGCTCCGCGCCGACCTCTCCCACGTCATGGGGGAGGTTTACGTGAGCCTCTCCGCCCGCCGGGCCGAGGCAGTCGGCGCGCGCCTGCCGCCGCTGCTGGTGGCCGCGGAACGCGTCGCCTCGACCGTGGCGCAGGGCGTGCACGGCCGCCGTCGGGTCGGCCAGGGCGACAGCTTCTGGCAATTCCGCCGCTTCGTCGCCGGTGACCCGATCGCGCACATCGACTGGCGGCAGTCCGCCAAGTCCGGCCGCCCTGTCCCCGACGGCTGGTTCATCCGCGAGACCGAATGGGAGGCAGCCCAGACCGTCTGCCTGTGGCGCGACGCCTCGGCCTCGATGCGCTGGCATTCACGCGCGGTGCCGATCGAGAAACGCGAACGCGCGGACTTGCTGCTGCTGGCGCTTGCCTCCCTGCTGCTGCGCGGTGGCGAGCGCGTGCTGCTGATGCGCGAGGGTGTGCGTCCGGTGTCCGGCCGAGGCGGCCTGGACCGGCTCGCCCAGGACCTCGCCAGCGCGGCGGCAGACGATGCCGGCATGCCGCCCCAGCTTCCCGTGCCGCGGCACGCCAGCGTGGTGCTGTTCGGCGACTTCCTGTCGCCGCTGGCGGAAATCCGGGCGATGGTGGGCCGGCTCGCCGCGATCCCGGTCACCGGCTACCTACTGCAAATCCTCGATCCGGCCGAGACTCTGCTGCCCTATACCGGCCGCATCCGCTTCCGCGGCCTGGAACGCGAGGGCGACACGCTGATTCCGCGCGTCGAAACCGTGCGCGACGAATACGCCCGCCGGCTGAAGGCGCAGCAGGATGGCCTCGCGGCCATTTGCACCGCGGCGGGGTTCGGCTTCGGCATCCACCGCACCGACCATCCGCCGGAGGTGGCGTTGTTGACGCTCTACGCCGCTTTGGGCGTGCGCTAGCGCGGGTGACTGCGCTAAGGTTGCCGCGATGATCTTCGCCGCTCCGTGGATCCTACTCGCTCTGGCGGGATTGCCATTGTTGTGGTGGCTGCTCCGGGTCACCCCACCCGCCCCGCGTAGCGAAACCTTCCCCGCCATCCGCCTGTTGCTCGGCTTGCACGCCACCGAGGAAACGCCGGCCCGTACACCCTGGTGGTTGCTGGCCCTGCGTCTCGTCGCCGCGGCATTGGTGATCATCGCGCTGGCGCGGCCGGTGCTGGATGCCGGGTCGCGCTTCGTTGGCAGCGGACCGGTGCTGCTGGTGGTGGATAACGGCTGGTCCGCCGCCGCCGATTGGCCGAAGCGCGTGCAGGCCGCCGACACCATGCTGGACCGCGCGGCGCGCTCCGGCCGCGCCGCGGCGTTGCTCGCCACCGCACCGGACGAGACCGGTGCCGTCCCGCAGATTACCCCGGCAATGCCGGTCCCGGACCTGCGCGCCCGGCTGGCCGCGCTGCATCCGCAGCCTTGGCCGCCGGACCGCGCCGCCGCCGCCGCCGCCCTGGTGGGCTGGAAGCAGCCAGGCACCGCCGTGGTGTACCTCGCGGACGGCCTGACGGACGGCGCCGATTTCCCCGGGTTCGCCACGGCACTCGGCGACGCCGGCGCGGTGACGGAAATCTGCTGCGACGCCGCGCCCGCCCGCCTGCTGCTGCCGCCCGACAGCGAGGCCGACCGGCTGGTGGCGCGCCTGGCGCAGGCGCCGCAGCCGATCGACACCCAGGCCGTGGTGCTGGCACAGACCGGCGACGGCCGCACCCTGGCGCGGACCACCATCGCCCTGTCGGCCGGAGCGTCCGCCGGCGCTTCCGGCATCGTGCTGCCGCCGGAATTCCGCAACCGGCTGGCGCGGCTGGTGCTGGAGGGGCCGCCATCGGCCGGCTCCACCGTGCTGCTGGACGAGCGCTGGCGCCGCCGGCCGGTGGGCCTGCTCGCCGGCGACCTGGCGACCGCCGATACGCCGTTCTCCGGTCCGCTGTTCTATCTGCGCCGTGCGCTCGCCCCGTTCACCGAGTTGCGCGAGGCGAACATTGCGGCGCTGCTGCAACGCGACCTGTCGGTGCTGGTGCTGGCCGACCGGCCGCTACCGTCGGGGCCGGAGCGCGACGCAGTGACGCAATGGGTGCAAAAGGGCGGCCTGCTGATCCGCTTCGCCGGCCCTCGGACGGCGGAGCAACCGATCGGCGAGAGCGACCCGCTGCTGCCAGTGAAGCTGCTGGGCGGCGACCGCCAGTTGGGCGGGGCGTTGTCCTGGAGCGAACCGGCCGGACTGGCGCCGTTCCCCTCCGGCTCGCCGTTTGCCGGACTTGGCGCGAGCAATGAGGTAACCGTCACCCGCCAGGTGTTGGCCGAGCCGAGCGCCGATCTCGCCGCCCACACCTGGGCGACGCTGGCGGACGGCACGCCGCTGGTGACCGAGACGACCAAAGGCGCGGGCCGCATCGTGTTGTTCCACGTCACCGCCAATGCCGACTGGTCCAACCTGCCGTTGTCCGGCCTGTTCGTTGACATGTTGCGCCGGCTGGTTGCGCTGTCGGTCGGGGTCGCCGCGGCCGAGGGTCATACCATGCTGGCGCCGGCCGAGACGCTGGACGGGTTCGGCTTGCTTTCGGCGCCGCCGCCAGGCGCTTCGGGACTGCCGGCCGACGCGTTCGGGTCCACCGCCGCGTCGCCGCGCCATCCGCCCGGGTTGTACGGGCCGGAAAACGGACGGCGGGCGCTGAACCTGGGTGCCGCGACGCCGCCGCCACAGCCGGCGCCGTTGGTCTCCGGCGCGCGGGTGGAGCAATTGGCGGCAACGGTGCCGGAGCAAGCGTTGGGGCCGCCGCTGCTGGCGCTGGCGCTGCTGCTGCTGACGCTCGATCTGCTGATCGCGCTGGGATTGCGCGGGCTGCTGCGCCTGGGGGCAGCCGGTGCGGCGGTGGTGCTGGCGGTGGCGCTGGCGGCAGGACCGGCGCACGCGACTGCCCTGGAGACCGGCGTGCACCCGGCGCTGGCGACCCGGCTCGGCTATATCGCCACCGGTGACGTGCAGGTGGATGGCGTGTCGAAGGCCGGGCTGGAGGGGCTGTCGGAATACGTCAACCGCCGCACCGCGGCGACCCTGGTGGAACCCGATCCCGTCGAGCCCGGCAAGACCGATCTGAGCTTCTATCCGTTGCTGTATTGGCCGATCACCGCGGACGCGCAGCCGCTGTCATCCGAGGCGGCCGCGGCGCTGAACGACTACATGAGCCGCGGCGGAATCATCCTGATCGATACACGCGATTCGGGCTCGGGAGCAGGATTCGCGCCGGGCACCGATTCGGCATTGCGGCGGGTGGCGCAGGGGCTGGTGATCCCGCCGCTGGCCCCGCTGACCACAGAGCATGTCCTGGCGCGGGCGTTCTATCTGCTGCAGGACTTTCCCGGGCGCTACACCGGCGACACGGTGTGGGTGCAGCGCGACCAGGACCGCACGAATGACAGCGTCAGTCCGGTAATCATCGGTGGCAATGACTGGGCGGCGGCGTGGGCGGTGGATCCGGACGGACGCAATCCCTATGCGGTGATGCCGGGGGGCGCCCGGCAGCGGACGATTGCGTATCGCTTCGGGGTGAACCTGGTGATGTACGCGCTGACCGGGAACTACAAAGGCGACCAGGTGCACGTGCCGGCCATTCTCCAGCGGCTGGGGCAGTGATGCTGCGGTCGCATCCCACCTGTCATTGCGAGGCGCGAAGCGACGAAGCAATCCCCCGCCTGACGAGCGACCGCTCCGCTCGCGGGGGATTGTTTCGTCGCGTCGCTCGAGCAGTGCAGAATGTGAAGAGGTGCGAGGCTGGTCAGAACCAGTGGAAGCCGTTGGCCATGAGCGCCGCCAGTCCGAGCGCGACGCTGATGATGGCACCGAAGAGGATGCGGAAGTCGCTTTCTACGGCATCGCGCAATGAATCAATCCGGCGGTTCGTGTCGGAGCGCAGGTCGTGCACTTCCTGCTGTAGACCCGCCATTGCCTGCTTTGTCGACGCGGCGATCTCTTCCCGCACGGCGACCCTGGCTTCCATGCCGGGATCATGCGGCGGACTGCCGCCACCTGTAAGGTTGTTCACTCCGTCCATATCCGGGCCCGCGGCGGATTTGGGGATTGGAGCAGAAAGAGCCGGCCCACGAGTTAACGGGCACCACCAACTGGGCCTGTACTTGTGGGCTGGAAGCCACATATTTGCCGCTGGCGGGAACCGCCGCCCGTCAGGCGGGAGATTGCTTCGTCGCTACGCTTCTCGCAATGACAGGTGTGTCGGGGCAGCGACATCGGCGAATGACAAGCGCATGGTCGTAGGACTCTGAATGCACCCTGAACAGGCCATCGCCGCGCTGCGCTTCGATCCGCTGCTGCCGGTGTGGCTGATCGTCACGCTCGGCGTTCTCGCGGCGCTGATCGTCGCGCTCGCCGCCACAAGGCGGGCGCGTGGCACGATCCTGCGGTTCGGCGCCTTCGGCGTGCTGCTGCTGTGGCTTGCGGGTCCGCGCCTGGTGCAGGAAACGCGCGAAACGCTACCCGATGTCGGGCTACTGGTAGTGGACCACACCGCCTCGATGCAGGTCGGCGACCGTGCGCAACTGGCGGAGGCGGCGCGTGCCGCCATTGCAGCGCAGGCGGCGAAGCTGCCCGACCTGGAGCTGCGTACCGTCACCGTACCGGAGCAAGGCGATGCCGGCACGCGGCTGTTCAGCGTGATCGACCGGGCGCTGGCGGATATCCCGCGCTCGCGGCTGGCCGGCACCATCGCCATCACCGACGGGCAGATCCACGACATCCCGACCATCGCGCCCGGCGGCGCGCCATTGAACGTGCTGATTCCTGCCAAGGGCGAGGAAACCGACCGCCGCCTGCGCGTCATCGAGGCACCCAGCTACGGCATCGTCGGCAAGTCGGCGACGCTGCGGGTTGCCGTGGAGGACCTCGGCGTTGCGCGTCGCGGCGGCACCGCCAACCTGACGATCCGCCGCGACGGCGACCCGCCGCGGGTGGAGAACGTGCCGGTCGGGGTACAGCAGCAGATCGAGCTGCCGATCACCCGCGCCGGTCCCACTGTGGTGGAACTGTCGGCCGACAAGTTGCCCGGCGAGGTCTCCACGCTGAACAACCGCGCCGTGGTGGAGATCAACGGCGTGCGCGACCGGCTGCGCGTGCTGCTGATCTCAGGTGAGCCACATCCCGGCGAGCGCACCTGGCGGCGGCTGCTGAAGGCCGATCCGTCGGTGGACCTGGTGCACTTCACCATCCTGCGGCCGCCGGAAAAGGATGACCTGACGCCGCTGAACGAGCTGGCGCTGATCGCGTTCCCGGTGCGCGAGCTGTTCCTCGACAAGATCGGCGAATTCGACCTGATCATCCTGGACCGGTTCCAGAACCGCGGCCTGCTGCCGCTGCCCTATCTCGGCAATATCGCAGAGCACGTGCGGGAAGGCGGGGCGCTGCTGCTGTCGGTCGGGCCGGAGTTTTCCGGTCCGGCGAGCTTGGCCGCGACGCCGCTCGGTGCGGTGCTGCCCGGTGCGCCGGCGCCGTTCAATGCGGTGGTGGACGGACGGTTCCGGCCCCAGGTGTCCGACCTGGGGCAGCGTCACCCGGTGACCGAGGGGCTGACGGGCGCCAATCCGCCGGACGCTTCGAACACGCCGCCGAGCTGGGGATCGTGGTATCGCCACGTCAATCCCTCGGACGTGCATGGCGAAGTACTGATGCAGGCCCCGGATGGCGATCCGCTGCTGGTGCTGAACCGGGTCGGCAAGGGCCGCGCCGCACTGTTGCTGTCCGACCAGATCTGGCTGTGGTCGCGTGGCCACGACGGTGGCGGGCCGCAAGCCGAACTGCTGCGCCGGGTGGCGCACTGGCTGATGCAGGAGCCGGCGTTGGAGGAGAACGCGCTGACGGCGCAGGTGGCGGACGGGCGGCTGACGATCGAGCGGCGCTCCACCGATCCCGGCCCGCCAGGGGATGTCACGGTGACCGATCCGGACGGCAAGACGCAGAGGCTGAAGCTGACCGAGACCGCGCCGGGGCGGGCGACCACCGGGCTGGCGGCAACCGCGCCAGGGGTGTGGCAGGTGAGCGACGGACAGCGCTCCGCCTATGCCGCGGCCGGCGCGGCCAACCCGCTGGAGATCGCCGATTTGCGCGCGACTGCCGGCCTCGTCGGCAAGCTGGCGCGCGCGTCCGGCGGTGGGGTGCACTGGCTGGGCAGCGCCGCCTCGCCGGATGTGCCGGAACTGCGCCGCACCGAGCCGGACCGTGGTGCGTCAGGCAGTTCCTGGATCGGTCTGGAGCGGCGGCACGACCACTTGGTGACCGGTATCGCCGCCCTGGCACTGCTACCGTCCTGGATCGCGCTGCCGCTGATGCTGGGCCTGATGGTGGGTGCCTGGCGGCGCGAGGGGAGGTAGAAAACCTCTCCCGCCTGCGGCGGGAGAGGGCGGCGCGAAGCTCGGCGTGAGGCTGATCGGGTCGGTACGCTGTTGTTGCGTGCTGACCCGATCACCCTCGTCCTTGGTGCTTCGCACCTTCGCGCCCTCCCGCTTCGCGGGAGAGGATTATTCTGATAAGCAGACGGAAACTGCCGCGAATCGGGGGAAGCCATGTCCGGGCACAGCAACGAACATCGACCGGTGCGGGTCGTGGTGTGGGCGCGCCTGCTGCTGATCTTGCCGTTTATCGCGATGCTTTGGGTCTCGTCGTACGACCGCGCCGAGCCGATGCTGGCGGGCATCCCGTTCTTCTACTGGTACCAGCTCGGCTGGGTGATCCTCGGAGCGGCGATCATCGGGTTCGTCTACCTGGTGGAGCGCTGATCCATGAACTGGACCGCGCTGATCGTCTTCATCCTGCTGTTCGGCTTCATCACCTGGCTGGGCTTCGTCGCCGCGCACTGGCGCAAGGGCGACCTCGGCCTGCTGCACGAATGGGGGCTCGGCGGGCGCCGCTTCGGCACCTTCGTCACTTGGTTCCTGATCGGCGGCGACCTCTATACCGCCTATACCTTCATCGCGGTGCCCGCGCTGATGTTCGGTGCCGGTGCCATCGGCTTCTTTGCCGTGCCATACACGGTGATGATCTATCCGCTGCTGTACATCGTGTTCCCGCGCCTGTGGTCGGTGGCGCACAAGCACGGCTATGTCACCTCGGCGGATTTCGTGCGCGGCCGCTTCGGCAACCGCTGGCTGGCGCTGGCCATTGCGTTCACCGGTATCCTCGCCACCATGCCGTACATCGCCTTGCAGCTTGTCGGCATCCAGGTGGTGATCGGTGCGATGGGCGTGGAGACCGCCGGTTTCGCCGGCGACCTGCCGCTGATCATCGCCTTCGTCATCCTGGCCGCGTTCACCTACACCTCCGGCCTGCGCGCGCCGGCGATGATCGCCGTGGTGAAGGACCTGCTGATCTATATCACCGTGTTCGCCGCCATCATCGCGGTGCCTATCCATCTCGGCGGCTATGACAAGGTGTTTTCGGCCATCCCCTCGCCCAAACTACTGCTCGCGGCGCCACCCGCCGGTTCGTATGGTTCGTTCAGCGCCTATGCGACGCTGGCGCTCGGCTCGGCCTGCGCGCTGTTCCTGTATCCGCACTCGATTACCGGCATCCTCAGCGCCTCCAGCTCGCGCGTGGTGCGGCGCAATGCCGCCATGCTGCCGGCCTATTCGCTGATGCTGGGGCTGCTGGCGCTGGTCGGCTTCATGGCGATCGCCATCGGCGTGCAGTCGATGCCGGAGCTTGCCGGCGGGTTCAAGCGCTACTCCAACAACTTCGCGGTGCCGGCGCTGTTCCTGGCGCTGTTCCCGAGCTGGTTCGTCGGCGTGGCGTTCGCCGCCATCGCCATCGGCGCGCTGGTGCCCGCGGCGATCATGTCGATCGCCACCGCCAACACCTTCACCCGCAACATCTACCGCGAGTTCCTCAACCCCGCTTGCACCGACGCCCAGGAGAGCCAAGTGGCGAAGATCACGTCGCTGGTGATCAAGGCGGGCGCGTTGGTATTCATCTTCGCACTGCCGCTGCAGTACGCGCTGTGGCTGCAATTGCTCGGCGGGGTGTGGATCGTGCAGACGGCGCCTGCCGTCGTCCTTGGCCTCTACACCCGCTTCTTCAATGGTTGGGCATTGTTGCTCGGCTGGGTGGCGGGATTCGGGTTGGGGTCCTGGATGGTGGCGAGCAACAACTTCGCGCCGGTGTATCCGCTGCACCTCGCCGGCATCAGCTTCCCTTGCTACGCCGCGCTGGCCTCGCTGGTGGTGAACCTCGTGGTGTCGTTCGTCGTGTCGCTGTTTCTCAACCGGGTGGCCTCCGACCGCGACCAGGACGTGACGGCGGCGGAGGACTACGCGTAGCAGGAATTCGCGACCCGGAGCGACGATCGCCAGTTCGGATGGGCATACGCTCGTGGTGAGCTGCCGTATTGTCGGAAGTTCTGGACTTGGGGCGGCGCGCGCCGCCGCGGTGGCCAGACTTTGGTGCTTGTCGGGCCAGCAACGTCGCCGCCGCCCACTCCTTCACCAGCCCTGACGTCGCATAGACAGTCTCGGCTGCGGGATCGTAGTCGGCGGCCCGTGTTGCCTTGATTATGATCGGTGTGGCAATGCCGCTTGGGTTGATGGCCGACGCTCGCAAGATCAGGTTTCGACGCTGATCGCCCCCCAGGTCGCGCACCGCATCGACGACGCAGGCATCGCCGGTCAACCGTGACAAGGCAACCTCGGCTGCACGAGCGGCGGCGTCCGCTGTGAACGAGCGATGAATGGGTCATTTCGAGTTCAGGATCTTGCCATGCACAGGTGCAACCAGAGTGCAGTCTTCCAACAGGTCACCGATATACATTCGACCCGCTGGGGGCTGGTTTCGTAACCTCTGCTCACGTCGAAGCGACACGACGGGATTCCTTCTACGCTCACGGCCTTTCAGATCATCCGCCGCACCACGCCGTCCCGCCGGGTCACGCCATGATACGCCACACCGGCCATATGCAGCGCGACCAGCCCGAGCAATAGCAACGCGCCCCACCAATGCACCGCCGACAGATACGGAGCGATCGCTTCGTCGTGGCCGATCGGTGACGGGATCGGCACCAGCCCGACCCAGGTGAGCGGGTATCCCCAGGCGTTGGCGGCGAGGAATCCGGTCGTCGGCTGCACCAGCAGCACCGCGTACATCAGCGCATGGTTGGTGCGTGCCGCGAAGCGGACCGCGCGCGGCAGGCGCGACGGCAGTGGCGCGGGCGGATTGGCCAGGCGGCGCAGCAGCCGCAGCGCAACGATGCCGAGCAGTGCCACGCCCGTCGATTCGTGGACGTCATACAGCAGATCCTTGAATGCTGCGTCCTTTGGCTCGAAGCTGGTCATCCATACGCCGAGGCCGCCCAACACGATGACGAGCGCCACGGTGATCCAGTGGAACCAGCGGGCGGTGGCCGGGTAGCGATAGGGCATTGCCAAACTCCCCGAGGGCCATGGGCACAGCCTCTTACCATGAAGCAACGTCCGTGCCGGCGTCCCTCGTCGCGCATGCGGACTGGAGCATCGACCCGCACAAACGCTGGGTCGCGGTGGCACGCCCCATCGGGTCAGGCTGGGTGCTGCACGTGCCGCGCCCGGTAGGCGAGGTGGCGCGCTTCCTGGCGCGGCTGCGCGCGGAGGCAGAGGGCGGGCCGGTGGCGCTGGGTGTCGATCTGCCACTGGGCCTGCCGCGCGCCTATGCGGCGCAGCGGCAGGAATCCGATTTCCTGCACTTCCTCCAGGCGACCCGGAACTGGCCGGATTTCTTCCGGGTCTGCGCGGTGCTGGAGGAATTGGCGCCCGAGCGGCCATTCTATCCCGCGCGCGGCATCGCCGGCATGACCCGTGCGGCGCATGCGGCGGCGCTGGGGCTGGGCTCCGCTACCGGCCTGTCGCGCGCCTGCGACCGCGCGACGGCGGAGCGGCCCGCGGGGGCGCCGCTGTTCTGGACACTCGGCGCCAACCAGTCGGGCAAAGCGGCGATCGCCGCGTGGCGCGACATGCTGCTGCCAGCGCTGGCGACCGGCGAGGATGTGCGTTTCTGGCCGTTCGCCGGGCCGTTTCGTTCGCTGCTGGCGCCGGGCGCGGTGGCGTTGGCGGAGACCTATCCGGCGGAGGCGCTGCGCCATCTCGGCCTCAGACTGAAGGGCAGCAAGCGGCGGCAGGCCGACCGCGCCGCCGTGGCCGCGCCGCTGCTGGACGCAATGCGGCGGCTGGACGTGGCGCCCAAGGCGGCGCTGAGCGTTGCGGTGGCAGACGGGTTCGGCGCCGACGCAGCGGGCGAGGACCGCTTCGATTGCGTGCTGGGCGTGCTGTGCGTACTGAACGTGCTGGCCGGCAACCGGCCGGATACCGCGCCGAACGATCCGTGGATCCACCGTTGGGAGGGCTGGGTGTTGGGCCAGACGGCGTTGCCGCTCGGTTTCCTGCCCTCTTATACCGATACCGACCGTCCGAAACATTGACGTGCGGCACGGGCCGCCCCACCCGTCATGGCCCGGCCTGACCCGGCCATCTATCGCGGCATCACGGCTGCATAGGTGGCCGGGTCAAGCCCGGCCACGACGGGGCGGCGTCGGTGCGAACCAGCCGAGAGGCAAGCGTCAGGGCGGTTGGTATTACGGCGTTGGCTTCGGTGCGGCGCCCTACCCAGCCACTCGACCGCCGAACCAAACCAATCGCTGGGGATGTGCGGCATGCAGCCCCGCGCGCCAAGCCAAACCCGCTACGGGATTTGTTAGCGCAACGGGCTTCCTCGTGGATTACGGTCGCCGCTAACGTTGACGTGGCGCGACCTTTGGGTTGCAACAGATCCACCCAAAGGAAGCCGCCATTTGACCCGGATGATGATCGCCGTCGTGGCGATGTTTCTGCAACAAACCTGCGGTTCGGTCGGCCGGGTGCTGCCTGCGGTGCTCGCCCCGCTGATCATCCTCGAACTGCACGCCGATCCATCTTGGGTCGGGGTCTATTTTGGACTGGTGGCCATCGCCGCGCTGATCGGTCAGCTCGGATCGGGCGGGTTCATCATTCGCCACGGTGCCATCCGCATGAGCCAGATCGCATTGCTTTCGACCGGCGGCGGAATGGCGGTCGCGGTTATTGGTGGAGCAGCGGGCTTCGTGCTGTCGGCGCTGGTCGGCAACGGCATCGCCGCCGTCGCGACTCCCGCCAGTTCCCAATTGCTCGGCCGGTGGGCAGTCAGGCGATACGCGCCCTTCGCATTCTCCATCACGCAGACCGCCATCCCGGCGGGCATCCTGCTCGGCGGCTCGCTTGGTCCCACGCTGGCCCAGTCCCTGGGGTGGCGCGGCACCATGCTGGTCAGTGCTGGAGCCTGCTGGTGCTTTGCCCTGCTGCTGCAACCACTGCATGGGCGGCTGGATACCGATCCGTCTCCTAGCCATGCCATCCACCTGTCAGACTTCCGGACGACGATCACCGGCGTGTTGGCGGTACCGGAGTTGCGCGCGTTGTCCTTCGCCTGCTTTGCATTCAACGGCCTTCAGGCGGTCTTCATCGCTTATTTCGTGACGTATCTCACCGCGCTTGGCTACGATCTCGTAGCGGCGGGGGCGTTGTTCTCCGCGGTCATAGCCCTCGCGATTCCCTGCCGTATCCTGTGGGGCTGGGTTGGCAGCTTCTATGTCGCGCCGCGCTTGGTGATGGCCTGGCTCGCGTTCGGGATGGCGGCGAGCGTGGTGCTGACCGGTACATTCACCCCAGCATGGTCTGCTCTCGCGATAGGCGTGGTCACCGGCGTGCTCAGCGCCACCGCGATGTCCTGGCACGGCATTCTGTTGTCAGAGGCGGCCCGCCTCGCGCCCGCCGGCCGGGCCGGCGCGGTCACCGGCGGCGTGCTGTCGTTCGGCCAGATGGGTGCGTTCCTGTGTCCATCGGTATTTTCGTTGCTGCTGCACGTGACGAGGGGCTACGCGGCCGGTTGGGTGGTCTGCGCCATTCCGGCCGTGCTGGTGGGGATGGATCTGGTGCGACGCAGGGACACGGCACGGCCGTTGGTATGAACCGACGCCGTCGGGCTGTGGACTCTCCGTACACGGCGATTGCCGCATTGCACGAACCTGCCTTGACCCGCTCGCCTTGCCCGGCTGCCGACCCGCCGATACGCTTCGTGCTTGAAACGCCGGAGGATATTCGTAATGCCCCCCTCGCCGACCCTGGTGATCCGCGACGGCACGATCGTGGACGGCAGCGGCGACGATCCGTTCGAGGCGGATGTCGCCATCGCCGGCGGCCGCATCACCGCGATCGGCCGGTCCCTCCCCAAGGGAACCGATGAGATCGACGCAAGGGGCAAACTGGTCACCCCGGGCTTCGTCGATGTGCACACCCACTACGACGCCCAGGTGACCTGGAGTTCCCGTCTGTCACCTTCCTCCTGGAATGGCGTCACTACCGTTTTGCTCGGCAATTGCGGCGTCGGCTTCGCACCCTGCCATCCTGGTCAGCGCGAGATGCTGGTCAAGCTGATGGAGGGCGTCGAGGACATTCCCGAAGTCGTGCTGACCGAGGGCCTGCCTTGGAACTGGCATACGTTTCCCGATTTCCTCGATGCGCTGGACTCGCGGCAGTACGACGTCGATGTCGCCGCCCAGGTCCCGCATGCCGCACTACGGGTCTATGTCATGGGACAGCGGGGCGCGGACCGGGAACCAGCGACCGAACAAGATCGTCAACGCATGGCCGAACTGACGGAAGAAGGTATCCGCGCTGGGGCGCTCGGCTTTTCCACCTCCCGCACGCTCAATCACCGGACGCTGGACGGCAAGCACATTCCCACCTTGCGCGCCGAGGCAGCCGAACTCACCGCGATCGCCCACGCCTTGCGATCCGCCGGCGCGGGCTGGCTGCAAATCGTTTCCGACTTCGAGGACCAGGACAAGGAATTCGGCCTGTTCCGCCAACTTGCCGAAGCATCCGGTCGCCCGGTGACGTTGACCCTGCTGCAATCGGACGCGCGGCCGGAGGGATGGCGCGACCTGCTCGGCCAGATCGAAGCGGCGAACGCCGCCGGGCTACGCATTACCGGCCAGGTTCGTTCCCGCCCCACCAGCGTGCTGCTGGGATTCGAGTTGTCGCAGAACCCGTTCATGGGCCGTCCGAGCTACAAAGCGATCGCCACTCTGCCGTTCACCGAGCGGATGCGCCATTTGCGGGATCCGGCGTTCCGCGCGGCTCTGTTGGCGGAAGCGTTTCAGGGTAGCCGCCGAGCCCAACGCGTCCAACGCTGGGATCGCATGTTCCCTCTGGGCGACCCGCCGAACTATGAACCCGCACCGGAAGACAGCGTCGCGGCCCGCGCGGCCCGCGAAGGACGCTCTCCCGATGACGTTGCGTACGATCTGCTGATGCGGCGCGACGGCAAGGCGATCCTTTATTTGCCGGTCACAAACTATGCGGCGGGAAACCTGGATGCGGTGCGGGAGATGATCGCGCACCCGGATACATTGCTTGGATTGGGCGATGGCGGCGCGCATGTGGGGATCATGTGCGACGCCACGGCGACCAGCTACACGCTGACACACTGGACCCGTGACCGCGGCCGCGGCGCGTTGTTTCCGGTGGCTTGGGCGGTGAAGCGCCTCAGCCACGACAACGCAGCGGCGGTCGGCCTGTGTGATCGCGGGCTGCTACGGGCAGGCATGAAGGCGGACCTGAACGTGATTGACTATGATCGCCTGGTGCTGCGCTCGCCGGAGATCGTCTACGACCTGCCTGCCGGCGGGAAGCGGCTGGTGCAGCGGACCGAGGGATTCGACGCGACGATTGTTGCCGGCGCGGTGGTGTACCGGAACGGCGAGGCGACCGGTGCTTTGCCGGGACGCTTGGTGCGGGGGATGCGCGGTTCCCAGGCTGCCTGAAGGGCAGAGATCACCGTGGGAGAGTTGCAACCCGCCACGGCTCGCACGCAGGCGCCGAAGCCGCGCACCGACACTGCTTTCGACGGTTCACTGGGATAATACCAGGAGCCCGATAGGCTGACCCATCGACGCGGCCCCATCGTCATGGCGGGCGAAGCCCCACCATCCACGACTTTGCCGCGTGCAGCAAGAGAAATCGTGGATGCCGACCTTCGCCGGCATGACGGTACGGTCGCTGGCGGGTGCGTCAATCGTTTCGGCGTCTGGCATAGTCTATGGATTCGCGCTGCCCGCACGAAGTCTCACCCGGCAAAGATCTCGCGCAACCAGGCGCAGCTCTCGGCCATGGCCTCGCCGGCCTTATCGACGACGCCCACCCAGAAGAAAAAGCCATGGTTCACCCCGTCCCAGCGCGATGTTCGCACCGGCACGCCGGCCGCGCGCAGCCGCGCGGCATAATCTTCCCCCTCGTCGCGTAGCGGATCGAACTCGGCGGTCACGACCAGGGCAGGCGGTAGCTGCTCAACCGTGGCGGCGCGCAATGGCGACGCATAGGGATTGGCCGCGTCTGCCGCATCGGCAAGGTAATGGTCCCAGAACCAAATCATGGTGTCGCGGGTCAAACCGTAGCCATCCGCGTTTTCGCGATAGGAGCGGGTGCCCGGCGTGTAGTAATCGGTGACGGGGTAGATCAGCAACTGACCCCGCAGCGCGGGTCCGCCTTCGTCGCGCACGCGAAGCGCGGTCGCTGCCGCGAGATTGCCGCCGGCACTGTCGCCCGCGAGCGCGACTCTGCCACCATCCGCCGAAAGTTCGTCCGCATGTTCTACCGCCCAACGCGTCGCGAACAGGCAGTCGTCGAGCGGGGCAGGGAATTTATGTTCGGGTGCCAGGCGGTAATCGACCGATACCACGACACAGCCTGCACCGGCGCACAAATTGCGGCACATCCCGTCATGCGTATCGAGACTGCACAACACGAAGCCACTGCCGTGAAAGAACACGAGCAGTGGAAACGGGCCATTCCCGTACGGCCGATAGATCCGCAATCGTAGCGGTCCGCCCGGCCCGGCGATATGGCGTTCGTTGACCGCGGCAATCGCGGCTGGCGGCGCCATCAGTGCCACGCGCGCCTCGTATTGTGCGCGCGCCTCCGCCACCGAGAGCGTGTTGGTTGCCGGCACGCCGGTGCCCTTGTCGAGAAGCGCCTGGATCTGAGGATCGATCGGCATGGGTTGTCCTCCCGTGCGCCGGCACCCGATTGCGCTCAGGCCAGCGCGTCGCGACGCATTAATCTATCGATCGCACGGACAGCAAGGGCCCAATTGCAGGGCACGACGCCGCCAGAACGTTCCGCTGACCGTAACCGCGTCGATCCGAGGCGGACATTGGAAACGCCCACGCGGCCGGACTTGCCGGCCGCGCCCTCCAGGGCGACACTGCGCCAAATAGACGAGGAATCCAGGACATGGCCAGCGAACACGACGTCGTCATACGCGGTGGCACCATCATGGACGGCAATGGCGGCGCGCCGTTCGTCGGCGACGTCGCGGTCAAGGACGGCAGGATCGCCGAGCTGGGCAAGGTCTCGGGTGTTGGCATCGAAGAATTCGACGCCGGCGGCCTGTCCGTTACCCCGGGCTTCGTCGATATCCACACCCATTACGACGGCCAGGCGATGTGGGATTCCTGTCTGGCGCCGTCATCCTGGCACGGTGTCACCACCGTGGTGATGGGCAATTGCGGCGTCGGCTTCGCCCCGGTCCGCAAGAACACGCAGGATGCGGTCATCGCGCTGATGGAAGGCGTGGAGGACATTCCCGGCCCCTGCCTGCATGAAGGACTCGATTGGAGCTGGGAGAGCTTCGGCGACTATCTCACCGCGCTGGAACGTCGCAGCCACGACATTGATTTCTGCGCTCTGCTGCCACACGCGCCGATGCGCGTTTACGTCATGGGCGACCGGGCGCTGAACCTGGAGGACGCCAACCAGGAAGACATTCAGCAGATGCGCGAGATCACCGCCGATGCGGTGCGGGCCGGCGCGTTTGGCTTCTCCACGTCGCGCACCATCGCGCACAAGACGCTGGCCGGAGACGCCACCCCGACGCTGCGCGCCCAGGAAAATGAGCTCATGGGCATCGCGATGGGGCTGAAGGATGCGGGGAAGGGGTTCATCGAGATGACCTCCGACTGGAATACCCCGGATCCGAAGACGGAATTCGCCATGGTGCGCCGCGTCATGCAGTCCTGCGGCCGGCCCTTGGTGTTCTCGTTGAACCAGCGCCATGACCGCACCACGGCGTGGAAGGATCTGTTGGAACTATCGACCCAGGCGGCGGCCGACGGTTTGCCGGTTCGCTGCGTCGCCCCGCCGCGTCCGATCGGTGCCCTGCTCGGCCTTACGGGCAGCCAGAATCCGTTCGCCGGCACTCGCACCTATCGCTCCATCGCCGGCCTGCCCCTGGTGCAGCGCGTCGCCGCGATGCGCGATCCGGACATCAGGGCAAGGATCACCACCGAGGATCCGTCCGAGTTCAACACCTGGTCGTTGCTCACCCGCGTCGGTTATGAGCGGATGTTCCGCTTCACCGATCCCTTGAACTACACGCCGGCGCGCGAGGACTCGATCACCGCGATCGCCGCCCGCGAGGGCCGCACGCCGCAGGATGTTGCCTACGACATGCTGATCGACGATGACGGCAAAGGGTTCATCTTTGCCTGTCTGGTCAATTATGCGAACTATGACCTGGAAGCGGTGAAAGAGATGTATGGCCGCCAGCACGTCATTCCAGGCTTGAGCGACGGTGGCGCGCATGTCGCCTTCATCTCGGATGCGTCGTTCCCCACCTTCCTGTTCAGCTATTGGGGCCGCGACCGCGGCGCTGACCGGATGGAATTGCACGATCTGGTGCGCCGCCAGACGCGGGAGCCGGCGCGCTTCGCCGGACTGCACGATCGCGGCGTGCTTGCGCCAGGAATGAAGGCGGACATCAACGTCATAGACTTCCCCAACCTGGCGTTGGAGCGCCCCGAAATGGTTGTCGATCTGCCGGCCGGCGGGCGGCGGCTGTTGCAAAAGGCGCGCGGATATGTGGCGACGATGAAGGCCGGGCAGATCACCTATCGCAATGGCGTGGCCACCGGGGCATTGCCGGGCGGTCTGGTGCGCAGTCAACATCCGACGTGAACAGCGGCGGCTGGCGGGAGTCACGGTCGGCTCGGTGCAGCGTGCCCAACCTGACGAACTACACGAGCTATGCCGATGCGCAACGCCTGTTCTCTACCGCGCGGCTATGGGAGTTGTTCGACGGCGATCGCGAGCACCTGAACATCGGGTATGAGTGCGTCGATCGTCACGCGGTGCCGGGCAGGGTCGCGCTGCGCGTTGCCCACGCCGAGGGGCGGGATGAAGTTATCGGCTTCGTGGAGCTGGCCACCTGGTCGTCCCGCTTCGCGCATTGGCTGGCGGCCGAGGGTGTGCAGCAAGGCGATCGCGTCGCCATCATGCTGGACCCCTCGCTGGCGTTTTATGCCGCGATGTTCGGTACCGTGAAACGCGGCGCCATCGCAGTGCCGTTGTTCACGTTGTTCGGTCCCGATGGCGTAGGGCTGCGCACCCGGGACTGCGCGCCGCAGCTTCTGTTGACCACACCGGAGAAGGTAGCGGCCCTCGCATCGTTGAACGGCGTGCGCGTGGTCGCCGCGGATCATGCGTTCATGGCAGCGCTGGCGCATTACCCGGACCGGTATGAACCGCAAACCACGTCCGGCGACCTGGCCATCTTTCAGTACACATCCGGCACCACGCGGGAAATGCCGGATGCGATCAAGCATACGCACCGCGCTTTGGTTGTGGTGATGAACGCGGCGCTGTACGGTACCGGGTTGCGCCCCGGCGATCGCTTCTTCTGCCCGTCCTCGCCCGCCTGGGGGCACGGCCTGTGGCACGGTACGCTGGCGCCGCTGGCGCTGGGGATCGAAACCGGCGCCTATGCCGGCAAGTTCGATGCCGAACGCCTCCTCCAGGCATTGCAAGACTACGGAACGACGAATTTGTCGGCTGCCGCGACCCACTACCGGATGACGAAGAACTCCGGACGAGTGGGAGATTATCGCACCACGCTGCGGAAGCTCTCGTTCACCGGCGAACCGATCGACCACGACACCTTGGTGTTCACTCAGAACGCCTTTGGCGCGCCGCTGTGCAGCATGTACGGGACAACCGAGGTCGGCGTGGTCCTGGCCAACTATCCCGGCGCGGAAGACTTCATGGTCAAGCAGGGATCACTTGGCCGTCCCGTTCCGGGCGTGGAAGTCGAGGTGCAACGACCGGATGGCGCGCGCTGTCTGCCGAACGAGCTGGGCGAGATCAAGGTGCGCCGGCACGGCGCCTGGTTTCCGACCAAGGATCGCGGCCGTATGGATGACGACGGATATTTCTACCATGCCGGCCGCGCCGACGACGTGATCATCTCCGCCGGATGGACCATGAGCGCGGTTGAAATCGAGAACGCGCTTGTGAGCCATCCGGCCGTTCATGCGGCTGCGGTCATCGGCGTGCCCGACGCATTGCGGGGGCAGGTGGTCAAGGCCTTCGTGGTGCCGGTCCCGGGTCACGCGACTGACACGGCAATGATGACTGAGATCCAGGAATTCGTGCGCAGCCGGCTGAGCCGGCACGAGTTTCCCCGACGCATCGTCTTTGTCGCGGACCTGCCGCGGACGCCGGCCGGAAAGATCAACCGCAAGGCTCTGCGCGACCAGGAAGCTGTCACGACATCCGACTCCAGCAACCAAACGGAGAATGCATGAACGCGGAATCCACCCGGCGCTTCGCCAGGATCACGGACGAGGCGCTGGATGCGTTGCGTGCCCGCAAGGACGTTCGTATCGAGAACACCGCCGAGCCATGGTGTTACGAGGCGACACGCGACAACATCCGGCACTTCGCGCACGGCATCGGCGACGACAACCCGCTGTGGTGCGAGCCGGGCTATGCCGCGAAAACCCGGTTCAGCGACATCGTGGCGCTGCCCAGTTTTCTGTTCGCCACAAGCCGCATCGTGTCCGGCTATGTCGGCGGCATTCCCGGCGTGCACGCGATGTGGGCCGGGGCGGACTGGGCGTGGCACAAGCCTGTGCTGCGCAATCAGGCAATCTCGACCGAGGCATGGCTGAAGGACCTGATAGAGCATGACACGAAATTCGCCGGCCGGGCGGTCCAGCAGATCTACCACGTCAACTTCTTCAATCCCGATGGCGACCTAGTGGCCGAGGCCGATAGTTGGTGCTTCCGCACCGACCGCGACCAGGCGCGAGAGCAGGGGACGAAGTATAGCGAACTGCGCGGCCGTCCGGCTCGCGTCTACACCGATGAGGACCTGGAGCGCCTGTACGGACTCTATGCCGCCGAGGAGATTCGCGGTGCCGTGCCGCGCTATTGGGAGGACGTGACGGTTGGCGAAGCACTGCCGACCATGGCGAAGGGGCCGATGACCGTTACCGGATTCATTGCCTTCGCCCAGGGCTGGGGCGGGCTCTACATCCGCGCCAACAAGCTGGCCTGGCGGCAGGTGCAGCAGCATCCCGGGCTGGGCATACGCAACCGCTTTGGTATCCCCGACTGCCCCGAACGAGTCCACTGGGAGCCGGAGTTCGCCCTGATGGTCGGTGCGCCCGGCGCCTACGACTACGGCCCCGAGCGTTGCTCGTGGCTCACGCACCACCTGACCAACTGGATGGGCGACGACGGCTTCCTGCGCGCAGCGACATGCAAGATCCGCCGACACAATCCCGAGGGCGATCTGCTATTCATTGCCGGCAAGGTGGCACGGAGATTCGTCGAGGCGGGGCGGCATCTGGTCGCGATCGAGCAGGCGGCACATAACCAGGATGGCGAACTCTCCGTGCTGGGCACGGGAATCGTCGAATTACCAAGCCGCAGTGTCTGAGCACGACCGCGGAGTCTCTGGTCATGACACGGCGCAGCGACCGGTCTGTGCCGTAGCGCGGCGTGTCTGCGCCTCCCCGCCACCGCCCGCGCCACACTTGCCACCGTGGATCGTGCTGCCCTATCGCAGGTGACACGCCACCATATGACCCTGCCCCAGATCGCGTAGCGCCGGCGGTTCCATCCGGCAGCGCGCCTCGACGTACGGACAGCGCGGATGGAAATGACAGCCTGGCGGCGGATTGATCGGACTCGGGACGTCACCCTCCACCCGGTGCTTGGTACGTTGCAGGGCCGGATCGGGCAGCGGCACGGCGGCAAGCAGCGCCTCCGTATACGGATGCAGCGGCCGGGCAAACAGCGTCGCCTTGTCGGCGTATTCGACGATGCGGCCGAGATACATCACCGCCACCCGGTGGCTGATATGCTCCACCACCGCGAGGTTGTGCGAAATGAACAGGTAAGACAGCCGTAGGCTGCGTTGCAAATCCATCAGCAGGTTGATCACCTGCGCCTGGATCGACACGTCGAGCGCGGACACCGGTTCGTCGGCGACGATCAGGCTCGGATCCAGTGCCAACGCACGGGCGATCGAAACACGCTGGCGCTGTCCTCCGGAGAACTGGTGCGGAAAGCTGCGCATCTGCGCCGGCCGCAGACCGACGCGCTCGAACAGCGCCGCGACACGTTCCTGCCGCTCGCGCCGGTTGGCGATGCCATGCACGCGCAGCGGCTCGCCAACGATGTTGCCTGCGCGCATGCGCGGATCAAGCGAAGAGAACGGATCCTGGAACACGATCTGCATCTGCCGGCGCAATGGCCGCAACGCTGCCTTGGAAAGATGGGTGATTTCACGCCCGCGCAGCTTCACAACACCGGCGGTCGGCTCGGTCAGCCGCAGCACGGCGCGACCGACGGTGGACTTGCCGCAGCCGCTCTCGCCCACCAGTCCGAGTGTTTCGCCTTCCGCGATGGTGAAGCTGACGCCGTCCACCGCGTGCACATGGCCGACAACGCGGCGCAGCACACCCTTGCGCAGCGGGAAGTGCTTCTTCAAGCCGGTCACTTCAAGCAACGGGGAATCTGTCATGCCAAAGGTCCTCGCCGGCACTTGTGATGACGAGACAGCGTCACGCCGCCACCGCCTTCCAGCAGGCAGCTTCATGCTCTGGCCGGTACGCTTCGAATGGCGGCGCCAGGCGCCGGCATCGATCGTCCGCCAGCGCGCAGCGCGGCGCGAAGGCACAGCCGGGCGGCAGATCATACAACGGCGGCACCGTGCCGGGAATTTCCTGCAGCCGTTCTTCGCCCGGAATACCCGTCGCGCTGGCCACCCGCGGAATCGACTTCAACAGCCCGCGCATATACGGATGCAATGGTCGCGCAAACAACTCGCCGACCGGCGCTTGCTCGACCATCCGGCCGGCATACATGACCACGACACGCTGCGCGGTTTCCGCCACCACACCGAGATCGTGCGTGATCAGGATTACCGCCGTGCCGAACTCGCTTTGCAGATCGGCGATCAGGTCGAGGATCTGCGCCTGGATCGTCACGTCCAGCGCTGTGGTCGGTTCGTCGGCGATCAACAGCTTCGGGCGGCAAGCCAGCGCCATCGCGATCATCGCGCGCTGCCGCATGCCGCCCGACATCTGGTGCGGATAGTCGCGCGCGCGGCGCTCCGGCTCCGGGATGCGCACGTGGTGCAGCATCTCCACCGCACGGGCACGCGCGGCACGGCGGGAAACGTTGTCGTGCCGCCGCACCATCTCGGCTACCTGGCGGCCGACGGTCAGCAACGGGTTCAGCGCCGTCATCGGCTCCTGGAAGATCATGGCGATCTGGCCACCCCGCACGCGGCGCATCTCGGCCTCCGACAGGCGCAGCAGATCCACATCGCCGAACCGCACGCTCCCCGCCGCGATGCGGCCGGGCGGGCTCGGCACCAGACGCATCAACGACAGCGCGGTGATGGTCTTGCCGCAGCCGGATTCGCCGACAATCGCCAGCGTCTCGCCCGCATGCACGGTAAACGACACATCCTGCACGGCCCGCAGCACGCCGATGCGCGTGCGGAATTCCGTGCATAGCCCGGAGACTTGCAGCAGCGGCCGCATCAATCGCGCTGCCGCGGATCGAGCGAATCGCGCAGCGCGTCGCCCAGCAGGTTGGAGCCGAACACCACCAGGCTGATGGCAAGGCCAGGGAATATCACCAGCCACGGCGCGGTACGCATATATTCCGCAGCGGAATCGGACAGCATCCGGCCCCAGGACGGCCACGGCTCCGGCACGCCCAGACCGAGGAACGACAGCGACGCCTCGGTGAGGATGGTGGAACCGATCTGCGCCGTCGCCAGCACGATCAGCGGCGCCAGCGTGTTCGGCAGCACATGGCGCAACGCGATGCTGGTTTCAGCCATGCCGGTGGCGCGTGCCGCCTCGACGAACGGTTGCTCGCGCAATCCCAGCACGTTGGAGCGGATAACCCGCGCGACGTTGGGGATCAGCGGGATGGCGATGGCGACGATGGTGTTGGGCAGCGAGGGGCCCAGCGAGGCGCTGATCACCAGCGCCATCACCAGCAGCGGCAGCGATTGCATTATTTCCGCAAAGCGCTGCACGATCAGGTCGAACCAGCCGCCAACATAGCCGGAGGCGAGGCCGAGCAACGTACCGAAGCCGCTGCCCAGCGCGGTGGCGCCGAGCGCGACAGCCAGCGAAATACGCGCGCCATGAATCAGACGGCTGAGAATGTCGCGCCCCATCATGTCGGCGCCGAGCGGATGCGCCCCACTCGGCGGCGCGAGCGAGAGACGCGGATTGGTGGTGAACGGGTCGAACGGCGCCACCCAGCCGGCAAACAACGCGGCAAAAACAAAAAGCAACATGATGACAGCGCCGCCGACACCCAGAGGATAGCGGCGCGCCAGATAGGCCGCTTCGTGCCACCAGCGCGGAATCGAACGCGGTGGCTGTGAGAAGGTCGTGCTCATGGAGGTGCTTCCACCGCCGCGTTTTGGTCGGGCTTCACCCGGCAATCTACGCAGGATCGCTGGTGCGCCGATGGCCGGGTCAAGCCCCTCCACCATAAGGCACACCGGAATCTGGTACTGCTCATTCCCCGTACCGGATGCGCGGATCGACGACCATATACAGCAGATCGACGATCAGGTTCACGGTTACCACCACGAGGGCGATGAACATCACCAGGTTCTGCACCATCGGATAGTCGCGCCAACGGATCGCCTCCACCAGGAAGCGCGCGACGCCGGGAATATTGAACACCGTTTCGGTAACGATCAGGCCGCCGAACAGGAACGCGGTTTCCACGCCGATTGTCGTGATCACCGGCAACAAGGCGTTGCGCAGCGCGTGGTCGAAGATAACCGCCCCCTCGCCCAACCCCTTGGATCGCGCGGTGCGCACGTAGTCCTGGCGCAGCACTTCCAGCATCGACGAGCGCGTCAACCGCGTAATCAGCGCCGAGCTGCGAAATCCGACAGCGGCGGCCGGCACCGCGTACAGCCCCAATGCCGTCCAGAACGAAGCGGGGGACTGCTGATAGATCGGAATGCTGCCGAAATACCGCACGAACCCCATCAGGATCAGCAGCCCGAGCCAGAAGGCGGGGAACGACAGCCCACTCAGGCTGACGACGCGCAGCGTGTAGTCGAGCCACGAATTCTGCCGCACTGCGCTGATGACGCCGAGCGGCACGCCGGTGCAGATGGCGAACAGCAGCGCCAGACCGGCCAGTCGCGCGGTGATCGGGATGCGTGGCAGAATCTCATCGAGCACCGGCTTTTCCGAGACATACGAATAGCCCAGATCGCCATGCAGCAGCCCACCGATCCATTGCGCGTATTGCAGCGGGATCGGCCGGTCCAGCCCCAGATCGGCGACGATCTTCGCCTTTTCCGCCGGATCGACCAGGCCGGCGGAATCGAACAGGATGTCCGCGATGTTGCCCGGGACGATGCGCAGCAGCAGGAAGATGGCGATCGAGACGCCAAACAGCGTCACCACCATCAGTAACAATCGGCGGACGATGTAGGACAGCATAGCCGGTCAGCGATCGAGCCAAACATCTTCGAAGCGCCAATGATTATAGATGCTGTTGACGGCAAGCTTCAGTCCCTTGACCTGCGGCGACCAGCACGTGCCGCCCTGCGACTGAAAGACGATCGGCCGCGCCCCGTCCTCCTGTAGCTTCTTGTCGATCTCCCACACCAACTGCCGGCGCTGGGCGAAATCGGTCATCATCGACTGCTGGTGGAACAGCTTCTCCAGATCTGCGTTGCAATAGCCGGTATAGTTGCGCTCCGAGCCGCAGGTGTAGTTCTCGAAGAACATCACGTCGGGATCGTCGATGCCGGTGCCTTGCACATTCATACCCACGGCGTAGTCCTTGCGCGCCAGGCGGGCGTACCAGACGCTGGAATCCAGGGGCTCCAGCTCGCCCTGGATGTACACCTGTTTCAGATGGTCGATCAGGATCACCGCCGAGTCGCGGTAATCGGGAATGTTACGGGTTGATACCTTGAGCAGCAGCATGTGATCCGGGCCGTAGCCCAGCTCGCGCATGATCCTGCGACCCTCCTCACGGTTCTTCTCCACGTCGGCGCCATAACCGGGCACCGTCTCCATGAATTCCTTCGACCAGCCCCACAGCCCCTCTGGCGGCGCCAGCATGGCCCCGCCGACACGGTAGACGCCGTGGCTGAGGATGTCGGAGAATGCCTGGCGGTCGATTGCCAGACCCATGGCGCGGCGGATGCGTGCGTCATCGAACGGCGGCTTGTCCCGATTGACCAGCAGATTGCCCTCGGTGTTGGACGGCTGGACGATGCATTGCGCGTCCGGGCGCTGCGCTTGCACGTCCTTCACCAGCTCCGGCGTCAGCTCGCCGGTCAGGGTCAGGTCGAACTTCCCGGCAACGAAAGCGAGGACCATTGTGGGACGGTTGGCGATGATGGTGTATTCGATTCCGTCGAGATACGGCCGGCCCGGCTTCCAGTAGTCCGGATTGCGCTCCAGCCGGATCGATTCGTTCTGCTTGAACTCGACGAACTTGAACGGACCGGTGCCGATCGGATGCGTGCGCATCTGCGCCGCCGGTACGTGGCAGGGATAGACCGGCGAAAAACCACCGGCCAGCATGACGAGGAACGATGGCTGCGGATCGTTGAGGTGGAACGTGACCTCGCGATCGCCGTTGGTGCTGATCTCCTTGAGGTTGAACCACCACGTCTTGCGCGGGTTCTTGCGCAGCTTCGTATCGACCTTGCCGCTGGCCATCTCCCACGTGCACTTCACGTCGGCGCTGGTGAACGGCTGGCCATCGTGCCATTTCACGCCGTCCCGAAGGTGGAACGTCAGCGCCCGGCCGTCGTCGCTCCACTGCCAGTCCGTCGCGAGTTCGGGAACGATCCGGTCGAGGCGGTTCTGCGGGCTGTCCGGATCGAACTGCACGAGATTGTTGAACACCGCGGCGAACGGCATCGTGGTGGAAATGGTCGCCTCTTCCCAGATCGAGGCACTGGGCGGGTTGTCGCGATGTGTGACGCGGAGGATGCCCCCCTGCTTCTGGGCCAGCGCCGGGCCCATGACCCAGCATCCGGCCAGCAAACAACCGGCGACGAGCCGCACCAAGAATCCAGCCATCCTCGTTTCCCCCTGCAACCAGCTTGCCGGCATTTAATCGCGCCAACCGGCTGGTTGGCAACGCGGCCCGGATGTGGCTGCCCGCGACACAGACCATGCCAAGAGCAAAACAGCCCGAGTGGGGCGCCGCTCTCGCCGCAGCGTCAGCCGATGTGAGTCCTTAGCGCGATTGCTCGGATACCGACGCTATTTCAGGTGCTTGCGGAAATAGGCGGCGATGTCGGCCCACAGCGCGAAGGCCGGCTTCTCGCGATAGCTTGGCCGGTAATCGGCAAGGAAAGCGTGGCCCGCATCCTGGTAAATCTTCGTTGTCACGTCCTTGCCGGAAGCCGCGGCGCGCTTTTTCAGCTCCGCCTCCATTGCCACCGACGGGTTCTGATCTTCCTCGCCGAACACGGCGAACAGCGGGCAGTGCAAGTTCTTGACGAGGTCAAGGATCGGCGTCGGTCGCGCCGCCGTGGTTTCGGCGTTCGGGATGGCGCGGTGGATGAAGCCACCCCAGCAATCGATCGCAGCATCGATCTTGTTGCTGCTACAGGCGAATAGCAGCGTGTGACGGCCGCCGGAGCAGAAGCCGATCGCCCGGACCTTCGGGGTGGCACCGGACAGCCCGCGCAGATGTGCCGCGGCGGCGTCGAGATCCTGCACCGCCTGCTTGTCAGGCAGGCCGAACATGACCGGTAGCACCGTGTTGATGTCGTTCGGGTCCTTGGGGGCACCGGCGCGGGCGTACCGATCGGGCGCCAGCGCGTTGTAGCCGATATTGGCGAAGCGGCGGGCGACGTCGCGGATGTGATCGAGCAGCCCGAAAGCCTCGTGGATCGCGACGATGCCGGGATGGCTGCCTGACTCGGCAGGCCGCGCCAAATAGCCCGGAATGCTGTCGCCGCCGCTGTTCAAATGGATCTCCTCACACTGGACGCGGCTGGGATCGGGCGCCGTACCCGGAATATTCCCCATCGCCCCCGCCTTGGTTGGCGGTCTGCGTGCCAACCGTTTCAACGTGCCCACCGGCACGGCACCGCAGCGATTTTGCCCGGGTACCGTGGTCATGGCTGCTGCCAGTGCCACTTCAGCGCGATTTGGTTCCACATCCGCTTGACGACTCAGGTTCGTCGGCAATGATCATCACCTGGCCCGACCTATGGTGATCGCGTAGCTAAAGCGCTCCCCGGGATGCGTGCTATCGGAAGCTTCCAATATCCTGCCGTTCCCATCGTAATAGAGACGCAAGATGCGAAGTGCGGGACTGTTCGTCTCCGCCTTCAGGTGAAGGGCGTCCTCGCTTGACAGCGCAATCGCAAGAATCCGCTGCTCAACACGGGCAACATGAACATCGTATTGTTTTTCAATGAGCCTGTAGATGGCCCCGGAGCGGCTCGTCAATCGATCCGCAATGCCACGGAACGCGGGGTTGATATAAACTCGGGTCCGGCAAATCGGCAGGTCATCGTGTTTTCTGAAGCGAATACCGTGGCCGAACAGCCATTTTTCTCCGACACCGATCGGCAGTTCGCTCGCGAGCGCCTGGTCGACCTCGATGAGATCCGTGTAAGACAGACGCATCTCGGTATTTTCTGCGTATTGCAACAGATCGTCGAGTGATTCCAGCGCCTGAGTGTAAGGTACGGACGGTTGCGAAGCGATGACGGTTGTTCCGGCCCGCGGCTTGCGTGTCACGAGCCCGGATTCGCGCAGCCTTCGCAACGCCTCGCGTACGGTGAATCGGCTGATCTTGAAGATATCGCAGAGTTCATGCTCGGTCGGCAAAGTTGACCCGACCGGGTAGCGTCCTTGGACAATATCCGCGATCAGCGCATCGGCAACCACGAGGTAGCGCGGCTGGCCCTCGGCCTTTGCCACCCGCCGACGCGGACTCGCGGCATCCTTCTTCTTGGACTTTTGCATGGATGGAATCTGCCACAATAGCTCAAACGCCGCCAAGGCAGTAACGCGTGGAACAAGTCGAATGCAGCCGCCGGCACCACGATCAACCGCGGCGCCAGCATCCTTGACAGGCATGCCATGGAAAAGATAATTGTCCGGACAAGTCATGTCAGAGGTCGAAAATGCTCCCGCTGGCGAATGGGTCCGATGCTGCCGGGCAAGAAGCTGCGATCATCCACGCCATCGAACGCCGGCTCGAACCAGACGGCCGTCCTGGCGTTCTGGAGGTTGACAACGCGGAAGACTGTCCCCACGAAATCGTCGAGCAGATGAAGGAACCTGGCCTGTTTGGGGCGAGGATTTGATTATCGAACGAAACCGTATCCAGAGCAATCCGACATGAAGCTTGAGGGGGTTCGCGTCATCGATCTGTCGCAGTTCCTGCCTGGCCCGCATCTTACCATGATGATGGCCGACCACGGCGCCGAAGTGATCAAGATCGAGCCGCCCGGACCGGGCGAACCCGTGCGCCACATTGGCTATCGCGCCGGCGGGGAGAGCGTCTGGTTCCGCAATACGCACCGCGGCAAGAAGAGCATGGTGCTCGACCTAAAATCCCCCGCCGGACGCGATGCGCTGCTGGCACTCGCCGACACCGCCGACGTGATGGTGGAGGCATTCCGGCCGGGTGTCGTCAGGCGCCTCGGGATCGACTACGACACGGTCGAGCAGCGAAATCCGCGCATTGTCTATGCCTCGATCGCTGCCTTCGGACAGGACGGCCCCGATTATTTGCAGCCGTCGCATGATCTCGGCATGGAGGCGCTTGCCGGTGTGCTCAGTCTGAATCTCGGCCAGGATGGCAAGCCAACCCATCCGAATATCCCCGTGGCCGATGCGACCGGCTCGCTGATGGCACTGGCCGGCATACTCATGGCGCTATTCCGGCGCACGACCACGGGGCGCGGCGACTACATCGACATCTCGATGCACGACACCACGATGGCCTGGCTGCCCAACAACACCGGCGCGGTGTTCGCGGAGAACCGGCCGCCATCGGTCAAAGAGGAACGCTCATGGGGCGGCCATTCGTTCTACAACATCTACGAAACCAGCGACGGCCGCTACGTCGTGCTGTCGGGTGTGGAACATAAGTTCGTCCACACACTGCTTGCGGCGCTCGACCGCGCGGATCTGATTCCAATCGCGACCCAGCCGCCCGGTAATGTGCATGCGCCGGTGAAGACCTTCCTGGCCGAAACCTTCAGGACCCGGACGCGCGACGAATGGGAAGCGTGGTTCAAAGGTCGCGACGTTTGCTTCGCACCCGTGCTCGATCTGCGCGAGGCATTCGCGCGCCCGCAGGTCGCGGCGCGAAACATGCTGGTGCGAGACGCGGACGGCAACCTTCATATTGGCATTCCCATCAAGTTCCGCCACGAACCCGGCCGCCTCGACCCCAGCCTTCCGAAGCTTGGCGAGCATACCGAGACACTGCTACAGGAGGTTGAAGGTCGAACCCGGTCTGGTCGGAGACCATAATTGCGCGACGCTCATCAACCCGGGCTGACTCGCGGTCTGGTCCGCCTCATGACTCGTCCGATCGGCGCTGCCGACCGCGCGCGTGCGGCGTTGCACGTGCTCGACTGGATCGGCTGCGCAGCGGCCGGCGCCAGGACGCCGCCAGGCATGGCGATGATCGCTTATGGCCGCACAATGTCGGCAGGCTGCTGCCACGCATTCGGGGGGCTGTCGCTCGCGCAACGCGATGCCGCGCTGGTCAACGGTGCATTCGGCAATGTGCTGGAGATGGACGACCTCTACCGTACTGCTCTTGTGCATCCGGGTCCGGTCGTCGTGCCGGCAGCGCTCGCGGCCGCCGAAGCAACCGGCGCCTCGGCACAGGCGTTGCTCGACGCTGTCATCTGTGGCTTCGAGGCGATGATCCGGGTTGGGCGCAGCGTCGGGCCCTCCCATTACCAACATTTCCACAATACCGCGACCTGCGGCGTGTTTGGCAGCGCGGTGGCCGCGGGTTCGCTGCTTGGCCTTGACGAGGATCGGCTGGTGCACGCGCTGGGCAACGCCGGAACGCAGGCATCCGGCCTGTGGCAATGCCGTATCGAAGACACGATGAGCAAACAATTGCACAATGGCCGGGCGGCGCAGTCAGGCCTGCTCGCGGCCGAACTCGCGGTGCATGGCTTCACCGGTGCCGAATTCATCCTCGAGGGGCCGCTTGGCTTTTATGCCGGCCTGTGTCCCGACGGCGACCCTGACATGCTGCTGGATGAGCCGGATGCGCCGTGGCTGATCCACGGCACAAGTTTCAAGCCCTGGCCGGCCTGCCGCCACACCCATCCGACGATCGATGCCGTGTTGGCGCTGCGCCAGCTTGCGCCGGCCGGTTGCGTGCGGCGGATCATCGTGGAAAGTTACCGCGATGCACTGACGGTCTGTGACAATCCCCACCCGCGCACGCCCGTCGAGGCGAAATTCAGCATGCAGCATGCGAGCGCCGTGGTGTTGCTGCGGGGAAAGCCACGACTCGAGGATTTCGACATGAACGGTGTGCGAGATCCCGATGTTGCCGCCCTGCGCAACAGGATCGAACTGCGCGAGCATGGGGTTTACACATCCGCCTATCCGGCCCATTTCGGCGCCTCGGTGAGCATCGAATGCGCCGACGGGCAGATCGTTCGGCACGACATTCCCGACGCGCTTGGCGACCCGGAAAACCCGCTGTCGCCGACGGCGATCTCCGACAAGGCCCGAATATTGCTCAAAAGTGCCGGCTATACCTGCGCGACGTCCGATGCAATCGTCGGCGCCGCGCTGGCGCTCGCGGATGGCGCGCCGATTGCCAATGTCACCCGGCTTCTGCTCTGAGGTTCGCCCGCATGGATGATCTCGACTATTTCGCTGCTGCCGACCTGCCTGCCATTCGCCGCGACTACCCGCTCGGCAACGCCTTTCTTGCGCGCTTCACCGGCATGAGCCGTGACGCATTGCGCGCAATCCAGGAAACACGATTTCGCAATGTCATGCAACGCGCCTGGCAAGTGCCATTCTACCAACGGCTGTGGGGCGCGTCCGGCATCGAGCCGGGCGATATTCGTGGCCTTGACGACATCGCCAGGCTGCCGACGTATTCGAAATCGGACCTCATGGCGTCGGTGGAGGCTTACCCGCCGCTCGGCGACTTCCACGGAGCCGATATGGACCATGGGACCTGCTCACCGCAGATCATCCTGCAGACGACCAGCGGCACCACCGGCCAGCCGCAACCGCTGCTGTTCGGCCCCAAGAGCCGCGAGATCCAGAACGTACTGCTTGCACGCGCGTACTTGTTGCAAGGTATGCGACGTAGCGATGTTGTCCACTCGGTTTACGGTTTCGGCATGGTCAATGGTGGCCACTACGTCCGCGAGACCATCCTGCACTGGGTCGGCGCGCAGCTCTTGAGCGCAGGTACCGGCGTCGAGACCCGCTCGGCGCAGCAGGTCATGTTGATGCGCGACTTCAAGGCCACGGTGCTGACCGGTTTCGGCGATTTTGTGAAACGGCTTGCCGACGTCGCCCGCGAAAACGGCATCGAGGCAGGCCGGGACATCAAGTTGCGCATGATCACCGGCCATCTCGGCCCGGACGGTCGCGGACCTATGAGTGAGGCCTGGGGCGGCTGCGCGGTCTATGACTGGTACGGCGTCGGCGACACCGGCATTATCGCCGGCGAAGGTCCCGACCAGACCGGCATGTATGTCATGGAGGACGCCCAGTACCTCGAACTTGTCGATACCGACAGCGGACGCCCCGTGCAGGGCGACCAGGCCGGCGACATGGTGTGTACCTGCCTGTTCAAGGACGACATCTTCCCGATCATCCGCTTCCACACTCATGACGTGACGGAGGAAGTACGCGGCGAATCGCCGATCGGCCTGCCGTTTCGGCGCATCCTGGGTTTCCGCGGCCGCAGCGACAACATGGTGAAGCTGCGCGGCATCAATGTCTACCCAAGCGGCATCGGCGCGGTCCTGACGGCGGAGCGGCCGGAGTTCACCGGAGAATTTATTTGCGAACTTTCCCGCGCCGGCACGCGCGACGACATGACGGTGCGCGTGGAAGTTCGCGGCGAAGCAAGCGAAACACTCCGTATTGAGTACGAGGGTTTGCTGCGCGCCCGACTCGGGGTTGAGATCAGGGTGAAGCTTGAACCGCCCGGCGCGCTCGGGGTACTGACGGGCATCGAGAGCAGACAGAAGCCGGTCCGCCTTGTCGATAATCGCAAACCTTGAGGCGATGGCGGTGACCGATCTGCTTGAACTCGATCTTGCCGGCTTGCGTAACAGCTACGCGATGCGACAGTCCAACCCGGTGAAGGTCGTGGAAGCCTATCTCTCCGCCATCGCGGCCAAGGATGCCGCGCTGCGCAGCTATATCACCGTCGCCGGCGACGCGGCGCGGATCGAAGCCGAAGCCAGTCGCCGGCGCTGGGCGGAAAATCGCCCGCTTGGTCTGCTCGATGGCGTTCCCATCTCGATCAAGGATAATATCGACGTCGCGGGCCTTCCCTGCACCGCCGGTACGGCGGCCTTCCGCGCGCGCATTCCGCAACAAGACGCACCTGTCGTCACGGATCTCCGGCGGCGGGGCGCGGTGATCCTTGGCAAGCTCAACCTGCATGAGGGCGCGTTCGGCGCAACGACGGATAACCCGGTCTATGGCCGCTGCATGAATCCGGTTCGACCCGGCCATACCCCGGGTGGATCCAGCGGCGGTTCGGCGGCCGCAGTCGCGGCACGCCTTTGTGCCGCCGCCCTCGGCACCGACACGATGGGCTCGGTGCGCCTGCCCGCCGCCTATTGTGGCGTTTACGGCTTCAAGCCGAGCAATGCGGCGGTATCGACGGAGGGCGTTGTTCCATTGAGCCCAACACTGGACAGCGTCGGCGTGCTCACACGCTCGGCAGCTTCCATGGTGATCATGGCTGAGGCATTGCTACGGCGCACGACGGGCGCTGTTCGCGTCACACGAAAGCCGGCTGGGCTTCGCGTCGGCGTGCCCCGCCAGCTTGCGGAAATCGACCTCGCACCGGCCGTCGCATCCGCGTTCGATCGATTTCTCGACCGTCTCCGCGATGCAGGCATGATCGTGTCTCCCTTGGATCTACCCACATGGCATCCCGGCAAGGCGCGCCGCGCCGGCCTGCTGGTCACCGAAGTGGAAGCCGCCGCATACTACATACAACAGCTTGGCGCGGATCTGACCGGCTTGTCTTCCGGCTTCGCGGCGGCCCTGCGCTATCCCATCCAGGCCGGACCATCGCGGATCGCTGCCGCCTATGAAGCGATCGAGGCGGTGCGACTTGACTGCCGTCGCGCCTTCGCCGGAGTGGAACTGATCGCGATGCCGACGGCGCCGCAGACCAGCTTCTCCCATGACGACGTGACCCCGACGAACCAGGCCGACTGCACGGCACTGGCGAATTTCGTGCGTGGGCCGGCGATGACGCTGCCGTTCGCCCGCCATCCCCTGCCGATCGGCATGCAATTGATGGCCGCGCCAGGCGCGGACGATCTGCTCTTTGACATCGCCGTGCCAATGGAAGAAGCATTGCATGGCGACTGAGCAGGCCGTACTGCCGATCAGTCGAAGCGCGTCAGGAACAGTGCGATGTCGGGGTACAGGCAAAGCACCAGCAAGGTGACGAACATTACCGCGAGGAACGGCAACGCGCCCAGTGCGATCGTCCGCATGGAAGCGGTTTTGTTGATGCCCTGAAGGATGAAGAGGTTCATGCCCACGGGTGGATGGATCAGGCCGACTTCCGCCATGATCATCAGGACCACACCGAACCATAATGGGTCGAAACCCAATTTCACCATGACCGGAAACACGACCGGCAGGGTCAGGACCAGCATTGAAATGGAATCGAGGAATGCGCCGAGCACCACATAGATCAGCACAACCGACAGGAACACGACCCACCGGTCGACGTGGGTGCTCATCGCCGTTTCCATAATGCGCTGGGAGATCCGGAGATAGTCGAAGCCGAATGTCAGGACGTTGGCGCCGACCACAATCAGGAAGATGAACGAGGTGACGACGACAGCCTGATCAAGTGACTCTGTCACGACACTCCAACTCAGCCGTCCTCGCATCCCGCAGATGCCGAACGCGACCACCACGCCCACCGCCCCGGTTTCGGTGGCCGTCGCGATGCCAGTGTAGAGCGACACCATGATCACGCCGATCATTGCTATGACCAGGGCCGCGTCGATGGCGCTGGTGCTCGTCATGGCGACCGCATCGTCCTTCGGCACGGCGGGTGCCGAGCCCGGATGCAGCAGTGCCCAGCACAGCACCACCGCCATGAAGGCGAGCATCATCAGGGCGGCCGGCAGCATACCGGCAACGAACAATTTTGTCGCCGGCACGCCAACGGTGCCGGCGTAGATGATCATCGCGATGCTGGGCGGCGTCAGGATGCCAAGCGTGCCGCCGGCCGCGATGGTGCCGTAGGTCAATTTCTCGCTGTAGCCTCGGCGCAGCATCTCCGGGCAGGCGACGGTGCCGATCGTCGCCGCGGTGGCGACACTCGATCCCGACACCGCGGCGAAGATCGCACAGCCGGCGATGGCGGCGTAGGCGAGCCCCCCCGGGATCGGCTTCAACAGCCTCGCCATAATGGAAAACAGCTCGTTGGTCAGGCCGCTGCGAACGAGGATCGATGCCATCAGCACTTTAAGCGGTACGGCGGTCAGCGAGAAACTGTTCAGACCCGACCAGGCCCGCGACGGAAGGGTTACAGGAAACGGGATGGGCGTCAGGAAATACACTGACAGCGCGCCGACGATTCCCAGAGCGAAGGCGACACGCACGCCGATCGTCATAAAGAATATGATGCCGAAGAACAGCAGCGCGGTCAGAAATGCCTCGCCCCATGAGCTTCCGACAATGAACAGGGAAATCGCGCAGGCCCAGATTGCCAACACGCCGGAACCGACGCGTGCGCCATTGGTAAGAAAGGCGCCGGCAACAACCGCCGCCAGCACCACGACGCTGCCGATGTCGTAATGCGTGCCGGGGATGCTCGGTGGCGCAGTGCCTAAAGTAGCAAGGATCAACGCGACCACAACCAACAGCGTGTAGGGAATCATATGCTGCCACCCGGCGCTGCGCCGGGATTTGCGATCGATCTCGGTAACAATCGCTGCCGCAAGCAAGCACAGTCCAACGGCGATCGGCGTCTTTGGCATCCAGGTGGGCGTCAGCAGCAGGCTGAAGATGCGCGCGCCGTGCCGATAGTCCGAGATGACCATAAGCACGGCTTGCCAACCTGCCAGAGTGACATAGGTCAGACCGATCCAGGCGCCGACAAGCTCTAATACGTTCGCGCCTTCAGGGGTCAGCCGATCGAGCAATACCCTGATGCGCACATTGCCTTCCAGCAGATGCGTATAGGCGAGGCCGAAGAAGATCGTGGCGACCAGGACATACGTGCTGACCTCGGTTGACCAGATGGTGGGAGCGTCCAGGAAATAGCGGACAAAGACGTCATAGATTGTCGAGAATGACATGAACAGCACGCCGAGGCCGGCGAGCACGGCAAAGACCTTGGCGGCCGCCGCGACGACGCGCCCGGGGTGCGTGCGGATGGTCGATTGCAGGAATTGCGCAGGCCCCGAATGTGGCGAATCGATCATCCCACCCGCGCGCTTGAAGGAGGTCTCTTGACACGTTGACGATCGACTATGGTAGTTTGTCCGGACAAGAGCAAGAGGGTACGTCATGCACTATCGAAGGCTGTTCCTCGCTGCCCTCATCGCCGGATGCATGTCGTTGCCCGCCATGGCGCAGCAGATCACCTGGACCGCCGGCTTCGTAAATGCCGTCGGCAGCAGCTATGTCGATACGCTCAAGACCGTCCCCGACCGCATCCTGGCGGCGACAAAGGGGCGTCTCAAGATTGTGCTGTACGACACGCTGGTCGCCGGGCCGGACCAGCCGGCGGCAGTGCGCGACGGCCAGCTCGATGGTTCCTTCGCCGTTACGCCCTGGCTGAGTGCCGAGGCGCCGTACATGAATTTCGGCAGCCTTCCCGGCCTCATCACCGATGTCGGTGTGTATCACAAGATGCTCGACCCGCTGCTGCGTGGCGAGATGGCCGGGATCTGGTCGGCAAAATATAACGCCGTCCAGTTGATGACCGGGGTGTTCGAAGAGCAATGCGTGATTTCGCGCGTGCCCATCCATACCGTGGAAGACTTTGCCGGCAAGAAGGTGCGCGTCCATAACACCGAGGCCGGCGAATTGATGAAGAACCTGGGCGCCGCCCCAACGCCGGTGCCGTTCGGCGAGATCGTCCCCGCGCTGCAACGCGGCATCGTCGATATCGTCATGACCTCGGTCGGAACCGCCAATGGGTTCGGCTTCTACACCGTCGCGAAGCATGTCAGCATCTGGAAGATCGGCACCATCGTGCCGTGGTCCTTCGTCGTGAACAAGGATGCCTGGGCGAAGCTGCCGGACGATCTGAAGCCGGTCGTGCAGGCCGAACTGCGCAAGATCGAGGACGAGCACTTTGCCGAACACGATGCCTTCAATCGCCGAAACCTCGATACCTTCGTCAAGAACGGCATGACGGTGTATGACGCGCCGCCCGATCAGCTTGCCAAGGTATTCGACAAGAAGAACGTCGATGCGGTCTTCGACAACTGGTACAAACTCAACGACCGCGCCGGCACCGATGGGCGCGGGCTGGTCGAAAAGATCCGGGCGCTCGAAGCGAAGGCCAGCCAGTAAAACACGACCCATCACCGCTAGTTTTCAAGCGTGCAGGACCTTCGATGAACGTGCAGGATCTTCGACCCGCGCTCGCCATGATGGATACGGCGGGGGAGGCTGCTCTCGCCGCCCCTGGCCCCGAGGAGGCGATTAGCGCAATCACGCGCGCCTATTACGAACTGCTCGGCGATCGCGCAGCGCATCTCAGACCCGGCGCCTTGAAGTCGGGGGAGCGCCAGTACTTCGTGGCCGGGGCATTCTTCGTTACGCCTGATCAGCGCTACCACATGCTTGTCGGCAACGTGAACTTTCCACCAGAGCAGCAGCGGCTGCTGGTGCCTATCGATGGGGGCCACCCCGGTTGGGTCTATGCAAATCGCAGCAAGCTCATTCTCAAGAACACCGACGACCATGCGGCGTTCCGCCAATATCTTAAGTCCTCCCGCATGGGCTCCACAATCTTCGCGCCGCTGTTCTGGAAGGGCGAATTTATCGGCCAGATCATCATGGCTGCACAGGCACGCCATACAATGCGGGATGAGGACCTCGCTGTGTTGGTGGTATGCTCGCGCATCGCTGCGGGGGTATGGATCGCACAAGGGGGACCTGCCTGGCTTCAGGCGACCTATCCGCCGGCGAACGGGTTCTACGTGGAAAAGCAAGGCATTTAGAACACCGAACCGATCTACACGGGGTTCAAGTCAGCGAAACGCCGTGCGATGGCCAACCGCGAGGTTACCCAAACGGATTTTTTCGCTGCGACGTGCTGCATGAAGGTGGCAAGCGCACCGATGCGGCCGGGGCGGCCGATGATGCGCAGATGCAGGCCGAGTGACATGATCTTGGGCTGTACGGCACCTTCGTCATAGAGCTGATCGAATGTCGCGACGGCATAATCCAGCCATTGCGTCGGCGAATATCCGGGTGCGACCCAGAATTTCATGTCGTTGGTGTCGATGGCATAGGGCACCACGACGATGTGGCGCGGTGTACCGTCGATCTCGACACTTTCCCACCGCGGCACGTCGTCAGAATAGTCATCCATGTGATAAAGGTAGCCTGCCTCGATCAGCAGTCGCCTGGTGTTCGAGGTATAAAGGTAGCGCGACAGCCAGCCCAAAGGCCGGCTGCCAGTGCTGGCGCGGATGCTCTCCGTGGCATTGTGGATGAACTCGCGCTCACGCGCCTCATCAAACGAAAACTGGTGTACCCAGCGATGTCCGTGACTGCACACCTCGTAACCTGCGTCGGCGATGTCGCGGGCAAGCTCGGGTGCCTTCTCCAACGCTACGGCCGCGGCGGTGAAAGTGGATGCGAAGCCGTGGTGAGCCAGCAGGCGCATGATGCGCGGCGCGCCCGCATTGATGCCGTACTGATAGCTGCTTTCGTTGGCATAATTGCGGATGGGGGCTTTCAGTGCGACGCCCAGCTCATCCACCGGTTCGGGCCGTTTGTCGCCGGAGGCGATGTTTTGCTCGGCACCCTCTTCGACGTTCACCACGAACGACATTGCCAGGCGCGCATCGCCCGGCAATGTAAAGCGGTAGGGCATCGGAACGGCTCCATAAACTTGAATGTCCGGGAAAGTTCTAAGGTGCCTGTTGCCTTGCCGTCAATGCCCGATCTCACATGCAGAATAGCCAATTACGGGTGTGACCACAGCCGACGGTTCCGTTTGCTATCCGGATGCTCTCGCTCGCTGCCCTGGATTTCCCGGGGCGAACGGAGTGCCTGCGATGTCGTGGCCGTTCAGGAGCAGCGGCGTTGGGTCGGAGCATACGTCCAGGAGGACGGGAAATGGCAGTCAATACAAGGCACAGTGCTGCCTGGGCGGCCACGGGATCGCGATTTCAGTGGGCGGGCTTGCGCGTCTCGCGATCGTCGTGCCGCAGAACCGGATATTCACGGGTGACCAAGTTACGCAGACCATTCTGCAATCGGCGAACCGTTTCTCCCATGACCCATTGATCTTGGCGCGCCCTGAAGGACTCGAACCTACGACCCACAGCTTAGAAGTTCCCGGGTTTCCCAATGATTCCAATAGCCGGTTGGCATAATCGGATGCCTCGGTTGGCTATTAGCCGGTGGGTGAGCCGCGGAATGCCAACCGCCGGATGCAGGATCGAGGTGGACATCGGCCGGCACCACGAGGACGCCGCCATGTCCCTGTCCGGGGTAGTCGCGCGGGCGGCGCGTCATGCAGGGCGGCACTCCTCTCCGATGTCCCAGAACGATCCGGCCATCAGCCTGAGGCGTCATGGAACAGCGATCCCAACGCGTTCTCGTCGGGTCCGTGCTGGCCGCAGCCCGCGACGGGTCAAGTTAGAAAGGCCCAGGCGATTATTGCGAAAGCCCGCTTAGACCGCCTCGCCTGCCGCATGCCCACTCGCGGTGGCGAACAGCATCTCCTGCGGAGCACGTGCGTCACCGACGGTCATGACCGTGATACCGGCCGCGCGCAGTGGCGCGGCCAGCTCATTATTTGGAACGCGGGGCGTCGTATAGGTCAGCAACGCCAGATCCTCGATGATCCGCACATCCCCGTTGTACAGATTGAAGATCTCGAGCCGCCCTTCAGCGCAGGCGTCGCTCCAGCGCGGCTCGGACAACGTGATGACCTCGATTCGCTGTTCCGCCATCCGGCGCATGATGCCCTGGCGTGTCACCATCTGCACATCCGCGGCAATGGTATCGCGCGGCGTGACGATCACGACGCTTGCAAAGCGGCTCCGCAACGCTTCCGCGGCGGCATAGGTGCCCTCGGTATGATCCGCGTCGAACACCACGGCGGTGCCCGGTTGCCGGCCGTCATGGCGCAGCACCTCCAGCATGGCCGTCCGCAGGTCCGTAACCCAGCCCTCCGCGCACACGGCGGCAGGCAGCCAATCGGGCGGGATCATGCTGGAACCCGTCGCCAGGATCACCGCATCTGGCGAAGTGGCGACGATATCCGCGACCGTCGCCGCGCGGCCAAGCACAAACGTGGCGCCGGCCCGCCGGGCCGCGACGGTCTGGTAGTCGTAGATGGATGACACCGTCTCCCCACCGGGCAACTGTTCCCGCAACCAGGCCTTGCCGCCGATCACGCCGGACGCACCGAATACCGTGACGTCGTGTCCACGCGCGGCGGCGACCCAGGCTGCCTCCATTCCGGCGATGCCGGCACCCACTACGACGATGCGTTTCGGGCAGGCGACACGTACGGGCGAAAAATCGACCTCATCCGGCCGGCTGACCCGCGGATTGTTCACGCAGGCAATCGGCACGTGCGTCATGATGATTGCCCCCCAGCAGGTGTTGCAGGACAGGCAATAGCGAATATCCCAACTGCGTCCCTCGGCCGCCTTGCGGGGCCATGCCGGATCCGCGACGAGCGGACGGCCCAGCGCGATCAACGACGCCTCCCCGCGGGCGAGAATGCCGTCCGCCTCCGCCGGGTCGGTGATCCGCCCCAGCGCCATGAGCGGCACGCCGTTTAACCGGTCATGCAGGGTCTTGATGAAAGGCATGTACGGCATCGGCGGGCCATGCCGATCCGGCGTGTGCATTTCCAGTGTGCGCGCATGGGCGCCGCCCGCGAAGCAAACATAATCGACGTTCCGTGGCCGGGTCAGCAGATCGCCGATGAGGCCGGCCTCGTTCGGACCAATCCCGCCCGGCACCCCGTCATCGCCCGGCAGCTTCAGTCCGATGATGAAATCCGTGCCGCACGCTGCGCGCAACGCTGCGACGAGGTCGATGACGATGCGCACCCGACGCTCCCAGCCGCCGCCATACTCGTCATCCCGCCGGTTGGATTGCGGCGAGAGGAACTGATGAAACAGATGCCCGTGGCCGGCGGAGATCTCCACACCGGAAAAGCCGCAATCCTTCAGATGCGACGCCGACCCGGCGATCTGATCGATGAGGTCGCGGATCTCGGCGACGGTCAGCGCGCGCGGCACCGTCCAGGAGAGATCGTCCGGCAACGCCGAGGCACCAATCGCTTCCGGATTGCGCCCCGGAAAGTGGCGACCTCGGCCGGCATCCTGAATTTGACCAAGCAGCCGGCAATCCTGGCTTTCCACCGCCTCGGCGAGGCGCTTCAGGCCGTCGGCATCGTCGCGCCGCCATACCTGCACCCGCGGAATGCCCGCCTGATGCCGCATCATGCCGAGCGGCTCCGTCACGGTCATCGCCGCGCCACCTGCGGCGCGATTGGCGTGGTACTGGATGAATCGCTCCGTCACGCGACCTGCCGGCGTGGCGAGAAGGCTCATCGAAGCGTGCGTGATCCGGTTCCGCAACCGTTTGCCGGCCAAGGTGTAGGGCGTGAAAAGAGCAGCGAATTCGGCTTCACGCATGGTCATGGCTCCGGGGTGGTGAGTAATGCCAGCCGCCCGTGAGATCGACCCATGATCTCGGGCAGTGCCAACCGTGTCATGGCCGGCGAAGGCCGGCCACCCACGTCTTTTCTGTTATCCCGCAAAACAAAGTCGTGAGTGGCCGACCTTCGCCGGCCATGACACGGGGTAGCGGGGTGTGCCAACGAAGAGTCAAAGTCTCAGGCACTCGGTACAAGTCGTGCGGGGCGGTGCGATTCCCCGGTCATAGAGTAGACCCACAAAGGGTCGCTGCGACATCGGGCCACCCGCGCATGATCGGGATCGGCGTGCGTCTACTGGGCGGCAGTTTGCGCTACGCCAAGCCGTTGGCGGACCAATTGCGTCAGCCCGCCGCTGGCGAGGATGGCGGCGACCTCGTCACCGAGCGGCGCGACCGGCCAACAGAACGCGCCCTGACGAATCGTGTTCTCCGTCACGCTGACAGTGGCGACCTCGCCGGCCACCATGGCCTGCGCGGCCTCCGGGCAAACAATCACCGGCAGGCCGAGATTGATCGCGTTGCGGAAGAAGATGCGGGCCACGCTGACCGCCACGATGGCACGGATGCCGACGGCCTTCAGCGCCACGACGGCATGCTCGCGCGACGACCCGCTGCCGAAGTTGCGTCCGGCGACGACGATGTCGTTCAGCGCGGCGCGGCTGCGGAACTCCGGATCCAGTGCCTCCAGGCAATGTGCGCCGAGCGCGGCGGAATCAGTCAGTGCCAGGTAGCGCCCGGGCAGGATGGCGTCGGTGTCCACATTGTCGCCGAGGCGATGGACCCGTCCCGTCACCGTTGCGATGGTATTGCTCATGATCGATCCCACAGCCCGGCAGCGACGTCGTCGGGCGGCACGATTTCGCCGGCCACGGCGGCGGCGGCGGCCACCCAGGCATTGGCCAGGTACACGAACGACTCCGGGTCGCCCATGCGGCCACGGAAATTTCGATTGGTGGTGGCGATCGCCGTCTCGCCGGCGGCCAGGATGCCCATGTGCCCGCCAAAGCAGGCACCGCAGGTGGGCACCGAAACCGCGCCACCGGCCGCCGCGATGACCTCCAGCAGGCCCTCCGCCATGGCGTCGCGCCAGATGCGCTGCGTGGCGGGCACCACGATCATGCGCACGTGCGGCGCAACGCGGCGGCCCCGCAGCATCTCGGCGACCTGGCGCAAATCCGTCAGCGTGCCGTTGGCGCAGTTGCCGACATAGACCTGGTCGACCCGGTGCCCTTTGAGGGCCTGCACCGGCACGCCGCCACCCGGCGAGGGCGGACAGGCCACCACAGGCGACAAGGCGCCAAGATCGAGTGCCACGTGCTGGCGATAGGCCGCGGCGGGATCGGGCGTCACCGCTTCGCGCGGCACCCGGCCGCGGAGGTGCATATGCGCGTCGGACCGGGCATCGCCCTCGAACACGCAGGTGTCGGCGCCCGCCTCGACGGCCATGTTGGCGACGGCCATGCGCTCGTCCATCGACAGCGCCGCAACCCCCGGTCCGCCAAATTCCAGTGCGGCGTCCGCGGCACCGTCAACGCCGATGCGCTGGATCAGCGTCAGGATCACATCCTTGCCGGTGACGTAGCGCCCGGGCGCGCCGGTCAGCGTCACGCGGATGCTGTCCGGCACGCGCAGCCATAATTGGCCGGTGGCCAGCGCGGCGGCGAGATCGGTCGAACCGAAGCCGATGCCCAGCGCGTTGAACGCTCCGGCGGTACACGTATGGCTGTCGGCGCCGAACACGATGCTGCCGTGCCCGACCAGGCCGAGTTCGTCGAGCAAACTATGCTCTATACCGCCGCGCCCGGGTTCGTAGAAATGTCCGATGCCATGGGTGCGGGCAAAGCTGCGCAGGGAGCCGATGGCCTGGGCGCTGTCGATATCCTTGGCAGGAGCGAAATGGTCGGCGACCAGCACCACGCGTCCGGGTGCGGCCGGGGTTACGGCCCCCATGGCGGTGAACTGCGCGAAGGCCAGCGGACCGGACACGTCGTTCAACATGAGGACGTCCGGAGCCACCGTCACAATCTGCCCGGCCCGCGCCGATCCTTCGGCCGCGTGCGATGCGATGATCTTCTCGGTTATCGTCAGCGCCGCCATGAAGGCCCCAGTTCGTGCACACGATAGCATCGACCATAGTCGGCGGGTTATTCCGATGCAACGGGGTTGTCGTTGGCGAAAATCTTGCGCTCCCGGAGTCACTAAGACGGTTGTGCGCACAGCTTTGCGCGCTATGATGCGCAGGTATCGTCAGAGCAGGGCATGGCGGGACCGACGAAGGAACTGGGCGATGAACGCGAAACCGTGGTCACCCTGGCCCGGCTTGCCGGGGTTGCCGCCTCGACGGTTTCGCGCGCCCTCAAGGGTGACCCCAGGATCTCCAGGGCCACACGGCGGCGCATCGCGGCGCTGGCGACCGAGCGCGGCTACACGCCGAACGCCCTGGCGCGCACCTTGTCCAGCGGGCGCAGCGGGCTGATCGGCCTGGTGCTCGGTCCGATCGAAAACCCGTTCTATGCCGAATTGATGCAGGAGGCGGTGTTGCAGGCGGCGGATCGCGGGCTGCGGCTGTTGCTGCTGCATGTCGGCGCCGGTGCGATGGAGGACAGCACGGCTCAGGCGCTGCTGCAGTATCAGGTGGATGGCTGCCTGATCACCTCCGCCGAACTCTCATCGCATGCCGCGCGTATCTGTGCAGCCCACAACGTCCCGGTGGTCATGGTCAACCGTGTGCCCCGGCTGCACGCCAGCGCCATCGCCTGCGATAATTTCCAGGGCGGCCAGGACATGGCGGATTTCATGCTCCGTGGCGGGCATCGTCGCTTCGCGATCATTCGCGGCAATCCCGACAGTTCGACCAGTATCGAGCGCGAGCGCGGCTTCGCGGAGCGACTGGCCGAGCAAGACATTGACCCGCCGCTGCGGGTCAACGGCGGATCAACCTATGACGGTGGGTTCGCGGCCGGCCGCATGTTCGTGGAAATGCCGGACGACCGCCGGCCGGATGCGGTTTTCGCGGTGGCCGACATCATGGCCATGGGCGTGATCGACGCCTTTCGCATCGCCGGCATCCGCGTGCCGGATGATATTTCGGTGGTGGGTTTCGACGGCATCGCGCAGGCGGCGCGACCAGGCTACCGCGTGACCACTGTGGCGCAGCCGCTGAAGAGCATGGTGGGGCGAGGCTTCGATCTGCTGACCGCCCGCATTGGCAATGCCACTCTGCCCGACGAGGTGGTGCTGCTGCGCGGCGAACTGATCGTGCGTCAATCGGCACGCGGGGCCGCATGAGCGGCAGCCTGTCCATGCTCCGCCCCACTCCGTCAGGGCCGGCCCGCGCAGGCTATTTGCCGCTTCCAGGGCGGGGCCGGGATGGCCGCGTTCGACCCGGCCGATGACGCGTCGGGGCGATCCGTGCGACCCGGCCGATCGGACGATCGGATGAGCGTCGACCTCGATCCTCGCGTGGTCACTTTGCCGACCGGCCGCAGCGTGGGCTATCGGCGCTTTGGCGAAGGTCCGCCGGTGGTGCTGCTGCACGCCTCGCCGCGGTCCTCGCTCGCCGTCCTGCCGCTGGGGCTGCGTCTGGCCGACCGCGCCACGGTGCTTGCCTTCGACTCGCCGGGCTTCGGCTGGTCCGACCCGCTGCCCCTGGCACGGCCGGATGCCGCGGATTTCGCCGATGCGCTGATCGAGGCGTTCGATGCGCTCGGCATCGCCCATGCCCCCATCTATGGCTCGCATACCGGCGCCGCCATTGCCGTTGTGGCCGCCCTGCGGCATCCGGGCAGGGTGCCGGCACTCACGCTCGACGGCTATGCGATTTTCACCCCGGCGGCGCAGGCGGAATATCTGGCGAACTACCTGGCGCCGATCCAACCGGCTTGGGACGGCACGCACCTCGCCTTCCTGTGGAGCCGCGTGCGGGACCAGTTCACGGTATTTCCCTGGTATCTCAATGGCGACGCCGCGCGGATGCAGCGCCCGCGTCCGTCGCTCGATGTCATGCAGGGCGTGATCGTCGATTTCCTGGCGGCCGGGGACCATTACCGCGCCGGGTACGCGGCGGCGTTTCGGTTCGACGGCGCTGCGGCGGTGCAAAGGCTGACGGTGCCGACCACCATCATGTGCCGGTCCGACGATGCGCTGTTCTCGCATCTGGATGCACTGCCCGATCTGCCGGATTGCGTCAGTGTGCGGCGTCTGGGCACGGATGACGGACTCTGGGCACAGGCCGTGCACGAGGCATTGGCGCCCCGGGCCGAACCTGTCGAAGCCGAATCTGTCCTGGGTGAGGCCGTGCCGGCTCGGATCGGATCGCAGGCCGCCGGATTGGACATTGTTCGCGTCCCCGGTGGCTGCGTCGGCATTACGCGCTACGCCGGTCCGGCCGCGGCAGGCCGGCCGCTGGTCCTGCTGCCGGGTATCCCGGGATCGGCACGCGGCGAGGCCGGCCTGGCGCGGGCGCTGGCCGCGGCACGACCCGTCATTGTCGTTGACCTGCCAGGCTTCGGCGCGTCCTCGCTGCGCGGCGATCCCGATGCCGCCGGGATTGCCGAAGCCATCCGCGTGGCACTCGATCAGCGCGGGGTGGGCGCTTGCGACGTGGTCGGATTACGCGAGAGCGCGGCGCTCGCTTGTATCTTGCGGCGCAGCATGGCGGCCGGTCTCGTGCTGGTCGACCCGGTAGCCGATACGGCGCGGGCGTCGCTGGTTCACCACATGACGGACGTCTCGCCGCGCCGGGAAGGCGGCCATTTGCTCGCCGCCTGGCACCAGCTGTGCGACACCGGTCTGTGGCGCCCCTGGTTCGTGTCGGACCCCGCGCATGCCATCCCGAACGGCACCGATCCGGACGTGCCTCGCATGCACGCCATCCTGACCGACTGGATGCGCGGCGGAACGCAGGGCCGCGCCACCTTGGCCGCTGCTCTCGCCGCCCCGCTGGACGCGCTGGCACTGCGCGCCGGCGCGGCACTGCTGTTGCAGCCGGGCCACCCCTGGTCCGCCTTGCATGCCGCCTGGGCGGCCGGCCGCCTGCCGGTGTGCGAGGTCGCCGACGATCGCCACGCCCGTGCCGCCGCGATCCTGGGCCTGCTGGAGGGCCTGTCCTGAGCGCCACCCCGCCGCTGGTCGCCTTGCCGCGCCACAGCGCCACCGGGCGCGGCATGCACCCGGGCGTTCCGGCCCCGCAGCGCATCCTATCCCCGAGCAGAACCGCGGAGTGACAAACATGGAAGTCGGCGTCTTCATCCCCATCGGCAGCAACGGCTGGCTCATTTCCACGACGTCGCCGCGCTACCGGCCAAGCTTCGCGCTCAACCGCGACGTCGTGCAGCTGGCCGAGGCCTATGGCTTCGAGTTCGCCCTCTCGATGGTCAAGCTGCGCGGCTTCGGCGGTGAGAGCGAGTTCTGGGACCATTGCCTGGAGAGCTTCACCCTGATGGCCGGGCTGGCGGCGGTCACCCAGCGTATCAAGCTGTTTGCTTCCGCCGCTGTGTTGACCATGCCGCCGGCGATCGTCGCGCGCATGGCATCGACGATCGACAGCATCGCGCCCGGCCGTTTCGGCATCAACATCGTCTCCGGCTGGCAGGAGGCCGAATACAGCCAGATGGGCCTGTGGCCCGGCAAGGAGCATTTCGATCGGCGCTACCAGTACTGCGCGGAGTATGTGCAGGTGATGCGCGACCTGTGGGAGACCGGCAGGTGCGACTTCGAAGGCAATTACTTCAAGATGACCGACTGCAGGCTCAGCCCGCAGCCGAGTGCGCCGATCGAAATCGTCGTTGCCGGACAAAGCAGTACCGGCATGAATTTCGCTGCCGAGTATGCCGACTTCAATTTCTGCATGGGCGAGGGCGTCAATACGCCGACCAAATTCGCCGGCAGCGTGGGGCGCCTGGTGGAGGCGGCGGAAAAGACCGGGCGCGACGTCGGTGCCTATGCGCTTTTTATGGTCATCGCCGACGCGACGGATGAAGCCGCGCAGGCGAAATGGGAGCTGTACAAGGCCGGCAAGGACATGACCGCGCTGGCCTGGATGGGCATGCAGGCCGCCGCCGACGACAAGGCCGACCTCAGTTCGACGGCGAAATCCATCGCCAACCCGATCTCCGCGGTGAACTTCAACATGGGCACGCTGGTCGGGTCCTACGCCACGGTGGCCGGGTTGCTGGACGAGCTGGCGACGGTGCCGGGCGTGAAAGGCGTCATGCTGACGTTCGACGACTTCATCCTTGGCATGCAGGCGTTCGGCCAGCACATCCAGCCGCTGATGCAGTGCCGCAGGGATGTGGTGGCACACCTGGCTTCCGGCGACTGAAATTCGGTGGAGTGCGCAACTTTATGCAATCGAGTGCATGGTCGGCGCCTGTGATTCGCAGGAGTTGTACCAAGTGCCCCTTGGTGGCGACCCATCGGCGACGCTTTGCTCGTCGTGCCGACGCAGGTCGGCATCCACGACTTCTTACAGATATGGGCAGGAAAGTCGTGGATGGCGGGCCTCCGCCCGCCATGACGCGATCGGTGCGCCAACGAGTCAGTCTTTTGGGCGGCCGGCATTAGGCTGCGTTTATTGGGAGATCGCCGAAAATGTGCTTGCGGAAGGCTCGCAAACAGACAACGATGCGCTATCGTGTGCGCAGATGGTTCCGGCGCGTTGTCCGGTCAGATGTTTGCGCAGCGTTGCAAGGGGACGGCGGATGAATGACGAAAGCGATATCTACCGGCGGCAGGGGTTTGCCAAACCGATCGGTCTCGGCGTGGCGCCCGCCCTCGTCATCGTCGATTTCGTCGTCGGCTTCACCGATCCCGCGCATTTCGGCGGCGGCAATATCGGCCCGGCCATCGCCCGCACCGTCCAATTGCTCGCCTTCGCGCGCTCGCGTGACTGGCCGATTGCCCACACCAGGGTCGTCTACGCCGACGACGGAGCCGACTGCGGCGGGTTCACCGCCAAGGTGCCGGCCTTGCGCGGCCTGACGGAAACCAGCCCGCTGTCCCAGGTCGTGCCGGAGTTGACGCCGCGCGCCGGGGAGTTCGTAGTCCGCAAGACCAATGCCAGCGCGTTCTTCGGCACCAATCTGGTCGGCTGGCTGGCCGGCCGGCGGGTGGACACGTTGCTGGTCAGCGGCTGCACCACCAGCGGCTGCGTGCGTGCCACCGTTGTCGATGCGTGCAGCCACAATTTCCGCACCATCGTGGTGACCGACTGCGTCGGCGATCGCGCGCTCGGCCCGCATGAAGCGAACCTGTTCGACATGCAACAGAAATACGCCGACCTGATGAGCCTCGCGGAGATCGAGGCCGCCATCGGCGCGCGTGCCGCGTGAGAACTTCGGCCGGACATGCCACCCGGGTGTTTGCCCGCCATGCGTTGACCACGCGGTTCGAGGACCTGTCGGACGACGCCGTGGCACAGGCCAAGATCTTCATCCTCGACACGTTCGGCGTGGGTATCGCGGGCTCGACCGCCTACGGCGCCGATGCGCTCGCCGCGGCCAGCGATGGTTGGGGCGCCGGCGCGCAGGCCACGCTGTGGGGCCGGCGGCAGCGTGCACCGGCGACCACCGCTGCCCTGGTCAATGGCTTCCAGGTGCACTGCCAGGAATATGACTGCGTCCATGAGGGCGCCGTGCTGCATCCGATGACGGCGACGCTGCCGGCGGCGATTGCCTACGCGGAACGCGAAGGCGGCGTGGCCGGTCGCGACCTGCTGACGGCGGTTGCCGTGGGCGTCGATGTTGCAGCCGGGCTCGGTATCGCTTCGAAATCGCCCATGCGGTTCTTCCGTCCCGCGACCGCAGGCGGCTTCGGCGCCACGGCCGCGGTCGGTCGGCTGATGCGGCTCAGCGCACAGCAATTGGTGGGCGCGTTCGGCGTGCAGTACACGCAGACCAGCGGCACGCTGCAGCCGCATGTGGAAGGCAGTGCCACCCTGCCGTTGCAGGTCGGCATGAACAGCCGCGCGGCGCTGCAATCGGCCGACCTCACCCGCGCCGGCATGGTCGGGCCGCAGGATGTTTTCGAAGGTCCCTACGGCTACCTGCGGCTGTTCGAAGGCGAGTGGGACCTGGACCCGGTGTTCGCCATGCTCGGCACGCGGTGGCTGGTGGCCGAGCTGAGCCACAAGCCGTATCCCGCCGGGCGGGCGACGCATGCGGGCATCGAGGGCGTCATCGCGCTGCGCCAACAGCATCGCTTCGGCATCGACGACGTCGAAGCAATCTCCATCGTCGGGCCGCCGGTGACCGCGCGCTTGTGCGCACGACCGGATGTGGCCGATCCGAGCCCGAACTACGCCAGGCTGTGCATGGCGTATATCGCTGCCAAGGTGCTGCTGCACGGCGAGATCGACCTGGCACATTATCGCGGTACCGGACTGACCGATCCACAGACGCATCGGCTGGCGCAGCGCATCACCATGACGTCCGACGCCAGCACCGATCCGAACGCCCTGCTCCCGGTCGATGTCACCATCCGGCTGGTCAACGGCGCGGCGCTGCATTGGCACTGTGACGCGATGCTCGCCAGCCCTGCGCGGCGGCTGACGCGCGCGCAGCATCTGACGAAATTCCGCCGCTGCTGCGAATTCGCGCAGGCGACTTTCCCGCCGGCGCAGCAGCAGGCGCTGATCGATGCGGTCGATGATCTCGAAGGCATCGCGGATATCCGATCACTTACGAGCTTGCTGGCGCCGATCGCTTGAGGACCTGAACGCATGCCATCGAAACATCTCGCCGCTGCGCTGATCGCAACCTTCGTCGCAGCCCCCTTGCTGGCGTCTGCCCTGGTCGCGTCGCCGGCTATGGCCCAAACGCCGCCTGGCACCTCGCAATTGCTCTATCTGGCGGAGGATGTTCCGGCGGGCCTCGATTATGACGGGCCGTCGGTTGCGGTGAACACCTCCCAGGTCGGCTTCATCAACCTGATGGAACCGTTGATCTACTACCCCTATGCCGCCCAGCCGAACGACGAGGGAATTCGGCAGCTCGACTTCCATCATTTCGAAGGCCGCCTGATCGAGCGTTGGGAGCATGACGCGGCGACCAGGACCTGGACCATGCATCTGCGCCAGGGCGTGAAAAGCTGTGCCGGGAACGTATTCAGTGCCGACGACGTGATCTACACCCTGGCGCGCGGCAAATCGGTCAGCGGCGCTGCCCCGATCAACTGGTTCCTCGGCAGCGTGGGCTCGATCGCGGGGTTCGACCGCAGCGTGTTCACCGGCGGCAGCAAGGAGCTCGGCGATGCCGTCACCAAGATCGACGACCACACCGTGCAGATTCGCCAGTCCAGCGACAACGCCTTGCTGCTGACCGTCCTGACCATCTATTCCATGGCGCCGTTCGACAGCGTGGAGATGAAAAAGCACGCCACCCCGACAGACCCTTGGAGCCACATCTACGCAAACACCGTCAACGCTCCCGGCTTTGGGCCCTATTGCCTCGAATCCTGGGTGAAAGACGACGAATTCGTGCTGCGCGCCAACCCGGATTATTATCGCGGCAAGCCGGCGATCGACCGTGTCGTTATCAAGCGGGTGCCGCAAAGCGCCAACCGCGCGCTGACCCTGCGCTCGGGCCAGGCGCAATTGACGCAGCGCCTGACGGTGCGGGAGTTCGAAAACCTCAGCAAGGCGCCGCATGTGCACGTGGCGGGGATCTACGGCAACGAGACGCTGGCGCTGAACCTGAACTGGAAGACCCCGCCATTCGACAATCCGAAGATGCGCCAGGCCATCGCCGCCGCCATGCCGTATCGCCAGATTGCCACGATCGGTTATGCCGGCCAGGCACGCAAATGGGACGCGCACTACACCGAGGTGCTGAACGGCTATGTCAAGCCGCAGGCGCAGTACGTGCAGGACCCGGACAAGGCGCGCGCGCTGCTGGCGGAGGC
>Ga0181530_10000411_pt1 | contig 54849 bp, 51 predicted proteins | sample PEATcosm2014_Bin_42_FD_119769 | JGI IMG/M metagenome (GOLD analysis project Ga0181530, IMG submission 119769) | Peatland microbial communities from MTU Mesocosm Facility, Houghton, MI, USA - PEATcosm2014_Bin10_60_metaG | ecosystem: Environmental > Terrestrial > Soil > Wetlands > Peat | place...
GCCAGCGCCGGCGGGATCGCGTCCGCCAGGAGCGTGGCCATGGGCCCGAAACCGACCGCGCGCTCCTGCCCCTTGCACGAGTCGCTGGCGGCGGTCACCGTGCGCAGCCGCTCCAGCGGTGTCTGGCGGTCGTTGGCGAGCGGGACGAACATCGCGGAGAGCTGGTTCCCCACGGCATCCGACTGCACGTCGCTTCGTATCGACACGGGGACGACGGCGACGAGCGGGCTGTCGGTACCCTGATCGTGAGCGGCCAGATGGGTGCGCAGTGCTCCCGAGCAGACGGCCAGCACCACGTCGTTGATCGTGGACCCGTAGCGGTCCTTCAACGTACGCACCGCCGCCATGTCGAGTTCCGCGAAGGAGATCGCCCGCCGGGCTCCGACGGGTGACTCGAAGGTCGGGGGCGCTCCGAGTGGGATGGATACGGGGCCGCTGCGGTCGTCGATCGCGCGGAGGGCGAGCCGCACGGCGGTACGCCCGATCTCCCGTGCGGCGCGCAATGCCCGGACCGGGCTGTTGATGATGCTCGGCAGCGCGTCGGTCACCAGGCGGGTGCCCGACGGCAGCCGCGCCGGGAGCCAGGGCGGGCACGGCTCCGTGACGGCGCTGCCCTCCGGGGTGAGGTCCAGCAACTGCGCCAGCAACTGGGCGCCCGCGACACCGTCGATGACGGAGTGATGGACCTTGGCGATGAGCCCGACCATGCCGCCGGCGAGCCCCTCTATCACGTGCATCTCCCAGGGTGGCTGGTCGGGCTGGAGCGGGCGACCCATCACCTTGGCCACCATGTCGGTGAACTCCTCCTCACCTCCCGGGTGCGGAGCTGCGGCCCGGTGCAGATGGTTGCCGAGGTCGAACTCGGGATCGTCGACCCAACGCGGATGGTCGAGGCCCAAGGGGACGGGCACCAGCCGGCGCCGGAACGGGGTCAGCGTGGGCATCCTGGCCTCCAGCACGTCGCGCACGCGACCAAAGGAGTACCCGTCTTCGGTCGTGGCGGGATCGAAGACGCAGGCATACGCGATCTCCATCGGGGTCTCCGGTGTGTCGGAGTAGATGAACATAGGGTCGATGCCGCGCATTCGCTCCATGGCTGCTCCCGGTCGTGAGGCCTGGGGATGTATCGCCCTCCTTCTACAGCGTGCGCGCAACCGTCTACGCGATACAAGCGTTTGCTCGGATCTTTATGGTGCGTTCACGTGCGGATTACCCGACACGGGGGGTTCGCCACGGAACCGTCTCACACCCACACGTCGGTGCGCACGCCGAGGTCATGCCGGCGAGCCCTGGGGCCGCCACTGCGCCAGCCGGGTCCGGTCGACCTCGCGGCGGCGGACGAAACGCTCGGCCTGTTCGGCGACGGGCCCGGGTCCTGCCCCTCCCGGCGTCCGCCGGCGGGTCACCGCCACACCGGGCTCCAGCAATTCGACCGCGGCCTCGCCCAGATCGGGGTGCGCGGCGACCAGCTCCACCAGCGGCACGTGGCGCTCGAGGGATTCGCGGACCAGCCCACCGACGAGCGCGTGCGCCTGGCGGAAGGGCATGCCCTGCTCCACCAGCATCTCGGCCAGGTCGATGGCCGAGGCCGCCGGACCGTCGGCCGCCGATTGCATCCGATCCTCGTCCCACGTCGCGGTCTCGTACACGCCCCGCAGCGCGATCAGCGCGCGCGAGACCTGCACGACGGCGTCGAAGAGCGGCTCCTTGTCCTCCTGCAGGTCGCGGTTGTACGCCAGCGGCAACCCCTTGAGCGTCACCAGCACCGCAGCGAGGTGGCCGATGAGCCGACCCGACTTGCCCCGGGCCAGCTCGGCCACGTCGGGGTTCTTCTTCTGTGGCAGCATCGAGCTCCCGGTCGCGTATGCGTCGTCGAGCGTGCAGAAGCCGAATTCCTCCGTCGACCACAGCACGATCTCCTCCCCCATCCGGGACAGGTGCACGCCGAGCAGGGCGAGGTCGAACAGCGACTCGGCCACGAAGTCGCGGTCGGACACGGCGTCGAGCGAGTTCTCGAAACGACCGTGGAATCCGAGCTCGGCGGCGACGTAGTCCGGGTCGAGCGGCAGCGACGAGCCGGCAAGCGCCCCCGCACCCAGGGGTGAGACGTTGAGGCGGTCGACGGTGGTGAGGATCCGGTCCACGTCGCGGGCCAGCGCCCATCCGTGCGCCAGGAGGTGGTGGGCCAGCAGCACCGGCTGCGCGCGCTGCAGGTGCGTGTAGCCGGGCAGGTACACGTCGGCGGCCTCGACGGCGCGCTGGGCCAGCGCGTCCTGCAGCGCCATGATCTCCTCGGCGACGCCGATCAGCGAGCGGCGGCACCAGAGCCGCAGCGCCGTGGCAACCTGGTCGTTGCGGCTCCTTCCCGTGTGCAGCTTGGCGCCCACGTCGCCGATCAGCTCGGTGACGCGCCGCTCTATGGCGGTGTGGACGTCCTCGTCACCCGGAGCGAATTCGAAGACGCCGGTCGCGAACTCCTCCTCGACCATGTCGAGGGCGTCGACCAGGGACGCCACCTCGCTGTCGGTGAGTATCCCCACCTTGCCCAGGCCTTTCACATGGGCGCGCGAGCCGGCCAGGTCGTCGCTCGCCAGCAGCCGGTCGAAGGGGAGGCTGACGGTGAACTCAGCCACGGCGTCGGCCATGCCGGTCGAGATGCGGCCTTCCCAGAGCGTCATGAGCCGCGCCTCGCTGCGGCCTCGGCTCCCGGGCCCTGGCGGGCCGACCACGTCGCGACGCCGAGACCCCACAGGCGCACGAAGCCCTCGGCGTCGGCGTGCCGGAACGAGTCGGAGGCGTCGTACGTCGCGAGGTCGTGGTCGTAGAGCGCGACCGGGCTGCGCCGGCCCACCACCGCGCAGGTGCCCGGCGCGGCGAAGCGCAGCCGCACCTCGCCCGTGACGTGGCGTTGGCTCTCCGTGATGAATGCCTGCAGCGCATCCCTCAGCGGCGAGAACCACAGCCCGTCGTAGACCAGCTCGGACCAGCGGGGTTCGAGGCGGGCCTTCTCGTGCTGGAGGTCCCGCTCCAGGGTCAGGTCCTCGAGGTCGGCGTGGGCCACGATGAGCGACAGCGCGGCCGGGCACTCGTAGACCTCCCGGCTCTTGATGCCGACCCGCCGGTTCTCGACCATGTCGAGGCGGCCGAAGCCCCGGCTGCCCGCCAGCTCACCCAACCGGTTGATGAGGTCGTAGGCGGCGAGAGACGTTCCGTCGAGGCTGACCGGCACCCCCGCCTCGAAGCCCACCACGACCTCGACGGGCTCGGTCTCGGTGACCCGGGTGAGCGTGTAGACGTCGTCGGGCGCCGGGGCCCACGGATCCTCGATGGCACCGCACTCAATGGCCTTGCCCCACAGGTTGTCGTCGATGGAGTAGAGCTTCTCCTTGGTGACCGTGACGGGGATCTCCCACTTGGCCGCCAGCTCCACGCACTCCTCACGGGAGAGCCCCCACACACGCGCGGGGGCGAAGATGCCGAGGTCGGGAGCGAGGGCCCGCACGCCCACCTCGAAACGCACCTGGTCGTTCCCCTTGCCTGTGCAGCCGTGGGCCACGGCGGTCGCCCCGTGGCGGCGCGCCTCGGCCACGAGGTGGCGCACGATCACCGGGCGCGACAGTGCGGACACGAGCGGGTACTTGCCCTCGTAGCGGGCGTTGGCCTGCAGGGCCGGCATGCAGAACTGCTCCGCCATTTCGTGACGGGCGTCGACCACCACCGCCTCGACCGCCCCGGCCGCCAGCGCCCGGACGCGGATGGCGTCCCAGTCCTCGCCGCCGCGATCGGTCGCCTGCCCGACGTTGACCGCCACCGCGATGACCTCGACGCCCTCGCTCTCGATGAGCCAGCGCACCGCTACCGACGTGTCGAGCCCTCCGCTGTAGGCCAGTACAACCCGTTCAGCCATTTTCAGTCCTCTTCCTTCCCATTCAACGCGATCTTGTGCGCGGCGGCAATGCCTGCCACGTCGCGCAAGTGTTCTGCCATGGTGCCGCCGCCAACCTGCTCGTCGACCACGACGAGCACCGTGTCGTCCCCGGCCACGGTGCCCACCACCCCTTCGAGCCCGCTGCGGTCGAGGGCCGAACCGACGACGTGGGCCGACCCCGGCGGCGTGCGCAGCACCACCAGGTTCCCCGAGTGCGCCACCTCGACGACCCACTCGCCGAGCACGCGGCGAAGGTGGTCCTCGGGTGCGATCTGGTGCACCGGGAGCTCAGGCAGCGCGTAGGCGGTGTCGCCGCCGGGTAGTCGGACCTTGACCGCCCCCAGGTCGTCGAGGTCGCGCGAGACCGTCGTCTGCGTGGCCTCGATCCCCTGGTCACCGAGCAGCGCGACCAGCTGCGACTGGCTGGTGACCGGCTGGGACTCCAGCAGCTTCGTGATCCGGTGCTGGCGCTGGTTCCTGGTCAGGCGGCCGGGCGCGTGGCCGCTCACGGCCCGCCCTCCGTGGCCCAGGCCAGGATGCCGCGCATGGCGGTCCGACGGTGCGCCGCCTGCCGCCACACCCGCGAGCGCGCACCCTCGAGAACGGAGTCGGTGATCTCCTCCCCCCTGTGGGCGGGCAGGCAGTGCAACACGATGGCATCGGAGGCGGCCTGGTCGACCAGCTCCTCGTCGACGGTGAAGCCCTCGAAGGCCGCCAGGCGGAGCGCCCGCTCCTCCTCCTGTCCCATGCTCGTCCACACGTCGGCGTAGAGCACCGATGCGCCCTTGGCCGCCTGGTGGGGGTCGTCCGACAGCTGCAAGGTGCCGCCACGCGCGACGTGGTCGGCGAAGGCCTGCAGCCCGGCAAACTCCTCAGGGGAGAACGCGTAACGAGCCGGGGAGGCGATACGCACCTCCATCCCCTCGAGCAGGCCAGCCTTGGCGAGGGAACGGGCCATGTTGTTGGCGTCCCCGACGTAGGCGAGGGCGCGACCGTCCAGTGGGCCCAGCGCCTCCCGCATGGTGAGCACGTCCGCCACCGCCTGGCAGGGGTGGGAGGTGTCGGAGAGGAGATTCACGATGGGGACGTCGAACCCGCTTCGGCTGAGCGCCGCCGCCATGCGCAGGAGGACGCGATGATCGAAGACCCGGGCGCACAGCACGCGGTGGTAGCACGCGAGGGTGCGGGCCACGTCCTCGGCCGTCTCACGCACGTCGAGGCCCACCTCCGCCCCCTGGATGTAGACCGGATGGCCTCCGAGGTCGACCGCCGCCATCTCGGTGGAGCTGCGCGTGCGCGCCGACGGCTTCTCGAAGAGAAGCGCGACGCCCTGCCCCGCCAGCCCCTTCTGGGGCGGATCGTCGAGCGCGAGCTCGAGCACGCGCTCCCACGCGGCTGGGTCCAGGTCGTCGACGTCGAAGAAATCGGGCATCGGTCCGGTGCTCCTCCTAGTCGGCGTTGCCCGAGGACACGACGGCGAGAGCGTCGCCGAGGATCCGCAGGGCGGCGTCGAGCTCTTCGTCGCTCACGAGCAGGGGCGGGGCGACCCGAATTGCGTCGGGACGCACAGGGTTGACCAGCAGGCCCCGCTGAAGCGCCAGCGCCGAGACCTCCTTGGCCACCGGGGCCTCGAGCTGCGCGGCCAGCAGCAGGCCGGCGCCACGCACCGATGCCACGCCCGGCAGCCGTCCGAGCCCGCCGGCCAGGCGCGCCCCCGCCTCGCGGGCCCGCCGGCAGACGTCCTCGGATTCCATGACGGCCAGTGTCGCCTTGACTGCGGCCAGTGCCAGCGGCTGCCCCCCGAACGTCGACCCGTGATCGCCGGGGCCGAACGCCGCCGCCACCTCGGCCCGCGCCCAGCAGGCACCCACCGGCATGCCGTTGCCGAGCGCCTTCGCCATCGTCACCACGTCCGGCTCGAGACCCTGCGCCTGGAAGGCGAACCAGTGGCCGGTGCGGCCGAGGCCCGTCTGGACCTCGTCGAGCATGAGGAGCGCGTTGCGTTCCGTGCACAACGACCGCACCGCGCCCAGGTAGTCCGAGCTCGGCACCATCACCCCGCCCTCGCCCTGGAGCGGCTCGAGCAGGACGGCGGCCACGGTCTCGGGGTCCAGCGCCTTGTCGAGGGCCGCCACGTCGTCGTAGGGCACGTGCACGAACCCCTCGGGCAGCGGGCGGAACGGCGCCTGCTTTTCGGGTTGACCCGTCGCCGTCAGCGTGGCCAGCGTCCGGCCGTGGAACGAGTTGTCGGCGCTGATCACAACGTGGCGGCTCCCGTCCGCCCAGCGCCGGGCCAGCTTCAGCGCGCACTCGTTGGCTTCCGCGCCCGAGTTGGCGAAGAAGACCTGGCCGCCGGCCCGGCCCGTACCCCCGTTGACCAGCCGGTCGATCGTGCGCGCCACCTCGGGCGCCAAGGTGTTCCCGTACAGGTTCGAGACGTGGCACAGGGTCCGCGCCTGCTCGGCCACGGCGTCGGCCACGACCGGGTGGGCGTGACCGAGCGAGACGACCGCCAGTCCCGTGATGAAGTCGAGGTACTCCTTGCCTTCAGCGTCGAAGAGGACAGTGCCCTCGCCGCGCACGAACGTGGCCGGCGGGTCCGCGTAGGTGCGCATCAGGGCGTCACGCTCCGGAGCCGGTGCCGGACCCGTCATGGCAACACCATCGTCCCGACGCCCGAGTCGGTGAAGAGCTCGAGGAGGAGGGCGTGGGGCACCCGTCCGTCGAGGATGTGCGCCCGGTGGACGCCGGCGCGCACCGCGCTGGCGCAGGCCTCGACCTTCGGCATCATGCCGCCCTGGGCCCCCCCGCTCCGGATGATCTCGTCGATGACCTCCAGGGAGGCCTTGTGGATGACCGTGGTGGGGTCGTCCGCCACGACCCGCAGCCCCTCGATGTCCGTCAGGAAGATCAGCTTCTCGGCCAGGAGGGCCTCCGCCAGTGCACCGGCGACGGTGTCGGCGTTGATGTTGTACGCCTGCCCCTTCTCATCGGAGGCGATGGTCGCCACCACGGGGATGATCCCCTCGGCGACCAGCCGATGGAGCATGGTGGGGTCGACGACCGACACGTTGCCGACGAAGCCGAGGTCGACGTGGCCCGGTGCGGCCGTGATGAGGTTGGCGTCCTCGCCTGACATGCCCACCGCGAGCGGTCCGTGGACGTTGATGGCGGACACGATGTCGCGGTTCACCTTGCCGACCAGGACCATGCGAGCAATCTCCAGCGTGTCGGCGTCGGTGACGCGCAGCCCGTTGCGGAACTCGGTCTCCTTGCCCAGCCGCGCCATCATCTCGCCGATCTGTGGGCCGCCCCCGTGCACCACGACGGGCAGGATGCCCACCGCCCTCATCAGCACGACGTCCTCGGCGAAGGAGGCGAGGGCGGCGTCCTCGCCCGCGGCGGTGTCACCGTTGCCGCTCGACGCGTGCAGGGCGTTGCCGCCGTACTTGACGACGACGACCTTCCCCCAGAATCGCCGGATGTAGGGCAGTGCCTCGACGAGCATCGAGGCGGTCTTCGCCGCGGCGGCCCTCTGCGCCCGGGTGACCTTGGGCGGGATGGGCACCGCCCCCTGCGCCGTCACGACGTGGTCCTGTTCTCGTCGATGTAGCCGTAGCTCAGGTCCGTCCCCAGGACCACCGCCTCACCCGATCCCAGGCCGAGGTCACACTCGAGCACGATGTGGCGGCCCGCCATGTGGGCAGCCACCGCCGCCTCGTCGTGCGGCACGGCCACGCCGGCGGTACACACCACGGTGCCGCCGTAGGACACGGTGACGCGGTCGATGTCGAAGGGGGTCCCGGCCGAACCGAGCTCGGACACGACGCGGCCCCAATAGGGGTCCTCCCCGAAGAGGGAGCACTGGACGAGCATGGAGCCCGCGACCTTGCGCGCCGCCCGGTGGGCGGCATCGTCGCTCTGTGCGCCACGGACGTGCACGTGGGAGACCTTGGTCGCGCCCTCCGCGTCGTCCACCATCTGCTCAGCGAGCGACTGGCACGCGTCGGTGAGGGCCCTGGTGAGTGCATCTGCCGTCGGGCTCGGCCCCAGGCCATTCGCGAGCACGAGCACGGTGTCGTTGGTGGAGGTGCACCCGTCGACGGTCATGGCGTTGAACGATGACGCGACCGCCTCGGCGAGCGCCTTGTGCAGCGTTGCGGAATCGACGGCGGCATCCGTGGTGCACAGCGCCAGCATCGTGGCCATGTTCGGCGCCAGCATCGCGGCGCCCTTGGCCATGCCGCCCACGGTGAAGCCGTCACCGGCCACCACGACTTCTTTCGGCACGGTGTCGGTCGTCATGATGGCGCGGGCCGCGTGCGCTGCGTCACGCTCGGTACCACCACGCGCCATGACAATCGGCTCGAGCTGCGGGAGCACGTGGTCGACGGGGAACGGGATGCCGATGAGACCGGTCTGGCACACCAGGATCTCCTCGGCGGTGGACCCGATCTCGCCCGCGACCGCGACACAGAGCCGCTCTGCCGCGCTCCGCCCCGCCTCGCCCGTGGCCGCGTTCGCATTACCCGAGGTGAGGATCACGCCCGCGGCCGCGCCCCCGGTGGCGGCCAGGTGGGCCCGGCTCACCTGGACCGGCGCCGCCGCGGCGAGGTTGGAGGTGAACACGCCGGCCGCCGGCACGGCACGTCCGTCGGCGGTGGCGACCACCGCCACATCGGGCACCTTGCCGGCCTTGATCCCGGCCGAGCCCCCGGTCGCCACGAAGCCCCGTGGCGCGGTCACGCTCACGGGTACACCCCTGCGACGGGCAGCCCGGTCGTCTCGGGCAGGCCCACCGCGGCATTGGCACACTGGATCGCCTGGCCCGACGCACCCTTGACGAGGTTGTCCAGCGCGCAGAGCGCAATCACCCAGCCGGTGCGCGCGTCGACGCGCGCCGTGACGTGCGCCGCATTCGAGCCCGCCGTCGACTTGGTGGCGGGCGGGTCATCGGTGACCACCACGAAGGGCTCGTCGTCGTACGCCTCGTGGAGCGCGTCCATCACGGTGACCTGCGACGGGACGTGGCCCGCGGCCGGACGGGCGTAGCAGGTCGCCAGGATGCCGCGCACCATGGGGGCGAGATGCGGCGTGAAGAGCACCTCGGAACCGAGGATCTGCTCCATCTCGGGGGTGTGGCGGTGGGTCAGCAGTCCGTACGCCACGAAGTCCTCGTCGACCGTCCCGAAGTGCAGCGACTCCTTGGGGCCGCGCCCCGCGCCCGAGACGCCCGACGCCGCGTCGACGACGATCCCGCTCGACTCCACCAGCCCCCGACGGACCAGGGGAGCCAGGGCTAACCCGGCCGCGGTCGGGTAGCAGCCGGCCGCGGCGACGAGGGTGGCACCGGCGAGGCCCTGCCGGAACAGCTCGGGCAATCCGTACACGGCCTCGGGCAGCAGTGCCGGCGCAGCGTGCTCCTCGCCGTACCAGCGCGGGTACAACGACGCATCGCGCAGGCGGAAGTCGGCCGCGAGATCGACGACCCGGCCGACCCGCCCCAGCAGGCCGGGGACGATCCGCTGCGACTCCCCGTGCGGCAGGGCGCAGAAGACGAGGTCGAGGCCGTCCAGGAGGGCCGCGTCGCTCTCCTCGTAGACGAGTCCGGGGTAGGCCGCGGCCAGAGAGGGGGTGTGCGCACCGACCGGCTCGCCCGCATGCGAGTGCGCCGTCGCCACCGCCACCTCGATGGCGGGATGCACGGCCAGCAGCCGCAACAACTCGGCCCCGGTGTACCCCGACGCCCCGATGATCCCGGCCTTCATCGCATCAGTATACATAACTCTGCATAATCATGCGAATTAGGCGGGCGGTCCCCTCAGGGGTGACTCACCCGGCCCGCAGCTCCTTCTGCCAGAACCAGCCGGCACCGACGATCTCGAAGCCCATCAGGTCGTTCACCGCGATCATCGGTGCGTTCACTGCGGCGTTGCCCGTGATGATGCGGCGCACCGAGGGCGCAGCATCGTCCAGTGCGTCGACATTGGCCAGCTTCACGGCAAGGCCCAGGCGGTGGCCCCGGTGCGCGGGATGCACGATGGTGGCCATCTGCCAGGCCTCCGCGGGAGCGTCGGGTGACAACAGGAGCTCGGAGAAGGCCACCAGTCGGCCGGAGCCGAGGTGCTGGGCGACGGCGGCCAGCTTCCAGACGCCCCGCGCCTTCCGCAGTGCGTCGCCCTCTCCGATGCGCTGCGCATCCCACACCTCCTGCTCGCGCTCGGCGTCCCCCGCGGGCTCGTCGGTCGACATGCGGCGCGCGAGGTCGCAGTGGTCCTCGAGGTATTGCTCGGGCCAGGGCGCCGTGAAGGTGAAGGTCCGGTAGTCGGGCGCGCCGCGTGCGGTGCTGACGATGCGGCGCAGCTCGTGCTCCTTGTCGGGTTCGAGCGGGACCACCAAGTCGCGGCTGTTGCCCGGCAGGGTCGCAACGAACCCGACGCTGCGGGCGAACGGAGCTCCGGGGTGGGAGTCGACCACGGCAACCGGGACGTCCACAATGGCATTGAGCGTTCGCCGGTCCTCGGAGGCGGCCAGCTCCGCCATACGCTCCACGATGGCGCGGCCAGCCCCTCTCCGGCGGTGCTCCGGGTGCACGCCCACGGTGACTTCCGCACTGTGCAGGTTGTCGCGCAGCGGGAGCTCCATCACGCCGACCCCGACCACGGGACCCTCCCCCTCCCCCGCCGCGAGATGGACGAAACGACGGTCGCGGCCTCGATGGTTGGCGAACGCCCGGACGTCCCGCAGGTTGAAGCCGGTACGGTCCGGCCACGTGTCTCGTTCCACCGCGTGGAGCACGGCGTGCCAGGCAGCCAGGCCCGCCTCGTCCCCCCGGTCGACCTGCCGCACCTCCACCCGCCCACGATGCCACGACCGCGGCGAGGAAGCAGCCCGCGTCGGCGCCACGCGGCAGGAGAAGGCGATCAGCCCCCGGCGGCGGGACGTGGACCGGGAATCAGGATCTGGTTTACGCAGGAGCCGTTGGCGGGCACCAGGGAACCGTGTTGCCATTCCATGAGGCGGTAACCCAGGGGTTCGAGCAGACCGAACGTCTCGCTGTCGGGCCGCACCGTCTCGGCGATGATCGCCGGGCGGTGCGTGGCGATGGTGCCGAGACCACCCTTCACCACGGCGGGCTCCATCCCCTGCACGTCGATCTTGATCACGTCGGGGGCCAGGTCGAACTCGTCGAGGGTGCGGATGACCGCGGTCGACTCCTCCAGGGCCAGGCGCGCGGGATCGAAGCCGTAGATGGTGGCGGGCGAGAGCCACTCGGCCGCGGCCGACTTGTCGAAGGAGCTCAGCCCGGGGAACACGTGACCGTTGTAGACCGGGGTGTAGAGCGTCCCGTCACTCGGCGCCGCCCCCAGGCCGACCGCCTCGAGACGCGCGGTCGGGAACCGTGCCAGTACGCGGCGCAGGGTGTCGTGCAGGGCCGGGTTCGGCTCGAAGGAGACGATCCGGGCCTTCGGCATCACCGTGGCGATGGCGTAGATCGACTGGCCTATGTTCGCTCCCACGTCCAGGACCAGCGGATCAGGGCGCGCCGTGAGGACCGGCAGCGCCCGGAACTCGGGCTCGACCACGCGCCCCAGCGCACCGGCCAGCCGGAAGCGGGACGGGCCGCTGACCAGGTCGAAGAGTCGGGGTACCCGCACCAAGGCGGAGCGGGCCAGTGTGCGGGGGTCCACCTTCAGGGCCGCAGCCCGCGTTGGCCGAGGCCGCCCGTCATGGGGTCAACGTAGTGCTGCTCGGAGCTCGGTCGCGAGGGCGTCGATACAGCGGGTGCGCAGCACGCCGACCTCCTCGTCGGTGAGCGTGCGCTCGGGCGAGCAGAAGCGCAGGCGGTAGGCCAGGCTGCGCGTCCCCTCGACCATCCCGGCTCCCCGGTAGACGTCGAAGAGGGTCACCGACTCGAGCAGGTCGCCGGCGGCGCGGCGCAGCGTCTGCGCGACGACGTCGGCAGGGTACCTGTCCTCGACCACGAAGGCCAGGTCGATGTCGGACGACGGGAAGCGGCTGACCGCGCCGCCCACCGTCGTGCGACGGGGGACGCGCGTGCCGTCGAACAGCAGCCCGAGGTCGAGGTCGAGCCAACCGACGCGCCGCGGCGACGTGCCGGTGCCCGAGACCCTGGTGAGCCCGAACGTGGCGGCGACGGCGGGGTCGATCTCTCCGACCGAGCCGATAGTGACCGAGCCGGTGCTCCCGCCGTGGGCCACCACATGGGCCGACCGCGTCGGGTGCAGGCCCGGGGGCGGGGGCAGCCCGTCGCTCGGGGCCACCAGCCGGACGTCGGCGAGATGGAGCGACTCGGCGATCACGTGCCACGAGGCCACGGCGTCCCGTGCGTCGTCGGTGTCCCGGGCGAAGACGGCTGAGAGCATCTCGCGCTCGCCCGGCAGCACGGCGGTCTCGGCTCCGCCTGCGCCGGCGCGCTCGACCACCCGCGGCGCGCCGTCGTCGGGATGGGAGAAGACGTCGCCCGCCTCGAAGAGGCGCACCTCGGGCTGGCGCCGCCCGGCGTTGTAGGCCAGCGCCCCGAGCAGACCCGGCATGAGGGACCGCCGCAGGAAAGGCCTCTCGGCATCGAGCGGATTGGTCACCCGCACCTCACGGCCCGGCAGGCCGATGTCGGCGTGCGCGGCCGCCGAGACGAAGGTGTCGGTCCAACCCTCCGAGGCACCCAATCCGCACAGGATGTCCTTGAGGAGCCGCCGCGACCGCTGCAACGAGGTCAGTCCCCCGGGCTGGGGCCATGTCGGCACGCGCCGCGGCACGTTGCCGTACCCGAACATGCGCGCGATCTCCTCGATCACGTCGTCGACCCCGTAGGGCTCTGAGCGCACGTCCGGCCGGTTCGTCGGCACGACGACCGTCACCTGCCCGTCCCCACCTCCCGCGCCGCTGGTGGCGCCGGAGGCGTCGCCCGCGAGGTCCATCACCGTGAACCCGATCGGCTCGATGAGCCCGGCTATCTCGCCCCGGCCGAGCGCGACACCGATCTGCCGGTGGACCCGTGCCACGGGCACCGAGACGACGAAGGGCTCGGGCACCTCGCCGCGGACGTCGAGCATGCCGTCGGCGACGCGGAGACCGGGGACGCTCGCGGCCAGGACCTCACAGAAGCGGCGCACCGCCGGCTCTATCCCCCATGGGTCGCAGCCGCGCTCGAAGCGCGCCGACGCCTCGGTGCGCAGACCCAGGCGTTTGGAGGTACGGGCGATCGCCATGGGAGTGAAATAGGCCGCTTCGAGGAGGACGTCGGTCGTGGAATCTGTGATCTCGGACGACGCGCCGCCCATGACGCCGCCGATGCCGACCGACGTGCCCTCGGCGTCGCAGATGAGGCAGTCCTCCCCCGTGTCACCCAGGCTCCGCCCGCGCACGCCCACCGTGCGCTCCACCCCGTCGAGCGTCACGAGCGTCTCACCCTCGCGTGCCCGTCGGACGAGCAGCCCGCGACCGGGAAGGGCCGACAGGTCGTAGGGGTGGGTGGGCTGGCCAAGCTCGAGCATCACGTAGTTCGATGCGTCGACCACGTTGTTGATCGGCCGCATGCCGGCCAGCAGCAGTCGTCGGGCGATCCGGCGGGGCGACGGCCCGACCACGACGTCGGTGAGCACCGACACGGTGAGCCGCGGGCACAGGTCGGGCGACTCCACCGTCGCGGTGGCCAATGGCTCGACCGGCCGACCGCTGGGCGGCGGCTCGGGCGGCTCCGGAGCCGAGAACGGCAGACCGAGGCGGGCGGCCAGGTCGCGGGCGATCCCGACGATGCACCACGCGTCCGGACGGTTGCCCTCCACGGTGATGTCGAACACGGTGTCGGGTTCCAGCCCCACCGCCTCGACCAGTGGCGTGCCCGGTTCGCCCGGCGCCTCGTCACCCAGGATCAGCAGCCCCGCACCGTCGTCGGAGATCCCGAGCTCCTTGCCCGAGCACAGCATCCCGTTGGACCACACGCCCCGCATCTTTTGACGGCCGATCTCGAAGCCCCCCGGAAGGATCGCGCCCACCGGGGCGAGGGGGACCCGGTCCCCCACCGCGAAGTTGTGCGCCCCGCACACGATCTCGAGCGGCTCCGCACCGGCATCGACCACCACCCGCCGGATCCGGTCGGCCCCCTCGATCGGGCTGATCTCGAGGACCCGGCTCACGACGACGTCGCCCAGCCCTTCGCCCACGTGCTCGATCGCCTCGACGACCAGCCCCAGGTCGTCGAGCGCGGCCCGCAGCTCCCCGACGTCGTCGGGAAAGGGAGCGAAGTCACGGAGCCAGCTGAGCGGAGCGCGCACGGTGGTCTGGAAGGTCTTTCTCGTCGATGGGCTATGTGGTCGGGGGAAGGGGTCAGAACTGCGAGAGGAAGCGGATGTCGTTCTCGAGGAAGGAGCGCATGTCGGGAATGGCGTGGCGCATCTGGACGAGACGGTCGATCCCGAAGCCGAAGGCAAAGCCCGACCAGACGGTGTGGTCGATGCCGACCGCGGCGAACACGGCGGGGTCGACCATGCCGCAGCCGCCCAGTTCGATCCAGCCCGTGTGCGAGCACGTGCGGCACCCCTCGCCCAGGCAGAGGGTGCAGGTGATCTCCAACTCGGCCGACGGCTCGGTGAAGGGGAAGTAGGCCGGACGCAGTCGCGACTGCATGCCCTCACCGAAGTAGGCCTCGGTGAAGGACTGGATAGTGCCGGCGAGGTCGCCGAAGGTGATGTCGCGGTCGACGACCAGCCCCTCGATCTGGTTGAACACCGGGAGATGCCGGGCGTCAGGGGTGTCGAGGCGGAAGCACTTCCCCGGCATGACGGCGTGGATGGGCAGCGTGCCCGAACGGACCGCCTCCTCCATGAGGTGGATCTGGACCGGGGACGTGTGGGTGCGCAGCAACACCGTCTCGGGTTCCCCGATGTCGAGGTACATGGTGTCGTACATGCCGCGCGCGGGGTGGGCCGGCGGGATGTTCAGCGCCTCGAAGTTGTACCAGTCCGTCTCGGCCTCCGGGCCCTCGGCAACGCCGAAGCCCATGCCGACGAAGACGTCCTCGAGCTCGTCCCGGGCCTGGGTCACGAGGTGGAGGTGGCCCCGCGAAGGCGCAGAGAGCACCTGGGCGGGGATCACCTCCGTCAGGTCGAGGCGGTCCGCCCGCAGGGCCTCGGCGCGTTCGGCCTCGGCCAGTGCGGCCCGGCGGCCGGCCAGTTGGGACTCGAGCCGCGTGCGGACCTCGTTGAGGCGGCGCCCGGCCTCCTTGCGCGCCTCGGGGCTCAGGCCGCCCAGGGTGCGGTGGGCCCGGGTGAGTGCCGAGCGCTTGCCCAGGTACTCGGTCTCGACCTGCGCGAGCACTTCCGTCGAGTGCGCGCCCGCGATGGCCCGCTCGCCGTCGCCGGCGATGCCCTCGATGTCGAGTTCCACGTTGTCAGTCACCATGTCGAGCCTTGCCGCCGCCCGAGATGCTACGTGCCCCGGGCCCACCCCCCCGGCGCTGCCGGAAGGCCTCGAAGCAGACCACCGCGCAGGCCACGCCGACGTTGAGCGACTCGGCCCGCCCCGCCATGGGAATGGCGAGCGACCCGGCGAGCTCCCCGCACAGGGTGGCATCGAGCCCGGAGGACTCGTTCCCGAGGAAGAGCGCCGTCGGCACGGACCAGTCGAGGTCGACGTAGTCCTGGCCGTCCCGCACGACGGTCGCGAGGGTCCGGAAGCCGGCCGCCGACAGGTCGGAGGCCAGGATGGACGGATCGTCCCGCACCCCCATGGGGACGTGGAAGAGCGACCCGGCCGAGGCCCGCACCGTCTTGGGGTTGTACGGGTCGACGGACTCGCCGGCGAAGAGCACTGCCGTGGAGCCCGAGGCGTCCGCGGCCCGCAGCACGGTGCCGGCGTTGCCCGGGTCGCGCACGTCGACCAGGACGACGACCAGCGAGTCAGGGTGGGCCGACCACACATCCGCTCCGATGGGGGGCTCCTCGAGCATCGGCAGCACGGCGAGCACGGGCTGGGGCGTCACCGTGTCTGCCACCCGCTCCAGCACCCCGGCCCCCAGGGGGAAGACCCGGGCCCCGGCCTCGGTCGCCCGGCGGCAGACGTCCTGGGTGGCGCGGTCCTGGTCGCCCTCGGGCGACACGTAGACCGACTCGAGAGGCACGCCGGCGTCCAGGGCACAGCGGATGAGCTCCGCTCCCTCGGCGACGAAGGCTCGCTCGCTCCAGCGCGCCGAACGCTTCTGCAGCAGGCTCCGCAGCCGGCGGACCCGCCGGTGCGTGAAGGCCAGCCGTTGGGTCAGGAAGCGACCTCCGCCACGGGCGCGTTCGACAGCGCGGTCTGCGCGGTCTCCACGAGCGCGCCGAACGCCTCGGGGTCGCTGACGGCGAGATCGGCCAGCACCTTGCGGTCGACCTCGACTCCGGCGAGGTGCAGGCCGTTGATGAGCCTGCTGTAGCTGAGGCCGTGCTGGCGGGCGCCGGCATTGATGCGCTGTATCCACAGCTTGCGGAAGTCACCCTTGCGGGCCCGCCGGTCGCGGAACGCGTACTGCATCGAGTGCATGAGCTGCTCGTTGGCGGCCCGGTAGGAACGGCTCTTGTTGCCGTAGTACCCCTTCGCCTGCTCCAGGACAGCGCGGTGGTGCTTGCGGCCGTGGACGGCACGCTTCACTCTGGCCATGGGGGTGCTCCTCTCTTCGAATTCTCGTGGGGTGTCGGGTGGGTGTGCGTCGGCGCGCCGATGCGAATGCCTGCGCTCAGATGCCCAGCATCCGGCGCGTCGACCGCTCGTCGGCCTTGGCGATGTCGGACTCACGCCCGAGCCGGCGCGTGCGCACGCTCGTCTTCTTCTCCAGCAGGTGCGACCGGAAGGCCTTGCGCCTGCGCAGGCGGCCGGTGCCGGTCACCTTGATGCGCTTGGCGGCGCCCCTGTCCGTCTTCATCTTCGGCATTGCGTCATCCCTCTTCGGCTGATGCGGCGATTTCGCTGACCCCATGGGCCTCTCCGGCCGGCTGCGCGCTCCCGTTCCCCTCGGGCGGCGGGGAGCCCGCCGGACCCTCGGGCCCGCCCTCCGCCTTGGCGGTGGGCGTGGACTTCCCGGGACGCTGCTGGTTGGATGCCCTCGACTGCGCTGCCTGGCGGGCCCGCTTGTCGGGGGCGAGCACCATGATCATGTTGCGGTTGTCGAGCTTGGGCTCGGCCTCCACCTTGGCGATGCCCTCCATCTGCTCGGCGATCCGGTCCAGGATCCGCTTGCCGTGCTCGGGGTGGTACACCTCGCGGCCTCGGAACATGATCGTGATCTTGACCTTGTGCCCCTCGCCCAGGAACTTGGCCACTTGCCGGGTCTTGGTGTCGAAGTCGCCCGGCCCGATCTTGGGTCGGTACTTCATCTCCTTGATCCCGACGTGGACCGTCTTGCGACGGCTCTCCTTGGCCCGCTGGGCCTCGTCGAACTTGAACTTGCCGAAGTCCATGATCCGGCAGACGGGCGGGTTGGCCATGGGGGCCACTTCCACGAGATCGAGGTCGGCCTCCTTGGCGATCGCCAGGGCCTCGGGGAGCGGCTTGATGCCTAGTTGCACACCGTCAGGGTCCACGAGCCGGACTTCACGGGCACGGATTCGGTCATTGATCCGGTGCTCAGTTGTGGTTTCAGCGACGATGCGTCATCACACCTCTCACTCGGGCTGCGGTCCTTCCGCAAGCCAATCGGAGGAGGCGGGGCCGACCCGCGGGCGAGGCCCGCGCCCGAGGGGCGATCGACCTGGCGCACGGAGCTCTCTGCGGTGCAGTGCGGTGGCCAGGTGGAGGCCTCTCAGTGGAGGCCCCGCTTCCAAGTAGTCAAGGATGAATATCCTACCAGCATGAGCAGCCTCTGGACACCGTCGGGCGAGCATTTCCCCCAGGGGGAGGGCGATGGCGGCGCCCCGCCACGATTCCCCCCTGCTGGCGACACCGATGTCACCGATCCGTCGACCGAGGCCTCCCAGGCCGAGGCGCAGGCGGAGGTCGACGCGATGCGGGCCCAGCTGGCCAACACGCCGGCCGAGGTCGTGGTGGCCAACCACTGCTACGGGCTCTTCGAGCTGGCCGCCATCTACCTCTCCCAGACACCCCCCATGCTGTTCCAGGCCCGGCTGGCGATCGACGGACTCGGCTACCTGCTCGACGGCCTCCGCGGCCGCCTCGGTGAGGCGGAGCCGTCCCTGCACGAGTCCCTGTCCCAGCTCCGCCTGGCTTTCGTCCGCCTGGAGGGCGCCGAACAGTCGGGTGCCGACAACGCCGCCAACACGGGCCAGACCTCCGGCTAGGGGGTCTGCGCTACGACGGGCGCCGGTGGGAGCCGCCCGGTGCGTCGAGGGGCACCAGCGACCTCGCCTCGTAGAGGCCGCGGTGGCCCGGGCCCACCGTGAAGGTCACCTCGGCGCCCACCTCGATGCGGCGGCTCCCGTCGGCGATGGCCGTGGCATGGAAGCCGTAGGAGCCACCGCCGTCCTCGGCCACGGTCCCGAGGCCGCGTGCGGGGTCGAAGGAGGCGACGCGCCCGTGACGAGGCCCGGCGGGGAGGACGGGGACGGTCACGTCAGTGGACGATCTTGGACAGCGGGATCTCGAGGATGTCGCTGGCGCCCTGGTCGCGCAGTGCCGGGATGAGGATGTTGATGTCCGACTTGGCGACGACGGCCTCCAGGGCGAAAGCGCCGCCACCGGAGAGCTCCGAGATCGTCGGCGCGCGCATGGAGGGCAGGACGGCGAGGACGGCATCGAGGTTCTCGGCCGCGACGTTGAGCTTGACGAGCACCTTGCCCCGCGCCTCGAGCGTGCCCTGCAACAGCGTGAGGATCTGCTCCATGGCATGGCGCTTCTCGGGATCGGCCGCGGCGGAGGGGTTGGCGATGAGCTCGGTGTGCGAGACGAGGAGCGTCTCGATCACCCGGAGCCCCGCGGCGCGCAGCGCGCTCCCGGTCTCGGTCATGTCGACCACGGCGTCGGCGATGTCGGGCACCTTGGCCTCCGTGGCGCCGTAGGACAGCGCGATGTCGGCGTCGATGCCGTGCGAGGCGAGCGCCCTGCGGGTGAGCTCGGGGTACTCGGTGCTGACGCGCAGGCGGCCGGGGCGATCGGCCACCGCGGCGGCCAGCTCGGCCAGCGAGCGAGCCGGCGAGTCCGCGCTCACGGCGAGGACGATCCGAGCGGGATTGGCGGTCACCTTGGAATAGGCGAGCTCGCCGAGGGACACCACCTCGCTCCCCCGCTCCTCGATGCAGTCGCGGCCCGTGATGCCGAGGTCGAAGAGCCCGTCGGCCACATAGACGGGGATCTCCTGGGGCCGCAGGATCCGCACCTCGCTGATGCGGGGGTCGCCGATGCTGGCACGGTAGGCGACGTCCGAGGCGCGGTAGACGGCCAGGTCGGCGTCCTCGAACAGCTGCATGGTGGCGCGTTCGAGCGAGCCCTTGGGCAGGACGAGGCGGAGCATGGGACAGATCTTCGCAGACCGGCGACGGGGGTCGTGGCCCCGGGGTGTGCCGGCGGCGGTGCCGGTGCGGCAAGCTGTGGCGGTGCCGCCGCCCTATGACGTCTTCAATTTCTTGAACCTGCTCGGGATCGAGATACCGCACGAAGGCAATGACGAAGGCCCGATCGCCCGCCTCACCGTCAGCCACGACCTGATTGCCGGGACCGGCTTCCTGTGGGCCCCGGTGGTCATCACCCTGGCCGACGCCCTGTGCGCCTTCGGGGTGAACCACCACTGGCCCGAGGGAGCCAAGAGCTTCACCACCGTCGACTGCTCGGCCAGCTTCATCTCGAGCGCCAAGGAGGGCGACCTCGTCGTGGCGACGGCGTCCCCGCTCCACACCGGGCGCACGACCCAGGTCTGGGACGCCATGGTGACGAACGAGACGACCGAGCGGCTGATGGCGTCGTATCGCTGCACCCAGCTGATCCTGTACTGAGGAGCCGCCGCCCGGCGAGCGGACGGGCCGCCCGGAGCGGGGCCACTTGGAACGCCCAGACCGGCGGACCGCACTCGTCGCGCCGGCAACGGAACGGCAACGCCATTGCGCCAGAATCGACAGGGCTCCGCGAGACGGTGCGAGCCACACTCGGATTGCACTCCGGCGGTCCAGTGGAGATCCAGGCGGGGCAGATCTATGACCTGGTTGTTCGTGTGCATCCCGTTGATGGTGGTCGCGGTCCTCGTCGCGACCGTTCCGCTCGACCGTGTGCCCGACATGCGCCGCTCTCGTGATCGATCAGGTGGCACACGACGAGTGGGTCCACGTGCCCGTCCTCGTCTGATTCAGGGCGTCGATCCCCGCCCCCCGAGCGTGGCGGTCGCCGACCGCCACGTCTACCCGGCACACGGGACGGCACCGGTGGGAAGTCTCTGCAGCCGGTTTTACAGAAGGGTCAGCTCGGCCGCGGCGGACACCGGATCCATGGCCTCGGTCTGACCGACCCCTCCCGCCATGCCGGCACGCGTCCCGCGCAGCATGCGGAACCGCCAGTCCTCGCGGTCGAACCGCGCCGGCGTCGTCCGCTCCATGAATTCGTGCACGACCTCGACGAAGCGCATCGGGTCGGTGTGGTGCGGGAAGTGGCCCGCCTCATCGAATATCTCGAGCTCACTCCCGGGTAGTGCGGCATGGGCGAGCCGCCCGTGCCCCAGCGGGATGATCGCGTCGCGCCTGCCCCAGATGACGAGGGTCGGCACACCCTCGGCCAGGTAGGCACGGTCCAGCATGGTGATGACCTGGCCCTGCCAGTCGACGCCCGAACGCAGCGTGCGCAGGATCGCGCGTCGGGCCTCGGTGTTGGGCAGCGCATCGAACACGGCCAGGATCTCCTCCGCGTCGCGCCCGAGCGCCGTGTCGAGGACGCGGAGGAGCCCGGCGCCGAGGCGGCTCACCAGGCGGACGGGTGGGAGCCCGAGCAACGGCATCATGGCCTCGACACCGGGCACGGCCGCGAAACGGAGCAGCGGGCTCACCGTGCGGCCGATCCCCCCGCTGCCCACCAGCACCAGACGCTCGCAGCGTTCGGGGAACTGGTAGGAGAACTGCGCCGCCACCCCGCCGCCGAGCGAGTGGCCCACGACCGTCGCGCTCTCGACCTCCAAGACGGTGAGGAGGTCACGCATCCCGTTGGCGAAGCCGGCGATGGTGTAATCGGCCCGGGGCTTCTCGGAGCGCCCGTGGCCGAGCAGATCCGGGGCGATGACCGTGTAGTGCTCGGCCAATTGCTCGACCACCGGGCGCCAGGTGTCCGAGCTGTCACCGATGCCGTGGATCAGGAGCAGGGCGGGGCCGCGGCCGGCTCTTACGTAAGCCCGCCGGTACCCGTGGATGGTGGAGTACCGGACGCTGAACGCACCTTCGCGGCGGACCCCGGGCCGGAATCGGATCTGCGCGGGGTCGACGGGAGGCGCCGGATGCTCGGCGTCCGGCGTCGGCGGATCGGCCACACGTTCGCTCTCGGGCATGTCCATCCGGTGGCCCGCGCCAGCGGTCTCATCCATGCCGGATCATTCCTTCCGGTCTGCTGGTTGTCGTCCGCGTCACGCTACGGAGCCGAGGTGTCCGCGCCGTGTCAGTCGTGTGAATGCTCCATGAATGGCGTTCCGGACGGCGGTCCGGGCCCGCCTGGGAACGACTAGGAGAGGGGTCCGCTCCGCAGGAGCCGAACCATCTCGATCCCGGTGAGCGCCGCCTCGCGGCCCTTGTTGCTCTGGTCGGGCTCCGAGCGCTGGAGCGCCTGCCCCAGCGTGTCGGTGGTGAGCACCCCGAAGACGACCGGCACCCCGGTGGCCAGCTGCACCCGCTGAATGCCCGACGCGCACTCCCCCGCCACGAAGTCGTAATGGCCCGTGTCGCCCCGGATGACGGCGCCGAAGCACAGCACGGCGTCGACCTTGCCCGCCTGGGCGAAGGCCTGCGCCACGAGGGGCACCTCGAACGCGCCCGGCGTCCAGGCGACCGTGATGTCGCGCCGGTCGGTGCCGGCCTCTTCCAGGGCGGCGAGCGCGCCGTCGAGCAGTCGCAACGTCACCCCGCCGTTGAAGAGTGCACACGCGATCCCGAACCGCAGACCGGTGCCGTCGTGCTCACCGCGCAGGCTGGTGCCGACCCTGGACGCCACGTCGTCGAGCGCGCCCTTGGGCAGGGCGGCGAGATCGGAGCCGGCCATCAGGCGGAGCGGACCGTCACAGGACGTCGTCGAGGCCGTGCAGCAGGTGGCCCATGCGCTCCCGCTTGGTGCGCAGGTAGGCGATGTTCTCGGGGTTGGCCGAGGTCTGCAACGGCACCCGCTCGGTGATGTCGAGGCCGAACCCCTCGAGGCCGCCGTACTTGACCGGGTTGTTCGTCATCAGGCGCATGGTGGTGACCCCGAGGTCGACCAGCATCTGGGCCCCGATGCCGTACTCGCGGCTGTCGACCGGCAGCCCCTGCTGCAGGTTGGCGTCGACCGTGTCGTGCCCTTCTTCCTGCAGCTGGTAGGCCCGGATCTTGTGGCCGAGGCCGATGCCGCGTCCCTCGTGGCCCCGCAGGTAGATCAGGACGCCCCGTCCCTCCCGTTCGATCAGGTCGAGCGCGGCCTGCAGCTGGGGCCCGCAATCACACCGCAGGGAGCCGAAGACGTCGCCCGTCAGGCATTCGGAGTGCACGCGCACCAGGACGTCCTCGCTCCCGGCCACGTCGCCCATCACCAGCGCCAGGTGCTGCTCGTTGTCGAGCACCGACTCGTAGACGAAGGCCCTGAACTCCCGATCCTTGGCCGGGATGCGCGCCTCGGAGACGAGGCGCACCAGCTTCTCGTTCTGGCGCCGGTAGCGGATGAGCTCGGCGATGGAGATCAGTGGGAGGTCGTACTTCTTGGCGAAGCGCTCCAGGTCCGGCAGGCGCGCCATCTCGGACTTGTCCTCGGTGACGATCTCGCAGAGCACGCCGGCCGGCGAGAGCCCCGCGGCGCGGCTCAGGTCGACGGTCGCCTCGGTGTGACCCGCCCGCTTGAGCACACCACCCGTCCGGTAACGCAGCGGGAAGATGTGGCCGGGCCGGTTGAGGTCGTTCGGGCGCGTGTCCCGGTCGATGAGCGCCGCGATGGTGGCCGCCCGGTCGGCAGCGGAGATCCCCGTCGTCGTGCCGTGCCGATAGTCCACGCTCACCGTGAAGGCCGTCCGCTGCGCCTCGGTGTTGGCCGTGACCATCAGGGGCAGGTCGAGGAGGTCGGCCCGCTCGGGCAGCAGCGGGACGCAGATGACACCCGAGGTGTGGGCCAGGAAGAAGGCGATGTTCTCGGGTGTCGCGGCCTCGGCCGCCATCACGAGGTCCCCCTCGTTCTCGCGGTCCTCGTCGTCCACGACCACGGCCATGCCGAGGCGGCCGATGGCGTCGATCGCGTCCTGCACGGTCGAGAGGCCCATCAGACGGCCACCTCCACGCGAAGATCCTCCCCCAGCCGCTCGACCGACACCAGCCTGCCTCTGCACACATCACCAATTGTGCCAGCCCCGGGGCCCGCGAAGAGCGGGCGACCGTCGTCACCCCCGAAGAACACCGGCGCCAGGTAGAGGATGTAGCGATCGACCAGGCCCGCGGCGTGGAATTCGTGCGCCACGGTCGCCCCGCCCTCGACCAGCAATTGGATGACCCCACGGCGGCCGAGCTCGTCGAGCACGTCGTCGAGATCACCCGAGAGCTCCAGGGCGGGCTGCACCCGGGCGCCGGGTGGCGCCTGGCCCAGCACCACCCGGAGCGGTTGGGCGTGCTCGATCCCGTCGCCGAGCCTGACGGTCAGCTCAGGGTCGTCAGCCCGGACGGTGCCCGCCCCGACCAGGACGGCGTCGGAACGGGACCGCAGGACGTGCACGTCGTGGCGGGCGGCCTCCCCCGTGATCCAGCGGCTGGTGCCGTCCGGTGCCGCGGTGCGGGCGTCGAGGCTGGCCGCCATCTTGAGCACGACCCAGGGCTGCCCCGTCGTGCGGTGCTTGAGGTAGGGCGCCAGCTGCTCGGCGACCTCTCCGGCCGCCACGCCGAGGGTCACCTCGATCCCGGCGTCCCGCAGAGCGGCCACGCCCCTTCCCGCCACCAGCGGGTCCGGGTCCTCGACGCCCACCACGACCCGGGCGACACCCGCCTCGATGATGGCATCGGTACAGGGCGGTGTCCGTCCGTGGTGCGCGCAGGGTTCCAGCGTGACGTAGAGGGTGGCGCCCCGTGCCGCGTCCCCGGCGGCGGAGAGCGCCGCCACCTCGGCGTGTGGGCCGCCCGGAGGCGCCGTGGCGCCCTCGGAGGTGGGCGCATCGCCCGCACCGCGGGGCTGCGCCGCCACGACCACGCAGCCGACCCAGGGGTTGGGCGCGGTGGTGGAGCGGACCGCTGCGGCCAGCGCCATCGCCCGGCGCATGAGCTCCACGTCGTCCATGGTCCCGTCCTCGTCCGGGGTGGATCCCCGGCACCGTCTTTTCGAATTATAGAACACGTTTCATTTTTTGTCGAGATGCCCAGTTCAGCGGGGTGAGCCAGATTCGAGGACCGCCAGCAGTCCCCTCACGTCGGCGATGAGCGCCGTGTGCGGGGCGGCGGCGAGCGTTGCCTCGTCGTGCGCGCCGCTGAGCACGCCGATGACCGCTCCCGCCCCCGCCCGGTTGCCCGCTTCCAGGTCGCTCACCGTGTCGCCGACGACGGCCACGGTGCCGGGGTCGTCGACGCCCAGGCGGCCCATGGCACCGAGGACCATGTCGGGTGCGGGCCGGCCCCGACCGACGTCGGCCGGAGAGAGAGCCAGGTCGACCTCGTCGCGCCAGCCGAGCGCGTCGAGCAACGCGTCCCGCGTCGAGGGGGCGAACCCGGTCGTGAGGCATACCCGGACCCCCCGGGACCGCAGGCTGCGCATCACCTCGAGAGCCCCCGGGATCTCGCCGACCTCACCCGCGGCGACGGTCGCCTCGTAGGCGGCGGCGAAGGCATCCGTCGCCCGGGCCGCGTCGTCGGGATCGAGGAGTTGAGCGAACACGTCCGCCTTGGACCATCCCATGGTGTCGCGCACGAACGCCCGGGCCTCGGCGTCGCGAGGGCTGCCGGCCACGATCCCGACGGCCCCCAGCGCGACGGTGAAGGCGGACTCGACGGCGCCGTCGTCCCGCACGGTCGTGCCCGCCATGTCGAGGCAGACGAGCACGAACGGCCCGATCACGGGGTGACCCCGGCGGCCCTCAACGTGTCGGCGGCGATCGCCGGCGCACAGGTCATGCCGCGCCCACCCGGGCCGGTCACCAGGAGGACCCCGGGGTGGATCTCCTCCCGCAGGCACACCGCGCCGTCGGTGCACTGGGCGTACACGCCCTCCCAGCGCCGCCGCACCGGCGGCACCTCCGTCCCCAGCACCCGCCGGGCCCGCGCCAGCAGCTCGTCGGTGGGCTCCTCGCTCAGTGCGAAGTCGAAGGGCTCCTCGTAGGCGTGGGTGTCGCCGATGGTGAGGCCGCCGTCGGGACGCTGGACCAGCAACAGCTGGAGATGGTGGTCGCCGGACACGGTGCCCTGCTCCCCGAGGAGCTCGAGCGGCGCCACGTCGTAGGCCGGGTAGTAGCGCAGCGTGTCGGCGTCGGCCAGCGCCGTCGTCACCCTCGGCGCGAACGGCCCCGTCTCGAGCATCTGGAGGCGGACCCGCCGCAGCCGGATCCCGACATCCTCGGTGCCCGGCAGGTGGTCGTAGGCGGCGCCGGTGGCGACCACGACGAGATCCCCTTCCCATCGGGTTCCCACCGTGTCGACCAGGGCGCGCGCCGCGGCCGTGACGACCCGGCGCCCTGGATGGAAACGGTAGCGGTCCGGCGCGGCCTTTGTGCTCAGGTACCCACGCAGGGCGCCCAGCGCGAGGCGCGGCTCGACCACCGCATCGCGGGAACAGTGCAGCGCCCCCTCCACGTCGCCGCGGAGCGCCGGGTTGCACGCGCGTACCTCGTCGGGCTCGAGGAAGGTGATCGAGCGCGCACCGGCCTGCGGGTGGCGCGCGAACGCCTCCATCACCTCGCGCTCGGCTGCGTCGCAGGCGACGGTGAGCGAACCGCACGAGCGGAACCCCAACCGCGGCACCTCGGCGCCCACCTCCTCCCAGCGGCGACGGGCGCGCAGGGCCACGTCGAGCTCCTCCCCGGAGCGCCGGCCGCTCACCCACACCAGCCCGAAGTTGCGCACCGACGCCCCCCGGGGAGCCACATCGGCCTCGAGGTGGTCCACCGAGAACCCCGCCCGGACGAGCTCGAGCGCGTGCCAGGTGCCCACGATGCCACCACCGGCCACCACCGCCCGCGGCGCGTCCCCGCTCACCGTCCGGCCGCCTTCAACGGGCGCCGGGATCACCCGGAAGCGTCGCGCACGGACTCGCGGATGGCGTCGGCTGCCTCCCAGGGCCGTTCGTGCCCGAAGATGGCGGTGCCCGCGACGAAGACGTTGGCGCCGGCCGCAGCGGCCACCGGTGCCGTGGCAGTGTCGATCCCGCCGTCCACCTCGATGTCCAGTGCCAGCGCGCTCTCGTCGACCGCGGCGCGCACCTGCTCGACCTTCGTCATCACCTCGCCCATGAAGCTCTGGCCCCCGAACCCAGGGAACACCGTCATGCACAACACGAGGTCGACGTCGCCGAGATACGGCTGCACCGCCTCGAAGGGTGTGTCGGGGTTGAGGGCGAGCCCGGCCCGCAGACCGAGCCGGCGCATCTGGGCGATCAGCTCGTCGGTGTCGCCGATCTCGACGTGCACGGTGCACCCGTCCGCGCCGGCGTCAGCGAAGTCCTGGAGGTAGCGACCGGGCTCGGTCATCATGAGGTGACAGTCGAAGAACAGGGGCGTGTGGCGGCGCAGCGACGCCACCACCGGTGGCCCGATCGTCACATTGGGGACGAAGTGGCCGTCCATGACGTCGACATGGAGCCAGTCGGCGGACGGGGCCACCTCCCCCACCTGCTCGGCGAGCACGCCGAAGTCCGCCGAGAGCAAGGACGGCGCGATCCGCACGTCGCCGAAACGCCCCGGGTCGCGGCCTTGGATGGACGGCCGTCCCTGCATGGTCCCGACGTCGATCCTCAGCTGAAGCGCGCCCAGCACAGGATGCGCCGGAATCCGTAGAAGTACGGTTCGCGCTCCCCGAGCTCCTCAATGAGCCGTTCCCGATAGCGGTCCACGAACTCGTCGAACAGCTCGGGGCTGAGGCGCTTTCGATACGGCGTCAGGAGGGTCCCCATGACCCACTCGACGACCTCGCCGGTCGACTCCAGCTCGTGCCCGTAGACCTCCATGCGGACCACTTGATCCTTCGCCCCGAGCTCGTAGAGGAGATCGGCGTACAACTCCGGGGAGAGCACGAAACGGCCCCGGTCCTCGGGCACGTCCCCGTAGAGCGCGTCCATGAACGGCGACTCGTTGGCCACCGCGTGCGCCAACACGTGCGAGGGGTGGCGATAGTTCGCGGGCACTTGGAACGCCAGCTGTCCGTCCTCGCGCAGCGCCGTGCGCATGCGCGCGAGGAGGTTGAGGTGGTCGTCGATCCACTGGAGTGACGCGTTGGCGAACACGAGATCGAGCCCCTCGTCGAGCCACGTTGCGATGTCGCCCTGCGCGAAGGAGAGTCCGGGCACGTCCCCGAACGACGACTGGGCCCGGGCCAGCATGGCGGCCGAGGAGTCGATGCCGACCGTCTCCTCGGCGCCCATCTCCTCGTGGAGGATCTTGGTCAGCAGACCCGTGCCGCACCCGAGATCGACGATCCGCCCGCCTTCAACGGGGTGACACAGCGTCAGAAGGTCGTCGAATGGTTGCTGGCGCTCCGAGCGGAACCGCTCGTACTGCTCGGGGCTCCAACCGTCGATAGGAGTCACAGTCACCAACCTCATGTCTAGTCCGTCCCGAGGCGCTCCCCGTCCACGGGCCGGACACCGCGCAACCACTCGTCGGCTGACATGGACGAACGGCTCTCGGGCTGCACCCGCTGCAGCAGGAGGGTGCCGGCGCCCGTCACCACCACCGGGCCGACGAGCGAGCCGGGCGCGTACCCGTCGTCGCCGGGCACCGCGTCGCCCGCTGCCGCCTGCAGCACGCCCAGTCGCCTGCCCCGGAACGTGGTCCAGGCCCGGCCGAGGCGGACCACCCTTCTCAGCTGCACGGCGGGCTCGGCCCAGTCGAGATGGAGGTCCTCATTGGTGATCTTCTCGGCGATGGTCGCCTCCCCGTGCTGGGGCACGGGCTCGGGCAGTCCGGACGCCCCCCCGGCGAGGGTGGCCACGAGGAGCTCACTGCCGACGTCGACGAGCTGCCGGCGCAGCGCGGCGAGCGTCACGTCGTCGAGGGGCACGGTGCGCACCGCGTAGACCGGGCCGGTGTCGAGACCCGCCTCGACCTTCATCACGCAGACGCCGGTCTCATCGTCACCGGCGAGGATCGCCCGCTCGACCGGGGCGGCACCGCGCCAGCGGGGTAACAGCGAGAAGTGCAGGTTCACCATCGGCACGACGTCGAGCAGACGGGTGGGGATGATCCGACCGTACGCCACCACGACGGCCATCTCCACCCCGGCCGTCGCCACGTCGTCCATGTCGTGCGAGACCGTGATGCCGAGCTCGGTGGCGGCCTCCTTGACCGGGCTCGGCGTGCTCTGCCCGCCTCGGCCGCGCCGGCGGTCGGGCCGGGTCACGCAGAGAGCGATGTCGTGCCCCGCCCCGACCAGCGCGCGCAGTGGCGGCACCGCCATGTCCGGGGTGCCGAGGTACGCCAGCCGGGCCACCCGCTCACCGTAGGGCAGCCGGCGCGGCTCAGCGAGAGAAGAGGTCCGAGAGCCCGTCGGGGTCCGACGGGGCGAGGTCCAGTGTGCGGCTGCGGAGGATCTTGAGCGCCTCCTTGCGCTGGTCCTCGTTCAAGCGCTCCACCAGCAGGATGCCTTCGAGGTGATCGAGCTCGTGCTGGAACACGCGACCCTCGAGCTCGGTCGCCTCGATGGAGACCTCGTTGCCGTCGAGGTCGAGACCCACGAGGTGGACTGCGTTGGGCCGTACGATCTCCCAGCTGAGCCCCGGCACCGAGAGGCAGCCCTCTTCGTAGGCCCACTCGCCGTCACTCTCGACGATGCGCGGGTTGATGACCGTCCGGGCACCCTCCCCGACGTCGTAGACGAAGATCCGGCGCTGGACACCGATCTGGTTGGCCGCCAGGCCGGTGCCGGGTGCGGCGTACATCGTCTCGATCATGGAATCGACCAGGCTGGCCACGGCGCCGTCGATCTCCTCGACGTCGCGGGCGCGTTCCTTCAGCACGGGGTCGCCGTACTGACGGATCGTGAGGGCGGGCACAGCACCATCCTACCGGGGGCCCCGGCCCGGTCCGGCTCCGCGAGCGCCTCAGAGGGTGGGCGGGTCCACCTCGACGCGCAGCCCGCGCCCGGGCGGCCTGGGTACCCGGGCCAGCAGGTCGCACAGCGGCCCGTGCGTGGCGGCCCGCAGCAGGATCCGCCCCTCGTCCAGCGGCGACACCGTGACCGCGCCGGCCTCGGCACCGGTGGCGGTGGCGGTGGCGGTGGCGGCCTGCTGCGAAAGCGCCAGGGCGTAGTCCGGTGCCAGCACGCCCGAGACGACCGCCAGCGCCGCGAACGGCGGCAGCGCCGACAGACGCCGCACCGCCGCCTCCTCGTCCAGCACGGGCTGGGGCTCACCCTTCGAGACGGCCACGAGCAACGCATGGTCCGGCACGCGTGTCTGCGCCTGCACCCGCGCCCAGGGCGGGCCGGTCCCGCGCGCGCCGACCAGCCGCGCCGCCCGGACGAGAAGGGCCAGGGTGTCCTCAATCGCCGTGAGGCGCGTGGCGAGCAGGTGCAGATCGATGTCCAAGAAGACGACGGCCGCGGCGTGGCGCACCCGGTGCAGCACCGCCTCGGTGCCCACGAGCACCGGGGCGGCCGGCAAGACAGGCTCCGCGCTGCCCGCCCGTGGGCCGGCGACCTCCCCCACCTCGACCCCGAGCAGTGCCGCCAGCTCCTCGCGCAGCCGGCTCACGCCGGCTCGCAGCGTCTTCATGCGCAGCCGGCCACAGGCCGCACAGACGACCGGTCTCGTGTCGCCGCAGCGCAGGCAGCGCAGCACCTCTTCCTCACGGGGTCGGGACGCTGCCGCGCCGCAGCGCGTGCAGCGGGCGAGCTCGCCGCAGTGGCGGCACGCCAGCACGCGGGCGCCGCCCGTGCGGTTGTAAACGCACACCAACGGTCCCCGCCCCGCGGTGGCGGGGTCGTCGAGCACGGCACGGGCCAGGCGGACGAACTCCTCGGAGAACATGCCGGTGCGGGGATCCGCGCCCCGGCGGTCCACCCGTTCGAGCGTGGACCAGCCGGCTCGCTCCTCCACACCAGGTGGCGCAAGCGTCTCCATCTCGTCGTGGGCCGCCAGCGCCACCGGCGGCACGGGCGAGACGAGGAGGCACGGAGCGGCCTGACGGCGGGCCCGCTCGAAGAGGACATCGACGGCGCTGTAGGTCGGCGCACTCTCCTCCCGGTACGACGCGTCGTGCGCGTCGAGCACGACGGCCGCAGCGAGCCTCGGAACGGGGGCCCAGGCGCCGCCGCGGCTGCCCACGACGACGGGCCAGCCCGCTCGCGCCGCGTCCCACGCACCAGTCGCCGGACACCCGCGCCGCAAGAGCCGGGAGGTCAGGCGCTCCGCCCACCCGGTCGAAGGGACCAGCACCACGACGCTGCCCCCGCGGGCGCGCACGCCGGGGTCCTCGACGACCCCCAGCACAAGGTCGATGAGATCGGTGGCCGGCGGCAGGCGCACCACCGTGGCGGCCGGTTGCGTGAGGGCCCGGTCCCATAGCCGGGGCGTTGCCCCGTCGCGAGAATCGGACACCGCCGGCCGGGGCGCCGGAGGGACATCGGGCAAGTGACGCACGACCACGGACGGGGACGCGGCCCGCAGGAAGAAGGACACGGGGCCGGCCCAGCGCCACGATGCCCACTCCGCCACCTCGACGAGGTCGTCCGGCGGGCCCCAGCCGAGCCACGACTTGAGCGGCAGGACCTCGACACCGTCGAGGGTGCCCACATCGCTCTGGACGACCCACCCCCGCACCGTGCGCCCGTGCAGCGGCACCCGCACCCGGGTGCCCACGCGCACGTCCTCGGCCCAGCGCGCCGGCACCGCGTAGTCGAACGTCCTCGTGAGCGCGGCCACCTCGGTGCGCACGCGCACCGTCCGCAGGGGAAGCGTCATCGCACGGTCGTTCGCCATGACGTCAGTGGCACGCCACGACGGCCCCCCTCAGGGGAGCGATCGCGCGCTCAGAGCCCGAGCGCGCCCCGCAGGTCGTCCACGCGCGGGGTGGCCTCCCACGTGAACTCCTTGTCCGAACGACCGAAGTGACCGTACGCCGCCGTCTTCTTGTAGATGGGCCGGCGCAGGTCGAGGTCGCGTATAATCGCCGCCGGGCGGAGGTCGAACAGCTCACGCACCGCGTCCGAGATCTTCTCGGGGTCGGCGGACTCGGTGCCGAATGTCTCGACGAGCAGTGACACCGGGTGTGCGACGCCGATGGCGTAGGCCACCTGCACTTCGCACCGCCTGGCCGCCCCGGCGGCCACCACGTGCTTCGCCACCCATCGAGCCGCGTAGGCCGCCGAGCGGTCCACCTTCGAGGGGTCCTTGCCGGAGAATGCACCGCCACCATGGCGAGCCATGCCGCCATAGGTGTCCACGATGATCTTGCGGCCGGTGAGCCCGGTGTCGGCATGCGGGCCGCCCAGCTCGAAGATCCCGGTCGGGTTGACGAAGATGCGCAGTCCCTCGGTGTCGAGATCGGTGGGCAGCAGCGGCTTGATGACGTGCTCGATCAGGTCGGGGCGCAGCTGCTCCTCCAGGTCGATGCCGCCGGCGTGCTGGGTCGAGATCAGGACCGTGTCGATGCGTACGGGGCGACCGTCCTCGTAGACGACGGAGACCTGCGTCTTGCCGTCAGGCCGCAGGTACGGCACGGCAGCCGCCCGCCGCACCTGGGCCAGGCGCTCCGAGAGGCGGTGGGACAACCAGATCGGCAGCGGCATCAGATCCGGCGTCTCGTCGCAGGCGTACCCGAACATCATCCCCTGGTCGCCCGCACCCTGGGCGTTGAGTACATCCTCTCCGCCCTTGCCTGTCCGCAGCTCGAACGCCGCGTCCACGCCCTGCGCGATGTCGGGCGACTGCGCGTCGAGCGACACGAGCACCCCGCAGGTCTCGCCGTTGAAGCCGTATGCATCGTTGTCGTACCCGATGTCGCACACCGTCTCGCGCACGAGCGCCGGGATGTCGACATAGGTCGACGTCGTGACCTCGCCCGCCACCACGACGAGGCCGGTCGTCAACAGGGTCTCGCAGGCGACGCGGCTCGAAGGATCGCCCTCGAGGATCGCGTCGAGGACCGCATCCGAGATCTGGTCCGCCATCTTGTCCGGGTGCCCCTCGGTGACCGATTCCGAGGTGAAAGTGGTTCTCACGTGGTGCTCCGCTTCTCGTTGTGGTGGGCGATCACCCTATCCAATACGGCATTTGCCACTGCATCCTTGGAGGTCAGGGGGATTTCGGTGGTGCTCCCGTCGGCTCCGAGGATGACGACCGCATTCGTGTCGTGGTCGAACCCCGTGCCCGGTGCGCTCACATCGTTGACGACCAGCAGGTCCACCCCCTTGCGCGCGAGCTTTCGCCGTCCCCGTTCGAGCGCGTCGTGGGTCTCGGCCGCGAACCCGACGAGCATCTGGCCGGGCGGGCGCCGGGCGGCAAGGCCGGCCAGGATGTCGGGCGTCGGCTCGAGGACGAGCTCGGGGATCCCCTCCTCCTTGGACAGCTTCACGCCGGCGGGCTGCTTGGGCCTGAAGTCGGCCACCGCAGCGGCCATCACCACGACGTCGGCGCCCTCGGCCGCCGCGCCCACCGCGTGCTCCATGTCGGCCGCCGACTCCACGTCGATCCGGGTGACCGCGGCGACGACGTCGGGGGGGAGCACGAGCGGTGAGGATGTGACGAGCGTGACCGCCGCGCCGCGCCGCGCCGCGGCGGCGGCGATGGCGTGGCCCTGCTTGCCGGACGAGCGATTGGTGATGAAGCGAACGGGATCGAGCACCTCACGCGTGCCCCCGGCGCTCACGACGACGCGCGCGCCGAGCAGGTCGCGGTGCCCGGCGCGGCCGAGCCGTTCCAGCACCCGGTCGACGATGACGCCCGGGTCGGCCAGCCTTCCCTCGCCGGAGTCTCCCCCGGCGAGCCTGCCGCTCTCGGGCGGGACGATCTCGACGCCGCGGCGTTCCAGCGTGGCCAGGTTGTCACGCACGGACGGGTGCTCCCACATCTCGGTGTGCATGGCCGGGCAGACCATCACCGGCGCCCTGGTCGCCAGCAGCGTGGCCGTCAGCAGATCGTCGGAGAGGCCGGCGGCATACCGCGCGATCGTGTGCGCGGTGGCCGGTACCACGACGACGAGGTCCGCGTCCTGGCCGAGCCTGGTATGGGGAATCGGCGAGGACTCGTCCCACAGCGAGCGCTGCGCCGGCTCGGAGGCCAGGGCCGAGAAGGTGACCTCGCCGACGAACCGTGTCGCGTCGTCGGTCAGCACAGGTGTCACGTGCACGCCGGCGTCGACCAGCCGGCGGCAGACCTCGACCGCCTTGTAGGCGGCGATCCCCCCGCAGACACCCAGGACCACACGGGGGCGCTGCGATGTGCGCTCAGCGTTCGGCAGTGGCTCCCCGGTACCCCGGTGTCCGGCCATCAGCGGTGTCCGCCGTGCCTCTGCCCGGCGCCTAGCTCGCGGTCGGGTCCTCGTCCCCGACGTCGAGCGTCTCGATCACTTCCACGTCCGCCACGGCGCCCTCGCTCGCCTCGCCGTCGGCGAGCAGGCCCGCCTCGGCGGCGTCAGCGATCGCCGCGGCCAGTGCGGCCTCCTCCTCGGGGTCCGGCCGGGTGTAGGTCGCCTTGCCGGCGGCGATCTCCTCGAACGCGATGGAGACCGGCTTGCCCGACACCGACGCCACTTGCGGTGGCACCACCTTGCCGAGGCCCTCGCCCAGGCTGTTGTAGTACGAGTTGATCTGCCGGGCGCGGGCAGAGCCCAGCGCGACCAGGGTGAACTTCGAGTCCACCTTGTCGAGCAGTTCCTCGATGGGTGGGTCCATGAGCGTGTGGCGGCCTTGGGCCATCAGGATTCCTCCGGTTCCGCGGCGCCGGAGGCAGCCGTTCGGGTCCGATCGACTATAGCCGTCAGCTCGGCCAGGGTCCGACGCAGGTCGTCATTGACCACCGTGTGAGCTGCGATTTTGGCGCCCCGCTCCACCTCCGAGCGCCCCAGCTCGACCCGGCGGCGGATGTGCTCGTCGTCGTCGCCCCGCGCCGCCAGCCGCTCGGCCTGCACCTCGGGTGACGGGGGGAGCAGCATGATCACGGTTGCGTCGGGCCTCCGGGCCAGAACCTGCTCGGCTCCCTGCACGTCGATCTCGAGGAGCACGTCGGACCCCGCGGGCGGGTCCGGGATGGGCGTCCCCATCAGGTGGTCGAGGAATTCGGCCCATTCGAAGAACCGTCCCTGGGCCACGGCCTCCTCGAACGTCGGGCGATCCACGAAGACGTAGGCGCCCCGCTCCCGCTCGCCCGGGCGCGCAGCCCGGGTCGTCCAGCTCCGGCTCAGCCAGATGGTGGGGTCCTGTGCGACCAGCTCCGCCGCCAGCGTGCCCTTGCCGGCCCCTCCGGGGCCGATGAGCACGAAAACGTGCGGTTCAGCGCGCAGTCTCTTTGAGCAGCGCCTCGCGCTGCTTGGCACCGAGCCCCTGGAGCCGGCGGCTGTCGCTGATGCCGACTGTTTCCATCAGGCGCCGGGCCTTGACCTTACCCAGACCGGGTAGGGACTCGAGCACCGAGACCACCTTCATTTTGCCGATGGTCTCGTTGGAGTCGGCCTCGGTCAGGAGTTGCGCAAGGGTGAGGTTGCCCATCTTGAGCTTGTCCTTGACCTCGGCCCGCTCGCGGCGAACCCTTGCAGCCTTTTCGAGGGCAGCGGCGCGCTGCTCGGGAGTGAGTGCGGGAGGTTGCGGCATGGCGAGACCATAGCGCCTCGGCCAGGCGGGTTCATGCCCATTTTCCCTCTTCAGCCCATTGAGGCCGCCAGCTCGCGCGCCAGCGACGATGCCTGACGCCTCAAGTTGTCCGGATCCGGTCCGCCCGAGAGGAGCCCACGGGAGCTGGTGGGCAGCACGCTGCCGGGCTTGCATCCGGCGAACCGTTCGGCCACATCGCCCGGCCCGGCACCCTGAGCGCCCAGTCCCGGAGCCAGAATTATCCCTCCGAGCTGGGACAATGGGAAATCAGACGGCTCGAGCGTCGCACCGATCACCGCACCCACTGTCCCGGACGGGATGTCGGCCGAGCCGTTCAGCGAGGCGATCTCGCCGAGCAACATGTCCTCCACGCTGGTTCCCTCGGACGTGACGGCCCGTTGCAGTGCCCGACCCTCGGGGTTCGAGCTGCGGGCGACCACGAGGACGCCCCGCCCGTTGGCGGCGGCTCGACGGAAGAGCGGGGCCAGCGCCCCGAGCCCGAGATACGGGTGCGCCGTCACCGCGTCGGCTGCGAGCGGGCTCGTGTCGCCGAGCCATGCGTCGGCGTACGCCTCCGCCGTGGAGTCGATGTCGCCCCGTTTGGCGTCGGCGATGACGATCAGACCGGCGGCGGTCGCCTCGGCGATGAGGCGTTCCAGCTCTGCCATGCCCGCCGACCCGTGGCGCTCGAAGAAGGCGACCTGTGGCTTGATCACGCCGACCGTCCCTGCGAACCCCTCGACGCACACCCGGCAGAAGGCGCGCAGACCCCGTGGGTCGTCGCTCAGGCCCCACGATGCCAACAGCGCGCCCGAGGGGTCGATACCCGCACAGAGCGGCCCGTGCGCACGCACCGCCGCGGCCACCCGGTCAGCGAAGCCGTCAGCCATCCCGGCCTCCCTCCTTGAACGTTGTCGTTGCCGGCGAGGGAGCGACGGCTGCCCCCACTCCGTCGGCGGCAGCCGCGCCGGCGCGCCGGCGCGCCTGGGCCCGGATCCCCTCGACGGTCGTGCCATGGCTGTCGCACCACCGCGCCACCTGGCGGAGCACCTTCCAGGGCGCCCTCGGGTCCCGGAAGGTCGCGGTGCCCACCTGCACGGCGTCGGCGCCGGCCTGCAGCAGTTCCACCGCGTCACGGCCGGTCACGACGCCGCCCACCCCGACGATGGGCACCTCCGGGAAGGCGGCACGGCACTCCCACACGGCCCGCACCGCGACCGGGTGCACCGCGACCCCCGAGAGCCCGCCGCCCCCGGCGCCCAGGACAGGCCTTCCCGATTCGGTGTCGAGGGCCAGGCCCAGGAGGGTGTTGACCAGCGTCAAGGCGTCGGCACCGCCCTCGAGGGCGCCGGACGCGATCTCGACCACGTCGGGCACGTTGGGGCTCAGCTTGGCCCAGCGCGGCAGCCCGCAGGCCGTGGCCGCCATGACCCTGGACGTCGCGTCGGCCGAGTGGGCGAACATCCGTGAGCGGTCCTCCACGTTGGGGCAGCTCACGTTGACCTCGAGCGCCACGATGCCGGTGCCGTCGGCGCCGCGGGCGGCCGCCGCCGCCACGAGTTCGGCAGCCCGGGCGTAGTCCGACACGGTGCGGCCCCAGATGCTGACCACGATGCGCGCCCCGGCGGCGTGCAGAGCCGGCAGGTCGTCGGTCAGCCAGACCGGGAGCCCCGGGCCCTGCAGGCCGACGCTGTTGAGCATGCCGGCGCCCACCTCGTGCACCCGCGGGGCAGGGTTGCCGGGCCACGGATCGACGCAGAGCGACTTGACGACCACCGCGCCGAGGCCGTCGAGCGCGCCGTACTCCGCCAGCTCGGCTCCGTGCCCCGACGTCCCTGAGGCCGTCATGATCGGGTTGTCCAGCTCGACGGCGCCGACGCGTGTCGCGAGCGCCGCCGCACGGGGCGCCCGCACGTTCACCGCGCCGCCCACCCGGGGACCGGGTGCAGGTCCTGGAGGGCCCGCACCACGAGCGCGTGCGAGCGGACGTCGGCGATGCCCGCCGCGGCCGCCCGGGCCGCCGCGAGGGTGGTCAGGCACGGGACCTTGTGCGCCACCGCTGCGGTCCGGATGTGCTGGCCGTCCGCCCGTGGTCCGAGGCCGCGTGGCGTGTTCACCACGAGCTGCACCTTGCCCTGGGCGATCAGGTCGACGGCGTCGGACGCGACACCCTCCTCCCCCACCTTGGCCACCAGCGTGTCGACGGCCAATCCCTGGGAGCGCAGGTACCCGGCCGTTCCCATGGTCGCCGCGATGGAGAAGCCCAGATCGCTGAAGGCCCGGGCCGCCTCGAGACCGGCCGGCTTGTCCCGGTCGGCCAGCGAGAGGAAGACGGTCCCCGAGTCGGGCAGGCGGATGCCGGCCGCCATCTGGCTCTTGGCGAAGGCGAGGCCGAAGGTGATGTCGACGCCCATTACCTCTCCGGTCGAGCGCATCTCGGGGCCGAGCAGCGTGTCGACCCCCGGGAAGCGGTCGAAAGGGAGCACGGCCTCCTTGACGCTCACGTGGTCGAGCACGGGCACCCGGCCGACTGCATCGGGCGGCAACAGTCCCTCCGTGCGGAGCTCGGCCAGCGTCTGGCCGACCATGACGCGCGAGGCCACCATGGCCAGCGGGACACCGGTGGCCTTGGCCACGAAGGGCACCGTCCGGCTCGCTCTCGGGTTGGCCTCGAGCACGTAGACCTGCCCGTCCTTGACCGCGTACTGCACGTTGATGAGGCCGCAGACCTCCAGCGACTCCGCCAGGGAGCGGGTGTGGCGCTCCAACGCGTCGAGCACGTCATCGCTCAGCGTCTGCGGCGGCAGCGCGCAGGCCGAGTCGCCCGAGTGCACGCCGGCCTCCTCGACGTGCTCCATGACCCCCGCGATGAGGATCTCACCGGCGCCGTCGCGCACCGCGTCCACGTCGACCTCGACGGCGTCTTCGAGGAAGCGGTCCACCAGGACGGGGCGCTCGGCGGTGACCCCACCTTCGCGGGCGAGCGCGCCCGTGGTCATCGCCTGCATCACGCGCCGCACCCCGTCGTCGTCGTAGACGATCTCCATGGCCCGGCCGCCCAGCACGTAGCTCGGGCGCAGCAGCACCGGATACCCGACCTTCCCGGCGACGGACAGCGCCTCGGCGGTGCTCGTGGCGGTCCCCCCGGCCGGCTGGGGGATGGCGAGCTCATGGCAGAGCGCGTTCCAGCGTTCGCGGTCCTCGGCGAGGTCGATGGACGCCGGGCTGGTCCCGAGGACGAGCTCCGGTGGCAGGGAGCCCGCCAGCTTCAGAGGCGTCTGCCCTCCGAGCGACACGATCACGCCGGCCACCGTCCCTCCGGCGGCCTGCTCGGCCTCGAGCACGTTGGCCACGTCCTCGACGGTCAGCGGCTCGAAGTAGAGGCGGTCCGAGGTGTCGTAGTCGGTCGACACGGTCTCGGGGTTGCAGTTGACCATCACCGTCTCGAAGCCGGCGGCGCGCAGCGACATGGACGCGTGCACGCAGCAGTAGTCGAACTCGATGCCCTGGCCGATGCGGTTGGGGCCCGAGCCCAGGATGATGACGCGGGCGCGCTCGGAGGGGCGCACCTCGTCCTCCTCCTCGTAGGTGGCGTAGTGGTAGGGCGTGAAGGCTTCGAACTCCGCCGCGCAGGTGTCCACCGTCTTGAAGGTCGCCCGCACACCCTGCGAGAGCCGCATCGCCCGCATGTCGGCCTCGGTCGAGCCGCGCAGGTAGGCCAGCTGGGCGTCGGAGAACCCGAGCCGCTTGGCCCGACGGAGGTCGTCGCGCTCCAGCGAGGGCGCCGCGGCAATCCGGGAACGCTCGGCCGCGATGCGCTCGAGCTGGCGGACGAACCACGGGTCGATGCCCGTGCGGGCCACCACCTCGTCGACGCCCGCACCGCGGCGCAGCGCCGACTCCACCTCGTAGACGCGATCCGAGGTGGCGATCCCGATCCGCTCCAGGACGTCCGCGAGGGGCAGCGACTCCAGCTCGGCCTCGGCCGGGTCGGCATTGAGGCCCGCCCGGCCCTGCTCCAACGAACGGAGCGCCTTCTGGAGCGACTCGCAGAAGGTCCGGCCGATCGCCATGACCTCACCCACCGACTGCATGCGGGTGCCGAGGCGCCCGTCGGCTCCGGGGAGCTTCTCGAAGGCCCAGCGTGGGACCTTGGTGACCACGTAGTCGATCGTCGGCTCGAAGGAGGCCGGCGTTGCCCGCGTGATGTCGTTGGGGATCTCGTTGAGCAGGTAGCCCACGGCGAGACGTGCCGCGATCTTCGCGATGGGGAACCCGGTGGCCTTCGAGGCGAGCGCCGAGGAGCGAGAGACCCGCGGGTTCATCTCGATGATGACCCGTCGACCGTCGGCGGGGTCCACGGCGAACTGGACGTTGGATCCGCCGGTCTCGACGCCCACCCGGCGCAGGCAGGCGAACGCGTCGTCGCGCATGGCCTGGTATTCGACGTCGGTGAGCGTCTGTGCCGGGGCCACCGTGATCGAGTCACCGGTGTGCACGCCCATCGGGTCGAAGTTCTCGATGGAGCACACGACGACGCAATTGTCCGCAGCGTCGCGCATCACCTCGAGCTCGAACTCCTTCCACCCCGCGATCGACTGCTCCACGAGGATCTGGCCCACCGGGCTGGCGGCCAGGCCCTCGGCGGCGAGGCGCTCGAACCGGCCGGCGTCCTCGGCGATCCCCGTCCCCTTGCCCCCGAGGATGAAGCTCGGCCGCACCATGATGGGGAAGCCGATTTCCGCCGCGATCTCCTCGGCCTCCTCGAGCGAGTGGGCGAAGCCCGAGCGCGGCACCTCGAGGCCGATCTCCTGCATCGCCGCCTTGAACTGGTCCCGGTCCTCGGCGGTCGCGATCGCCTCGGGCCGGGCGCCGATGACCTCGACGCCGTAGCGTTCGAGCACGCCGAGCTCGACCAGCTGCATGGTGAGGTTGAGGGCCGTCTGGCCGCCGAGGGTCGGCAGCAGCGCATCGGGCCGCTCCTTCTCGATGATCGCCTCCAGCACGTCGGGATCGAGCGGCTCGATGTAGGTGCGGTCGGCCGTGCCCGGGTCCGTCATGATCGTGGCCGGGTTGGAATTGGCCAGGATCACCCGGTATCCCTCCTCGGCCAGGACCCGGCAGGCCTGGGTGCCCGAGTAGTCGAACTCGCAGGCCTGCCCGATCACGATCGGGCCCGACCCGATGACGAGGATCGACTGCAGGTCGTCGCGCCGCGGCACGTCGGTGTCTCCGCCGCCCGCTCAGCGCGTCCGGGCGCCGGGGCGTGCGGGGTGGGCGAGCATCAGGTCGCGGAAGGCCCCGAAGAGGTACCGGGCGTCGTGGGGACCGGGGGCGGCCTCGGGGTGGTACTGCACGGAGAACGCCGGGGCCGTCAGGGACCGGAACCCCTCGATGACGCCGTCGTTCAGGTTGACGTGCGTCGTCTCGGCGTCCGGGATGGAACCGGCGGCGACGGCGTAGTTGTGGTTCTGGCTGGTGATCTCGACCACGCCCGTCTCGAGCCGCTGCACCGGGTGGTTGGCGCCGTGGTGACCAAAGGGCAGCTTGTAGGTGGTGCCACCCAGCGCGGTCGCCAGGATCTGATGGCCGAGGCAGATGCCGAAGACCGGGACCCGGCCCACCAGGTCGGCCACGGCGGCCGTGGGGCCGGGCAGCGCGGCCGGGTCCCCCGGCCCGTTGGAGAGGAAGACGCCGTCCGGCTCGAGCGCGAGCACCTCGTCGGCCGAGGTGCCCGCGGGCACCACGGTGACCGGGCCGAGGGTCGTGAGGAGGTTGACCATGGTGGTCTTCACGCCGAAGTCATAGGCCACGATGCGCAGCCCGCCGGCGATCGCGCCGGCGCCCCTGGCCGGGTGGACACTGGGCCCGGCCGCCGTGACGCCCGACACCAGGTCCACGCCGTCGGTCCCCACGGCGGTCGCGGCAGCGGCACGCAGCTCGGCCCCGGACGCCGTACCGAACGCGCAGGGCACGGCGCCGGCGTCGCGGACGTGGCGCGCCAGGCGCCTGGTGTCGACCCCGGTCATGGCCGGCACGCCGTGCCGGCGGAGGAACGGCTCGAGCCCCTCCGTCGCCCGCCAGTTCGACGGCTCGGCAGTCAGGTCGCACACCACGACGCCCCGGCAGTGCGGGGCGACCGCCTCGTCGTCGGCCGCGTTGGTGCCGTAGTTTCCGATGTGCGTGCTCGTGAAGGAGATGACCTGGCCCGCGTAGGACGGGTCGGTGATGACCTCCTGGTATCCGCTCATGGCCGTGTTGAAGACGAGCTCGCCCGTGGCCACGGGGACCGCCGCCCCCGCCGCCTCCCCGGCGAACACGGCGCCGTCTGCAGTGACCAGGAGCGCCGGCGCCCGGTCTCCGTCGGTGCCCGGGGCGCTCACCGTTGCGCCACGGCATCGACCACGACGGGCTCGCCCCGCAGCACGGTGTGGCGCACCGCGCCGGCGAACGTGCGGCCCGCGTAGGGCGTGTTGCGGCTCCGGCTGGCCAGCCGCATCGGGTCCACCACCGTCACCGCCGCGGGGTCGAAGACGCACAGGTTGGCCACCGCTCCCACCTCGACGGGGCCCCCCTGCGCGCTGTGGCCGGCGGTACGCGGGTCCGTGGCCGTCAGCTTGGCGATCGCGGCCGGCTGCGCGCTCATGAGCGCGAACACCCGCTCGGGACCCATGTGCGGCGACAGGACCTCCCACGCGACCGGCAGCGCGGTCTGCAGCCCCAGCATCCCCGCCGGGGCCTGGTCGAAGGGCACGTCCTTGGACTCGGGGGCGTGAGGAGCGTGGTCCGTCGCCACCGCGTCAATGGTGCCGTCGCACAGCCCCGTGACGACGGCCACGACGTCCTCGTCGGTCCGCAGCGGCGGGTTGACCCTGAAGACCGGGTCGTACCCCGCCACCGCGGCATGGGTGAGGAGCATGTGGTGCGGCGCCGCCTCCGCCGTCACCGGCAGCCCCTCCGCCTTGGCCCGACGGACGAGCTCCACCGACCCCGCCGTCGAGAGGTGAAGGAAGTGGACCGGCGCGCCGGTCAGCCGGGCCAGCGATATGTCGCGGGCGACCATGGCCTCCTCGGCCGCGGCCGGCATGCCCGGGATGCCGAGCCGGCTCGACCAACTGCCCTCGTGCATGGCGCCGCCCGCGGCCAGGCAGGTGTCCTCGCAATGCTGCGCCAGCGTGACGCCGAGGCCCTTGGCGTAGTCGAGGGCGCGGCGCATCAGCGCGCCGTCCTGCACACCGGCGCCGTCGTCGGTGAAGAGCGTCACCCCCAGCGCGGCCAGCTCGCCGAGGGGGGCCAGGGCGGTGCCCGCCCGCCCCACCGTGATGGCGCCCGCCACGGCGACCTCCGCCGTGCACCCGGCGCCGAGCGCCAGGACCTCGCCGGCCACGCCGGCCGAATCGATCGCCGGCTCCGTGTTGGGCATGGCGACGATGGCCGTGTAGCCACCGAGCGCGGCGGCCCGGGCTCCGGTCTCGATCGTCTCGGCCTCCTCGCGACCAGGCTGGCGCAGGTGCGCGTGCAGGTCGACGAGGCCCGGGCCGACCAGGCAGCCGGTGGCGTCGAGGATCACGGCCCCCTGCGGCGGCTCGATCGTCTCGGCCAGGGCGACCACCGTGTCGGCGCGCACGGCGACGTCGAGGCGCGCCGAGCCCTCCGGCCCGATGACGGTGCCACCCCGGATGACCAGCGTGGCGTCAGGCAACGGCGGGCACCTCCGCGGCGCCGGGGAGCTCGCCCCCGAGCAGCAGGAACAGGATGGCCATCCGCACCGCCACACCGTTGGCCACCTGTTGGGTCACGACGGTGCGCGGCAGGTCGGCCACGTCCGAGGCGATCTCGACCCCGCGCACCATCGGTCCCGGGTGGGTGACGATGGCGTCCTCCCCCAGACGCTGCGCCCGGCGGGCCGTGAGGCCCCACCGCGCCGTGTACTCGCGCAGCGAGGGCACGAACGACCCGCTCCCCCGCTCGGCCTGGAGGCGCAGGAGCGAGACCACGTCGGCGTCGCCGAGTGCGGCATCGAGGTCGGTCGCCACCTCGACCGGCCAGCCCTCGAGCGAGGGCGGCAGCAGGCTGCCGGGTGCGGCCAGGGTGACGTGGGCTCCGAGGACGGTGTAGGCGAGCACCTCGGAGCGGGCCACCCGGCTGTGCCGGACGTCGCCGACGATGAGCACGCGCAGACCCTCGAAGCAGCCGATGCCGAGCTCGTCGGGCGCCACGCCCTTGCGCTCGGCCAGCACCTGGCGCACCGTGAAGCAGTCCAGCAGGGCCTGGGTGGGGTGCTCGTGCCAGCCGTCGCCGGCGTTAACGACGTGGGCACGCTCGACCCAGCGCGCCACCTGGTGGGGTGCGCCCGCCGACGAATGGCGGATGATGACCGCGTCGATGCCCATCGCCTCGACCGTCTCGACGGTGTCACGCAGGCTCTCGCCCTTCTTCACCGACGAGGTGGCGACGGCGAGGGAGAGCACGTCGGCCGAGAGCCGCTTGGCGGCCGTCTCGAAGGACAGCCGGGTGCGGGTCGACTCCTCGAAGAACAGGGTCGCCACCACCTTGCCCCGCAGGGTCGGGACCTTGGGCACCGACCGCCGCTCCACCTCGGCGAAGGCTTCGGCGACGCGCAGCACCTCGGCGATGCCGTCCGCCCCGAGGTCGGACACCGAGAGCAGGTGGCGCGCGCCCGTCACTTGTCCTCCAAGGTCCCGATCCACACGCCGTCCTCTCCGACGTCGACCATCTCCTCGCGCCGCGTCGGCAGGTTCTTGCCGACGTAGTCGGGGCGGATGGGCAGCTCCCGGTGGCCGCGGTCGACCATGACGGCGAGCTGGACGGCCCGGGCCCGGCCGAAGTCGTTCAGGGCGTTGAGCGCGGCCCGGATGGTGCGGCCGGTGAAGAGGACGTCGTCGACCAGCACGACCACCCGGCCGGCCAGGTCGACGGGGATGTCGGTGACGGCCTCGGGGAGGACGGGGCGCAGGCCGATGTCATCGCGGTAGAAGGCGACGTCGAGGCTGCCGACGTCGAGGCGGTCGGTGCCCTCGATCTGCCGGAGTGTCTCGGCCATCTTCATGGCGAGGGGGACGCCACCGGTCTGGAGCCCGACCACGACCACGTCGTCCGCGCCGCCGTTGCGTTCGACGATCTCGTGCGACATGCGGGTGAGGGCGCGCTGGACGTCGGCGGCGGTCAGGACCTGGGAGTGGGCCACGAACACTCCCCCGAGGGGTCGCGTATGACTGCGTTCGCGTTCGGCCACTGCTCCTCCTGCCGTGTGAGCCTCACAGGACTCACTTCACGGTCAGGTCTCAACCCTAGCGCGCCGGACCGGTGGCGCGGGCCGGTGCTCAGCCCGTCGGCGGCCTGTCGGGCGCCACGTCGGCGGCGATCGTGGAGAGGATCCCGTTGACGAAGCGCCCCGACTCGTCGGTCGAGTACTCCTTCACCAGCTCGACGGCCTCGTCGATCACCACCGCCACCGGCGGTCCGTCGGGACTCAGCAGCTCGGCCACGGCGAGGCGCAGCACGATCCGGTCGATCACCGCCATGCGATCGAGGGGCCAGCCCACGGACGCGGCGCCGATCCGCCGGTCGGCCTCGTCCCGGGTGGCGACGGCCTGCGCCACCAGGGAGCGCACGAAGGGATCGGGCGGCACGGGCAGGGCGTCGAGGACGGCGAGCGGGCCCTCGCCCTTGAGCTCGGCCTCGTAGAGCAGCGACAGCGCCCGCTCGCGCTGTTGGTGCCGGGGGGCGGTGTCGGTCATGGTGGGTCGGTCCTGACGGGGGTCCCGGTCGGTCGGTCCTGGTGGGTCGGTCCTGGCCTCGGCCGGGGTCCGGCGCCGGAGGTCGACGCGGCCGGGCCTCAGGCCCTGGTCAAGTACTCGCCCGAGCGGGTGTCGATCTTGAGCACGTCGCCGGTGTTGACGAACAGCGGCACCTGGACCACCAGGCCCGTCTGCAGAGTGGCCGGCTTGCGGGCACCCGACACGCGGTCTCCCTGCATCCCGGGCTCGGTCTCGGTGACGGTGAGCTCCACGGCAGCCGGCAGCTCCACGCCGACGATCTCGCCGTTGTACATCTGCAGGTTCGCCTCGTCACCCTCCTTGAGGAAGTTGGGTGCGTCGCCGAGTGCGTCGGGCGGTGCCTGCATCTGCTCGTAGGTCGTCGTGTCCATGAACACGAAGTCGGTGCCGTCGCGGTAGAGGAACTGCATGTCGCGCTTGTCGATGATCGCCTGCTCGAGCTTCTCGTCGGCCCGGTAGGTGCGCTCGATCACCGCGCCGCTGCGCACGTTCTTGAGCTTCGTCCGCACGAACGCGCCGCCCTTGCCCGGCTTGACGTGTTGGAACTCGACGACGCTGAACAGGCCCTCGGGGAGGTCCAGGCTCATGCCGTTCTTCAGGTCATTGGTCGAGACTGCCATGGATGTCCTTTGTGAATCGGGTCAGGGGGCGGGCGCCGTCCTCGGTCACGACCAGGGTGTCCTCGACACGGACACCTCCGTGCCCGGGGAGGTAGACACCGGGCTCAACGGTGACGACGAAGCCGGGGGCGAGGATAGCAGTGCCGAGCTGGCTGACCGTGGGCGCCTCGTGGATATCGAGGCCGACGCCGTGTCCCGTCCCGTGCTCGAAGCGCTCGGCCCAGCCCGCCTCGGCGATGATGTGCCGACAGACGTCGTCGACCTCCTTGGCACTGACGCCGGGCCGCACGGCGGCTGCGCCGGCCGCCTGCGACTCGCCGACCACGGCGAAGACGCGCGCCAGCTCGCCCTCGGGGTCCGTGCCGACGCAGAACGTGCGCGTCATGTCGGAGCGGTAGCCCTCGAAGGTGGCGCCGAAGTCGACCACGACCGGGTCGCCGGCGGCGATGGCACGGCTGCCGGGGCGGTGGTGGGGCTTGGCCGAGTTCTCGCCGGCGGCGACGATGGTCTCGAAGGCGGTGCTCTCGGCCCCTCCCCTGCGCATGGCCGTGTCGAGCTCCAGAGCGAAGTGCTCCTCGGTGACGCCCTGGCTCATCAGGGGGAGCACCTCGAACAGCGCGGCGTCGGCGATGGCCGCGGCACGCTCCATGCGGGCGATCTCGGCGGCGTCCTTTCGCTCCCGCAGTGCCTCGACCGCGTTGGAGGTGACGACCAGCCGGTCCTCGTCCAGGAGACCCGCCCAGGTGCGCTGCGCGCTCCAGCTGACGTTGTCGGCCTCCAGTCCGATGCGGGCGATGGCGGTGGCGGAGAGCACAGCCTGGGCCGCCTTGCGCTGCTCGGTCACCGGGCCGATCGTGATCTCGACCTGCGCGGCGGCGCCCGCCTTCTCGACCTGCTCGGCCGACTGCGTCCGGTAGCGCCCGTCGGTCGTGAGCAGCGCGGCATCACGCGTGACGGTGAGGACGCCCGCCGAGCCCGAGAACCCCGTGAGGTAGCGGACGTTGGCCAGCGTCGTCACGACGAGGGCGTCGATCTCGTGCGCGTCGAACGCGTCGCGCAGGCGGTCGAGGCGCCCGGTCACGGTGATGGCCGGCAGCGGGGAGGTTGCCGGCGTGTACGGGTTGGCGCGTCGTGAGGCCGTGCTGGTGCTCATGGGCGGCTCAGGCTCCCTTCAGTAGTGCGGCGACGGCGTCGACGGCGAGCTCGTAGCCGAGTCCGCCGAAGCCGGCGATGACCCCGGAGCTGACCGGGGCCAGCACCGAGGTGTGGCGGAACGGGTCGCGGGCGGCGGGGTTCGAGATGTGCAGCTCCACGACGGGCCCGTCGAACGCCGCCACGGCGTCGTGCAGCGACCACGAGGTGTGGCTCAGGGCGCCGGCGTTGATCACGAGCGCGTCCGCTCTCCCGCGCGCCCCGTGGACCGCGTCGATCAGCTCCCCTTCGTGATTCGACTGGAGGTGCTCGAGCTCCAGTCCGTGGCGCGCCGCGGCCGACCCGGCCCGCGCCACATGGTCGGCCAGCGTGTCGGTCCCGTAGACCGCCGGCTCCCGCTCGCCGAGGAGGTTGAGGTTGGGTCCCGAGAGCAGCAGGACGAGACTCACGAGCGCGCACCCATGGCTGCCAGGGTAGCGACCACGTCGGTGGCGGCGACGCCGTGCACCGGCTCCACGCCGCTCGGGCCGTCGAGGACGAACGTCAGGTCCTGTTGCGCCTTCTTGTCGCGGCCCATGAACGAGACCAGCTCCTCGGCGTCGGCTCCTGCCGGCAGGTCGGTCGGGAGGTCGAAGCTCTCGATCACCGTGCGGTGGTCGTCGACGCGACGCTCGTCGATGCGCCCGAGGCGTTGCGCCAGCAGGGCGGCGAACAGCAGCCCGATGGCCACGGCCTCTCCGTGGCGCAGGTCCCACTCGTGGTGGTCCGCCAGCGCCACGCCCTCGAGCGCGTGGCCGAGGGTGTGGCCGTAGTTGAGGATCATGCGCCGCCCACCCTCGCGTTCGTCCTCGGCGACGACCGCGGCCTTGATCCCCACGCAGCGCGCCACCTGCTCCTCGATCGGCTGGTCCGCCTGCGGCCCGTCCCCGAGGAAGGAGTACTTGGCGATCTCGCCGCGGCCGCAGGCCCACTCGCGCGGGGGCAGCGACGAGAGGGTCTCGGTGTCGCACAGCACCGCGTTGGGCTGCCAGAACGCGCCCACGAGGTTCTTGCCCTCGGGCAGATTGACCCCCGTCTTGCCGCCGATGGCGGCGTCGACCTGGCCCAACAGCGTGGTGGCCACGTTCACGTACGCCGTCCCACGGTGGTAGGTGGCTGCCGCGAAGCCGGCGACGTCGGTGACGATGCCCCCGCCGACCGCGACCACGACGTCGGCCCGCGAGACCCCCGCCCGGGCGAAACGGCGGGCGAGGTCCTCCACCGTGGCCAGGGTCTTGGCGTCCTCCCCGTCGGGGATGAGGCACATGGTGGTCGGGACACCGGGATCGAGGCCTTCGGCCCAGCCCGCGTCCTTGACGGATTCCTGGGTGACGATCACGGCGGACTTGGCCCCGGGCGGCACGAAACGTGCGACCTCGTGGCGCGCGCCACGGCCGACGAGCACCGGATACGAGCGCTCGGCGAGGTCGACGGAGAGGGCGCGCACGGGTCCGGTCACTCCGCTCCGGTCCCGGCCGCCGTGGCGTCGTCGGCCCCAGCGCCGGCAGCCGCGCCCACGGCAGCAAGGATGCGCCGGGCGACGTCCGCGGCGGGCAGCTCGTCGACGTCGATGACGAGATCGGCCACCTCGGCGTAGAGCGGGGCGCGCACCGCGTTGAGGCGCTCGAGGGCCTCGGCCGGGTCGTCACCGAGCAGGGGGCGCCCTTCGCCGGCGCCGACGCGGGCGGCCAACGTCTCGGGCCGGGCGCGGAGCCAGACGACGGTGCCGCACGCCGCAATGAGGCGGCGATTGTCCGGCCGCAGCACGGCACCGCCCGCGACGGAGACGACGGACGGCTCGGGGTCGGCGCAGGCGTCGGCGAGCACGTCGGCCTCGGCCTGGCGGAAGGCCGCCTCGCCGTCGCGGGCGAAGAGCTCGGGCACCGTGAGGCCGGTCGAAGCCTCGACGTCGGCGTCGGAGTCCCGGTAGCGCCAGCCCAGTCGCTCGGCGAGGAGGTGTCCCGTGGTGGTCTTGCCGGCGCCCATCATCCCGACGAGCAGGACGCGCGGCGTCATCCCGTGCCGCGACCGGTGTCGGGCGTGTGCTCGGGCTCGTTGCCGATGAAGCTGCCCGACCCCGGCGCGCCCGCCGCGGCGGACGGGGTGGAACCCAGCGTGCCGACGAAGCCGTCGCGGTTGCGCACCACCTCGGACAGCGAGTCGCCGCCGAACTTGCGCAGCGCCTCGTTGGCCAGCACCAGTGCCGTCATCGATTCGGCCACCACACCCATGGCGGGCACGGCCGTGGTGTCCGTGCGCTCGCGGAAGCTGATCGTCGGCTCCTTGGTGGCGACGTCGACCGTCTGGAGCACCGGACGGTTCAAGGTGGCCAGCGGCTTCATGGCCACCCGCGCCACGAGGAGCGCGCCGTTCGAGATGCCGCCCTCGATCCCGCCGGCCCGGTCGGTCGGCCGCACGTACCCCCGGGCTTCGTCGTAGTGGATGGCGTCGTGCGCCTCCGAGCCGCGGCGGCCCGCATTCTCCCAGCCGTCGCCGATCTCGACCGCCTTGACGGCCTGGATCGACATGAGCGCCTGCGCCAGGTTGGCGTCCAGCTTGCGGTCCCATTGCACGTGGCTGCCCAGCCCGACCGGCACGCCGTAGGCCAGCACCTCGGCCACCCCGCCCAGCGAGTCCCCGGCCTTCCCGGCCGCCTTGATCTCCTCGATCATCGCCGCCTCGACCGCCGGGTCGAAGCAACGCACCGAACTGGCGTCGACCTGCTCGAGGTCCGCCGGGCCCGGACGCGGGCTGTCGGGGCCGGTGGCGGCCGCCCCCAGCCGCACGATATGGCTCACGATCGACACCCCGAGGTGGATCAGGAGCAGCTTGGCCAGGGTGCCGGCGGCGACGCGGGCGGCCGTCTCACGGGCCGAGGCACGCTCGAGCACGTCGCGGGCGTCGTCGAAGCCGTACTTGAGCATCCCGGGCAGATCGGCGTGGCCGGGCCGGGGCTGGGTCAGCACCTTGGACGGCGCTCCGGGCTCCGGGGACATCTCCTCGGCCCACTTCGGCCACTCGGTATTGGCGATCTCGACGGCGACCGGAGACCCAAGGGTGCGACCGTGGCGGATGCCGCCGACCAGGGTGATCTCGTCGGCCTCGAAGCGCATGCGCGGGCCGCGGCCGTAGCCCAGCCGCCGCCGCGCCAGCTCGTCGGCGATGTCCGACGCCTCGACGGGCAGCCCGGACGGCAGCCCCTCGACGATCACCACGAGGGCGCGACCGTGGGACTCTCCGGCGGTCAGGAAACGCAGCACACGGCCACGCTACCGGACGGCCGATGGTGCCCTTGAGCTGGGAGCGTGCCGCTCCCGCGGGGGTCGCTCAGGCGTAGAAGGGGTTCTCGCCGCTGCCGTGATCGGTCACGTCGAGCACCTTGGTGAGCTCGGGGACCTCCTCGAGCAGCGTCGTCTCGATGCCCTGGCGCAGCGTCATCTGCGACATGGCGCACCCCTGGCAGCCGCCCGACAGCCTCAGGTAGGCGGCGCCCTCGTCCTCGTCGAGCGCCACGAGGTCGGCCCGACCCCCGTGGCTCGCGATGGACGGGTTGACCGCCTGCTCGAGCACGGCGACGACGCGCAGGGCCAGCGGTCCCGTGATGCCCTTGGCGAGCACCTCGGGCGGGACGCCCGGTGCGGCCTCCTCCGGGCTGGGAGCGTTCGGGTTGACCAGGACCAGACCGCCGCCGCCCTCCTCTGACCACTCGAGGCGGGCGCCGCGCAGCTGGTCGATGCTGCCGACGGGAACGATGACCACGATGCCGTCCTGTTCGTGGCGGGCGTCACCCTCGCCGGCGTCGGAGACGGCCTGGAAGTAGAGGTCGTAGACGAAGACGCCGGCCTGCACCCCACGCACCTCGAGCCACAGGGCCAGGCTGGCCGGGTCGGGCTCCTGCTGCATCGCCTCGGACACGATCTTGTGCGCCTCGGGGGTGAGGGACACGACGGGGGTGGTGGTCTGGAGATCTTCGGTGGTCGTTGCCATGGATTCGAGTCTACGCGGCGGGCGCCACGGCCTGGGTCGCCCGCCGCGGTCGTGCCGCCGGAATCGGCTCGGCGGCTCCCACTCCGCACGACATGGTCAATGCAATTCGGGTTGGATCCGGTGTACGTTCACCCCGAGTTCACCGCGGAATCGCCGGGTGGCCATTGGAGGTTGCACGATGCGAAGGTCCGTCGGTCGGTTCGGAGCAGGTTTCCTTCTCCTCTCGCTGGTTCTCGGCACCGGGGTCGGTGTGGGGTTCGAGGCGCTCACCGCCGGGCCGGCGGGTGCGGCCACGGTGTTCACGGTGAACGACACGTCGGACCTGGGTCTGGCCACCGTGGGCGGGACCACCTGCGTCTCGACGGCGGGGCCGGACGACTGCACCCTCCGGTCCGCCATCGAGGCGTCCAGCAACCTCGGGACGGGTACGGCGGTGGACATCGTCCTGGCCTCCGCCACGTACACCATCGCCAGCGCATACAACGGAAGTGCACCAGATCCCCAGGCCACGGGTGCATTCAAGATCGGCGGCGACGTGACGATCACCGGAACCGGGCAGGCCCTGACCTTCGTCAACGGCGCCGACCTGGACCGGGTCTTCATCGTCGAGCCCGGCGCCACCGCCGTCATCTCGGACCTGACCATCGAGAACGGCGAGACAGTGGCGGCCGACGAAGGCGGTGAAGCGGCGGGTGGTCTGTTCACGGACGGCGGCGGGATCGGCAACGCCGGCACGCTGACGCTCACCGACGACACCGTCACCGCCAGCACAGCCGCCGACAACGGCTACGGGGGCGGCGTGGCGGACGGCAACGAGGGCACGGGTCCCACCACCTTGACCGGGACCACGGTCGAGGACAACACCGCGACCAGGAGCGGTGGCGGCATCATGGACCAGTCCGGCAGCACAGCCGACGGCATGACGATCAACGGCGGCAGCGACATCACAGAAAACGACGCCGATCTGAACGGTGGCGGGATCATCGCCTACGGCCAGAGCGGGGTGACCCTCACCATCACCAATTCGGACGTGAACAGCAACCACGCCGACGGTAGCGGTGGCGGCATCGGTGTGGAGGACGGTGAGAGCCTCGACATCACGGGATCGGACATCGACAGCAATGTGGCCTACCTCTCGGACTACGAGGCCTACGGCGGCGGTATCTGGCTCCTGATCGGCGGCACCGACACCTACACCGACGACCTCATCTCGGGCAACGGGGCCGCCAACGGGGGCGGCGTGGCCGACGAGAGCGGCTCGCAGACCTTCACCGACAGCACCATTTCCGATAACGACGCCGTGGTCGGCGGCGGCGGGTTCCTGGTCGACAACGCCAGTGTTGACCTGACCATCAACCAATCCCTCGTCTACGACAACGAGGCAGTCGGCTCGGAAAGCAACGGCTTGCTCACTCCGGGTGCCGGCGGTGCGTTCTATGTGCACGCCTGTGCCACCCTTCACCTGACCAACGACACCCTCTACGAGAACACCGCGGCCGCCAACGATGGCGGCGGCATGTTCAGCAACAACTGCGAGTCGTCAGGCGGCAGCGTCACCTTCGTCAACGACACCATCGACTCCAACCTCGGCACCGGGAACGGGGAGAATCTGAACCTCACCTTCGATCTGGCCGTGACGCTGACCAACAGCATCGTGGCGGGCGGAGACGGGGCCAACTGCGCATTGAACGACTTCACCTCCGGGGGCTACAACCTCGAGGACGACAGCACGTGCTCTCCCAACGGGACCACCGACATCACCGGCCAGAGCCCGGACCTGGGCGGCCTAAGCGACAACGGTGGCTCGTCTGACACGCTGCTGCCCAACGCCGGGAGCCCGGCCATCGGGGCCATCCCCAGCGCCTCCTGCACGGTCACAGTGGACCAGCGCGAGTACAACCGGCACGCCGGTGCGAGCGGCAGCTGCACCATCGGCGCAGTCGAGTACGGAGCGTCGTCGGGTGGGGGATCCACGGTGACGCCGACGACGATCTATGTGAACACCGCCACGGGATCGGACTCGAACGACTGCCTGACCCCGAGCGCAGGCGCCGAGCCCTACAACGGGCCGTGCCAGACCATCGCCCATGCCGTCGCGCTGCTGACCAACAGCGACGCCACCTACGGGACCAGCCCGACGGAGACCGTCGACTACACGAGCGTGACCACAATCTCCGTCGCAGCCGGCACCTATGACGAGTCGCCGATCTCGATCGACCTGCCGGACCGGACGCTCACCATTGAGGGGCCGGCGTACACGGCAGGCGGTGACCCCACCGCCATCGTGCAGCCCGACGAAACCTCCGATTCGTTGTTCGTGGTCGGCCCGGATCCCGACGGCACCACCGTCACCCTCCAGAACCTCTGGCTCAAAGAGGCGTCGGGCGCCAGCACCTTCCCCGCACTCGGCGGTGGCGTCGACAACCCAAACGGTTCGCTGACGCTCGAGACCGACGTGATCAGCGGGTTCACCGTCTCGAACAGCGGAGGCGGGATCGCCAACGCCGGAAACCTCACGCTTGACGGGTCCACCGTCTCGGGGAACACCACCCAGGGCGGCAGCGGAGGAGGGATCTACAACGAAGGCACGCTGACGGTCGACACCTCGGTCCTCTCCGACAACAGCACCGACAACGACGGGGGCGCCATCCAGAACAGCGGTGTGCTCACCGTCGAAGGCTCCACCCTGGCCGGCAACAGCGCTGGGGGCCGCGGCGGCGCCCTCGACCAGGAGGGCGGGACCTCCACGACCCTGTCGGACGACACCATCAGCGACAACACCGCCGGTGGCGACGGCGGCGGGATCTACGCCGACGACGGAACGGTGGGCATCACGGGCGGGACCGTCGGCGGGACGGGATCGAGCTCGCCCGGGGACAAGGGCAACTCCACGGACGGCTGCGGCGGCGGCCTGGCCCTCGAGGGAGCAACGGCGACGGTCTCCGACGTGACCATCGGTGGTTCTGACACGACGCAGGGCAACACGGCGGGAACCGAGTGCGGTGGCGGTGGCGTCTATGTGCAGGGAGTAGGGTCCGTCGCCAGCTTCACGGGCAACGCCATCACCGACAACGCGGCCTACCAGGGCGGTGGCGTCTACGTGTACGAGGCGGACCCGAGCTTCTCGGGCGGGACCATCAGCGGCAACACCGCGGAGACCGACGGGGGCGGCATCTTCTTCGAAACGGGAACCAACAGCGTCACCGACGTGGACATCAGCGACAACAGCGCCCAGTACGGCGGCGGCGTCTACATCCTCGCCGGGAGCAACGCCTTCAGCGGCGGCGACGTCAACGGCAACACCGCTTCGACCGATGGCGGTGGCCTCTACGTCCTCAGCGGCACCAACTCGTTCTCCGGAGGCACGATCAACGGCAACACGGTGACCGACGGCGACGCCGGGGGCGCCGAGATAGAGGGCGGCACGAACACCTTCACGAACGAGACGATCAACGGCAACTCGGCGCCGTCGGGCAACGGTGGCGGGGTCTTCCTCAACGCAGGCACCAACGGCTTCTCCGGGGGCTCGGTGGACGGCAACTCGGTGGGCACAGATGACAACCTCGGTGGCGGGATAGAGGTGACAGGCGGCACGAACACCTTCAGCGGGCAGACGATCAGCGGCAACTCGGCCGACATCGGCGGCGGGATCTCGTACGGGGGGCTCGGAGACTCCATCACCAACGAGACGATCAGCGGCAACACGGCGGCCGGCGGGGCGGGCGGCGTCTACGTCAACACACCGGGCCTGTCCATCACCGCATCGACGATCAGCGGGAACACCACCTCCGGATCGGGTGGAGGAGGCGGCATCGTCAATGACGGCTGCAACGACCTGACCCTTACCAACGACACCATCGCCGACAACACCGCCACCTACTCCGGCAACACCGACTTCGCGGTCGGCGGCTACCTCGGGGTCGATTGTGGGAACTCCGACTTCTCCGCACTCGGGGGTGCCTCATGGGCACGGGTCGCGCACGTGCGAGCGCAAGGCGAGGCTGACGAGGTCACCAACTTCCTCTTCGACACCATTGACGGCAACACGGCCGCAGCGTCGGGCGGCGGCGGGAACATCGAGCAGGCGGACTCCTCGGACATCAGCCTGGCCGAGACGATCGTGGCGGGTGGCACCTCGGGAGGCTCTGCCGCGAACTGCTTCCTGGGCAGCCCCAGCACCTTCACCTCGCTCGGCTACAACCTGATCGACGACTCGACGTGCGGGACCGCCGCCACGGGCGACA
>Ga0181530_10000412_pt1 | contig 54844 bp, 47 predicted proteins | sample PEATcosm2014_Bin_42_FD_119769 | JGI IMG/M metagenome (GOLD analysis project Ga0181530, IMG submission 119769) | Peatland microbial communities from MTU Mesocosm Facility, Houghton, MI, USA - PEATcosm2014_Bin10_60_metaG | ecosystem: Environmental > Terrestrial > Soil > Wetlands > Peat | place...
GGATTTCCAGCGTGAGTTTCAGGGGGAGCTTGCCGCGCTCCACGCGGTGCAGGACATTCGCCACGCGGTGCTGGCCGAGCGCTGCCGCGCGCTCGCCCGGAGGCCGCGGATCCACGCGGCGCTCGAGGACAACGCCCTCGACCTCCTGTATCCAAGCGCCCGTGACGAGCTCCTGGGCGTGATGGACCGCGGGGACGGGCCCTCCCGGGAGCCCGGGACGTTCGCCCTGCGCGCGCGCTTCTACCGCTTCCTTGACGGGAAGGGCCGCGTGATCCCGCCGCCGGACGCGAAGGACGTGGGCGAGCTGAGGCCCGGGGAGGAGTCGCAGCTGGATCTGGGCGCGCTGCCGGACGGTCCCCAGGTCGGCTACATGAGGAGGGGGGAGGACGGTGCCGGCGGGACGATCGATGAGGTCATCGCGATGCCGATCATCTCCTCGGAAGACGGCGAGATCATCTCCGCCATAGTCCTCGGCTTCAAGCCGGCGGAGTTCGGCGGAGGGAGCGCCGGGATCAAGAGCGGGATCCTGCTGAACGGCCGCCTTGACCTGCCGTCGCTGCCGGCATCCGTCAGGCAGGGCCTCGCCGGCGAGGCGGCCCGGGCCATCGCCGCGGAGGGCCGGACGGAGGGCGGCTACGAGGTGCGCGCCGGGGGCGCGCCATATCTGCTCTTTTGCAAGCGGCTGAATCCGGGATCGCTCTTTCCGGCGGCCTACGAGGTCTCGATCTATCCCCTCGCCGAATCGCTGGCGCGGCAGCGGCAACTGGTCTGGCAGTTTGCCGGCGGCGGAGCATTGCTCCTGCTGGGCGCCTTTGCCGCCAGCCACCTCGTCGCGAGCCGGCTGTCAAAGCCGGTCGAGAAACTCGCCGAGGATTCGGAGGAGAATCGCGCGCAGCGGTACCGCGCGGAGGCCGCGCTGGAGAGCACGAGCCGCGAGCTGCAAAGATCCGCCCGGTTCTCCGCCGACGCTTCCCACCAGCTAAAGACCCCCGTCACGGTGCTTCGCGCCGGCCTCGAGGAACTGCTCGCCGGTGAGACCCTCTCCGCGGAGGCCCGCGAGGAGGTCTCGGCCCTTGTGCACCAGACGTTCCGGCTCGCCGGCGTCATCGAGGACCTCCTGCTGCTCTCCAGGATGGACGCGGGCCGGCTCCAAATACAGTTCAGCCGGCTGAACCTGACGCCCCTGATCGAGGCGTGGCTTGACGATCTCGGCGCGCTTCCCGACGCGCTTGGCCTCAAAGTCGAGGCCGACTACCCGCCGTCGCTGTGGATCACGGGCGAGAAGCGCTATGCGACGCTTATCCTGCAGAACCTCCTGGAAAACGCCCGCAAGTACAACCGGGCGGGCGGGCGAATCCGGATCACCGCCCGAGAGGCGGGGGGTTGGGCGATCCTGTCCGTCGGAAACTCCGGCCAACCCGTGCCGGCCGAGGCCCGGGAGCACATCTTCGAGCGCTTTCATCGCGGCTCGGTCGGGGAGAACATCCCAGGGCACGGCATTGGGCTCAGCCTCGCCAAGGAGCTCGCGCGCCTCCACGGCGGCGACCTGCGGCTGTCCCGCTCGGACGAGGAATGGACGGAGTTCGAGGTCAGGTTCCAGTTGGCCCGCGCCTCCGGCGAAGCGGGCGCCACGGGATGAGCACGGCAGCCCGCCCCCGAGCATCCGCCCTCGCGCGGGCCGCTGGCGCCGCCGTCTGCGCGATCGCGGTGGCCGGGGCCGCGCAGGCCCAGGACGATCCATTCGACAGGCTCGACGACCAGCTGACATTCGGCGCATGGAGCGACAACCTGCGCGCGCGACTGAGCGGAACACTCGACCTCGAGGGATATTACCTGCGCCAACCCGCGCCCGGCCTGATCTTTTCCGAGGGAAACGAGATCTTCAACCCACGCCTGAGCCTCTTCCTTGACGCCCAGCTGGGCCCCCATGTCTACGCCTTCGTGGAATCGCGTGCGGACAACGGGTTTGATCCCGGCGAAGGCGGCCCGTTGGTCCGGCTTGACGAATACGTGCTGCGTTTCACGCCGTGGGGCGACGGGCGCTTCAATCTGCAGGTGGGAAAATTCGCGACCGTGGTGGGCAATTGGACGCTGCGGCACGGATCGTGGGACAATCCTTTCGTGACCGCGCCGCTGCCCTACGAGAACCTCACGGGCATATGGGATACGTCCGCGGCGCGCGAGACGGGCGAGTTGCTCGCGTGGGCGGGGCTCAGGCCTGCGCCCACGCACGGTGGCGAATTCCTTCAGGAGTACCGCGACGTCCCGATCATCTGGGGCCCCAGCTACGCCAGCGGCGCCGCGATCTTTGGTGAGGTCGGGAGGGTCGACTATGCATTCGAGCTGAAGAACACCTCGCTCTCGTCAAGGCCCGACACGTGGTCGCCGACAGAGACGCAGTGGCAGCATCCGACCGCGAGCGGGCGGATCGGCCTCGTGCCCGGGGAAATGTGGAGCTTCGGCTTTTCGGCCAGCGCGGGAACCTACCTCCAGCCCATCGCGGCGCCGACTCTCGCCCCGGAGAAAGGCCTGGACCGGTACCTTGAGGTGGTTCTGGGCCAGGACGCAGGGTTCGCATGGCACTATCTGCAGATCTGGGCCGAGGTCTATGAGGCGCGCTTTGAGATACCCGGGGTGGGCAACGCCCGGACCCAGGCCTACTACGTCGAGGCGAAGTACAAGTTCACGCCCCGGTTCTTCGGCGCGCTTCGCTGGAACCAGCAGCTGTTCTCCAGCCTTCCAGACGCTGGGTCGGGAGCCTCCCGATGGGGCCGAAACACGGAGCGCGTCGACGTCGGCCCCGCCTATCGGTTCACGCCGCACACGGAGCTCAAGCTGCAGTACAGCCTCGAGCGCCAGGACGCCGATTCGCAGAATTGGGGCGACATGCTGGCGCTGCAGTTCACCGTTCGGTTCTGAGGATTCGCGGGTGACGCGGACCGGGACCGTAACAGTCCCGTTACGAAAGGCGCCTTTCTAAGCAGAAGCGACCGCCTGAGATTCGGGGCGGATGACGAACCGTGTCACGCGCCCCATCCCCTCATCCGCCATGCTGGCGGCGACCCTGGCGCTGTGCCTGCCGCGCCCGTCGGCGCGCGCAGACGACTCGATCGAATACAAGTTCGAGAACTACCGGGAGGAGGACGGGCGGATCACAGTCGAGACGCAGAGCGGGCAGGCCGACGAGGACATCGGCGCGAACACGCACCTGATGCTGCTTGGCACGATCGACGCCGTCTCCGGCGCGACGCCGACGGGAGTGCCTGCGCCCCCCGGGAGCGACCAGGTGAATCTGACGCAGATACACACGCGCCGGAAGGCGTGGAGCGGGGACCTCTCCCACCAGATCAGGAATCTCAGCGTTGACCTCGGATTCGCCGAGAGCCGCGAGCCCGACTATGTCTCCTGGGGCTGGTCGATAAACACGCTGACCGACTTCAACGAGAAGAACACGACGCTGCGCGTCGGCGCGGCCGGGACCTACGACCGCGTCGAGGTGTTCTTCGAGCCCGCATACCTGCCCAAGCACAACCAAGACGCCATCGTCGGGATCACGCAGCTGCTCGGTCCGCGCACGTTCGTGACCGTCAACTTTGAGTGGGGCCGGGCGACCGGGTACCTCGCCGAGCCGCACAAGTATGTGGAGAAGGACATCGAGATCTTCACAAACATCTTCCTCCAGGAGGATTTTGGCGAGAACAGCCCGGGAACGCGCGACAAGGGGTCGGTATTCGCCTCTGTCAACCACGCATATGCCAGCGTCAACGGGGCTGTTGAGGCCAGCTACCGCTTCTACGCGGACACCTTCGGCGTGGTCGCGCACACGCTGGAGGCCACCTGGCTGCAGCACGTGGGCGGCGCCTTCATCCTGGAGCCGTCGGTGCGCCTGAACGAGCAGGGCGCCGCCAATTTCTATTACTACAACCTCAACGACACCCCGATCATTCCCGTCCACGTCCCGACCGTGGGCAGGGGGCCGTTCTACTCCTCGGATTTCCGGCTCTCGGCCATGGAAAGCTATTCGTACGGGCTGAAGGTCGTTTGGGAGCCGAAGAACTGGATGCAGCTCGACGTGGCGTACGAGCAATACGACATGCGGGGCCGCGACGGCGTCACGCCGCAAAGCGCCTACCCGCGCGCGGGCATAACAACCGTTGGGATCAAGTACCTATGGTGATTTCGCAATCGCGCATCCGATCGCTTCTCAGGGGATACGCCGCTGCAGCCCTCGCCGCGCTGGCGGCCGCCCTGCCTGCGCAGGTGGCCCCGGGGGACGCTTTCCCGCCGATCGCGGCGGCCGGGCTCACCGGCGGGCCGCTGCCGGAGACAGCCGGGAAGGTGGTGCTCGTCGATTTCTGGGCGTCATGGTGCGGGCCGTGCAAGGCGTCCTTCCCGGCGTACGCGCGGCTGCACGCGGCTTACGCGGGACGCGGGCTCGTCATTGCCGCCGTCAGCGTCGACGAAAGCCCGGCCGCCTACACGGCCTTTGTCGCCAGGCTCAAGCCGCCCTTCGCCACGCTGCATGACTCGAAGCAGGCCCTGGTCCGGGAGGTTCAGGTCCCCACCATGCCCACAAGCTACCTCGTGGACCGCAGCGGGAAGGTCAGGTTCATTCACGCGGGATACCACGGGGAGCAGACGGAGCGCCAATTGCGCGCGGAAATCGAGGCTCTCCTCGACGAAGGGGCGCAGCTGCAATGAAGGGCCTGCGAAAGAGCCACCTAATGATACCCGCCCTGTGCTGCGCCGCGGCGCTCCTCGGCGGCTGCTCCTCGACGGCGGCGGTCCGGGTGCGCCCGTGGGAGCGGGCGGCCCTTGCCGACGAGACAATGAATCCCGACCGCGATCCGCTGGCCTCGGCGATGATCGAGCACGTGTATTTTTCACGGGAGGCCGACTCGGGGGGCAAAGGAGTGGGAGGGAGCGGCTGCGGCTGCAACTGAGCGCGCGTCCACTGTCCCAGCGATCAGCCAGGCGCCTTGCATCTGTCGAAACACGGAAATCAGACCAAAACAAAATCACCATGAAGATCATCAAATACATCCGGCGCCGCTACGCCTGGATGAACCTGTCGACGCTAACCCTGATCACGCTCTTGCAGCGTTCCCCCGCCGCCCGCCTCGCCGCAGTGGCCGAAGAAGCAGTCGCGGCGACGCCGGTCGCCGCCCTTGTGAGGTTCGCGGCGGCGACCATCGCCAGCCTGGGGGCCATCAACTCTATCGCCGGCGCAACGATTCTCGCGTCCAGCGTGACGCCCAACCCGACCGGCCCCCTCCCCGCGTTCGACGCCACTGTCGGAGTCCCGATCACGCCGCTGGGCTTCACGATCACCAACACGATGAACGTCGCCTCGTGGGCGGTGACGGGGCAGATCCCGCCGGGCCTCGAGCTCGTGGCTCAGCAGAATCCCTCCATCATGCTGACCGGGCCGGGCAACCTCGATGCCACAACCCAAGGCACGACCGACCCGTGGACGGGGATGAGCTCAGGAGGGAACAGCACGACGACCCCAATACTCATGGGAACCCCGATGAAGGCCGGCACCTATATGTTCACCCTCCAGGGCTTTGCGGAGCCAGGCGAGAAGGGCGGCTCCGGGGTGTCCGGGTTCATCGGAACCGGCATATCGAGCATGTTTGATTTCACCGTCGTGGTCTCGGCCGCGGTGAGCGGCGCGCCGGTGTTCACGGTCCAGCCGATCTCCGCGACCGTGCCGGGGGGGACGGTGGCCCTGGTGGCCGAGGCGTCCAACTCGCCGACCTACCAGTGGATGCTCAACGGAACGACGCCGGTCTCCGGGGCGACCAGCCCGGTTCTGCTGATCAGCGACGCGGCTGCCGCCGTCGGGAGCTACACGTGCGTCGCGACCAATGCCATGGGATCAGCGACGAGCAACGCCGCGACGATCGCGATACGCAACACGACCGACATTGGCCGCCTGGTCAACATTTCCTGCCGGTCGACGGTCGGAACGGGGGCCAACATCCTGATAGCCGGGTTTGTCGTGGGCGGAGCGGGCACGTCGGGCTCGGAGTCTCTCCTGATCCGAGGATCGGGCCCGGCGCTCGCTCCCTTCGGCGTCTCGGGCACGCTCCCGGACCCGCAGCTGCAGATCTACTCGGGCTCCACCATTCTGGGGAGCAACGACGGATGGGCGGGCAGCGCCCAGATCTCGAACGCCGCGGCTTCGGTCGGAGCCTTTGCGTGGAGCAATCCCTCGAGCCACGACACCGCGCTGCTGGAGACGCTTTCCGGCGGCGCCTACACCGCCCAGATCGCCGGGCAAAGCGGGGACACCGGGGTCGCCCTAGCAGAGGTCTATGACGCCACTCCGGCCGGCACGTACACGCTCGCGACTCCTCGGATCGTCAACATCGCGGCGCGGGTCCAGGTGGGAACCGGGGGCGACATCCTGATCGCCGGCTTTGCGATAGGCGGCAGCACCTCCAGGACGGTCCTTATCCGGGCGTCGGGCCCGGCGCTCGTTCCCTTCGGGGTGCCGGGGACGCTGCCGGACCCTCAGCTGCAGCTCTATTCCGGCTCAACCGTGATCGAGAGCAACAACGGCTGGGGCGGCAGCGCCCAGATATCGGCCACGGCAGCGGCGGTGGGTGCGTTCGCCTGGGGGTCCCCGACAAGCAACGATTCGGCGATCGTCGTCACCCTGCCGCCCGGGGCGTACACGGCCCAAGTCTCGGGAGCGAGCGGCGACACGGGCGTCGCGCTCGTAGAGGTCTATGAAGTGCCGTAGCGTGCTTCTCGCCTGGGCCTTAGGACTGCTCCCGGCACTGCCCGCCGGGGCCGTCTCGGCCGTGCCCCTGCCAGATCCGCAGGTTCCGGGATTCCACTTTCCCGAAAGCGAGGTGACGATCGTGAACTGGGTCTATGAAATGGGAAACGGCGCGCCCGCGGACGCCGCGACGGCGTTTGAGAACATGCACCTCCATGGCTGGGGGCTGTGGACGGCCCTGACCATGGAGACGGCCCAGGTCGACAACGGCCAGAACCTGCGAGTATTCGAGACTTGGTACACGCCGCAGGAGCTGGCCGGCGTGGCGAACAAGCCGCTTCCCGCCGCTCTCCGGGGCCTGCCGCGCCCGCGATCGTCCCTCAGGCACTTCAACCAGTTCCAGCACGGGAGCGGCGTCCAGGAGGAGTCGGGCTCTGCTGCGACCGAGGGCTCCGAGACCGTGTTCGGTTACGTGAAGTTCGATCCGACGGCGGCCGATCACATCGCGAAGGAGCAGCTTCTGAGCATCGCCGCCCTGAACCAGCTCAGGCAGGGCGGCGCACAGCAGATTCCGCCCTTTCCTGCCACGGCCTTGTCCCTCAAGTCCGCCTTCCAGGTCATGACGGCCCAAACGCTCGTGGACGGGCGGTACTACCGCCTCAATGCGTGGTCCGGCCCGCCTCCAGCGCCGCAGGCATGGGGCCCCGCGATGTGGCCCGGGGTGGTCTGGATCGACGTCAAGGGCGGCGGCAGCGGCCATGGGCAGATCGACATGCAGGCCGCGGCCGACGGGAGCACGCGCACGGACGAAACGACGTATCCGGTGTCGAGCATGATCAACCACCGGCTGTCGCCGCTGGAGGCGGCGCAGTTCAACGTGGAGCAGCCTGGCGCGAACGCGAGCGCCGGGGACTATGCGATCCTTGTGGCCATGCACGTAGCCGGCCGGGAGATCGCGCGGTGGACATGGCAGACCTTCTGGTGGACACCGACTCCGGACAACCCGCAGACGCCGAGTTCCGACGCCATTGCCGGCCTGCGCCCAGCCCAGCTGACGGGTGCGCCGCGCAACTACGCCATGGCGCTCGGGTACGACATGGCGACGCCGGGCCAGCCAAGCGTGGGCGGGCGGAACTCCGGTTCGTCGATATACACGTACAATCCCTACCTCGAGGCGCGTTTCGGCCCCGCCAACCTTCCGGACTCCCTTCAGGGGAGCGGTCCGGACGGCCGGCCGGCAGACAACAACGTCGGGGTCAACTGCAACTGCATGAGCTGCCATATCCGGGCCAATTACAATCCCGCCGGTCTCGCCGCCGCTCCGCGGTACTCGGGCGCCCGGTACACAAGCTTGGACGACCCCCAGTTTGAAGGGACGCTGCAGGTCGACCTTCTTTGGTCGTTGCCCGAGATTGCCAGATAGGCGGGAGGACCGGGCAGCGAGACGGACGGCGCTTAAGGCGTCGCCCGGGCGGCCGCTGTTGACCTTTTGGCGATTGTCCAGAACATGGGATTCTTCCCATGAAGACTTCGCTGATTCCAATTCTGCTCACGATGCTGGTCCCTGGAACCCTCCTTTCATCCCCTGAAAAGAGCGACGATCCGGCAAGCCTGCCGAGAAAGCGGGTTCTGTTCTTCACGAAATCATCGGGGTACGAGCACTCGGTGATCAAGGATCCATCGAAGCCCTTCACCGCGTTTCCGGGAAGCGCCGTGCCGGGCCTGGCATTCCAGGTGCTCAGGACGCTGGGGGCCCGGAACAACATCGAGTTCGTCTTCTCGAAGGACGGGAGCCTCTTCAAGCCCGCATACCTCGCGCAATTTGACGCGTTCTTCTTCTACACGACGGGCGACCTCACGGAGGCGGGCACAGACGGCAACCCCCCCATGACGGCCGAGGGGAAGGCGGCCTTCCTGCAGGCCATTTTCGAGGGGAAGGGGTTCATCGGGACCCACAGCGCGACCGACACCTTCCATTCGCCCGGCGGGAAGGACATAAAGGGGGACCGGTTCAGGAACGACGGCGACAACGCCGACCCTTACATCAAGATGATCGGGGGCGAATTCATCAGGCACGGCCAGCAGCAGCCCTCCCACCTGATCGTCATCGACCCGAAGTTCCCCGGGATCATCGCCGTGCCGCCCGACAACCGGATGCTTGAGGAATGGTACACGATGAAGAACTTCGCGAGCAACCTGCATGTCCTGCTGGTGCAGGACACCTCGGGGATGACCGGGCCCGACTATGCGAGGCCCAACTATCCCTCGACGTGGGCGCGCATGCACGGCCAGGGCCGCGTCTTCTACACAAACCTCGGCCACCGCGACGATGTGTGGACCAGCGAGATGTTCCAGGCGATCCTTGTGGGCGGGATCAACTGGGCCGTCGGGCGCGTCGATGCGGACGTGACCCCGAACATTGAGCAGGCCGCTCCGCGGGCGAGCGTGCTGCAGGTTGTGACTGCCCCATAGGCCGCCGCAGGGTTCAGGTGGCGTCCCGGGGCCCGGTCCACGCCGCCCATGCCGGCGGGAGTAATTTTATTGCCTGCCGGCACTCCAGCCAGAGTGTCGTGGGATTCCCAGTCATCCAACAGATCCGACGGCCGGGAGCCCGCCGAAATCCCCCGTTCGACCGATCCTGGTGATCGGCCTGCTGTGCGCCGTCGCCGGGGTCTTCCTTGAGTACGCCCGCTCCGACATCGACTGGGAGATCCTTCAGACCAAGCACTACTGGTCCGCGGATAGATGGTACTACGGCGGCTACGCCTCGCAATTCGTCGCCACGCCCAAGGGGTACAGGACGCTGATCGCGGAAGGCCTTTGCAACTACACGAACATGCTAGCCCTGCGGGAGAAACTGCCCGCCGGGGAGGCCCGCCATCCCGTGCAGGGATTCCCGGGCACCGAGCGCCTGGCCTCGCCTTTTCTGGCCTACGCGCTTCTGCACCTGCCGGGAGAGACGGCGGAGTCGTGGAATGTGTTCTGGCAGGCCAACGTCCTGCTCTGGCTTCTGAGCATCTTCCTCGCCCACAGGGTCGCCGCGCTTTTCTTCGCCGACCGCTGCGCGCCGTGGTTCGCCGCGATCCTCGTCGCGCTGTACCCGGCCCTGACCCTGACCTTCAATGCGACAAAGCAGCAGACACTGGGAACGACCTACCTGCTGCTTGGCATCTACATTTTCGAGGGCCGCCTGGGCAGGGCCGGCCCCGTGCTGAGGACCGCCGCGCTGACCGCGCTCATGTTCTTCGGGCAGTTCGCCGACGGCGGCTGGTGGTTCCTGGCAGCGTTCATATTCTTCCGGGCATGGTGGATGCCGGGCCGGGAGAAGTGGACGACCATCATCTGCTTAGGGGCCGCCGCCGCTCTCTCTGAGCTCTGGCTTGCGCGGCTCGGGGCGCTCTATCACCTGCCTTCGGTGACGCACGCGCTGGGCTTCAGCTATATCAGGGTGCTCGGCGAGAGCTGGAGGTGGCTGGGCGCGTGGGCCAGAGGCGCGGACGTTAGCCAGCTCTATTTTCTCAATTTTCCGGGCGCGACCTTCTTCAGCGTGCTCTGGCCGGAGATCTGCAGGGGATTCCTGTCGATCCACGGGACGCTGCTCCTGGTCGCCGTCGCAGGGCTCTTCCTCGAGCCGCGCTCAAGGATCTTCACGTGCCTAGCCGTCCCTATGCTGTTCGCGGGGCACAGCGGGATGATAATAGCCGGCTGGCTATTCTACTACGGCTACCTGTCATTCCCGGCCGCGATGATGCTGATCTTTGCGGCATCCGGGGTGTTGGGAAACCTTGCGGGCAGGAGGACGGTGCTTCCCCGGGCTGCGGCGCTGGCCATCGTCGCGTTCGCCTGCTGGAACTTCACGGGCCTGAAGAGGCAGGCGGGGATATATTACGGCGAAGGGCCTGATTACTATCAGCGCAATATCCAGGTTCACTACGGCAATGAAACCGAGCCCGTCAGCTATTGAGCGCCCACCGGGACCGCATGGGCGGCTTTGCCTTCCCTGGCTCCACTCGGGGATCGGCGGGGCGCTCCTCTGTGCGCTTTACCTTGTTGGAGTGAACCGGAACCTATTGTACCTCAGCATGTTGTTCTCGGTCGTCATTGTAATGTCGGTGGTCCTGAGGCGGTGGTGGGCGCTGATTCTCGGACTTGGGGCCTGTGCGTACCTGGCGTGCGTGCCGGCACGCGTGCCGGATCTGGGTCCCCTTTATCCGGCGCCGCGCGACATACCGGGAGCCGAGAGGATGTGGGTCACGGAGATCGGAAAGGGGGAGACGTGGACCTATCACTTCACGCTCGGTGGCCTCAAGGATCCTGGCAAGGGCGCCGCCCGGCGGGATTCCTGTACATCGACGGTCGGAACCTATCCGGCCTGGTTATTGGCGTGCAGGGGAAGACCTTTGTCGGCAGTGGGTTGTGCAGCAAAAAGAACGGCCTTGATCATGTCGCCATACCCTTGGAAAACGAGTTGGCCGGGACCTTGGATGTGACCCTGCGCGGGATGCCGGAGGCAACCCCAAGGATATTCCACGGGCCCGAGGTTCACGGATTTGACGCGTACAGCGACGCGGTCTGGCTCGAATTCACCCGCGACGGGGATCGAATGATCTACCATGCGAAGCGGGCCGTGGCGCTTCAAGCGCCCCGCTAAGCGCAGCGATCAGGCGCTGCGACGCCGGATCCGGGACCCTGAGCCTGCGCGACGCCGCATGGGCTTGGCCGACCTCTTGACTTCCTTGCCTGGCTTGAATTTCTGCTTTCTGGGCATGGCTGCATGGTGGCGATTAAGGCGCCTTATACAATCATGTTCCGAAGGGGACCGGGTGTCAGGATTTAAAGTGAATCCGGGCCGGATGGTGTTATGCTGCGATATGCAACTCCAGCGAAAACGAGGAGAATCCTGATGATACCCCAAAGAATCCATCCATGTGCTAAGCCAGCCGCCGCACGGCTACTTTTTCCGGCCTTGGTGATCGGCAGCATCCTGTTGCCGGCAGCCGCCGGCGCGCAGGAAGCAGCGAAGCCCTACACGCTCTTCATGGGTGCCGACATATCCGTCGGGCAGGGCAAGGAGCTCGGACCCGTGATCGACGTCTCCGGGGCCTCCTGGGTGATCGATGTCGGCGGGAAGCCGGCCCTTGTCTCCGCAAAGAGCGGGCCGATCAACATGAAGATCGCATCGTCCCCAAAGCTCGCGGAAATCGCCGCCAACATTTCCAAGCTCAAGGCTGACCGGGCCTACACCTTCGACAATGATCCCTCCGTCAGGCTGACGCGCTCGATGAACGAGGCCGCGACGCTGAACGCGGGCTACCACGCCGCGGCGAGCCAGACGTCCGCCCTCAATATTCTCGCCATCGCCACTCAGGATACCGGCGGCAATGCTTCGTCCGCCACTTCGGGCCAGGTGGGCGGCGGCACCGGGTCGGGGGCGAGGGGGCTCAGTTCCTCGTCGGCGAACCTGGACTCGGCGACCAGCTCCGGTGCGGGCTGGGACCTTTTCTTCAAGCCGTCGGAGGCCTATTCGGGCGGCTACGACGCCCTCGATGTGTCCTTCGACGTCTCGGCCGGAAGACGCCTGAGCGATCCCTATGTCGTGATCATCACGCGGTTTCACGAGAGGGGTGCCGAGGCGGGAACGTTCAAGAACCTTGTCTATGCCAAGGCGCTCAACCCGGTCGATTCAAATGCGGCAAGCGTACACCTGCAGCAGACGGGATTCCCGCCGGGCTTTGAGCCGCTGAGCTTCGAGATCCACCTGTACAACCATGGGGACGAAGTGGCGACCAATGTCGCGCCGAAGCATGTGGATTTCACGAGCGAGCAGGCATTCGATTATGTCAAGACGAGATACCTTGAGGCCCACAAGGACCAGACGCTGCCTGCCGTGCCCGTGATGGGAAGGCTTCCGGACGACCTGGGCGCCCGTCTCGCCGCAGGGAAATACGGCGGCACCTTCTATGTGAGGGTCTCCAGGGAAGGTCTGGCCAACGAACCCTTCCTTAACGCCGACTGCACAAAGAGGATCGAGGACCCTTATCTTGAGTCGGTGGTTCGGGGCCTCCGCTTCAAGCCTGCGCTGGAGCGAGGCAGGCCGGTGGATGGCGTCGCTTCATTGAATCTCAGCCAGCTGAGGCTGTAGATGCGCGGCGCGCATCCAGGCGCGTCGCACGAACCCGCCAGCGGGTCCGTCTCCCGGCGCGCAGCCCGCCCTTGTGATGGCAGGACGGACGCCATATCCGAAAATATCTGCCGGAACCCATTTAAATGGGCGCCTGTCGGTGCTATGTTGCGGGAAGGCCCGCCCCGAGGCGAGAAAGCCAAGAATATGCATAATCCAGCTAAAGTAATGGCATCGAGATACCTGATTCCCGCCATCTTCGCATATGGCGCGATGGCTTCGGCTGCCGCCGGCGCGCAGACCGCCCAGAAGGAGTACACACTCTTCATGGGCGCCAACATTTCCGTCGAACTTGCTAAGAACATCTACCCCGTCCGGGATGTCAACGGGTCCTCCTGGGTGGTCAGTATGAACGGCCAGGAACAGGTGGTTTCCGGGGAGCAGGGCCCGATCAATCTAAAGATCGTGCCTACCCTGAAGCTGACCGAGGTATCGGCGACGATCGCGGGTTTCAAGAGGGAGCCAGTGTACTCGTTTGCCAACGATCCCAGCGTGAGGCTCACGCGAGGTCTTAATCAGGCCGCGGATGTGAGCGGGGGCTACCAGGCTGCCGCGAGCCAGGCGACAGCCATCAACCCCGCCATGATAAACGCGCCGGCGGCGAGTGGAAACAACACGTCGACCCCGTCAAACTCAGCTGCGCAGATTGCGGCGAGCGACGCAGGCCAGACCGCGGCGGCGGGAGCGGACGCAAGCGTGGCATTGCAGGCAAAGCAGGAGGAGGCGGGATACGATGCTATGAGGGTGGAATTCGAGATCTCGTCGGCAAAGCCGCTTCAGGACCCCTACATTGTCACGATGACGCGCTTTCATCCAAAGGGCAGCCAACCAGGCGCCGTCCAAAGTCTGGTCTATGCCAAGGCCCTGGACCCAATTGGGGCGAAGCCGACCAAGGTCGAATTCTCCGAGGAGGGCTTCCCGATCGACTACGAGGTGACCAGTTTTGAGCTTCACCTCTACAATGGCGGGATCGAAATCGCGACGAATGTAGCTGAGAAGCGCGAGGTGATGAACCCCGACCAGGCCTTCGAATACGTCAAGAGGACCTACATCGAGGACCACAAGCGGGACACGGTGCGCGCGGTGCCCGTGATGGGCGAGCTGCCTGCGGACTTTGCAAGCCATGTCGCGTCGGGAAAATACGCTGAGACGATCTATGTCAGGGTTTCGAAGGACGGCCTGGCCAACGAGGCTTTCGCCGACAGCGCATGCTCGAAGAGGATCGACGATCCCTATCTCGAATCGGTCGTCAGGTGCATCCGTTTCAAGCCCGCGTTGGACAACGGCAAGCCGGTGGAAGGGGTCGCTTCGTTGAACCTCGGCCGCCTGCGGTCATAGGCGCGGAGCCGGTTTTCCCCGATCCCGCGTGCCGGGGAGAACTATCCGGTGCGCCGGGAGGCATATTGCTTGCTGATCAATCTTAAGAGACTGTAGTACAGCGCGCTCGGAACTTCGCCAGGGTAGCTCCGGGATAGAGCAGAGGATTCATAACTCCAAGGAGCATTTTTGCCCACCGTTTCGCATCGTTTCAAGAGGACGGTTTCAGAGGGGAAACAGGGCAGGGGACCTTTCCCAGTATTTCGCAGTTTTACCCAAATTTGGCCCAGGGTGTAGAAGAGAGGTGCAGAACACCCGCCAGCACCTTCTGAGGGACGGCACGCTTTGCGACATGATGAATTGCAGCGCCACGTGCGCGGGAATGGCACGATGGCATCAGGGACCGCCTAATGGGGTAGTTAACCCATGGGAAATCAGGCACGCGAGCGCTACCATCGTGCGTATGAAGACAAGGCTTGGTTTTCGACAAGTGGCGTTTGCGCTTGGTATTGGAGCCCTCGCGCTCGCCGTGACCCACGCCGGCGCCGAGGTTGTTGGCGCCGAACCCTCCACGGGCCACCTGTGGTCGGACATCAAGAGCGACACTTACGACCAGCGAGACCATTTCGCCGCGGGCGCTCGCCGGCTGTGCGCCAAATTGGACGAGCAGATTCAGGAGCTCCAGGCAAAGCGCGTCGCGATGACGACTGACACGAAGGAATGGGACTTCAACATGAAGGAAGTCGAGGAGTGCCGCATGTTGCTCAAGGGCAGGATAGATGAGCTGGCGAAGGCCACGACTCCTGAGGCCTGGGCCGACGCAAAAGACAAGATAGGCGAGGCATGGAAGCGTTCGCAGCTTGCCGTGGACAAGATGAATTCGACACGGACGTCCTGACAGGGATTTTGTCCGGAGGAGGGCCGTCCGCTCCGGAGCTGGCATCCGGGTGCTGGCCAGAGACCATAACGATTGCTGTTGGATTTGGATACGGCAGCGGCCAAATCAGCGCAACATTGACCACGGCGACCATGGCGACAGCGGCACCGAGGCGGAGAGCGAACGCTAGGAGCGCAGTGACGGTGAAAACTTTGTCGCAAACGGGGCGGCGAAACATCAGACGCAGATCGAGGGAAAACTGGTCTAGCGACTGTATTCTGGGTCGATAGCACTTGGGGGGAAGGAAGAATGACAGGAATTCCACTGGGGGGGTAACACCCCATTCCCGACTGTGCAGGCATCAGGTATCGTCGCCTCCAAGGGACCGTCCTTTCACCCTATGCACACGAAATCAATTCTCCGACTTGCGCCAAATCTCGCTGCCGCAGCAATGGCAATGCTGGCCGCCGGCATTCCTGTTTCCGCCCACGCGGCAAAGTTTCCTCCTCTCAACACGCCTGCAACAACGGAGCACCGCCCGGGCAAGCTCGTCTGGGCCGATCTGTTCACGACCGACCCCGACAGCGCCACGAAATTCTACTGCGGGCTGCTGGGCTGGACCGCAGAGCCGATCGAGCAAAAGGGGAAAGGCTACACGGTGTTCAGCAACGACGGAAGGCCGGTGGCCGGACTGGCACCGCGTTCCGTCACAGGCGCGAATCACCCGTCTCGCTGGATCGGCTACTATTCCGTAATAGATATCGACGCCACCCTGGCGCTTGTGACCAAGGACGGTGGGACCATCCGTGCCCCGTCCCACAACTTTCCGGACCGCGGCCGCCAGGCAATCGTCTCGGACAAGGACACCGTCCCGATCGGCCTTCTGCAATCGAGCTCGGGTGACGCTCCCGACACCGATACGAAGCCCGGCGGCTGGAACTGGTTCGAGCTTTACGTGAACAATCCGAAGGTCACGTCGGATTTCTATCACGACGCCATAGGCTTCGATGTGGCGCCCGAAACGAATACCGACCGGAAGAGCGACTTTGTTCTCTCAAGCGCCGGACGGGCGCGCGGAGGCATTGCCCCGCTGCCCGAGGGTAACGACGTCAAACCCAGCTGGCTTGGCGTCATCCGTGTCGCCGACCTCGACAAGACGCTGGCCTTGGTCCCGGGGCTCGGCGGCGAGGTTCTGGTCGCCCCTCACCCCGCGGCCGAATTCGGAAGCCGCTTTGCCATCATACTCGATTCCACGGGCGGCACCATCGGTCTTGTGCAGTACGTCGAAAACGCGAACCCCGCCAACACGCCATGAAACACACACAGAAAATTCTCCTTGGCTGTCTATTAATAATCGGTCTGCAGTTCGCCTGGACCGGTTGCGTAGTTCCAGTCGGCGGCGGGCGCGGCTATGGCGGTGGCCCTTGGTTTGGTGACGGCGTTTGGCTCGATGGAGGAGGCCGCGGCTCGTTTGGCCACGGCGGCGGCGCCTATGTCCATCCGGGCGGCGGCGGTCGCCGATAGTCGCAGCGAGAACGGACCCGCGCCCTATCCGATCTCGGATGAGTCCCGTGTCCCGTCGGGACGCCGAATCTCCAAGGGCCCGCTATTCGGATGAATTGCGGGCCTTTCTTATCCAGACTTGAGGCAAGACGGGAGCGTACGCAATCACGGGATCCGACGCTTGCGCCAACCGCTAGATTACTTAGGCAAGCGAGTCAAATTTCCGGGATCAAGCCAATGGGTACGCGCGCCTCAATTCTAGTGCCGCCGCGACGAATAGAATTGATCGTTAGGGAGCCGCCTACGGAGGTCGCCCGTTCGCGCATGCCGAGGAGGCCGAGTGCGCCCTTTTCCTTTTGTCCAGCCGGAGGATGATCCGGATCGAAGCCGACCCCGTCGTCATTGACCAACAGTTGAACGAATGCGCCAAGCCGCCTAAGATATACAGTGACATGGGCGGCGCATGCATGCTCCTCCACGTTTATCAATGCTTGCTGGAAAATGCGGTAGAGCGCCAACTGATTTTCGGCAGGCAGCCGTGCGGTCAAACGCTCGCAGGCTAGCTTGACTGGAATGCCCGTCCGGTCGGCGAACTCCATGCTGATGTTGCGCAGGGCGGCCGTCAGACCCAGCTGCTCCAACACACTCGACCGCAAATAGCGTGAGATGCGCTCCACTTCATTGGCCGCCTTGCCGAGCATCTTTCGAATTTGCATCGCCTCTCTCCTCAACGGTCGGTTGCGTGGCGTCAGTTTTCCCTCCAAAACCTGGCTGCGAAAGAGGACGGCGCAGAGAAGCTGCGTAATGTTGTCGTGTAACTCGGCAGCAACGCGCCCGCGCTCGGCCTCTTGAGCGTGCACAACGCGGCGGGTCAAGGCCCGCAGCATTTCCTCGGCCCGCCGGGCCTCCGTCATATCTGTCACCACCATGCCGACCATCGTCCGGTCAAAACCGTTCTTTGCCAGCGGACGAATGGAGATTTGCATTGGAATCATCGAGCCGTCGGCGGCAATAAGCTGTGCCCGAATCTTAACGCCGGTTTTGCTTGTCTGCCTCAGAAGCGGACGGAGCATTGCTTGGTCTTCGGCGGAGAGGAAGCGACGAAAGGAACTGCCCGTCACCGTTTCCAGCGGGTATTTGACCATTCCCGCGAAGCACTGGTTGGCGTAAAGAATGACAGCATCAGTCGTCAGCGTCAGCGCGCCTTCGTTCATGGACTCGATAAGCACGCGGTAGGCGTGCTCGGCGCCTTCGAGCGTGAAAACACGGTCGCCTTGTTTTCCCGCGACCACCACCGCATCCACTTGTCCGTTGCTGATGGCGCGGAGCGTATCCTCCGCTTCGGCCAGGCGCGTGCGGAGGGCGGCTAGTTCACGAAACGGAGCGTGGCGGGAGGAGCGTTGTCCCTGGGATGGCTTCAAAAGGAGGCATTAAACTTTGTGCCAATATCCAGCCCGACAAACAATCTGGCCGTGCTCGACAAGTCGCCGATCAGCCGGCGCACGGGGCGTGGGAATTCCCTGACCAGTGTCGGGGTCGCTACGATTTGGCCGTCGCGCGCCAGGATGGGCTGCTGATAGACGTCAATCACTTCCAATTTGAAGTTGCCCGCGAATTCAACCTCACAAAGTCGACGGGCGCGCAGGACGGCCTGGCGTGACCGGTCGGTGGCCCCGGCCACGTACAACCGCAGAACATTTTTGCCCTTGGACCTTGTGGCCAGGGCCCTTTCAAATGCCTTGGTCGCGCTGCTGGTCTTATTCTTGCTCACAGGCGTTGGCTCCAATCATTGGGGGGAGGGCGGAGGGGCGGCGCGCAAATTCAGCCCGACAAGCACACGCTCGGTGTCGGAAAGGTCACCAATGATTTTTCGCACGGGCTCAGGCAGCTTCCTTACCAAAGTGGGAATGGCCAGGATCTGGTCGCCTTTGGAAAGCTGGGGGTGCGCCACCAAATCAATCACCTCAATGCGATAACGGCCACGGAGGTGACTCTCACAGATCTTCTTCAGATTTGAGAACGCTGTCAGCGACTTGGCCGTTTGACCGGCCACATAAAGGCGCAGTTGCCAGGTCTTTCTCGGCCGGCGCTGCGATCCGGCCCCTAGCCGTTTCATTGCCTTGGCTTTGTTCATTATCATTTCTTCGGTTTGGGTTTGCCCTGCTTCCCGGTCGTTACCGTGACATCTGCTTGGCGCAAGCGGCCCAATTCCGTCTGCTCGGCCGAAAGCATAAGCGTCTGCGCACTTACCTGTTTGTCCAGGCGCCGCAGTTCTATTTCTTCGTTTTCGTATTCAGAGCGTAGTCCGGCAATCTGTTGTTCGAGCGCCGTACGCTTGCGTTCCAATTCGCGCTTGCGCCGAGCGGCTTCCTGCTGGTTGGCCAGCATTTCAGCCTTCTCGCGGGCAGCTTGGGCCGCTCGGGACGCACCGGTCAAGACGCCGCTAGGGCCTATGTAGGCGTCCACAAGCTCGATTCCCTGGTTCGAAATCAGGAACTCGCGGACTTGGTTCGAGTGCGCCATGCCGCGCGCCTTGATGACGTAGAGTACGCGATTGCGTTCGCCGTTTCCTTCGAGGTCTTGCAACAACAGCCAGGAGTCCATGAGCGAGGACATGGCGATTTCACTCTGTTGCAGCGCATGGCCGCCGTGCGTCAGACTGGTAAAGAGCGAGGTGACCTGTCCACCCTTCAAATAATCAACCAGACGCGTTACCATTCCCTTGGTTTCAAAGTCGGTGCCCGCCGCCATCAAGCTGGTGATTGGATCCAAGATGACGACCTGGGGCTGGAACACTGCGATTTCCTTGAACATCGTGGCCAGGTGCATTTCCAGACCGTAGAGCGAGGGCCGCGCCGCGTGAAACCGCAGCAGGCCGCTTTTGACGAACGGCTCCAGGCGCAGCCCGATGGAGTGCATGTTACGGATGATCTGGTTGGGCGATTCCTCGAAGGAGAAGAAGAGCACGCGCTCCCCCCGCCGGGCGGCGGCTTGGGCAAAGCAGGAGGCGGTGATGGTCTTGCCGGTGCCAGGTGTGCCTGTGAGCAGAATGCTGCTGCCGCGAAAGAATCCCCGGCCGCCCAGCATCGCGTCGAGCCGCGGGATGCCTGTGGAAATTCGCTGGCTTGAAACTTTATGGTTCAGCCCAAGCGACGTGATCGGCAACAAGCTAATGCCCTCTTCGCCAATAAGGAATGGGAATTCGTTGGTGCTGTGCAGGGCACCGCGATATTTCACCACCCGCAAGTGCCGCGTGGCAATCTGGTCGTTGACCCGATGATCGAGCAGGATGACGCAGTCAGACACGTATTCCTCCAGCCCGTGGCGCGTCAGGTGCTCGCGCCCGCGTTCGGCCGTGATGACGGCGGTTACGCCCTTTTTCTTGAGCCAGCGGAAGAGCCGGCGCAATTCGGCGCGAAGGATGGCTTCGTTGGGCAGGCCGGCAAAGAGAGCTTCGAGCGTGTCCAGAACCACACGCTTGGCGCCTATGGAGTCAATCGCGTGATTCAACCGGACGAACAATCCTTCCAGGTCATATTCGCCAGTCTCATGGATCTCGCTGCGCTCGATATAGACGTGTTCGAGTAGAATCTTTTTGCGCCGCACAAGGCCCGCCAGATCAAATCCGAGCGAGGCGACATTGGCCTTCAACTCCGCGTCCGTCTCTTCGAAACACATGAACACGCCTGCCTCGCCGAATTGCGTAGCACCGCGCACGATGAATTCCGCGGCAAAGAGTGTCTTGCCGCAACCCGCCCCGCCGCACACCAGCGTGGGCCGTCCGCGCGGCAATCCGCCGTCTGTGATCTCGTCCAAGCCTTGAATGCCCGTGGGGCATTTGGGCAAACGAGAGGTGGGGTGGATGGCTTGAGGGCCACTATTTTTCATCCGGAAGCAATCTTTCGCAAACACGTTAAATTAAAACAATTATCGGATCATGACGGCATGGGGTATTCACCCACTGCATGGGCAACACAAGGGGAGCCGGTTGGGTTTCGCATAACGCCCTGAGCACCGCTCCAACGACCACTGCTTGTTGGCGTATCACGGAATAGTCGGTGTCTGGATCTCATTAAGCCTGATCCCTTGTTGCGTGTAACGCCCAGTCTAGCTTCTTCTCACCATCTTCTGCACTGCGCTGGTAAGGGTGCAGCCTTTCCGATGGGGCTGACGGCCAAGGCCAGGCGCTGTTGCAGGCGGGGCGGTCCGTACAAGAGGCCGGTCCGCTCGATTCCACGGACGAGATTCGCGGTGAATCCCTTGCGCCGAAAGCGATCCCCTATGTTCCTTTTCGTCAGAACCTAATAGGATTTGGTACTGCGGAGAACGAGGAACGTCGATGCCAGGCGATTTCCATCCGTTTGGCGTGAATAATGATAAGATTATGATTTGGAATGCGGTGCATCGGGCCGTGGCAAAGTTGAATGAGATGATGGGACTCCGGAATTGAGGTGGATCCGAGTGAAAGAGTGGGCGCCGGCGAAAACTTCGCCCGCCGCGGACTCGGCCGGCAGATGCACGCCATGGGGGGTGCTTACCCCATCGACTTCGAATCCATACTATGGCACATTGACTTGTCCGGCAGCCCGGCGGACAGACCATAAATAGCTGAATGTCAGGCCGGAACACGGCATTTCTCCAAACGAGCAATCGATGTATTCTTTGAATCCCCAGGCCATCAGTTTCTCGCGAAGGTACGAGACGCGATTGCGCAATCACCTGCGCAATAGATTAGGCATGTCCTCGCGGTGGGCGGAAGGATTGGGAAGAAAGGCTATTTCGGACGGGCTTGGCACGCTCGATCTAGCCAACATCCATGGAAAGGCGCTCCTCGCCCTCATTCCTGCCAATTCCTCGGGGCCCTTGCGGGACCGTATTGTTAAACGCGCTCGTGCCTTCTTCATGGACGCGATCTCCCCGATTGAGAGAAACCGCGGCGCTGCGGTCCAAAACATCGCCCAGTTGAGGCACTCAAATGAAAAGCTTCGGATGCGCACGGTTGAGCTAACCACCGCCAACCAGCGCCTGAAGAAAGAGGTGGCCCAAAGGAAATCGGCGGAAAGGTCGCTTCGGTTGAGCGAGCACAAACACCTCGCCCTGCTGAGGGAAGCGCGCCAGATGCAGCGCCGGTTGCGGCACCTTTCGCACCAGGTATTGCTGGCGCAGGAGGAGGAGCGCAAGGAAATCAGCCGCGAGCTTCACGACGGGATCGTACAGACCCTGACGGGGATAAACGTCCAGCTTGCGTCCCTGAAGATCGAGTCCGGCGCCAGCAAGAAGAGTTTCTCAAAGCACATCACGTACACGCAGCGCCTTGTCGAAAAATCGGTGGACATCGTGCATCAGTTCGCCCGCGACCTGCGTCCGACCCTGTTGGATGACCTAGGACTTATTCCGGCATTGCAAACCTACATAAAGGGTTTCGCGGCGCGGACCGGACTGCGGGTCAGCTTCTCAACCTTTGCCGGGGTCGAAAAATTGAGCAACGACAAGCGGACGGCGCTCTACCGGGTCGCCCTGGCGGCACTCGTCAACGTTGCGCAACACGCGCGGGCGAACACCGTGAGCGTGGCCATCAAGGCCCTTCCGCAGGCCGTGCTCATGGAGATCTCGGACGATGGAAGATCCTTTGATGCCGAGCATATGCTCGACTCACGAAGGAACAAGCGGCTGGGCCTGATAAGCATGCGCGAGCGCGTCGAGATGGTGGGCGGCACATTCCATGTCGATTCCGCATTGGGCCACGGCACCACCGTTTCTGCAAAGCTTCCCTTCAAACGCGCCGGTTAAGGATGAACCCATGAAGCCCATCAAGACACTGCTGGCTGACGATCACACAATCGTCCGGGAGGGACTCCATGCCCTGCTGCTCGCCGACAGCGGAATCCAGGTTGTCGGCGAAGCCCACAACGGGCAAGAGGCCGTAAGCTTGGCAAAGGAGCTTCATCCCGACGTTGTCGTCATGGATATTGCCATGCCAGTTCTCAACGGCCTTGAGGCGACGCGCCAAATCCTCGCCACCGCCCCGGGCACCAAGGTGATCATCCTCTCCGCGCACAGCGACGATGCCTACATCGACAGAGTCGCCGTCGTGGGCGCCGTTGGATTCCTCATCAAACAAACGTCAGCCCAGATTTTGGCCAGGGCGATCCATGAAGTGATGGCGGGAAACACGTTTTACAGCCCGAAGGTCGCAAAGCGCCTGCGCGACCATTACAAAGTTCCCGACAAGACCGGGGGCCTGATGATCAAGAAGGCCACAGGCCTGACGTCGCGCGAGCTGGAGGTGATCCAGTTGGTCGCCGAAGGCCAGGCCAACAAGCAGGTCGCGGCCGAGCTAAAGATCAGCATCAAGACGGTCGAAAAGCATCGGCAGCATCTGATGGACAAGCTGAACATCCACGACACGGCAGGCCTCACCCGCTACGCCATCGCGCAGGGCATCATCGAAAGCAGCGTCCAAGTAACGATTATTTGACCAGTCCGGCCGCGGCTTTCGACCGCAAGTCCTCTGATTTGCGGCGGACGCCCTCAGACGCATACAACGTTAACGCCGCCGCAGGGGCGGAGAGTCTCAAACCAACCTAAGGGCGGAGCATCCAACTCCATATCTGGATATGACTGGGAAATGAGAAGGCGGAGGTTGTCGCGCGCCCGCCCGATCCGGCTTTTTACGGTTCCAATGCTGATCCCGAGCGCCCGGCCGATGTCACCATAGGAATGGTTTAATCCGTTCCGCAGCATGAGTATTTCTCGCTGGCGGACGCCGAGCCTCGCCATGCATACGGCGACGAGCTCGGTAAACTCGCGGGCCGTCGCCTCGCGAACGGGGCTCGGAGCATCGCTTGCGATCACGTCGGAGAAGGCCGCCTGATTGTCATCGTTGAATGCGCAGTCGAGCGAAAGGGTGGCATGCCGGCGGCGATAGGAATAGTACTTGTGGCGGTTGCGCGAGAGATTGAAGGCAATGCGGTGCAGCCAAGTGCCGAGCGAGGATTCGCCCCGGAAACGCGCCAGGCCGCGGTGGGCACGAATGAAAGTATCCTGGGCGATCTCCTCGGCATCGGCGCGGTTGCGCAGATGGCAGAGCGCAATTGAGAATATCCTTCCGTGATGGCGCGTCATGATTTCGACAAACGCGTCCTCATCCCCGGCGTTGAAACGACGCACCAGCCCGGCGTCATACGCCGCCTCTTGGCCTGAAACGATGACCCTCCTGGTAGGAGCGGTCGAAGATCGTGTGAACCGAATGGCGGCGCCGGGTGGTGAAGCTGTTGGGAGCATTGCGGGCGGAGACTATCCGCAAAGCGATCCGACGGGAATGGGGTGAAGTGCTATCCGCCTTAGCTGGGACCAACATCGGTATGCTCTGAACACCCCATAGCGAACGGAGGATAAGTCGCGTATTCTTCTCCCATGGCGGCAACACACCTCCCGGAAAGTTCATTCGCCCACGGCAGGTGTGAAAAGGCGGCAAGCGACAGACACAAGGCCGGGGGATTCGCCCCCTGACTCATCTCGTTTGACCCTGCGCCCCCCGGCAAGCGACCGACGTTGGGGCAACCCCTTTCTTCACAAAAGAATAATTAAATGAAAACACGCACACAGATTGCATTCATGCTCGCCGCGACCCTTCCGGTCGCGTTATTCGCCTCCTCATCTTCCGATAGCAAGATCGAGGATGCCGCAAAGGCCTCTTACAACTACCGCACGGTCCTTGAGGGCCACGTGAACGTCAAAGCCAACGACGGTGTCGTCACGCTGACCGGCACCGTGCAGGATAGGGACGACAAGGCACTCGCCGCCGACACGGTGGAGAATCTTCCTGGCGTCGTCAGCGTGGACAACCAGATCGAGGTCAAATCCGAGATTCCCGAGCACTCAGATGCTTGGATCGCGCTGAAGATCCGCAGCGAGCTGCTAGTCAAGGCCAACGTCAGCGCCGCCTCCACAAAGGTTAACGTCAAGGACGGCATCGTCACGCTCACGGGCACCGCTGAGAACCTCGCCCAGAAGGATCTCACCGAGGCCTATGCTAAAGACATCGACAATGTGAAGTCGGTCAGGAATGAGCTCGTTGTTGAAGCTCCGGCAGCCGGCAGCAGCACGGTCGGCGAGGCCATTGACGACGCGTCGATCACGTCGCAGGTCAAGTTTGCGCTTTTGAGCCACCGTTCGACGAGCGCTCTCTCGACCAAGGTCACCACTGACAACGCCGTTGTCAGCATCACTGGTGTCGCAGGCTCAGACGCCGAGAAATCTCTCGTCACCAAGCTTGCCCAAGACACCCGCGGTGTGAAGTCGGTCGTCAACGATATGACGGTCAAGGCCTGACGACACCACAGGCAGCCAGGGCCATTCGGCTCTGTTTCGACCAAGACTGCGGCCGGCCTTTGCCGGCCGCATTTATGACCAAAGCATGAAGGGCAAGACAACGAGGCCCGCCACGCGAACATGATCCCGATCTGAAATCAAAGGGCCAAGGCCCCTCAAACAACGATAACCATGAACAAACTGGCCTCACTCGCACTCCTCATCGGAGGAACCGTCCTAATCATCTGCGGCGTCAGTGCCTCCAACTCGGTCGGCTCCAGCTTCTCGCGGATTTTCACCGGATCGCCCACTGCAAGACGATCTGGTTGCTGGTCGTTGGCGCCGCAGCTGCCATCGTTGGCTTGGTTGGCTTACAACGCGGTTCCAGAACCATTTAACCTGCGCCCCCAAGTTTAAGCTAAGCTGTCTCTTCATCATTGCAGGCGTAATCGGTTTCGGCTTGATCGCCGGCACTGCTGCCGTGATCGCCAAGGCTCTATTCGTCATTTCCTTATCCTCCTTCTAGCTTCGTTCTTCAGAGAAAGAATGACTTAGTCCGGCCCTGGAAGCCTGTCGCCGTGCCCTCGGAGTTTAGCCGCAGGATTCTGGGAATCCCCGTGCATGCGAGCGGCCGTGATTCTCTTGATTGGATCCGGCTAAGTGAAGGACGGAAGCGCCCAATAGGTGCCGCTCCGGGGGGGCCGAATAGGCTTGGCCCTTGTTCTATCCAGCCACCGGGAGGCCGTGGCCGACCATACTCATCGGGGAATTGTGTCCCATCGCGCCCATGCCCAACCATGCCGTTCTTGCACCCGGGTTGCGATTGCCGCCCCCTAATTCATTCTCGGAATTTAGCGACGGATAGCCTGTATGGCGGCCGGGTTTCATTTCTGTCAGGGCATCCTCCGGCTTCCTGGAGCGCCGCGAGCAGACTCAGGAGCAGCCTGCCACTCGGGGCTGTGCGCGGCCAACGGCGAAACCGTCCCAAGGACAAATGCGCACCGCCTGCGTGGCCTTAGGTGGAAGAAATGCGCGCGTTCGCGTAAAATTCCCGCGCCTTTGCGAGAAGCTGGCCCTCGGTCAGGTGGTGCTTATCTATTACCACCGTGCCGATGACCCGCTGGGCCAATTCCGGGCGTTGCTGCTTCAACCACCCGATGAATTGGTCCATTTCGCAGCTAGTTCCTGTGCCCGTGCCGAATATAAGGATTCGGCCGGCGCCATGCAGTGCCTGGGCCACCGGTTCGAAGAAGCTGTTTGGGTCCGGTTTTTCCTGGCCCTTGGAAAAATCCCTAGAGTGATGCGCGTGGCGGAAATAGTCGTCCGGCTTGTGCGGCAGTATCTGCTGCGGCAGGGCGCCATGCATTTCAGAGCGGAAAAGCCGTGCTTCGTGGTGATCGATCACAAGCAGCCAATGCGTCGTCTCTCCGCCCGCGTTGGGCGGCACAGCCTCCGACCGCTCAAGAAAGTGGCGCAGAGCCATGAGTTCGTCCGTCTCGGGCACATCCTTTGTGCGGGACGGACGCAGAACGAGGACTTGCCCGTTGCGCGTTACTTTCATGTTGCCGTTGGGCTCCTCTTCGACCTGGCCCAGCTGGCGAAACAGCGCGTAAACATCGTGCCACCCCAGATTGTGCGAGACTGGATGTTGGAATATTGTCTGGTAGGTGCGCAGATGCGAGCCGCTGAGTGGCGTGTGTGGATTCATGTTCTTCAGGAGGGAGGGTTTAACCAGCGGGCCTGTGAGCAACCGACGGCCTTTGCCGAGTGACAATTCTCCACGGGCCATGATGTGCTCAAAATTCCGCGCGAGATATGGGGTGTAACCCTGCTGGGATTTGCTTCGACTAGAGTCTTCCTGGGTCGAAGGCCTCGTTGTTAGGTTGCCGGCGGCCCTTCATCCTAAAGAGTGGGAACAAATAGCACGACCGTCAGGTGCACGGCTTCGAGCCCCTCGTGGGCTTCGCCGACAACCTAGACTCCGCTGCCGGCGAGCAACAAAGCGCGGAACCCTTCCCGGCCAATCGTGTGATCGTCGGCCTGCGAGGTCCCGATTAATCCCACGGGATTAACTCCCGCTGTGGCGATTAAAGGGAAGCATTGCAGAAATAGTGGTACCGCGACCAGGTGCGGACTCGACCTGGAAGGTGCCGCCGAGCATCTCGACGCGTTCGCGCATGCCGATCAGGCCCAGGCGCTTGTACCTTGCGGGGTCGAGCACATGTTCAACATCGAAGGATCTTCCGTCGTCCTTGATCTCCATGAGCACCGCACGGGGGAGCCTCTTGATGACCACGCTCACGCTGGTTGCCTGTGCGTGTTGCGCGGTGTTGACAAGTGCCGCCTGGGCCACCCGATAGAGCACAATCCGCTTGTCGTTGCTCAATTCTTCGACCCCGGCAAAGGTCGAGAAACGAACCCGCAGCCCGGCTCGTTTCGTGTATCCTTTCAAATAAGCATGCAACGCGGGATTAAGCCCCAGGTCATCAACGAGAACCGGACGCAAGTCGCGGGCAAACTGGTGGACGATGTCCACCGATCTTTCGACAAGGCGCTGCGTTTCGCTAATGTGCTTTGAAAAGCTCTTCTTGCTGGCTCCGGACTCGGTTTTCAGGGAGGCGAGTTGGACATTTATTCCGGTAAGGGCCTGGGCGATTTCATCATGAAGCTCACGGCTGATCGCCTTGCGCTCAGCCTCTTGCGTCAACAGTATCTTGTGCGACAAGTTTCGCAACTGAAGCTGCATCAGATGCGCTTTCTCCAGCAAGGCGCGGTGATTCTGCTCGCTTGCCCTCAGCGACCGTTCCGCGGCTATTCTTTGGGCAATCTCTTTTTTCAGGCGCTGGTTGGCGGCAAAGAGGTCATCCGTGCGGCGTCGAAGTGTTTCATTTGAGTGCTTTAGCAGAGCGACATTTTCGACCATTGCTCGGTGGGTTCTCTCGATCGGAGAAAGCGCATCGAGGAAAAAAGCTCCCGCGAGTCTGACGATCTTGTCCCGCATGGACGCCGAGCAATTGACAGGCATCAGGGCGAGGAGCGCCTTTCCATGAATGTCAGCGAGATCAAGCGTCTCAAGCCCTTCCGAAACAGCCTTTCTTCCCAGTCCTTCCGCCCGACGGGAGGACGCTCGCAATCCCTTGTGCAGGTAATTGCGCAGCTCCGCATGATACCGTTTTGCCAACCTGCGCCTCCCCTGCTTCATGAAGACGGTCGGTCTATTGTTGGATAAGCGCCTCATTCCTGAGCGAAATGCTGCTTCTTTCTAACGGCAACATATTATCATAAAGCATCATGTCGATGGGGTATTCACATTTGGCGGCCCGGAATTTGGCAGAATATCACTTTCAATAGCTTAGACCGAAATCTCTTAAAGCAAGTCTCGCCTGCTTCCCTGAAATTGTCCGGGTTTGAGTGATAGTCCTTAGGGGTTGCAACCCAAACCAGGGACCATTGGAAAGAGACACAGTGAAAAAGAGATCCTGGGCCTTCTGCGCCAGGCTGAGCAGTTCGCGCCGGTACCGATTCGCCCAAGGAGGACGGAATTGCGGCGCCGACGTACTATTGCTGGAAGAGTCGACTTTCCGGCTTGGAACTGAGCCGGCTTCGAAAATTAAAAGAGCTTGAGCAGAAAAACGGCGAGCAGAAGAAGGTCATCGCCAATCAAGCGCTCGACATTCTGAAGCTGAAAACTGCGGGGCAATCGTTCGGCGCCCTTAGTTTCGGCACTGCGCCTCATGCATAAAACTTCGCTGGGGTTACTGAAGAAAGACAAGTGCGCACGAACCACACGGGCGTCACAAGTCTAATGCTAAGCGGCGAGGCTGTTGAGCATCTACCTTCACCGCCAGCAACGCTTCAAGCTGTCAGGTCTTCGAACGAAATCCGCCCATTAAGAAGATGATAAGGCATATCAACAATACGAGGCCAAGCCCACCTCCGCCAATGACAGGGCCTCCAAAGTAAAAACCGCCGCCGCCGAACAGGAGGAAGAGCACAATTATAAGGAGTACTAGGTTCATAGCTGCAAGATAGCACCCCGCGGTAGCCGCTCCTATGGGGTCTTCCCCTCCCACCAAAAAGCTGTCTCCGCGGGGCGAAGCGGGAGGGAAAACATAGTGCCGAGCCCCAATGACCGCAGTCGAATACGCTAAACGCCCGCAGTCCAGTTTAACGGGTCAAGGTCAGGAATAACTCGAACAAACGACCCTGGGTCAGCCCCTGAAGATGTCAAAGGGCTCGACTTTAAGAACCTTGCGTACTCCGACATAGCTCGAGATTCCGGCGATCAGTAAGACCATGCCGAACGCCAGCCCTAGGTTCCAGAATGTGATCATCGCTGCGTAATTGGGCAGCCGGGATCGGGCGATCCAGATCATCAGCGTCACAAGGCCCACGCCCAGGCCATAGCCGGTCAACGCAGTGAAGGTCGCCATGAACAAGATCATGTAGACTAGTTCGCGCCCCTTTGCGCCGATAGCCTTCAGCGCGCCAAATTTCTCGAGGTTTTCGAGGATGAACGTGTAAAAGGTCTGGCCTGAGATCGACAGTCCGACGATGAAGCTGATCACCGTCATCAGCAGGATGTTGGTGCCTATGCCGGTTTTGTAGGTATAGTAGTCGGAGATGCGCTTGTTGAACTCGGTCTTGGTAAAGGCAACATAGCCGAGCTTTGCGACCTGCTGCTTGATGCCTGCCACGGCAGAATCGCTCTTCGGCTGCACCAGTATATAGGAAATGGTGAAACGGGTAGACGGGATGTATTCAATCGCGCGGTTATAGGTTGTGTAGAGCGTTGGCACGCCGTTCAGTCCATTTGAGGCGACCCGGGCGATGCCCACAATCGTGCCACGGTGATCATTGAGCTCGAACGAAGTGCCGATCTTCGGGTTCTCCAGCTTCGAGAATTCAGCGTCATCGACCGCGAAGAACGTGTTGTCGGCATAGATATCGTGAATGTTGCCCTGGTCGATTTCAGGGCGGCCAAACAGGCTTTCGTCGTCCAGGCCGACGACACTGACAGATTGAAAGCTGCCGTCATCAAGCTTGACCAGCGCGCCACCGATAAAGAGCGGCACCGCGTAACTGACGCCGTCCATGCTGCGCACCGCATCCAGAAGGTAGTCGGGCATGGGGATCGCACTGGTGGCAGTATTGACCGCCGGGTCCATGACCCACATCGCTGCGCCGATATTGGTGACGGTCGAATAGGCACGGTTGAGGATGCCCGCGAACATCGCGGTCATTTGCATCATCAGGAACACGGCGAAGGTGATCCCGATCAGCAGCGCGGAGAACTTGCCTTTGTCATTCACCAGCAGCTTGAAGCCGATCCTCAGGATGCCGCTATACTTCATGGGGCCCTGCCTTCGCCCGTCGGGCTCCTCGCGTTCCACCAGCCTCCTCCCAACGCCACGAACAGGGCGACGGTGTCCTGGTGGCGCTGCGCGACAGCCTGCAGATAGGCGATGGTCACCTCATGGAATTGCACGTCCGCCACCAACACGTCCAAGTAGGCGACCAGGCCCGCGCGGTAATTAGCCTGCAACAGTCTCAGTGCTTCGCCGGCGGCGAGCTGGGCTTCGACCTGTGCCTGAAGCGCCTCGGCGTCGTGCTCCAGCGCCTTCAAGGAGTCAGCGACTTGAGCGAATGCACCCAGCACGGCTTGTCGATAATTTGCCTGCGACTGCTGATACGCGTCGATCGCCGCCTTCCTGCCGTACCACAAGGTGCCACCCTGAAAAAGCGGAATCGTGACCGACGGGCCGATGCTCCAGAACCTTCCACTGGCCGCCGAAAGGTTCGCGAAGTTAGAGCCTTCGGCCCCAAAGGTGCCACTCAAGTTGAAGCTGGGGAACATCGCGGCGGTCGCGACGCCGATGTTGGCGCTGGCGACATGCAATTGCGCCTCGGCCGAAAGGATGTCGGGACGCTGGCGCACCAGGTCGGACGGCAGGCTCACGGGCAAATCTACTGGCAGTGCGAGCCCGGTCAGGTCGATATCGGGCAGCGTGGCGTTGGATGGCACCACGCCTTCCAGCGTTGCCAGTAGGTCCTCGGCCTGACTGATCTTTTGCTGCAGGGGCGCCAGCAGCGCCTGGTTGGCGGCAATCAGGCTGCGTATGCTGAGCACATTCGAATACGGCGCCGTGCCGGCGCGGACCTGCACTTCGGTGAGGTGAAGCTGCTGCTTCTCAAGGTCGATCAGCTGCTCGGTCGCTCGAATCTGGGCCGCGTAGGCAGCGCGCGCGATGCTGGTGTCAACGACATTTGCGGACAGCGTCAGGTAGGCCGCCATGCTCGCGTAACGTTCGTAGTCGGTCTGGGCACGCAGCCCCTCCACCGTCCGGCGCTCGCCGCCGAATACATCGAGCGGGTAGCTGATCGTGCCGCTCAGTGTCACCAGATCGAAGATGGTGCTGGGCGTCTTCGGGCCTTGCTGCGACGCGGCGGTGCGCTGTCGGCTGGCATCCAGTTCGGCATCGATTCGCGGGTAGAACACGCCATAACCAGCGCGCAGTTTGTCCTGGCTCTGACGCAAGCTGGCCTCGGCCACCTGCAGGGTAGGATTGTTGGCGATTGCCTGCCGGACGACAGCATCCAGCTGCGCTGACCCGAAAAGCCGCCACCAGTCAGCTGCAACTGCGACGTCGGGCGTGAAATGCTGTGCTTGGCCGCCTGCGGCAACCGTGGTTGCAGGCAGTGGCTCATGCGTGTAGCGGTCTGCATCGGGCGCCGCCGGGCGAACGAAATCGGGGCCGACCGCGCAGGCGCTGAGCATCGCCATGATGACGGCGAGGCTGGCACCTGGCTGGAGTGACGATCGAGGGTCGTTCATCGCGTTCGCTCTGGCGGGTGTCGGGTTGGGCCGGGACGCTACTTATTCCCAATGTAGACATCCACCAGCTGGCCCGGATAGACTTGGATGTCCTGTTTCTGGAACCGGAAGATAACCGGCAGCACCCGCAGGTCGACTTTCTCCTGGCGTTCGTTGGACAGCTCGATCTTGGGCGAAACATAGGGCTGCACGCGGACAAACTCGAGCGGCACCTTGATGTCGGTGCCGGTGATCGACATCTGGGCGACGATATGCCACTTCGACGGCAGCCGTGAGACGAGGATCTCGTCAACAAAGCAGCGCACGGCCAGGTACTCTTGAGGCGGTCCCATGATCACGAGCTGGTCGAATGCCTGCGTATAAGGGTCATAGGCGCCCTGCGGCGACACGTAGCTACCGACCGCGGCGTAGACGGACAGCACGACTCCGTCGATGGGCGCCTTGACCGAATACTTTAGCAGCAGCGCGTTAGCTGCCTCGTAAGCCTGCCGGAGGGCCTCGTACTGCTTTTCCTGGTTCGCGATGTCGTAACTCCATGCTCCGGCATTGGTAAGTTCATATTGCTTTCGGGCTACGCCCAGGCTGGCTGTTGCCTGATTGACCGCGTCTTCCGCAGTATCAAGCGCGTCTTTGCTGATCGATTTCGGGTCGATGTCATAGGAGGCGCGGTCCTTGTCGTACTGGTCGCGGGCCGCTTTAAGGTTGGAATCGGCCAGCACCACTTGCGCCAGGGCAATCGCCAGCGTCTCGGTTCTCGGCTCCGCCTTGAGTTCATTCAGAAGTGCCAAGGAGGCTTCAGCTTGCAGGCGTAGCTGCTCCGTGTTTGGTCTCTGCACAGAATCGTCGATGGTGAACAGCGGAGCGCCAGCCGACACCTGCTGGCCCTCGTGCACCAGCACCTTGGTGATCGGGCCGGAAACCTCAGGATAGATATTGATGTTTGAACCGCTCGACTCGTCGCTCTCGACGATGCCATTGGCATAGATGGCCGACTCGTAAGGACTGCTGACCGGCGCAAACGCGGGCGGCTGGGCCTTCCTCTCAATGCCGAAGAGGTAGGCAGCGACAAGTGCGGCCAGGACACCCAGTATAGAGAGGCCAAAGATAATCTTGTTTCTGACGTCAGACTTATGCGTGGCCGCAGTGACATCGGGCTTGGACTCGGCCCCCTTGGCCTCGGGCACAGGTTTAGCCGCAGTCGCTTCGGCCTTGGGCGTGGCCGCACTGGCATCGGGCTTGGCCTCGGCCGCCTTGGTCTCGGGCGCAGGTTCGGCTGCTTTGGCTTCAGGCTCAGGTTCGTCTTTATTCATTCGGTTCCTTCGTCCGCTGCGGAGAGATGCCCATCTTCCATATGGAGGATCCGGTCCGCATACTCGTTGATGCGCGCATCATGGGTGACGATCAGGATGCAGCGGCTCTTGTTGAGGATCTTCTCCTTCACAAAGGCGATGATTGTCCTCCCGGTGTCACCGTCCAGGGAGGCCGTCGGCTCGTCGAGAATCAGGATTTGTGGTCCGCTGACTATCGCGCGCGCAATCGCCACGCGCTGTTGCTCGCCGCCTGAGAGCTTCACTGGCAGTATTTCGCTCCGGCCCTTCAAGCCGACGATATCGAGGTATTTTCTCGCCTCGGTGATTGATTCGTCCCAGTTGCGCTGCTTCAGAATCAGCGGGATCGCCACATTCTCGGCCGTGGTCAGGCGCGGAAACAGATGGTAGTCCTGGAATACGAAGCCAACTGTATTGAGGCGAAAATCGGCCAGCTGGTCGTTGCTAAGGGTCCAGATATTGGACCCCTTGACTGTCACGTTCCCGGCATTTGGACGAAGGATGCCGGAAATCATGCTGAGAAGCGTGGTCTTGCCGCTGCCCGATGGGCCGACGATGAAAAGCATCTCGCCAAAGTGAGCGACAAGGTGAACGCCGTTCACGGCGATCATCTTGGCTTCGCCTTCGCCAAACCACTTTGTCAGGTCGGTTGCGACGATCGCCTTGTCTTCCGCTGATTCTGCGCCGGCGGTGTCCATGGATTTCAGGAATTGTTCAAGCCCAGTGCTCTAGCTACTCATTCAGGAGCCTTGTTAAGGTGCGCGGCATCGTTTCTTGCGGTCTTCTGGATGTCCTCCTTGGTGAGGTTCACGAACACGGTGGAATCCTCGTAACTGATCCGGTCGATGTTTTCGGGAAGAAGGAGGATCTCCTTGCCCGCATACCAATGGCCGGCTTCGACGACCAGATTGCGGATTTCCCAGCTCGTGTCGTTCACGGTGAGGCCGCTTACTTCGCCAATCGCCCCGTCGACCGCCTGAATTTGGTAGCCGGTTATGGCGCGGGTACTTTGGAGGTGCTTGTCGTCCCAGTGGTGATGCTTGAGATGGGCAACCCCTTCGCCTTCCGAAGGCGGCACGACTGCAGGGTAGCCGCCTAGGCCCCACATCGCGCCACCAACCCAGTAGGCCGGCCAACCGTAATAACGGTAGTATTCGACCTCGTATTGCCGGGATACCGGCTGGTGCGACTCGATCGAGGGACTGTTTTCAATCTGCTTGCGAGTCAGGTTTACCAGCAGGACCTTTTTGTCCTGGTCGAGGCGGCCGAAGGCATGTGGGGAAAACAGCACCAGGCGTCCGGATAGCCATGATCCCGTGTCCGCGACCAGATAGCGAATCACCCAGGTCTTGTCGTCAAAGTAGAGGTCCTTCACATGGCCGATGTCGCCATCCGACGCAGCGAGCCGGCTGCCGTAAAGTTCACTGATGTCTTGAAGCATAAATCATCCGTGGTTTGTGTTGTCGACGAGACCCTCTATCGGGGAGGCGGACCGGAGGCAGCGCGGGAGGTATCTCTCCCCGGGGAGAGAGGGCGTGGAGCTAACCGCCTTCGGGCACGTTGAGATGCCGATGGAGACGTGTTCGGGACCGGAATGCGGGAATGTTTGCCTTCAGGCAGGCTGTCGCCTCCAGCCAGTTGTCGAGGTCATGGCCGGGTACGCTGCCACTCTGCTCGTAGAGGTGATACGCGTAGTCGCGAATGTCCTCGTCACGGGCTTTGGGAAGGACAAGGGAGCGTGCAGATTTGTTTTTCATTTGTATGGCGGCCTAGGACGTTAGGAGGGAAGGCGATCCCCCGGTCCCTGCATTTCTAAGTGTAGGCCGGAAGCAAGCCGGCGGGCTATGGGGTGTAACCCTAGCCGGATGTGGGATTCACACGTCGCATGGATTCTCCCCTGACGGCCGAGAATGTCGTTGGGCCCGAAAGGGGCACCGCGTTTTAACTCGGCCGATGAGGCAAGTTCGGCAGGCGCCGAAACTGCCTGGAGTGTCGCGCGAATGCTCGCCAGCATTGCCTAAACAGTCGGTCGGGAATGGGGTCGGTGCCGAGAGTCGGACCCGCTCGGGTGCGTCCTTCAGGGGTAGGGCGCACGCGCTCATCGCAGTTGCCAAAGCAGCGCTGCTATCACGGGCACGCTCGCCAGCCAGGTCGTGGCGGCGGAAGGGTTGATTCATCGGAGGATCGCCCTCTGGGCGCGGCGATTGTAGAATCGGCTTTGCGCTGATCCCTGCGGTCGCCCTGATCGGGCTACGGCGCGAGGGCAGCTTTCGCTTACCTCATGCCGCTGAGCCAAGTGGCCTTGGCGATCCATCTGCCCCCTGGCGATGTTTCCGCTTCTGGTGTTCGCCGGATAGAAACGCCGCACGGGCAAGTGGCGAATGGGCGGCGTCCCGCCGGCCACAGGGCTGGGCCTCGTGCCCCATAATTGCCACCCGGGACATCTGGCGCAAATTTCGTTCCTAGGGCCAGGAAATGCTGCGGCCGGACCTACCTTGAACACCCCATGGCGCGGGCGCGGGGGCAAGTATATCTTCTGGATCATGTCCAAAACAATAATCTATCTGTTCGCACCGGCTTCGGTGCTCTGCGGGGCCCTTGTTTTCCTCGCGGGCTGCGCTTCCGAACCCGAATCGCATCTGGTTTCCGCGCCGCCTCCGCGCACAACGACGGCGCCAGCCACCACGACGATGACAACCACAACGACGAGCAACCCGGTAGTTGTGGCGAATCCCGCATACGTGACGACAACGACGGGTGCGCCTGGGACGACGAACACGATTATCGTCACCCAGACACCACCCCCAATGATGCAGCAGGAAGTCGTGCTCGCTCAACCGACGCCCCAGCATGTGTGGATCAGGGGCTACTGGACGTGGCGCGATAATCAATATGAGTGGATGGCAGGCCACTGGGAGCTGCCTCCGAGCTCTGGTTCCGTCTGGGTTTCGCCGCGATGGGTACAGGAGGGGAACGCCTACAGGTTTTACGAGGGCTATTGGCAATAAACCAGCGTTCCGCCGCATCTTAGTTTGGGGTTAGGTTTGTAGCAGTTGTTGTTTAGCGGGGACGGATCCTGGGGCCGCAATTTGGTGGAATCTTTGCGGCCCGGTCCGTCCCCGCAATATTGCCGCCTTCATCTGCGCCTCTTCCCGACTCTTACACACCCTCGAAAGCCGGTCGGTGAACAACCGTGAGCCGAGAAGCCAGGCCACAGGTATCAAGACCTGCAGGCCTGCTTGCTGAAGGCGAGCGCGCCCCTCGCGCTCCTGGACGGCCACGTTGAACGGTCACCCATCCCGCACTTAACACGCGTGGGATCCGGGGCCGCGGGGGTCTTCGCCGAGCCCGATTCGAAGGACGGCTCAGCTGTCTGGGGTACTGGTACTAATTTCCCCATCCGTCGCCAAGCCGCCTGGATTCGGCGATTCTTCGGTGGGGTTACACCCCATGGCGGCCCGAAGCGTGGCCTCGTATCATCTATCGCGTGAACTACCGCAGATCCCAATAAAGCAAAGGCCGCATATGTCACTCGTAACCGTGGTATTAACATTAATCGTTGTCGGGGTGCTCCTCTGGCTGATCAACACCTACATCCCGATGCAGGGGGCGATCAAATCGATCATCAATATCGTCATAGTCATCGCGGTGGTCCTGTGGCTGCTGTACGGATACGGGATCATTTCGCACTCGGGAGACATCCATATGCCGGCGTTCAAGTAGGACTTAGTCCAGGTCCGGCCGGCCTATCAGACCAGCGGGATTTGGACTTAGGCACCGTTCCCCTGCGCGAGTGCTATTGGGTGCTGCGGCAGGAACTGACCGCCAGGAGCGATTCGACGGCATGTGGACTGGACTTTCTGTCTCCCGAGGAGCCGAACTCATGCGCTATCCCAATGTCTGCGACTCCGTCAGGGCAGGCTGATTCCGTCGGGCGAGTTCCAAGACCGGAACATTGGGTTCGGCGACGGAAGCTGCATCTGGGGCCGCGCCCGGCATGATTTCCGGGGGTGAGCAGGCCTACAGGTCGAGCACTTTCTCGATTTCGCCGACCTTCTTCTGCAAATGGCCTTCGGCCCGCTCGGCGTTGCCGCTGGCCTCGAGCTTTGGCCTTCCGAGTATCTTGCCGGTCTCCTTCTTGATCGCGCCGGAGATGATCTTGGCGGTGCCTTCAGCGTTGTCCTGGGTACTTGGTTTCATGTTTTCCGTTGTTTTACGTGGTTTTGCGGGCGGCGCGCGGTCTGCAATGTCCCGAGAGCACCGGGTCCCTGGTTTTCAAGGGCACTCAGTGTAGGCGATCCATCGCCCGGCACCTATGGGGTGTTACCCGCTGGCATCGGCGGCTGCGCATGGCTGCGCGGCCGGAATACCAGATCGATCGATAGCACGTAGATGACCATGGCCGCCAGCATCGCCACGGCTGCGACCCAGAAAAACCACGAGCGGTGCATGCGCTTCCAATAGGGTCGATGCGGGCTCTCGACGGCCCTATCCGGCCCTGCGTGCTGCACGCGTTCGCGCTTGGTCGCACTCATTGGATTCTGGCCGCGCAGTCAAAGTTAAGGCCGGGGCGGCAGGCGCGGCATTCCTAGCGTCGCCTACGCCTATCTTACGATCAGGTCGTTCACGACCTTCCTAACATTCGGGACATTCGAAGCGTCCCTCTCCGCTGCGGACCTCTGATCCCCGTTGTCCACGAAGCCGCTCAGCTGAACGACCCCCTTGACGGTCTCGACTTTGATCTCGAGCGATTTCACAGCGCCATCGCCCAACAGCGCGGCCTTCACACGGGTTGTGATGGCCGTGTCGTCAACGTATTGGCCGGTGCTGTCGCTCGTGGGCGTCGCTGCGCAGCCGCCTGTGAGGCCACCGGCCGCGAGGACGCCCATCAGAGCGACAAGGAAAGCGATCCTTGGTAGGGGAAGGTAGATTCTCATGGGGGAGGTCGTTTAACCACCCAGCGCTTCCTCGATGAAGCCTGCAATCGCCCCGGCCGTGCCTTTGAACCTATCCTCGGCGCTCGATTTCAGGCCGTTCGATTCGATCCATTTCCTGGGCTCGGCGGCGTTGAACAGAGGCGACATGCGCGAAGTGTAATCCAGGGCCGGCCCGGGTCCAATGGGGTATTACCCTCAAGCTGCGGCTACTGATCCGACATCCTCCGGCCCAAATTGCACACAATCAGGCCGGGAGGAGGCCAGGGCAGCTGGAGTCTTGGCGGTCTTATCAGCGTGTTTCGGGGACCATCAGCATTATAACAAATTCGTCCATAACAAACTATGAAATTCCCATTATCATCACCGACATCGTTACCGGTGTCCTCAGTATTGGCATGATCGCTGAGCGCAGCAGCCCTAATCGCAGGTATCCCTGCTCTTCTCCTAGTCCTCTTTCTCGGCCCATTTTCGGTGATGAGAAAGCATCGGCCAACAGGCGTGTAGAATGCGCGGATTAAAGAGGCACCCAAAACAAAGTTTGCCCCTTAACCGGCACCATGAATTCTACACCTTCGCCCAGTAGGGAGCTTAAAACCTCAATCGTTATGCCTAAATCTAGAATACCGCAAAAAGTGATCGAAGAACTCAACCGCCAGTTTAACCAAGAACTCGCGGCCGCACACGCGTATCTCGCGCTATCCGTCTGGTGCGATGTCAGAAACCTCAAGGGCTTCGGCAAGTACTTCGTCAAGCAGGCAGGCGAAGAGCGCGCGCACGCGGAGAGAATCCTAAAACACCTGACCGACCGCGGGGTGACGGCAAAAGTGGCGGCGTTACCCGCTCCGAAACAGGAATTCAAGACGTTGCTCGATGTCGCCCAGCATGCGCAGGCGCAGGAGCACTCGAACACGCAAGGCGTCAACGCCGTTTACGAAGCGGCGCTTGCTGCAAAAGACGCTCCCGCCCAGGTCCTCATGCATTGGTTCATCAACGAACAGGTTGAAGAAGAGGCTTGGTCTGCGGAAATGGTGGAGCGCGTTCAAGCCGCGGCGTGCGCCGGCAGTGCTTCCGATCTAGATCGCCACATAGAACGATATCTCGAGCAGGAAGTCAGGGACGTGCCGGACAAAAAATAGCCTGCGCATCCTGGCCGCAAACCAATCCCATTGGGCCGCATCGAGGCGCCCATTTGACGGGCAAGGCGCTCGCCGTAAGCCAGCCGGATTTGACGGCGACGATTGAGGACCGCCGGGTTCACTTAAGCGGAAGTGGCGTCGGGCAAAGCGCGGACCGCCTTCCAACCCGCGACTAGGTAAAGCAGCCTTGCAAGAGGTTCGGTGGATTTTACAATGCATTAAGGTACAGGCGAGAGGACAATGCCCTTTATCTTGCGCGGGCGGACGATCTGCAGGAAGCAGCAGGAACGCGCACAAAGCGGCACGAGTTTTGACAGGAATCAGTCAGGAATCGTCAACCTAGAGTTTATCGCGAGCCATTTCATGCCGCTGAGGATGGGGCCGGGCGCCATTCCTTTTCTTTTATATGCCTGGTCCGAGGAACTGGTAATCGATGAACGAGGAAGGCGTGCGGGAGGGCCCGCCCAGTAGGGCAAGACCCCATGGTAACGCTGCCACAGGATCTTTACGCTTGCGGGAGCATCGTTCCAATCGCCATGCGCATCCCCGCCGCCCTGACCGCTCGGCTTTTTCCGGTCTTTGCTCATCCTGGCCACGTCGCCGCGGCCCTCCTGTTCCTCTCCATGGGAGCGGAGGTGCGGGCCCAAGTGACGGCCCCGTTCGATCCCGCTCCGGCCGCGGTGCCGCCCTTTGGACAGGACGCCGTCCTGAACTGGACCACCGGCAAGGGAGAGAGCTACGTAATTCCGAGCTTCGAAGTGCCGGGATTCCTGGCCGCGCTCAGCGTCTATGACCGGATCACCATCCCGCACGACGTCTACAATTCGACGCTGAGCAGCACATGGGAGCATCTGCACGAGCAGCACTGGGTTTTCGACACGGATCCCTTCAACATCAATCAATTTGCCCACCCCTACCAGGGCGCGATGATGTTCGGCTTTGCGCGGGCAAGCGGTGTCTCCTTCTGGCAGTCGCTCTTCTACAGCAACATAGGCAGCTTCATCTGGAAAATGGCGGGGGAGACCGATCTGCCCTCGATCAATGACCAGATCACGACGGGCACGGCCGGAGCCCTCCTCGGTGAATCGCTGTTTCGGATGGCAAGCCTCCTGCTGGAGGGCGGCGGCGAACATCCGGGAATCTGGCGCGAACTTGGTGCGGCGGCGCTCTCTCCGCCGATCGGATTCAACCGTTTCGTGTTTGGCGACCGCTTCAAGGCCGTGTTCCCAAGCTATGACCCGGCGACCTTCATGCGCCTGCGCTGGGGTGCCAGCACGGACCTCATCAAGACAAACAACCTCCTGCTCGGAGAAGGATCCCCCTATACCAACAAGAAGCAGAGCGAGGCGATACTGGACTTTACCTTCACTTACGGACTCCCGGGCAAGACGAATTATCAATACGACCGGCCCTTTGACTACTTCTCGTTCGAATTCGCCAGCCAGACCAGTGCGCACACGGACAATTTCTTGCAGGACATCATGGTTCGCGGCCTCCTTTACGGAACCGACTACGCGGTCAGGGAGAATTACCGGGGCATCTGGGGCCTCTACGGCAGCTACGATTACATCGCTCCTCCGATCTTTCGTGTTTCCTCAACCGCCCTGTCGCTCGGAACGACCGAGCAGTGGTGGCTCTCGCGCAACGTGGCCATGCAGGGATCGGCGCTGGCCGGCGTCGGCTTCGGCGCCGCCGGAACAATTCCGGTGCCCGACGGCCAAAGAGACTACCACTATGGCGTCACGCCCCAGGGGTTGCTCAACCTCCGCTTCATCTTCGGCCGCCGGACCATGTTCGATTTCACGGCGCGTGACTATTACGTCAGCGGGACGGGCTCCGACGACCGCACCGGATCGGAGCAGATTTTCCGCGGCAACGTCGGGCTGACTTTCCGGCTGTTCGAGCACCAGGCGGTGGGAATCGAATACGTCGAGTCGCATCGGGATAGTCACTACGGCCTTCTCCACAACAAGAACCAATCAGAAGGGACGTTCAGCATCGTCTACAACCTTCTCGGCAGCAGCCGTTTTGGGGCCGTGGAGTGGCGCAAGAAGACGGAGCCCGAGACGCAGTGAATTCTATGCTCCCGAAATGGCGCGGGCCTGGTGGCGGGAAACACCTCAAAAAACCGGCCGTCTAGAAAACGGTGCGGCCGACTCCATGCCGCATCGAGAGATTCCGCGGCGCCCTAAAGGTCCATTGGGCTCGTTTCAACTTGACCTACGCCCAGCGTCTTGATCCGGGGCAGGCGCTCCGAAGCTTTATTTCGGCCATCCGCGCCAGCAGCAACCGCTCCGGGAGTTCAGGCTGGTGGCTCCAATGCGCATGGCAATGCCGCCAGGCAGCGAGGATTAAGGCCCATGGGCGGACCCTGCTTTGACTTTGCGGAGCAAAGGCTAGCGGTATTCGTGGATGGGCGTTCTCGGCACGGCCGCAGGCGCCCCTAGCGCCTGCAGTAGCCTAGCCCGACCAGGAAGATATCGGAGTCTCGGTTGTAATTGCTAGCGACGCGGTCCCAGATTATCCGCACGATCCAGTGATCAGACAGCTTCCTGGCAATGGTGAGCGAGACCAACGGCGCGATTGCCGCGGGATCCCTTAGACCCACATTCACGGTCTGCCCCGAGCTTACGGGATGTTTGCGGTCGATGAAGATATACGGGCCGACGCCGATTCCGACCGACGTGCTCTCGTCAAAAAAGGTGTTGACTGGCCATGCTTGAAACGCGACGCCACTGCGGCGGACAATATCCGAATCGCCCTCGTAAATGAACGATGCCGTCCCATCGACATGCGGCAGCACGCCTTGGCGATATTCCACCGCGCCCGCCAGCGCCTTTTGGCTCAAGAAAGTATTCACGACGCTCTGGCCTCCAAAAACGGTGAGCTGCGGCTCCGTGACGTACTGCGAATCGACCGCACCCTGCTTGTCAGGTTCTTCGCCGCGCGGGCGCCGGTGTTGTCCGAACCAGTAGCCCACGCCCACGGCCGCGGTAGTCGTCCTTGTGTCACCGGTGGGACTGATGCGGTTAATCATAAACCGGTAGAACATGCGGTCGGATAGATAGCCCGTGAGGGTGAAGCTAAAAATGGGCGCCGTGCCATGAACATCCGCCGAATTGTTGCCCGCAAGTGGTTGCGTGTCGTAATAGTAATAGACACCGGCACCAAGCGAGACCGCGATCCGATCGTTCCAGAAGGGCATGTTTCCCCATGCTTCCCATGCGTCGCCGTCGCGATGGTGGCCGGCAAAGTGTCCCTCATTGATGTAGGCGATCGAGGAGGCGAAGTTCTTGAAGAAATCCTGCCGATAGTCGATTTGCCATGTGTAGCTCGAACTCTCGACGCCTGTCTGGGTGGTTGTGCCTCCCAGGAGGGACAGCTCCTGCGCATGTAGGTTCAGGCTAGAGCAAATCAGTAAGAGGGCGGGCAGCTTCCAAGCATTAATCGAATGACGCATGATTCCGGCGGGTTGAGCTAACGGGTTTCGGTGGAGTTTGCTCGAAGTGGATCAAGGGCACGAAGTCGCGAGCCAGTCGACCGTCGTCCGTTTGGTGCATAGGCGTGCACCGTATAATAGACGATGATCCGCCGTTTTCGATGGGGTGTTTACCTTACTGAGCGCAGAATCGGCCCTCCACGGAAGGTCGCACTGATCAAGAACCCCGCGAGCAATCGGGCCTCAGCAACAAAGCACGCTCAACGCGTGTCAGTTATGTCGCGGGAAGCACACCATAACCGACTGAAGGATTGTTAAAGCCGCGGCCTGAGCGGAAGATTCGGGACCATGTGTCCAAGAACTGAGCAAAGCGGCACCGAGCGCCAGGAATAGGGGAGAAGATCAGATTCCCGCGCGCCACTTTGGGGGAAAGACCAAGGGAAATTCCTGAAGCATCAGACCTACAGTTCTTTGGAAGGAAGAACCACGCGCAGAATGCGGTTTCCCCAACCTTGGGATGAACACCCCATAGTACTGGAGCCGCCGCAAGTGTATTTCTAACAAATTAGGCACGTTCGGATTGGACCGCAGTCAACGCACGAGAGGGGCTAAGCATGCCGCTTCTTCCGAGCCTGCATTTATGTGACAACCACCCGGCCGGTGCTCGATGCCCACTCCCCGCGATCTTTCATGCGACACAATTATACCACGAGCCGCTGCATTGCGATAGCCGGCTTTCTAGCGCTTTCACATACGGCCTTGGCACAAGGCCTCGTCGTGATCTTGGTCGGTCCACCCGATTCGGTCGCACCGGGATCCGTTGTGCATGTGGGTCTGCTGGCTGCAAATTCAGGAAATACGAAGGTCGAGTTCGAACCATCGGTATTGATGGCGGGGCAGATCTGGCAGGGAGAGCGGTCTTGGCCGGTCGACCTTAGGGCGTTGGCAGGGAGCGGTGCCGTTATTCTTCCTGGCGGTTTTGCCAATCGGGCCTACGTCTTGACGCTTCCACCGGGCATTAGCGGCCTGCTTGTCTTGGAAGTTTCTCAAGGCCTCTCCAGTCCGCTCCGAACCGTCATTTTGGTCGCGCCTGCGATTGAGGGAACTGTTGCTCCAGGGCCCGTAACCACTGCCGTCCTTGCCCCAAAAGGCAGCGACCATTCGGCTGTATCCACTATCCAGCGAAGCTTTGTCGACCATTTCAGCGCGCTCGATCCCGTCTATTTCATCTTCGGGCCGAAAGCCCCAGCAGCGAAGTTCCAATTCAGCCTAAAATACCGCCTGCTATCGTTCGATGGCGATACGCCCGAAGCCCTAAGAAGCACGTTGCAGTTCGGTTATACCCAGCGCTCGCTATGGAACGTCAATGCAAGCCCTAGTGCGTTTTATGACACGAGCTACATGCCGTCGCTGTTCTACCAGTTCCGGACTCGGGCGTCCGAGTCGGACGCGGCCCAGGGGGGCCTGAAATGGCTCGGATTCCAATCGGGATATCAACACGAGTCCAATGGGCAGGGCTCCATCGCGGAGCGCAGCCTCAATACGCTTTTCGTGCGCTCGGGCTACTTGATCGGCCGGCCAGACCGGTGGCACGCGATCGTACAGGTCCGCGTATTCGATTACGTGGGAGGCTTGTCGAACAACCCGAGTCTAAAGGACTATCGCGGCTACGGCGACTGGCAGGTGATACTGGCGCGCGGCGAGGGACTTTCGCTGAACTACACGGGTTGTGCGGGACAGGATTTCAACCACCTCACCAGCCAATTTGACTTGAATTTTCCCATTAAGACCCGGCTCATGGATATCGCCACATATTTCCTGGTGCAGTATTTCGACGGATACGGCGAAAGCCTGCGGGATTACAACAAGCCGTCCAACACGGTCCGCGCGGGAATTTCCCTGGTGCGCTGAACCCGAAGGTCATTCGTGGGCAAGGAGCGTCTCCCCGCACACGCTTGAGCGTTCTTTCGGCCACATCCCGGTGGCAGGAGCGTGCTCTATGGACCACCCAAAGAGGCGATTTGGGTCGAACTTACGAAGGGCTTGGGCTGGTGGCGGGAGCCTTTTCGTCACTGAGGCTAGGCCGATTTGCCAAGAACCGAAATATGGGGACCGATTGGCAGGGTAACACCCCATATCGGCGCGCCAATCTTCCGGCTATATTCGATTCGTCGGGCGAACCTTTAGAAACAACAGAAACAATACAATGCTGCGCTGGGCCTTAATCTTTTTCATCGTGGCAATCATTGCCGCTGTCTTCGGGTTTACTGGCATCGCTGGCGCGGCCTCCGAGATAGCCAGGGTACTCTTCTTTGTCTTCCTCGTCCTTCTCATCGTCGCGGCGCTGGCTCATGTGCTTCGGACAAAGCCGCCGCAATGATCCTTCCGTCCCGCCTTTTTCCTCAAAAAACCATGAAAACATCCCGCTGCCTTCTGCTGCTCGCTGCCGCAATGAGTCCCCTCGCCTTGTTGATGATCGGTTGCTCCAAGTCCGAGAATAGCTCGACGACCGTAGAAAAAGTGAAGACCGACGCCAAGGAAGTCGCAGCCGACGTCAAGACCGCGGCGGTCGATTCCTGGGATAGCATCAAGGACTACACGTACGAGAAGCGCGTCGATTTCTCCGCTAGTGTCGATCGAATGGCGGCACAACTCGATGACAAGGTCCGCGAGATTAAGGCCAAGGTTTCCGGCGTTCCAGACACCGCATCCAAGGACCGGGAAAGCGCAATAAAAGAATACGACGAAGCGCGCGCGGACCTGAAATCAAAGCTCACTGACCTTGGCAATGCCACCGCTGACACATGGGCCGATGCGAAGGAAAAGGTCGCCCAGGCCTGGAAGCGCGTGCAGGCCGCCCACGAAAAGTTGAAGGCAAGCGCGGCCAACTGATCCGCAGCGCTGCGCTGGCACAAGACCTAGACTCTGGCTGTCGCAGCTGGGAATGCTCGTCCGCCAGGTGTCCGCCGGTCTTCATCGCAATGACGTTGCCACCTGCGCTCCCTAGCCGTCGGCATTCATCACAACTATTGCCCGATCCAGCGGATGTTGCGCATCACCCCGGCAAAGCAGTCGGGCCCTTCGGATTAGCTCTTTGGGGCTTGGAGGAGCTGATCGTGCCGCCAGATTAACATGCTGACAAGGCGGCATAACGCGTGAAGGAAAACAAACGATTCTCATTGGTGGTGGCCAAGATTGAATGGCCCTTTCCAAAGCAAATTATTGCCGTTCAAGTGCCGTGGGACCAGTTCTGCGCCATCGGCGTCCCAGAGCAGTACGCCGCATTGATTTCCAGATCAGACGCCGTAGCTGTGCTTGTGTCCAGATCACCGGATGGCAGATGGGCCAGCGACACGGCGATTAAGGATGTATGGCGCAAGGTCTGTGAATCAATCCCGGTCGAGTCGCATCGATGGCATACAATGATGGTAGAAGCTGACCACTATCCCTGGGAGATATCATAGAGCTTAACACAAAATGCGTTTCTGACAGGTCTCCGATTGCCTTTGGCGGATGATTCGCGCCGGCGAGAACGGCATTTCCCGCAGGGCAATAACCCGTAAACCGAGGGACTTTGCGAGATGTTGCTGCGCCAGAATAGGCAGATGTGGTTGCTGATGAGCTTCCGAATTTGCACAGGCAGTCCACGCGATTTGCTCCACCAGCCCCTTTTGGCGAGAATCGCAGCCATTCCCGGCTGCGATCAGACCAATCTTGAAACGACTCAGGAGAGCTTTTCCAGGCTGCGAATCCCCATCTGAGCGGGAATCGGAAGACTTGGGAGACCCGGCTTTCTGCGGCTGCACCTGCCCAATTACGACTCTTACGGATTCGCTGGATGAATGGAAGATCTCGTGGCCCCTTTCTGGCTGGACAGCCTATTGCCTTCGTTGCGACCTAGCCGTCCAAGCGTTATCGGCCGCCTGCCTTCGAGGAATTCGTCATTCTGGCCCCTGCCTTAGCGGCATGCGCTTGCAGTTCAATCCCGGCGTCTGCCTACTGCCTTTCAGATCATGAAGTTGCCGCATAAGAGTCCTCCCCAAGCCGGTTGGGTTCACCAGATCGGCCCCCGCATGCTTAAATGGTGGCCGGCCAAGGCTATTGGCACGACCGTTGGCATGATTGCCTTCTTTGCCAGCTATTTCTGGCTGCTTCGGCACCCGCTTTTTCCGAACACACCCGTGCCGCTCACATCGATTGACCGTTTGATAGGCTTTTGGCCGGCAGCCCTGCCTCTCTATTTTTCTTTGTGGCTTTATTTGCCGCTGGTACCCGCGCTGCTGATCGATCGCCGCGAGCTCGTGTCCTACGGTTTCGCTGCCGTCGGGCTCAGCGTCATCGGCCTCGGGATATTCCTCTTCCTGCCAACGGTCGTGCCGCCGGCAGAAGTCGACTGGTCGCGGCATCCTGGGTTTGCCTTTCTGAAGGCGGCTGATGCCTCGGGCAACGCCTGTCCGTCTCTGCACGTAGCCTTTGCGGTGTTCACTGCGATCTGGTTCGAACGCGTCTTGCGGCAAATGGGCGCCGGGCTTCTCGTTCGAGCCTTCAACTGGCTGTGGTGCCTGGGCATCCTGTATTCCACGATTGCCACCCGCCAGCACGTTTTTCTCGACGTTCTCGCAGGCGCCGTCTTGGGATCGGCGGTCGCAGGCGTGCACCAACGGTTGCTTCGAGCCTTTCCAGGATCGGCAAAAGTTAAACCGCCCATTTAATCGGCCAACTGGCCCGGCCTTGACATGACGGACTTGAAGCCGAATTCCCTCAACGCCCAACGAAGGCAGGAAGCCCCAGCCCGCCACGCCATCGCAATGCCTTGCGGCTCTGTCGAGCAAACGGTTGACGAGTTCCGGCTTCTCCTCGGCAGTGCCGAAACGCGCGGTCAGCGTCAGGCGGGAACGCATCTGAACAAATCGTCTTAGTCACAGCTTGATACCAGCCGAAAACCGGGGCGTGCGATGTGGCATCGGTTGCCCGTGAACCCGTAATCTTCCTGGCAAATATCGGATCAGAAGGCCTGGGGATCAGACCCCAATTGGAGTACCATATTGATATGAGACCGAATTCTCACCCAGCTTTGCATCGCTGAAACCGTTGGGGTCAAGGGAACCCCATTTTTGCTTGCCGGTGGTTTTCCAGCGTCCGTAATGCATTCCACTCTTTCGGTTGCGCAGGAGGCTCTTGGCTGAAATTCTTTCCCGCCTTGCTGTTTTCGTTGCCACTCCGTCGGCTGCTTATTCTCGGATGAGGTTGCTGTGTGGGGAATGGATACAGGGAGCCGAGTTTCGGATTATTGCAACCAACTATTGTTCAACAAGAAGCCAGGGTAGCTCAGTGATAGAGCAGAGGACTCATAAAGCGAAACGGGCATTTCAGCCGGTTCCCTTCTGGGCGAGCTGGTGTCATATTATTTCGCTGAATACTCAGACCCTTGCAAGATAGGGACAGTCACCCCGAGTCATCCTGAAGCCGCTTAGATTTCAAGGTCGGCTGACAACCCGGGTGACAACGGATGGCTGTTCCTGGCCGCACCCATTCTTGTACGCTCTGGTGCGACGGTTATCCCAAGCTCCATCCAACAAGAATGCGCTACACTACGCTCTTTCACGGAGCCCGAGCCGGAGCGACCAGCGGAGAGTTGGCCCTTCGATTTCCAGACAGGGAGCTGCGTAAAAAGAACGCAATATGCTAAGGGACCAGGAATTCAAAAATCCGGGAAAGTGGCTCAGATGAGTGCGGCACTCGGCGTAGAATAGGTGTGCGCATGCGGCTCTTTGGGAGGAGGCGAAGACCCCATAGTGGCGGCGGCAGCTGGGTACTATCATCCGGGTATGAATCTATCCATTCTTACCACCATGTTTCTTCTCTTGCTCGTCGGTTGCGGTTATTACTTTGGAGGGCCCGCGATCGGTGGCAGTGGGATTGCCCTGATTCTGCTGACATGCCTAATCGTCTACTTGATGGGCGGATTTCGCGCGAAAACCTGACGGAATGGAGAATTGTGGAAGGTGAGGGGAGATCCTCAATGGCCGCTCCACATGGAGTTCGAGCCATGGCGCGAGAGTGATTCATGCGTATTTGTAGTCCGTAGTGGGCTGCGTGGTCGATGAGGGAGGGGAACACACGCGATCGGAAGCAAAGCTGGCAGCGGCGGGTCTGCCGCGAGTGGCATTTGCTCAGGCTGCAGCCATTGCGCGCAGCCAGTTACGGTTGCCACGGGTGACACGTTGGAAAGCGACCGGTGGAGGCGCTTGGCGTCACGTCGGCCCGTGTCGCCGCAGGTGAGGCCAAAGAAGGCGTGGACGCCCGCCGGGGCGACCGTGATTGCGGGTTTCGGTTAGGAACTACATGCCGTCATGATCCCAACACTTCGCGTCAGGGAGTCCGCAAGCGTGTGCTTGATGAGGAATGCGTCCGCACCCTCTGCGATTACTCTGTCGATGCGGACATCGCCGCGATTCGCGGGAAGGTAATGCCGCTTTCCTGGTGCTAGCTACGCTTGTTAGCGAATCAATAGGACGATTACGACAATGAGGAGAACGAGGCCGAAGCCGCCGCCAATGTAGATGGCGTTTGCAAGAACAGGCGAGAACAGGAGGTGCATGAGATGTATCCTTTGTTTTCGACGGCAAGGTATTTGCCATCGATCTTATGAATACATTACTCGCTGAACCGGTCTTTTGCTATGGGTCGTTAACCTACCGCGGAAACAGCGCCATCGGCGAAGCCTGTGCGGGGCTGCCTAAGCGTTCGTCTGCGAAGTTTGGCGAGGAGCTCACATCCATCGGAATTTTGCTTGCCGGTTTCGCCGGCCACAGAGCATTCTAGCCAATTCAGGAAAAGCCAGGGTAGCTCAGTGGTAGAGCAGAGGACTCATAAGCCTTTGGCCGCGGGTTCGATCCCCGCCCCTGGCACCATTCTTGATCAGCAGGTTAGGTGAGAATGAATATGTTATAACGCAGTTATACAGATAGGAACGTCACCCAGCCCCGCAGGAATACCGCATCAAGCCCTGCTCCACTTTCTTTGAATGGCCAAAGCGCTCTGGCATCACCATCCAACAAGTGGCGAATACCCACGGCGGCCCTACATTTATTTCCTCCTACCGCGTTACCGTGCCCGCACGCTTCACCGGTAGGAGCGCCCGGCGCAATCAGTTCGCGAAATTGAAGGATGCAAAGCGCTGGGCCGAGAATGCGATGGAAGGGTGGCAACAGCGGGGTAGGGCATTCTTCTCGATGGACGACACCGAGTGGTTCGAGTTCTCCGCCCGTCTCCCCAAGCTACGGGAGCGCGGCATTGGGGTTGGAGAGGCACTGGACAACGCCCTCAGGACATTGAATCCCAAGTTGCGCAACCTAACGTTGCGGGACGTGGTTGGCGAACTCGTCGGCCTAAGAGCGCCGTGGTTAATGGCGGGTGACTTACGCGAGCGGTGGGGAAATCTTCGTTTGGGCGAGAACATTTCATGTGTTGCCCGAAGTGCCGAGTGACTACCGCTTAGTTGGAGTCGCTCACACCCACTTCGCCATCGAGTCCTTGCAAGTCGGCGGTGCAATGACTGCCTCCGGCCGAGTCCGGTTTGGCCGCCGATTTTGGAATGCGGGCCGGCGACGCTTCCGGCGGCGCCTAGCGTCGGCGGAGGATAACAAGAATCGGAATGTGCGGCTCGCGTCGGTCGACAAAGACAGTCGTGACAATACGCTCCACCCAGGCGCGGTTCGCGATCGCCTCGATCTCGAACTCGGTGCTCCTGAATGTCTCCTCGCGTCCCTCCTCGGTGAGGAAGAGGAATCCCTCAAAATCTCCGAAGCGGTCGAAGATGAGGCCAGTTACCTTGCCCGTGAATTCCAGTCTCCCGGCCCCGCATTCGCCTTCTCCGGGTAGGAGCCCCGAGCCCTGTTTTCCGGTCCCTGAGGGTTTCTCCCAGTCCCCGGTTGAGCTGGCGACCACGGCACCGGCATAGCCTCCCATGGTCTGGACGCGGCCGGCAATCTGCTGCACATAGCGCTTGAACACGGGATACCAGCGGCTCTCGGAGGGGATGGATTTTTCGATCCACCTCAGCACGGATAGCCGGCGCTCCTCAGGGGCAAGCAACTCGGCCTTTGTGCTGACAGGGATGCTGAGCTTGAACACCCCAAGAACGCGCCGCCAACTGGGATTCTTCGCTACCGATGCTGTCGCAGACTGCGCCACGGAGGACGCCCTGGCCTGTAGTTTCGCGGTGTTGGCGCCAGCCGCGTTCGTGAAGCCCAGGCCCACTGGTGATGTGACGGTTGTGACCTGCTTCACGAGGACCGTGTAGACATTACCCTTCTTCACCATTGGCGGAAGGTCGATCGTGAGCAATCCGGCGAAGCTGACTGCGGTTCCCCTTGGAATCGGAATGTAGGTGATCCCCCCGACGGGGCTTTGGATGGTGTTCGCGTCGACGGCCGTGAGACGGTGCGAAGTGTAGAGCTGGTCTGCGAGAGCCAGTATTTCGGACGCGGCAACAGCGGGAAGGTAGACATTGGCAACGCTCCCGGCGGGCGTATTGCCCCACTGGATCATGATCTCGTCCGGCTTCACCCCCATGGGATAATCCGTGGGCGTCGGCCTTATCTCAAACGTCTGGGGGACGCGGCGCGAGCCCACGGCTCCAGGATTGGGAACATCCACGAATGTCAGGTTGCGCTGCGCAAGCTTGTCGGAGGTGGAGGGATCGGCGCCGGCGGGGATGGGCGGGTCGAGATCGTAGGAGATCTCGGCAAGCAGGCACTGGTGCTCGCTCCGGACCAGCTGCTGGACGGAGACTAAGGTTCCCATGCCCGTGAACGGACCCGAGGGGATATTGGAAGGGTTGCCGCCCACCATCCGGTCGGGAAAAAGGAGCGCGTTTGGCTGGTTGATGTCCAGCCAGCATCCATAGTACGCGTACGACACCCCGTCGAGCGGGTCGGGCAAGATCGTCTGAATGTTTGAAGAATCCGTCTGAGTCTCCATGCCAACGGTGGTCGTGTCTACGCGCGGCGAGGCAAAGAACGGAATCGTCATGATTTCATCGCCCTGTACGCCCAGAAGCGGCACCTTCTCACCGGTGGTCGCGTTGGTGGTCGACGGATAGGTGTTCGTGGTGTTGTAGCCTGCATTAGTCTGCTGGGCCTGCCACATCCGGAAGAACAGGCGCACATCCTTGGCCTCTGTTACGTCCTGAAGGCGCACGCGCGCCACCGCGAAGTTGTAGACCGGGGTGCCGTGCGTATCCACCGGTGAAATGGCGAGCGAGGGGGTGTCCTCGTCCTCGGGCAAAGCCTCGAATTCCGTGTAGGCGGAGGCGCCTCCCGCATTCAGCTTGGAGATGACCTGCTGGATGAACTGGGTTGCGACGTCCTGCGCGGTCGCCGTCGAGCTTTGCGGCTGGACGGAGACGGTGAACTTCGTGTCGCCCTGCTTCAGCATGAACACCCTAAGGTCGGTGCTCAGGTACCAGGGGTATCCGGCGGCGAGATCGCCGTGGAGGATATAGGGATTCGGGTTCTCTATCAGCGTTATTGCGCTGGTATCCGAGACGGTGACCCCTATTGCGGTAAGGGATGCCGTGAGCGTCAGGGACGCCACTGTGCCAAACATGGTGTCATCTTGGAACTGGATGTTAAACGGGAATGCGAACCGCTGGGGTGTCGGTGGAAGCGTGGGGTCCTCCGGAATCACTGGTCCGCTGAAAGCCACGCTTACCTTCGGGTTTGGAGGAGGGATGCCGGGAATCTTTGGCGGGGAACTCAGGCTGGCCGTACTTGTTAGCCCCAGCTGCGCGGCAGTGAAACCCTCTACGATCACAAAGAATGCTTGGCTGACTACGGCCGGCGCCCCGTTTTCTTTGATAAGAGCCTGAATCTCGCCCTGCGAGATGGTGCTCTGGTCGATGATGAAGAAGCAGTCCTCGGTGCCGACGGTCACGGAAACGGGGTCAGACTCGATGGCGTTGGCGATGACAACCAGTTCGTACGCGCCAGCAACCAAGTCATCGGGCACGTCGATCGTGGCGCTGCTCAGATTGCCCGGGGTGATGCCGAGGTTTGTGAAATTATAGGACCGCAGGAACACCACTTTCCCCGTGGATGTATTCGTGAGCTGCACGATGGGATAGTTGGTGGCCATTTGAGCATCGTCGCCGTAGCTATTTGCCTGCGAGAGGCCGTTCAGTTGCGTGCCGGAAATCACATAGGAGTGGCCGGTGATCAGGGCGCTCGGGTACCCGGTCACCGCAGGCTTCCAGGCGGCCTGCGGGGCGGGATCGGTCGGATCTGGCGTGAACAGGGCGATCGAATTCTGCTGCGAGCTGTAGAGCACCTGCCCGGTAGGAAGAAGGAGGAAGCGCCCCGTCCACGTGTCACCGCTGTTGGTGGACGGCTGCAAGCTCGATGGGAGCTGATTGAGGGAATTTCCAGTCGGGTCGAATTCGTAGAAAGTTGTGGGGCCCGACCAAAACGGGTTGCCACCGCCTTCGTTCTTCGTGTTTCCCGCGACGCACATCACCTTGTTGCTCGGCAGGAGGACCCCTGGAGCGTCGATGTCGGTCATAATCGGGGTAATAGGATTTGACAGGGTGTTTGCCGAAAAGTCAGGACCCGCCGACCAGCCCGTGCTAGGGGTGTAGAGGCCTGTGTGCCCAGTGCCGCCTATCGCAAACAACGTGCCCGTATGCAAAAGAACGGCCGGCCCCAGCTCGTTCGGGGAGTAGACCGTGGGCGGATGGGTGGAGTTGTCCGTCTGGGTGAGTATGGCCAGATTCGGGGGGCTGGTGGTGACGGGGGTCCACAAGTCGGTGGACGGATCGTAGATCTCTGTCCCCTGGGGGCTGTTGGTGATGTCGATGGCCATCACCGTGCCGTCCTGAAGCAGGGCCCATGTCTCCTCGTTGCAGAAGCCGGTCTTTGACGAGGTCGTCAGGCTGCCGAATCCAAGCCCAGATTCGGTCCATATGTCCGTGACCGGGTCCCAGATGGCGGTCCTTTGGGCGTTAAGCGCGCCGAACAGTACGCGCCCATCTGCAAGGACACAACCCGCAGCGTCGCCGGCGACCCAACTGAACTGCGAAGGCTTGTTCATTGCGGACCAGGTGTTTGTGGTCGGATCGAAAATTTCGCCGAGCGGGGTGTCGCCCCCCGCGTTCGACAGCTCGCCCCCGACGACATAGACCCTCCCGTCGCAAAGCACGCCGCTCGAGAAGAACTGCCTCGAGTTGATCATCTGGATGATGCCCGACCAGGTCCCGTTGTTGTAGCGATTATTCGGGTCCAACTGGGTCATGTCAGGGTAAAGCCGGTACCACTCGGTTCGGGCGTTGGCGCCCGGGTTTTCGGCGTTGTGGAGCAATACCGAACCATCAGTCATAAGCAGCATGGTGTCGGCGAGAAACGTGTTTGAACCGAAATTCGGCGCGCTGAAGTAGGTCCATTTCGCAGGCATATTGATTTTGGTTAACGGGGATTGACTAGATTTGTTTCAAGACCGGGCAGGCAGCCGGTTGTAACTTGGCCGGGAGGGTGCTGACACTGCAGGCTCATGGGCCCCCCGGCCTAGCCCTTGTCGGGTTTCCGCATGTCAGCTTGGACTACCAGGTGCTCCGTTCGCGCCAATTTGCGCGCCAGGATTCCCAGGGTTGCCAACGTTGCCAGGGTTTCCATTCCCACCGAAAAACGAACTCTCGACGGTGCCGCCACTACCACCTCCACCCGCGTACCCACCCGCGCCAGGAGCTCCACCGCTTCCACCGTTGCCGCCGTCGGCGACTTCATTCGTCAATTCGCCGCCCTGGGAAGATACGGGTTTTTTCACGTGAATAATGTTCGGCTTATTGGGAGAATTGTCGGACTTCTTAGCAGGCATGCCTATGCAGCTTAGCTGTTTTTTCAGTCAATTACCTGGACAATGAATAGATTTTCTTATCACACGACAGCCCGTACCAGCGATAAGATTACATGAAACTGCGTAGAAGGAACCCTACTGTCACCACGTCAATACCCTAAGGGCTCATCCGGCGCCACCGCATTGCGTTGCCCGCATCGCAGCGACAGGCTCACCTACATGCACCACTTCTGTTCGACGTAGTGAGCCGAGTTCGTCCGGATGGCCGGGTGCCTAGGGGCTAGGTGTGAAGTTTCAATAGGTTGTCCCCGCGGCTGGGGACTGGAGGATGGAGGTGTGACAACAACAACCTTCAACCCACCAGCCGCATGGGACAACAGCATGGGAATGCACGGCTA
>Ga0181530_10000417_pt1 | contig 54420 bp, 41 predicted proteins | sample PEATcosm2014_Bin_42_FD_119769 | JGI IMG/M metagenome (GOLD analysis project Ga0181530, IMG submission 119769) | Peatland microbial communities from MTU Mesocosm Facility, Houghton, MI, USA - PEATcosm2014_Bin10_60_metaG | ecosystem: Environmental > Terrestrial > Soil > Wetlands > Peat | place...
CCTTTTGCCTTTATGACAACCTACCGAGGCTGCCCCACCCTTGCGTTCTTCGCAAGGGTGGGAATCCCGCGCCGCCCTATCACTCCACCGGGGGCCTGCCCCACCCTTTTGCCTTTATGACAACCTACCGAGGCTGCCCCACCCTTGCGTTCTTCGCAAGGGTGGGAATCCTGCGCAGCCCCATCACTCCACCGGGGGCCTGCCCCACCCTTTTGCCTTTATGACGACCGACTGAGGCTGCCCCACCCTTGCGTTCTTCGCAAGGGTGGGAATCCCGCGCCGCCCTATCACTCCACCGGGGGTCTGCCCCACCCTTTTGCCTTTATGACAACCTACCGAGGCTGCCCCACCCTTGCGTTCTTCGCAAGGGTGGGAATTCTGCGCAGCCCCATCACTCCACCGGGGGTCTGCCCCACCCTTTTGCCTTTATGACGACCGACCGAGGCTGCCCCACCCTTGCGTTCTTCGCAAGGGTGGGAATTCTGCGCAGCGCCATCAATCCAACCGGGGGCCTGCCCCACCCTTTTGCCTTTATGACGACCGACCGAGGCTGCCCCACCCTTGCGTTCTTCGCAAGGGTGGGAATTCTGCGCAGCGCCATCAATCCAACCGGGGGTCTGCCCCACCCTTTTGCCCTTATGACGACCGACCGAGGCTGCCCCACCCTTGCGTTCTTCGCAAGGGTGGGAATTCAGCGGAAGCCATCACTCCACCGGCACACCTCTCCATTTCAATCGGACCGGCTGTTGTTCGTTGACGAGCACCGGCCCATGCTCTTCATCAGCGTATGCGCGGTAACTGCTCCAGCGCCATTCTTCTGGCGAGGCCACCAATCCGCGCCGCACCGGATTCTCGTGCATGTAGCGCAGCTTCTCGGCACGCTTGTGCCGGTTCCACACGACAAAATCATAGAAGCGCCGTTGCCAGACGTGGCCCCGCTCGAGCACCGTGTTCCACAGACTTCCGTCAGGACGCGCCTGCCTCGTTCGGAGCCTCTCCAGCAGTTCGCGAGCGAAGCGCTGCTTGAGCACCTGCAAGACGACAGAATGGTTGGATCCTTCCGGCTCGGACAAGAGAAGATGCACGTGCTCAGGCATGATCACATATCCGACAACGACAATTCCGTAGCGGATTCGTGTTTCTTCGAGGATGCGCAGGAAGAGGTCGCGACACTGCGGTGCGCCTAGCAACGGACGCCGTTGGTAACAACTGAACGTGACGAAGTGAAGATATCCGGTGCCGTAGGCGCGGCGAAGACGGGCGGGCATGCGGAGATTCTATGGTGACGGAGGGTCTAAAAGCTGTGATGAACCTCCTACAGCTTTTGTGACGAATTCCCACCCTTGCGGCTCTCAGTGGACACTGCTACAACTGAGGCTGCCCCACCCATCGTGCATTTCGATGGGTGGGAATCACAGACTCCAACGACTAACATTCCGAGTCCACTGCGGCCCCGAATGCCCACCCTTGCAACGAGCGCAACGGTGGGGCAGCCTCGGCCTCCAAGGGTGGGCCAGCCACCAACTGCATACTCCCTCCACTCGTCGGTAACGATGCCGCTGGCTGGGATGTATGCGCTATAATCCTCGCCTGTCTGCTCCGAAGATACTGACCGTGGGTTAACTATTTAGGGCGATTATTGACTTGACTCGCCCACTGTAGTACGGCGGGAGCATGGGCCAACAATTGTCGGGAAAGAGAGAATGATTCCCGACGCCCTCAAAGAGGCATTTCGTGTACATCGCATATTTGGACGATTCCGATACCAAGAGTAAAAAGAGCAAATGGCAGGTCATGTCCTCAGTCGTAATCAAGGATTCTGCATTTAAAGTTCTTGAAATAGGTATGGGTGTGCTGGCTGAGATGTTTCTGCCGCCAGAAAAACACCAGGCATTTACTGAATTTCACGCCTGTGAGTTGTATGGAGGCTTTGGGATTTTCGAGAATATTGATCAGGAAAAGCGATTTTCAATGATCAAGCTGCTATTGAGCTGGCTTGAGAAGAGTCGTTTGCCTGTTGTTTACGGTGCGGTGAATCTAACCGACCTCAACAATATGGTCTATGCCTCAGCTGATCCACTAGACATTGCATTTCGGATTTGTGCGGAAGGGGTAGATAAATGGCTAGTAGAGCTAACTCGGGGACGATGGCAGTATCGCAATGAGCACCCAGAAGAGTTTAACGAAGAGCAGGAGCGCGGACTGTTAAGCGAAAACATGGGAATATTGATTGCGGACGATTGCAATAGTAAGTCGAAAACCACTATTCAACGGTCGTTTAGAGAGATGAGAAAGCGATCAGCCATCACAGGGGAAAAATCTAAACTACTCTGTCTTCATGACGACATGTACTTTGGTGACTCAAAGTTTTCATTAGGCATTCAGCTTGCCGATGTGTGCAGTTACTTTATTGCCAGACATCTGGATGGCGACGCAGAGATAGAGGGATTCTACAAACTAATAGAACCTCACATCGTATATTCCCGAATTGAGCCAGAGGAGCAAAATGCAAAAACCAATAATCTCGCTGTTATCGGAGGCGGAGCGGTTTGATCGCGGCGTGTGATAGATTCTTTCCGTCTCGCGCGATGAAGTGAAACGGCGAGAAGAACGGTGGAAGCAGGAGCGCGCAGGGAAGGCGAAACCGGGGCCGAAGCCTAAGACTTCGCCTGTTGAAGGGAGTAGAGACAATGAGCGAATTTGATTGGGTAAAAGCACGCTCCGAGTGCTCCATCGGAGTGATATTCGAGCAGTTGAAACGAGACCTCCAGAGTGATGTTGACAAGAATCAAGCGCTTCGCCCCGAGCCTGCCGGCCTGCCATGCTTTTACGGATTCCGATTGGCGATTGCCAACACCGGCAGGGCAGCGGCAGTGATCGTAGAGGGAACTGGTATTCATGATTCTGTCACGTTCCGCTTGACTGATACAGCAATTGAAGTGGTTGGGAATGACGGAAAGCTGCGATTTCAGGCAACCCCGACCTTAAACAGCAAGGGAGAGTGTCGCCTGAAAATCAATGGGGAAGAATATGAGGCGTGGTATCTGCGGAAGATGGCCCTAGAAGATATCTTCTTCCATGACTACTTTAGGTAGTTTTCGGGCCACGGGGGCTGGCCTGGCCTACCCGTCCTAGCTCCGGAGCGTGCCCCATCTAAGCTCCGCTTGGGCGCGCCCGCCGACCTTTTTTCATCAACCCCCGTGTGATCGAGTTCCTTTCGCTCAATCCCTTCAAGGTAGTAGTGTCAGTTTAAGGACGCCGCGACATGGATTCCCTGACGCAAGTGTTGCTACGCGCAACATCTGATTCAGCTCAACAATTGTGGGTCAGGCGGCGATCGGAGTCCATTCATTATCTTTTATAGAGGCAACGATCCTTTTAGGAGGGAGAACTATTCTCTGCCAAGTCATAAGCCTTTGATTAAGGCCAGCCTGCATCTCGCCGAGCAAGAGCGGGTCTTTTGAAGCTACGGCATAATACAGCCGCACCAGCTTGTCAGTTCGCTCCGATACTGGAATGTGGTCATTTTCAATTCGCGACAACGTCTCTGGTTCCAGTCCAATCTGCTTGGCAAAGTCATTGGCCTTTTGGCCAAGTCTCTTGCGTAGGAACTTAATTTCTGGGCCGCTGAGTGCCGAATCTTTCTCAGCCAGATCGCGTCCAATCAAATTCAACAATTGCTTAATTGCGGGGACATCGGCCAGGTACTCTCCACACTCGCATCGGAAATATCTAATTCCAACCAGAAAGACGTTAGGCAAACCACACGACAAGAAGTGGAACGGTTCGTCCATTGTGGCGCGGAACTCCTGCCGTGTACGTCGACTGCACTCATGCATCGCTGCCATCATTGTCGCCATCTAGTTATTACCTCAAACTCTCGCCGGAGAGTATCCACTGCTATGATGATTAGTATCGGGTCGCCGCCGACACTTTCTGTGTCGAGGTAATACTTCCATTGCCAAAAATCAGGATTAAAAGCGGGGGGACGGTCAAACTTCCACTCATATTCCAGTCCGTGGATGACATCATTCGTGTCGAGACCTCGATCCAGGTGGTCAAAGAGTGCATGAAATGTCTCTGGGTTATTTGCGTCTGCCGTTTCATCAATCGCCTCAAGGAGCAGTTTCTTTAGTTGCCCTTCCGTAAGCGATGGCGGTTTAGTACCTGTCTCTTGAACCATATTGAAGCCACCTTGATATTATGTCAAGTTTATTCTTTGTGACCGAAGTGCAATGAACATTTGACTGTTTGTAAACTGTTGAAATACAATAGACAACGGGCGCGGGTCATGATCCCGCAATGCGTCCGAAGACGCGGTAGATTATAAATCTGCTGCCCAAACCAATTCGGCGCAACCCGCTGCTAAAAGGCTAGTCCAGCGTCGCAAGCCGCTGAAACTAGCTGAGTACAACTAAATAGCTCACCACGGCTCGAATCGTTGATTCCTTGACCGGGAAGCGATTCGAGCCTTCCTGTTATGGCTCCGCGCACGGCGAGTGCTGTAATGCGCTCGGCTATGTTTCTCTCTTCATAGAATTCAGCCCTTTTCAGTGCCGCTGGCAATTTTCCAATTTTTGGTGTTGCCTTGTCGCTCTACTTTCTTAAGGGCTGCAAGTACACCAATATCTTCCTTAATCAAATCTTTATTGATCGGCGCGACCACCCAAGAACACCGCTTCAATTGCTGGACTATCTGTACGATCTGAAGACCTGTGGGGTGGAATGAGAGGACATGCAAGAGAGCTTCCCGTCGCTGTGCAGCCTGTTCCACTTTGCCAAATGCTGATAGCGGTCCCCAGAAATTCCCCTTGTAAACCAATCCAGCATTCTCAGGCTTTAGAAGCACCCACCCTTCTTCATTCCTGCGGATTACCTGTTGTTTTTCAAGCCTTGGGCCAACGTTGTAGATCGTACCCGCTGGTACATCAAGAATTGCGGTAACCCGATCAATGATATCTTTTGGCCGAACAGCACCCTTGGAAGCTCGCAGTACTGCGAGTGTGACGCTGGCAGGGGACGCATCGATCGCCTTAATCCATATCCAGTCTGGGGCCGCGTCAACCGGCATACTCGGTTTCTCTGGCGGCGAAATATTGGAAGGCTTGGCACTCTTTTCTCCAGCTCCATTGATACCCAACACACGGCGCAGCGGTTCCGGGAGCGCCATATGCGCGCGTTCAAAGAGTGTCTGACACTTCTTCGCCTGCTCATACAGCTCAACTAAACTGCGAGTTGCCTCGAGTTCCGCACTGAAAATATCGTCACTCATTGCCGACTACATTTATATCATCATTACCCTCTCGGCGCAAGGGGGAGAAGTGAATTTTTGGAGGGGCAGAATGAGCCAGACAATCCCGGCAGCAGACGGGACTTTTTCTGCGTGGCGGGTGGCGCGCGTCTCCGGCACAAATGAAAAATCCTGAAAAGGGCGGCCCACATCTCGCGCTTTTCGAGATGTGGGTCGCGAACCTGGGTTGAAATCGAGCTTTCAACCACGAATTGCAGCACCACCACAGGCCATTGGGGTGCCTCGCCGCCATCCACAAGAATGCCTCTTGACACAAAACCACTCACTTCGAAGCCCTACACCGCCGGAGCCCAACTGCACCTTCGCCCATTTGTCCATCCTAACTCATTGTCTCCATGGGAGTTACACCAACGCCCCTGGTTTTGCCCGATTTCGCCCCCCACCCCCCAATGACAAAATTCGCCGATTTCGCGCCCTCCCCGAAAATATTTTTTTTGGCCCCAATGTACGTACACAACCATACGCACAAAAGTCCCACCTGGAACACCCGGCTCATTCGAGCGTGACGGGTTTCAGCGACGCGGCTGGGCGGACGAGTTCGATCAGCGCCGCAGCTCCACCTGCGCTGCCTGATTCATGTAGGAGTCGTCGGAGCGGGCGTCCACCGCCTGCTGGAAAAGCCGCCGCGCTTCGTCGGACTTGTGTTCGAGCAATGCCTTCTCGCCCATGAAGAAATACGCCTCGCAACGCTGCTCCCGATCTTTCTTCGGATCGGAGCTCCGGGCCGCCGCCAAAACCAAGGCTGGGCTTGTCTTTCCGAGGTAGAAGTTGATGACCGGGCCGGGCCAGTCTTTCAAATTAAGCGTCGCTGCACCCTTGGCTAGTTCGTCTTGTGCGGACTGGCCGCCTCGGGCACGGGCCAGGTAGAGCCAGATGGTTGGCGAGGGCCTCGGAACTGGGAATCCGGCAAGGGATGCGGCAAAGTCTTTTTGGGCAGCGTCGAACTGCGAGAGATAGAAGTGGGCAAAGCCCCGGTGATCGGTCCATCCACGAAGCGCATCCATAGCCGAATCGGGCTTGATGGCTTTGTCATAGTCTTGAATGGCGCGCTCAAAATCGCCCTTGCGCAAGTAAACGTCCCCCCGCGACGCCAGCGCCACGTCATCGTCTGGGACAATCTGGAGGGCCTGAGCGTAGTCCTGGAGGGCGCGGTCGTAGTCGCCCTTGTCCGCGTAGGCGATGCCGCGATAGGTGAAGGCGTTGGCGAAGGTATCGAGACTGCCGTGGAAGATTTCACCCGCATTCTCGAGCGCCGAGGCGTCGATGCCCATGAAGGCGCTAAGAGCGTCGCCTTCGTCCGGCTTGGTCTCTTTTGGCTTGAGCTGGATGGCCTGGTCGTAGTCTTGGATGGCGCGGTCGTATTGCCCCTTTTGGAGGTAGGCATTGCCGCGATGGGCATAAGCCATGGCGAGTTTGGCGCCGGCAAGATGGGCGTTGTCGATGGCTTCAGAGCAGGAACTGAGAGCCGAGTCGGGGTCCTTCGGATCATGACACTGCTTGACAGCGTCGGCGCTGGAACGCTGGAGCTCGGCCTGGGATCCCATATATTCGAGAAAGCTCGTGACATGGGTTTGCAGAGCCTGCTGGAACAGAGCCTTGGCTTGGTCTAGCTTGCCATCGAGCAATGCCTTCTGGCCGAGGTAGAAATAAGCTTCGCAATGCTGCTCCCGGTCCTTCTTCGGGTCGGTGCTGTTGGCCGCCGCCAAGACCGACTGCGGCGTCGTTCTGCCCAGATAGAGGTTGATCACGGGGCCCGGCCAGACGTTCAGATCAAGCTTGGCGGTGTTGGCAGCCAGTTTGTCTGGGGCTGGCTGGCCGGCTCTGGCTTGGGCGAGGTAGAACCAGATGGCCGCATAGGAGTAAGAAGTTAAGTTTGCAAGGTCGGGCTGAGCGTCGTCGAATTCTCCCAGATAGAAGTGGACAGTGCCGCGATCAAATAGTGCGTTGGCGTCGTTTGGATTGAGGCGGAGGGCCTCATCGAGATCGGTGATGGCCGCCTGGTATTCGCCCTTTTTTTCGTAGAGGGAGCCCCGCCCGACCAGCGCGCGGGAGTCGTTTGGATTGAGGCGGAGGGCTTCATTGTAGTCCTGCATCGCCCGGTCGTAATCGTCCTTGCGGTCATAGGCAAAACCGCGAGCGACGAGGGCTAGGGCGTAGCCTGGGCTGAGGCGGAGAGCCTCGTCCAAATCTTTGATGGCGCGGTCGTAATCGGCCTTCTGGTTATAGGCATTGCCGCGTCCGTAGAAAGCCATGGCAAGGTTTGGATTGATCTGGATGGCGCGGTCGTAGTCCTGAAATGCAAGGTCGAAGTTGCCCTTCGCGGTGTAGGCATCTCCGCGGTTGGAAAACGCTTCGGCGAAGTTTGGATTGAGGCGGATGGCCTCGTTGAAATCCGGGAGGGCATGGTCGTAGTCGCCCTTGTAGACGTACATCAGGCCTCGGGAGTAGAAGGCAATGCTATTGCTTGGGTCGGTCTGGAGGACCTGGTTGTAGTCCTGGATCGAACGGTCGTATTGGGCCTTGTTGAAGTAGGCAAGGCCTCGCTGCAGCAATGCGGCGACAAGGGCGTCGTTCGACAGGCGGCCTGAATCGATGGCGGCGGAGCAATAACGAATCATTTTGTCCGGATCGTTGGCATTTTCGTCGGTGCATTTGTCGGCATCTTTTTTCGCGTTGGCGCAGATGGGCACGACGGAGAACAGCATCAGGATTAGGACCAGTCTCATGCATTTCATTTTCAACCTCCCTATAACAGACCAACCGCCATTATGGCGGGCTGAGTTGCGGACGCGGCTACCGATCGAGTTTGATTTGGTTGACAGCGCCGGGCGGGGCCGAAGGATCGCGAAGTTCCGCTGTAACGCCAGGCCCTGAGATGATTTGGGGCCACGTCAAAAGCCAGCCGCGCTCGGACGCCACAGGCTACACGACCTGCGTTGGATGGTCAACGACCTTGTGGAAAACTGTGTTCACAGGAATGACAGTTTTGAAATGGGTGGAGAGCGTACGTCTTCACACTTCCGGACTTACAGCCTGGACGGGCGAGGGCGCCCGTCGCCACATTTTAAGTTTTTATGGTGCGGTGGGTTGGGCGTTGCGGAGGGCGTCTTCCAAGGGTTGATTGGCGGGGATGGGTTGCTCGACTACGCGCCAGCCGTCGTCATAATCGCGGAAGCCCACGGTGGAGCGGTAGTGGACTCCGTTGTCGTAGAGCGCCTCGCCGACCTGATTGATGGAAATCCAACGCCAGGTGAAGTCGACGTCGGCGAGATTGCCGGCCTTAGCGATTCCGTCGATGCTGAGCAGTTCGCGGAGCGCGACTTGGATCTCGATGGGCCCAGTGTCGTTGCTATTGCCAACGCCGGGAAGGGCGCTGGAGATCAGGGGGCGAATGGTATCCACGCCGAGCGGCGTGAGCACCACGTCCCAGCAGGGCGGAGGATCTACACCGGCGGGACACTTCTGCTGGGTGCCGATGATCCATCCGCGGCGCTGCAAGACGAGGGAGTCGGGAGAAGTGAAGTCTCTGTTGGAGACGATGCCGGTGCGGAGCCAGAAGGATTGCGGGGCTTTGAAAGCAGCGGAGGCGGAGATTAAATCGGCGGCGAGGCGGCGGGTGAGGAAATTGCGCGGGGAACAGGCCGGAGTCAGGCAGAACAAAAGTCCGAGCAGAAATGTTTTTAGAGTGCGCATGAAGGTCGAATATGGTTGCGATTGGATTTTAACCAATTACGCGCGCCTGCGGGGCAGAAAAGGGGTAGCGGCGATCTGGCCGTCAAATTTCTTGGACCAGCGGCCGGCGATGGGCGTCTGGCAAGAGGGGCAATTGCCTTCCAAAGTCAACTTGTACTTCTCGATCAAATATCCGTGGCGCTGGACCAGCAATTCGCCGCAGTTATGGCAACGAGTATCTTCGAGGCCTTCGACATGGCCGGGAAGATTGCCGGCGTAGATGTAGCGCAATCCGGCAGCGCGACCGATGGCGGCGGCGCGGAGAAGGTCCTGGGGCCGCGTGTCAGCGGGAGAAGTCATTTTGTAGTCCTGGTGAAAGGCGGTGACGTGCCAGGGAATGTCGGGCGAAACTCCGGCCAGGAATGCGGTCAGTTGGCGGAGCTCTTCTTCGCTGTCGTTGAAGCCGGGGATGAGCAGGGTGACGATCTCCAGCCACACGCCCATTTTGTGGAGAGCGCGGATGGTGTCGAGGATGGGCTGGAGGCGTCCGCCGAGCTGGCGATAGTGGTGGTCGTCGAAACTCTTGAGATCGACTTTGTAGAGATCGATCCAGGGATGAAGATAATTGAGCACCTGGGGAGTTGCGTTGCCGTTCGATACGAAGGCGGTGAGCAGGCCGGCCTGGCGAGCTTGGCGAAAAACGGCAACTGCCCACTCGCTGGTGATGAGGGGTTCGTTGTAAGTGCTGACCACAACTTTTGCGCGTTGGGCCACGGCGTCTTTGACGAGCAGCGCGGGATCGGCCGGGATTGTATCCGAGACGGCATGCGGATCACGCAGCGCCTGGGAGGTGACCCAGTTCTGACAATAGGCGCAGTGCAAATCGCAGCCCAGCATTCCAAAACTGTAGGCCAGGGCTCCGGGGTGGGCGTGGAAGAATGGCTTCTTTTCGATGGGATCGCACTGGGCTCCGGCGACGTAGCCCCAGGGGACGTAGAGTTGGCCACCGCGATTGAAGCGGACTCTGCAGACGCCGGGTTGTCCTTCAGGAATGGGGCAGCAGTGGCCGCAGGCGAAGCAGCGGAGGCGATTGCGATCGAGCTTTTCCCAGAGAGCGGGATCGGCTTCGCGGACGCGGTCGGCGGCGGTCAGGATATCGTGCAGCGTGGTCACTTTTCTATTCTACGGCGGATGGCGGCTCGCGGGTTGGGAAGAGCAAGAGCTTTAACACAGAGGACACAGAGGTACGCAGGGGAAAGCAAGGAGTGATGGCTGGTTAGTTCTTTGCGGAGTTGGCGGAGGCGTGTTGGTTGATCCAGATTTCGGCTTGCTGGCGGGCGGCGGAGACCTGGTCGCGGGTCATTTGGGCGGACAATCCTTCGAGCCGATACTTGCTGTTGTCGTCTCCCTGAGCGAGGGCGATAGCAGACCAGAAGTAGGCACTGGACAAACTTTGAGGTACTCCGCGTCCTGCCCAGTAGTAGGCACCGAGCGTTGCCTGGGCGGCAACGTTGCCCTGTTCGGCGGCGCGCAGGAACCACTGGACCGCCTGCGCGTCATCCTGGGGAACGTCTTCTCCGTTGTGGTAGCGAACGCCCATCTGCCATTGCGCGTCGGCGTCTCCACGATTGGCTAGCTTTCGCAGTTCTGCCAGGGGCTTGGCTTGTGGGGCCGGACCGGCTGTGGGTTTCGGGGAAACGTTGGCGGCCACTTCGGCCGGCGAACTCTGGGCCGCTTGCGGCGCGCGGACCCAATACTTGTTGAAGAGCGGGCCGGCTAAGTAGCCGAGGACGAACGACACCACGGCAAAAGCCGACCAGATGAGCACGCGTTGATGCCAGCGAGACGGGGTTGCGGGTGCTGGGTTGGGAAGGGGCTGAGGAAGTTCAGCCGAGACGACTCGTCCGGGAACGAGGTGCGAGACTGGTTCGGGGAGTTCAGGCTCCGACTCCTGCCAAGCTTTGAGGGTGGCGCGGATCGAATCGATGTCGACCGAATCGAAGCCGAGTGAATCAACATTCGCCAAATCAGGGTGGATCGAATCGGGGTTGATGCCACCGTCATCGGCGGCGCCTGACTCGATCATCTTCGTCTTCATTTCAGGAGACGGGACAAGCGCCGTTTCCACGGCAGAAACTGGTTCCGGATGGGCATTTCCGGGATGGATTTCCGAAATTATTTCGACGAGGCGATGCAAGACGTTCGCGTGGTCCGAAGTGAAAGCGCAGGGCCGGGGAGAAAAAACCTCGATCAGGCCAAGCACGCGCGAATCGGAGAGGATGGGAGCGGCCATGAGCGAGGCTATGCCCTGCACGCGAGCGACGACGGGATCGACACAGGGATCGTTTTCCGCATCCTCTGAGGAGACGAGTTGGCCGGTGAGAACGCATTCTCCCGACAACCCTTGGCACAGGTCGATCGGTGCGCCGAGCGGCGGAGCGGGCGCACCGGCCCGGGCCCGGCAGATCATCGAGTCATCCGTGAGAAAGGCGAGGGCCGCGCCAGTAGCTCCGGTGAGACTCAAGGCGCGCTCGGCGATGAGTTGCAAAGCGGCATCGAAATCGCCGCCGATCTCGTGGACCTCGCGGCGAAGCACTTCCAGGGGAGAGGCAATTGCGGGGTGAGCGAACGATTCGGCTTGCTCGCGCTCGCGGCGCTCCAGTTGCTGCATTCGAGCGGAGTAATTGGAGCAGGCGACGAGCAGGTTGGCAAAGAGCCACTCTTTCAGAAGCTTCCGGGAAGTCTCCGAAAGGCCGGAGAACCGGATGCCTCCGCGGCCAGCGTCATCGCTCCAAATAACCTGGCCGGCGCCATGAATGTAAGTTTTTGTTTCAGGCATCTCGAGGCAGAGGGTGAGGGCGCGGTCGGTTTCGAGGCGCTCACTGGTTTGGACGGCGAAACCGTCTTCGTGGAGGTCGAGCAATTCGCTGAGATCGACCACCATGCCGCCCTGGGGGCCATTGAAGCTGGCGTAGACGGGACTGTGGAGCTTGTGACGAACCGAACGACGCCGCTCTCCGTGGGAAACTGCGGGGAGTGGATGCGGCACTCGGCCAACGCTCCGATTCATGAAGGCGCCCATAGGTGCATCCATATTAACTCAGAGATGGAACGAAGGGAGCAATATCCTGCGGAGGGTTTTCGCTCGTCGATCCTGGGCCCGAAAGGGGCGGGGATTGGCTCGGCCGGACAGTCGAAGGCGGCTGTTCCTACGCTCGCGCGGATCGGATTTGCAAAAAGCGGTTAGAGGTTCGCGGCCAGAATTCGGATGTCGCGTGGGGCTGAGGAGGCGAGGACTTCGGGCCGGGCGAGCACTCGCTGGAGGGCGTCGGCAAGGGTGGCGGGGAATTCGGAAGTGAGAAGGTTGACATCCAATTGCAGGTCGCGGCGACTGTAGTTGCGGTAGACGACGAGCGAGCCGCGGCGCTGGTTCGAAGTGGTCACCAAGTCGAGTGTGAGCTTCCAAGACGGATGGGTGGAAATTGACGTCGTGTGAGGAAACTTACTCCAGTAAAACCTGGGGTCGTTTTCCGCGTGCGCGGCATGATCGAGATGGAGCGGATTGACGGACAATTCGAAGGCATCGAAATCGTTGTTCTCGAAAGCGGCGACGAGGATGCTGCGCAGCTGATCGAAATTGTCCGCCACTTTGAGTTCCTCGACGGCGCGGCGGACGGCAAGATTGTTGATCACGATCTGGCGCTGATCGATGGTGCGCTGGGCGACGCGGCGGAGTTCGCCGAACTCGATGTAGTTCAGATGTTGGACGCCGATCCAGATGCCGGTGCCGACGACCGCCAGCACCAGGCCGAGGGTACTGCCGGTTGGCCAAAGCAGGAAAAGGCTGAGCATGGCAAACATACCGGAAACGGCGTAGAGAACGATGACCACCTGGCGATGGGAAAGCCCCATCTGGAGCAACTTATGGTGGATGTGTTCGCGATCGGCGGAAAAAATCGGGCGGCCGCTGATGAGGCGGCGCACAATTGAGAGCAGGGTTTCGAGAATCGGCAAGCCGAAGGAGACGACGGGGATGGCAACGGCCACGAAGGTGGGCGCCTTCTGAGCTCCGGCGAGGGCGAGCGCGCTGAGCATGAAACCGATGAACAGGCTGCCCGAGTCGCCGAGGAAAATCGTGGCCGGATTGAAGTTGAAGCGGAGGAAGCCGAGGATCGCGCCAGCGAGGGTCACGCTGATGAGCGAGCCGAGCCATGAATGAGTGACCAGCGAGACGATAAAAAACACGATCGTGGAAAACAAGGCCGAGCCGGCGGCCAATCCATCGAGTCCATCGATGAGATTGAAAGCATTGGTGACCGCAACCACCCACAACACGGTGAGCGGCAACCCGACGAACCAGGGCAGGGAGCGGTCGCCGAAGACCAGGGGCAGGTTGGAAATGCGCATGCCGCCGACGAAGAGCATGACAGCGGCGATGGCCTGGACAGCAAACTTCAAATACGGGCTCGCGCCGCGGAGATCGTCGTATATGCCCAGACAAAAAATCAGGCAGGCGGGAACATAAATTCGGAGCAGCGTGAAGGGAGAGAGTCCAGCGACCAAGCGCGGAAAGATGAGGGAGAGGGCGAGCCACATGCCCAAGCTGACCGAGAAAGCCAGTAAAATCGCGACTCCTCCCAGACGGGGAAGGGGGGCGAGGTGGACATGGCGTCCATTGAGCGGCGCGGAAACCCAGCCTCTGCGCGTTGCCAGGTCTCGCACTTCACGCGTGGCCACAACCGACAGGGCCAGCGAGAACACGAATAACCCTAGAAACAGAACCGTCAAAATCAGACTTCCCTTCCGGATGAAACATCCGGCATCTCACCCCACATGGGCTGCGCGGAAGTTTCCGCCGATTCCTTGAGGCGGAGTTTTCCCAATCGCGGCGGCGTGTGATGAAATGTTTATTTGTAGGAACTATACAACTTGCCGCCTTCGCGAGCAACTATCGGGAAGCAGTCGGTTATTGACGGTGGATGTTCGGAAGGATGGGAAAGAGAGCGTTGGGCGGCGATTTTAGCGGGTTGGGTATGTTAGACTCGAGCCACGAGCGAGTCCAGGAGTGGTGGTATGCGCGGGTGGAATGACAGCTTCGTTCAGCGAAGCGTGTACGTGCTATGTATCAGTTTGTGCAGCCTTCCCCTGCTGTCCCAGACGCCGGTGACAGGGGAGCCTGCGCAGCCCGCGCCCGCGAATGCAACGGCTCCGGCGCAATCGCCCCGTCTGTTGGCCAATTCCAATGTGAAGCTGGGCATCGGCGATCTGATCGAAATCAGTGTGTTCGGAGTGCCCGAGCTCTCGACCAAGACGCGCGTCAGCGATTCCGGGGACGTCTATCTTCCGCTGGTTGACTATGTTCACATTGCCGACCTGACGACGGATGAAGCACAGGAATTGATCCAAAAGCGGCTGGAGGACGGAGGCTTTGTCCGCGACGCGCACGTTTCCATTTTCGTGGACGAATCGGCCTCGCAAGCGATCACGATGGTGGGAGAGGTCGGCCACCCAGGGGCCTACCCGGCGATTGGCGAGCGCCGGCTTTTCGACTTGATCTCGGCGGCAGGAGGATTGTCGGAGAAGGCGGGACGCAATGTGACCATCGAGCGCCGCGGAAATCCCGATCAGAAGATTGAGCTTCAGCTGTCGTCGAATCTGGCGGAAGATACCCAGAACAATGTGGATGTTTTCCCGGGCGACACGATCATATTTTCGCGCGCCGGGATAGTGTACGTGGTGGGCGATGTGAACCATCCTAGTGGATTCTTGATTGAGGACAACGCTCTTACGGTCCTGAAAGCCCTGGCGCTGGCCGGCGGCAGTACGCGCACCTCAGCATTGAATAAGACGAGGATCCTGCGGCAGACGCCGACCGGGATCCAGGAAATTCCCATCAAACTCAAGCAGGTGCTGTATGCTAAGGCGCCGGACGTAGCCCTGGTAAAAGGGGACATTTTGTTCATCCCCGGAAGTGGCGCCAAGGCTGCGGCCTATCGCACGGCGGACGCAGCTGTGTCGATGTCGACTGCTTTGGCAGTGGTTGCGGTCCACCCTTAGCGAGTGTGCCGGGGACGCTCCTGTACACGTCCGTTGCAATGCCCTGTGTTCCAGCTTTCGCGGATAAGAATGTCCGCGCTACACGCCCATCTCTTTCAGAACCGCGATATAATCCCGCGCTGTTTTTTCGCGGGAAAAATTGTTGACGATGTATTGACGGCCGCTGGCTCCCATGCGCCGGCTGCGCTCGGGATCGGCCGCCAGGTCGAGGATGGTTTTGACCAGGGCTTGTGTGTTTTCGGGCTCCACAAAAACGCCGGCTCCGGCTGCTTCGGCAATCCGGCGGGCCTGTCCGTCCACAGCGACGATGACGGACCGCTCGCACGCCATGTATTCGAGGAGTTTGGTGGGAATGACCGTCTTGAACAGCTCGGTTTTTTTCAGCATGACGAGGCAGAGATCCGCGGCTGAAATATAGGCGGGGATTTGTTCGTGAGGCTGCTGGTCAAGGAATCGAATGTTGGAGAGTCCGCGCGCGGCGGCGAGTTTCACGATGCGTTCTTTCTCCGCGCCTTCGCCAATCAGCAAGAACATGGCGTTCGGCAGCGCCGTCTGCAGTTCTTCGGCGGCGGCAATCAAGGTATCCAGGCCATGCGCATTGCCCATGGTGCCGATGTAACAAATCAGAAAACGATCTTCGAGTTGGAGTTGCTTGCGCACTTCCTGCGCTGCCGGATCGAGATGGAAGAGGCCGGTCTCGACTCCATTCTCGACGATGGAAATCTTTTCGGCGGGAACGTTCCAATATCGCAACAGGTGGTCTTTGAAGGCGGGCGACACCACCACGATGCGATGGGCGCGTCGGTAAAGGAATCCGGCGATAGCGCCGAGCGTGCGATGGAGCAAGGTACCTTCGCTGCCTGCGCCGACGGCGGCGAGCGACTCCGGCCAAAGATCGCGCACTTCGAAGACGAAGGGGACGCGCTTGGAAAACGCCAGACACCATCCGGCCAGCGCGCACAGCAATTGCGGAGAGGTGGCGATAATCACGTCCGGCCTCGGCAGGAACAGCCCGCTGACGGCTGCCGAAATGCAGAATGACGTGTAATTGCGGATTCTTTCGTGCGCCTTGCGGTTGGGCAGCGGCCAGAGCCAGGTGCGCACGACGCGCACTCCATCAACGATTTCTGTGTAGCGAAGGTGGCGCAATCGCGAGCGCCACGCTTCGGGCACGACGCCGGTGGGATGGTTGGGAAATCCAGTGAGGACGGTGGCATCGTGACCCAGGCGCGCCCAATGCCGGGACAACTCGGCGGCGCGGGCGGCTGGCGCTCCCATTTCAGGCGGAAAGTATTGCGAGACGTAGAGAATCTTCACGATGAGTTAGAACAATCAATATTTTGACAATCAGTAGTGCAACAATTTGAAAACGCTTTTCTCGACCAGGGCGCGAATGCGATTGCTGCGGCGGAGCGCGTAGCCTTCCCAACGCTCGGCAACAACCGCGAATCGAGCGTCGCCGGTCAGCTTCGACATCACGCGCAACTGTACGATATGCAAGCGGTGATAGAAAGGGCTGGCCAGCATTTTCAGCCGGGTCTTCGACTGTTCGTGCCCTGACTGTTGATAGAGCGACCAGTATCCGGTATCGTACCGAGCGAGATTATGAAGCAGCGTCTCGATTCCGCGATCGAAAATTGCTTTTGCCGAAGCATCCGCTCGCGCCAGCCAGAAATCGAACACTCCCCATAGCGCCCACATGAAGCCGTTCAAAATGTGGGTTGGCGGATCGACGAGATACTCTTCGATCCAAAGATCGTTCTTGCCATTTTTATATACGTCCCTAGATACGTCCTCAAAAAGCACACCACCTTCGACAATGGGGCGGGTCAGGGCGACAAACGCCTTGTCGGCCGCGCTTTGGTACTTCTCGTCGTTACGATTGGAATGAGCGTGCGCGCGCAAAAGCAATGAAACGCCCTGAGCCTGTGCGAGTCCCGAATACCACGGCGCCTTGAGTGTGTCGCGATACTCCCAGTCAAAATGATGGTTCCAGACCCAAAGGCCGCGGGAATTCTGTTCCAGATTCGCGGTAAGCCAATCAGCGGCCTGGAGAGTCTTCCGCCAACGATCTTCATCATGGGTATCGCAGAAATAGTTGTAGTTCGCAAGCCCCCATTGCGCGATCGCGATGGGGTTGTATTGCAGGCCGATGGTTCCGTGGTAGTCGAGCATGGGAATGCCGGCAGCATCGTAGTGTCCGTGGTAATCCGCCTTCTCGCGAAACAGCATGTAGTACTCGCCGAGATGGCCGGTGGTTGCGCGCGGATTGATCTCCGGCACTTCGTGCCAGAACGTCAAATGGCTGCGCCCGGCGCCGAGGTAGGCGCGACAAATTCGCCGGTAATAATGCCAACGCGCAGCTATGTTCTTGCTCTTGCTCATGCCGATTCGACTTCCCAGAGCGTCGTGACCAGATCGTCCGTTTTGACGGCGACGGTGGTCGCCGCGAGATATTTGGTGGCGTTTTCGCCATCGGGTAGAAAAGCGTTGCCGTACTGAAAATAGCGCATCGGCAAACGGTCTTTCTTCCAGCGAGCCAGCGGTTGCCAAGGCGATCCGTGTCTCGACCCGACGATTTGCACTTCACGGCTGGTGTTCACATTACTGGGCTCGATCATGGTTGAAAATAACTTCGCTTCGCCAACGCAGCATCCGTAGATCGAAGAACTGGCGAGGTTGCCAACTTGCACGATGCTCCCTGCGCGATCAAGACAATAGATATGATTCTTTTCGAAGGGCGTGTCGGTCGAAAGATACAATCCCTCTTGGGTTGGAATCGCAGCTACAGCGCGGGCTTGCTGATCCCCTGCCAGCACCACTTCCACCGAGCGCAGGTCGCAGGAGGCGCGCAGCACTTTGCACTCGACCCCGTCATCTCCCGTCAGTATCCAAAGGCAATCGCCCCAGCGGTCATAAATAATGTTGTGGACATGGCGTATGCTTCCGGCGGGAAAGGTGTAGGCGACCTGCCATGCGCGGCCGCGATCGGTCGAAACGTAGATGTGGACTTCGGCGCGCTCGCGATTGTCGAAATACTCGCCCCAGTAAGTATTGCCCGAGGGAACGGCGGTGATGTGCAGAGGCCGCGTGCCGCGCTGGATTCGATGAGTAACATGAAATTCATCGCTGCCGGGAAGGCGAGTTACGAGCGCGCCCGGAACAGCGCCCACCATCGTTAGGTCGTTTGTCTGGCCACCGACAACTGCAAGCGCGTGAAAGCCGTCGCGCACCAAGCGATAAGTCATCACGCTGCGCGAGGTGAGATTCCTCCACCAGACTGGACGAAAGCGCGCTACTGCTTCCCACGGCGCGGCCGGGCCTTGTTGCAGACGCCCGTTCATGCGCGGGTTGAGACGGACTATCTGATATCCGCGACAAGCGTAGAGAACGTCGCCGTCCCACGCCAGCACTCGAATACCGCACCACGCGACGACTCTCCGCAGAGTTAGAGAGGAAGGTACAGCCTTCGCAACTGGGGTTTCCGGCATACAGGTAACGTCAGCTCTCGTGTTACTCGGACTTACTCCTCGGACTTACTCGCGAAGAACGGGCCGATGGCCAACACATCCATTTTGGTCCGCTGGAAGCAATCGATGGCTTCCTGCGGCGTGCATACGATTGGTTCATTCTCATTGAAGCTGGTGTTCAGGATCACCGGGATTCCGGTTTTCCGGCCAAACGTCTGGATGAGATCGTAGTAGAGCGGATTCTCATCGCGCGCCACGGTTTGCAATCGCCCGGTATTGTCAACGTGGTTGACGGCGCACAGGCTCTGCCGCTTCTCGGGACGAATCTTGTACACATGGAGCATGTAGGGCGATGGGTGATCGTGCTCGAAATATTCGGGCTGCGCTTCGGCCAAAATGGACGGAGCAAAGGGACGGAACCACTCGCGGTGTTTGATGCGAGCGTTCAAGACATCCTTCATGTTGGGCAGGCCCGGATGGGTGACGATGGAGCGATTGCCGAGGGCGCGCGGGCCCCATTCCATGCGGCCCTGGAACCATCCCACAACATTGCCCTCGACCATCTGATCGGTAACGGCGTCGAGCAGCGGGGCGCGGTCGAGTCGCCGATACTTTACGCGCGCGCTTTTCAAAGCGGATTCAATCTGGGCTTCGGAGAACTCCGGGCCGAGGTAGGCGTGATTCATCTGCGCTTCGTTCCTGCGCGGCTGTTTCAAAACCGAATAATAGGTGTGGAGGGCGGCGCCAATGGCCAGGCCTTCGTCACCCGCGGCGGGCTGGATCCAGGTGCGGCGGAACGGGGTGCGGGAGAATACTTTGCCGTTGGCCACGCTGTTGAGAGCGCAGCCTCCCGCCAGGGCGAGATTCTCATCGGGGACGCGCTTATGCAACTCGTTCGCTAAATGAAAAAACACTTCCTCGAAAAAATATTGCATGGCGTAGGCCAGATCCATGTCGCGCTGCGTGATTTCGGCGTGTGGCTCGCGGGGCGCGCCGAAAAGTTTTTCCATCTTGTCGGAAAAATGCCGTGCCAGGCGCACCGTTCCGTCGGGCAGCACCTGCATTCCCTGATTGCTGCCGAGCGGTTTGAAGTAACTCAGGTTGAGCTGAAAGTTGCCATTCTTAAGCGTAACCACTTTTCGAATCTCGTCCACGTACGTGTCTTTTCCATAGGGCGCGAGGCCCATGACTTTGCCTTCATCCCCATATTTCTTATAGCCGATGAAATCGCAGATCATGGTGTAGAAGCTGCCGAGGGAGTGGGGCAGGAATACACGGTCGAGAACTTGAATTTCATTTCCCTCGCAGCGCGCCGTCATGGTGGAAACGAAATCTCCAGAACCGTCGTAGCTGAAGCCCGCAGCCTTTTCCCACGGCGAGCAATAGTACGAGCTTGCAATGTGGGCGATGTGGTGTTCGAGATGATGCTCCTGAAACTTCAGCGTGGAGGCGTCCACATCAAGCGCCAAGCCGAGCAACGAACGCACGTCGCGCAATGACTCTTTGCGCTGGCGCAGCTTGATGAAGTTCAGGATCTTTGCCGGATTGGCCAGCGCATATTGGACTTTCTTGGCGAGGTTGGCTTCGCTATCCTGGCCAACGGCAACGTGATGGACCTCGGTGATTTGTGCACCCGCCGCATCGAGGCACGCTTTCACCGCCAGGGCAGGAAATCCGCCGTAGTGCTTGTGCCGGTTGAGCCGCTCTTCGGCCACGGCAAAAAGAATTTTGCCGTCTTCGACGATCGCCGCCGAAGCGTCGGCGTGAAACATGTTCAGGCCCAGAATCAGCATTTACGGATGGTTCCCTTCAGAGCATTGCTTCTAGCGATGCCGATGATTCTTGTGTAGAGACGGAACTCGTCCCATCTCGCTCCGCAACGGGAGACGCGGCAAGCCGCGTCTCTACAGGAAATTATTGCGCGGACTTTTCCTTTAGCGCCGACGCAACGAACTCGTTCACATCGACTGTCAGCGGCTGCCCGGTCTGGCATGAATTTTGGAGTCGAAGAGTTGCGAGCGTCGAACCTACGATCCGATCAAACCGAATCGGCGCCGGCGTCTTTCCCCGCAGCGCATCCACGAATGCCTGCATCTCCGCCTGGTGGCCTTTGTCTTGCTTCCAGCGCGCGCGCGTGATTTGTTTGCGGCCGTTGCGGACAAGTTCGAGGCGGCGAAAATCTTCGAGGACCGCGGACGAACCGCCGCCGAAAACTTCTATGCGTTCCTTCGATGCAGACTTGTCTCCGCTGGCGAGATAGCTGATTGTGCCGAGCGATCCATTGGCGAACTTGAGCGTCGCGACGATGTTATCCATGCTGTACTGGCCCGGATTGCCCACGGGCTGCGCTTGCACTTCGACGGGATGCGCGCCCACGAGAAAGCAGAGGAAGTCCACAAAATGGCAGACTTCGCCGAGGATGCGTCCGCCTCCCTGCTCGGGATCGTTGACCCAATGATCGGCGGAGATGAAGCCAGCGTTCACACGGTAGTGGATGGCCATTGGCTCGTGGTTCTCCGACACAAACTTTTTTAGCTGAACGGCCATGGGCGCGAACCGGCGATTGAAGCCGACCATAAGGAGCGGGGCTATTTGCCTGCCCTCAATAGTCGGCCACGCAGCGCGCACCAACCCCGCCAGTTCGCTCTCATTCAAGCAAAGCGGTTTTTCGCAGAAGACCGATTTGCCCGCGCGCAGGGCCGCGAGCGACTGGCTGGCGTGAAGATTGTGGCGCGTGGCAATCAGCACTGCATTAATTTTTGGATGCTGCAGAAGGTCGTTTTCTGAATTGGAGCAGTAGGAGAATCCAAATTTCTCGGCCGCGTGGCGGCTGCGAGGGCCGGTCGCATTGCAGACGCCGATGAAAGAGACGCCCGGAATCGCCTTCAGCGCAGGCAAGAGCGTGCTCTGCGCGAAACTTCCAGCGCCGAGCACGCCGAGACCGATGGAATCCGCCGAGGGTGCAACGGTGGCTACCGGAATCTTGGCTGACAAGCTCGGAGTGGTTGGAGATTCAGCACCGGCGTATGTAATCTGGGCAGCTAAAAACGGTTCGCCGGTGCTGCCCGTAATCAGGTCGTAGGCGCGCGTCGCCTGGTCCATGGGAAAGCGGTGCGTGATGAGCGACGGAAGATTCAGTTTGCCGTCGGCGATGAATTGCAGAAAGGCTTCGAGGTTGCGCGTTTCGGTCCAGCGCACCTGGCCGATCGGATAATCGCGGCCCTTCTGCTCATAGGCGGCGTCATAACGTCCGGGGCCATAGGAGCGCGAAATGCGAAAGTCCAGTTCTTTTTCGTAATAGAGTTTGCGCTGAAGTTCCATGCCGACGGTGCCGACGGCAACTACAATGGCGCGATCGCGAGCCAGTTCCGCGGCCAGGTTCACCGGCTCGCTGCTTGCGGTCTCGGCGGTAATCAGCACCGAGTCGACGCCTACGCCGCCGGTTTTCTGGAAACACAGATCGCGGAATTCGCGCGCGCCGGCGCAGGCGGATTCGGCGCCGCTGGAGATGGCAAGATCGGCGCGCTGGCGCAGAGGATCCATGCCAAAGACGCGGCAGCCGGCGGCCTTCAGCAACTGGACTGTGATTTGCCCAAGCAAACCGAGGCCAATCACCGCGACCGTGTCGCCAAGCGCGACTTCGGCGGTGCGGATGCCGTGCAGGCAAATCGCGCCTACAGTGCCGAAGGCGGCTTCTTCAAAAGAAACTTTTTCGCCTTGGGGAATCTTCGCGAGCAGCATGCGCGGCACGCAGGCGAACTCGGCATGGACGGCGAATCCCGCGCCGGCGCAGGCGACGCGGTCGCCAACGTTGATGTCGGCGACGCCGTCGCCAACGGCAATCACCACTCCGGCGCTGCTGTAGCCTAACGATTGAGGTTGGTCCAAACGAGAGCGGACGGTTTGTACGGTGGAAGCCAATCCATCACGGCGCAGCTTGGCGAGCACATCGCGCACCAGATCGGGGCGGGCTTTTGCCTTGGCCAGCAGACTCTTGCCGGCGAATTCCGCGGAGGCGCGTTCCGTGCCGGCCGACACCAGCGAGGCCGCCACTTGCACCAAGACGCAGCCCGGCAACAATTGCGGAGCGGGAACTTCGGCGACTTCCAGCTCACCCGTGCGCGCATCTTGTAGGAGTTGCTTCATGCGGTTGTCACTGGCTGAGACAATTGAGACGCGGCGATCTGGCGTTCGGCGAACGATCTGGCGCCCCCGTCGAGAAAAAGTTGCATCCAGATTTCCAGCGTCAGCAATTGCCAGATTTGCATGGACCAGTCTTCCGCGCCCCGGCGGTGTTCGTCAATATACTGTTGCACCACCTCCGGACGAAACAGGCCGCGGCGGCGCACTTGCGTTTCCGACAGAAGATCGTCCACCATGGGACGCAAATCGCGGGCCAGCCAATAATCCACCGGCGCGGCGAACCCCGCCTTCGGCTGGCGCATGACCTCCTTTGGCAGCATACTACGCATGGCTTCGCGGAAGATGTACTTCGTCACGGGGCGCCATTTCCCTTTTAGCTTCCACCCTGGGCGAACGTTCCAGGCAACGAATTCCGCCAGTTCGCGATCGAGGAACGGCACGCGCACTTCGACTGACGACGCCATGCTCATCTTGTCGTTGTAAGTCAGGTTCAGCGTGGTCATGAAAATCTTGGTGTCGAGATACAACATCTGGTTGAGAAAATCCGCGTGCCGCACTTTGTCGAACGCCGCCAGATGGCGGTTGGCGGGATTGCCGTTTGCTGAATGGTGCGATTCTAGAGCGTATAAATCTGTTTTCTGCTGCGCATCGAGATACATGCAATTTCTGATGAAAGCTTCCTCAGGCCTGAGGGCCGCGCTGCGCGCCATCTTCTTCGCGAGACGAATGGGGCCTTTCATGCGCGTTCCGCGCATGGACGGCAATGCCAGGAGAGCGCGCTCGGCAACGGAGCGGGCGAAACTGGGGACGCGCCGGTATTCTTCGGCCCAAGCATGAGCGATGTGCTTGCGATATCCGGCGAAAAGTTCGTCGCCGCCCACGCCCGACAAAAGAACCGTTGCGTTTTTCCGCGCCTCGCGGCAGACCAGATACGCCGCAATGATCGCAGGATCGGCGGTGGGCTCATCCGTGTGCCACGTCAGATTCGGCAACAGGCCGACCACGTCGGGCTCGACCACGATCTCGTGGTGTTCGCAGCCCAACTGGCGCGCCAGACGGCGGGGAACGGCGGGATCGTCAATCGTGGTCTCACCGACGCGATATTTTCTGGGAAAGGTAATGGTGTAAGTGCGCACCGGCTGCTTTCGCGCCATGGCGGCGACGATACTCGACGAATCCAACCCTGCGCTCAGAAACGCGCCGATGGGAACGTCGCTTACCATCTGGCGCTCGACCGACGCGCAGAACCTTTCGCGAATCTCATTCGCCAGGTCGGCTTCGGTTCTTTCGAAGCGGTGTTCAGCTGGAGGAAAGGTCAAATCCCAGTACGGTTCGATCTTGAACTCGCCGCGATGCCAGAGCGCGAAGTGGCCCGCCGGAAATTTGCGGATTCCCTCGAACATGGTCAGCGGATCGGGCACCCAGAGAAAGGTCAGATACTGGTCGAGCGCTCCGAGGTCCATGCGGGCTTCGATCCCGGGCACTTCGAGCAGGGCCTTGATCTCGGAAGCGAAGGCGAGTTTTCCGGCGCGCTCCCAGTAGTAGAGCGGCTTGATGCCGAAATGATCGCGCGCCAGAAACAGCTTCGGCGAGCGGCCGCGCAAGTCGCAGATGGCGATGGCGAACATGCCATTCAGCCGGTTCAGGCAATCTTTGAAAGCGTCGGGGCCATATTCTTCGTAGAGATGAACAATGACTTCGGTGTCGGTGTGGGAGCGAAAGCGATGCCCCATACCTTCGAGTTCGCGGCGCAGGTCGGGGAAGTTATAGATCTCGCCGTTATAGGTGATCGACACCGAGCCGTCTTCGTTGCTCATGGGCATGTGGCCTTGGGGCGAAAGATCGAGAATGGAGAGACGGCGGCTGCCGAGGCCGACGTATTCGCCGCCGGGGAAACGCCGCTCCCAGATGCCGGAGTCATCGGGGCCGCGGTGCGACTGCACGTTCGTCATGCGGACGAGCGACTCCCGATCGCCGCAATTCACGAGGCCGCTGATACCGCACATGGCTCAGTTCCTCCCGTTCCGCAGTTCGGCGATTCGCAGCTCGTCGTTTCGAAGCTCGTAAATTTTGGCCTTGATGTGGAAGAACTGAATGCCTTGCATGGCGCAATAAATCAGGCCGGGGGCGCCATCCAGGAATCCGAGGCGCATTAGGTATTTATAAAAGAAGAACAGGAGCGGCGATCCGGGCAGACCCAAGAATCGACGTCGCAGCCAGCGGCGGCGCTGGGCTTGCGTTCCCCAGAGGGAAGGCTGAATGTCTTCGGCATTTGCATTGCGGTTGGCTTCGAGCCAGACGCGCGCTTCCCAATTCGAATACTCGTTGTGCTTCTGGATGTAGCGCGACAAGGACTCGACGTTGTGATGGATGAGCGGGTGCACCAGCTTGCGCGTCGCTCCATTGACGACGACATGCTCATGCACTTCCATGTCGGCCATGTTCGTGTCTTGATTCTGAAGGCGGCATTCGAAGCGGCCGAGGCCTTTGCGGAATAAGGACAGCTTCCAGAAACTGGCTCCGCTATGGCGCAGGCGGCGTCCGAGAAAATACATCTGCAAGGCGATGTAGTAGCCGTCGGTGTGCGGGTCGTGAATCGCCTGTTGGATCTCGTCCGCGAGTTCGAGCGTCAGGACCTCGTCGGCATCGAGAAGCAAGGTCCAGTCGTAAGCCAAGGGCAGCGTGTCCATGGCCCACTGGCGTTTTTTCGGCCAGCCTCCCGCATAGTGAAACTGGACAACCTTCGCGCCATACGACTCCGCAATGGCTGCGGTGTCATCGCCGCTCTGGGAATCGACGACGTAGATTTCGCCGACGGACTTCAGCGATTCCAGACAGCGCCGCAGATTATGCGCCTCGTTGCGGACGGGGACGATCACGCTCAAGGGCAATAGCGCCGGGGGTTTCCCCGCACTCGACATCGCAGTCTCTGGCTTCGTCTCGATCACATTGGTTCCGGTAGAAGGCTCTTCTATCTTAGCCTTGAGCGCGGGGTTTTCACAAAAAACGCTGTGCTAGTATCGCTTTTAGAACTATGCCCCACCCCTCGCCAGACCCTGGACGGAACGAACCGGAATTAAAAGACGCGGTGCGGGATTTCTGGAACGCCGATCCCTGCGGCTCACGCTATCTGGGAGATCGCGCCGATTTCGAGGCGCACGCGCGGGCGCGCTACGAACTGGAACCTTACATTCACGAATTTGCCGGCTTTGCGCAATCATCCGGTCAACGGGTGCTGGAGGTCGGAGTCGGCATGGGCGCCGATTACCTGGAATGGCTGAAGGCGGGGGCGCAGGCCACGGGCGTGGATATTTCGAGCGCGTCGGTGGAGTGGGCGAAGCGGCGCTCGGAACTGGCCGGGTACACGCCGGATTTGCGGGTCTCCGATGCCGAGCGCCTACCGTTTTCCGACAACACTTTCGATATTGTTTACTCGTACGGCGTGATGCACCACAGTCCCGACACGCCGCAATGTATCGGCGAGGCGCGGCGAGTTCTGAAGCCGGGAGGGGCGCTGCGCATTATGATCTATCACCATCCGTCGCTCACCGGATTGATGCTCTGGCTGCGCTATGGATGGCTGCGCGGCAGATCGTTGCGTGAAACGGTGCGCGATCGCCTGGAGAGTCCGGGCACAAAGTCTTACACCGAGGACGAGGCGCGCGCTATGTTGCAGGGGTTCGAGGGGATCGAGATGCGGCAGGTTTTCAGTCCGGGAGATCTACTTTTGAACGAACCTTCGGCGCGCTTTCAAGGATGGGCGTATCGGATGGTGTGGCGGCTGTATCCGCGATTCCTCGTCCGCAGGCTGGGGAAAAAATGGGGATTGTTCCTTCTGATTTCCGCGCGCAAAGCAGGGGCGGGATAGGCTGCTATTTAAACGCCTCCACGTACAGAGAATGCGGCAATTCCGTCGAATCTTGGGGTTCATAAGGCGGGACATGGCTGCCATACAAGCGGCTCTTTCCTTCCGCGGAATTTTCCACTTCACGGAAACCGGACTGGCGGATGACTTCATCGAGATAGCTAAAGTCGAAGGCAGTGCGGTGCTGGCCATCGCAGAAAATGAAATTAGAAAAGCGTCCGCCGAGCGAATCGAAGTGACGCGGGAAAGAATCGTCGAACCAGCGGCTCTGCTTCTGGCTGTAGGCGGTGATCGCACTGGCCAGGTTGGGAACGATGAGGCGAATGCCGCCGCCCGGTTTTAACACGCGCACACATTCCCGAAGCAGCCGATTGAGCTCGTCGGGATAGAAGTGTTCGAACATGTGGGTGGCGTAGATCGAATCCACGGTGCTCGAAGGAAATGGAAGCCCGTTGCGCACGTCCAGCCAAAGGTCGATCCGGTTGAAGAGGTTGGCGTCGATGTTCAAAAATCCGGGAAGATACTTTGTGCCGCATCCCAAATGCAGATGACAAAGGCCGTTCGCCGGACGCACGCCGATCACATACCGGCGCAAGAGGTAATTGGGCACGGTGGCCTGCTGAATGGCCCAAAATACAATGTCTTTGTAGCGCTGGTGAAGCAAGCCATCCTCCGTTAACGATCGCTAACGATGAGCGCAATTATAGAGCAGCCTGACGAGTCATCCGGGATTATGGGCGGGCGATGATGCGATGGCTTGACGGTAAATGCTGGCGAGGTGTTGCGCCTGATGCGAGAGCGTCAACTTTTCGAGGATTGTCTGGCGGGCAGCCATGCCAATGCTGGCGCGCAATTCGGACGACCAGAGTAACGCGGACAGCCCCTGCACCAGCGGTTCGAGACCATCCACAGGAATGAGCCAGCCATTTCTGCCGTGGTCGATTACTTCCTCGATTCCCTGGCCGAGACATCCGATCACCGGCTTGGCGCAAGACATGGCTTCCAGGTAGACACAGCCCAGACCCTCGTTGCGGCTGGGCAGGACGAACACGGAGCAGCGCCGCATGGCCTCGGCCACTGCGGAGCGGCTCTGTCGTCCGGCAAACTGCACTTGGGATGCAATGCCCAGGTCGTTGGCCAGCGCTTGCAATCGAACGCGGTCCGTTCCTTCTCCGATGATGCGGCATCTGAGCTGGGGAAAAAAAGGTTTGAGGGCGCGAACCGCTCGCAATACAAGTTCGTGACCTTTGTCACGGTGCAAATTGCCGACGATCAGGATCTCAGGGTCGGAGGGCGCCAATTCCGCAGAATTCGGTGAAAAAAGATTTGGGTTTACTCCGTTGTACACGATGGTGCTGCGCGTTTCCGACGGCGTTCCGGCTTGCAGGATTTCTTGCACCTTGCCGCTGATGCAGATTACGGTCCGCGCCGCGCGATAAACCTCCACCGAGACCTTCCGGCGCCAACCCGCCGCTATTCCGGCAAGGAAAAAAGAATTGAATACATCCAGCCCGTGAATTGTAAGCACGGACGGAATCTGCAAATTTCTTGATATCAACCGAGCGGCGTGGCCGCAAGGCAAGGCCGCGTGGGCGTGAATGACGTCAATCGGCCGCACGGCGTGCAGTTTTCGAATTTCTCGGAGGAGGCGAGCGTAGAGCAGGATGCCCGCGGTGGAAAGCCCGAAATTTCCGGGAATTTGCGGATAGCGCACCCATTCCGCTGGTGCCGAAGAGCTCGGCCGTTTCCGGGGATAGTAAATCGGAGCGGTGGCGATCACGCTCGAATCGATCCCAAACTGTTTCAGCTGTTCGAGCGGTTCCGCGATGAAGCAACCGCTCACCTCATTATTGTCCGAGGGGAAAAATGGGGTGAGGGTCAGAACGTGCAGCGCTCGATCCATCTCGGCGGATGGGGACATCAGTATCACTCCTTACAGATCTGATGGTTGTCTGTTCATGATACCTTGAGCGCGGGAACTTGATTCGGATTGACAGCCATCGTGACCGGCACTACGTTTGTGGTTGACCCTACCTATGGAAGCGATTGAGGAAGAGATCTTGAAGCTCGTGGTATGTCCACGGGACCGGCAAGATCTTCGCCAGGAATTCGATTGGCTCTATTGTCCCTCGGGCCACCGCTATCGGATCATCGAGGGCATTCCTATTTTGCTGGTCTCCGAAGCCGGGCAGACGCACATTGAGGGCACTCGCGCTCTGGCTGCGGCCGAGCAAGGCGACAGGGCCGACATGCCGCCTATACAGTTGAGGCCGGGCGAGATCGATCCGTTCGTGAAAGCGTGGATCGGCGCCACCAACGGCAGCCTCTATCAGCATCTGGTGGGCAATCTGGCCGAATATCCCGTGCCTGCGCTTCGACTGCCCGTGGGCGAGGGACGGAATTTTCTGGAAATCGGGTGCAATTGGGGACGGTGGTGCCTGGCCGCCGCGCAATCGGGCTACCGGCCCGTCGGCATTGATCCATCGCTCGAAAGCATCCGCGCTGCGCGGCGGGTGGCGCGGCAGTTGGGAATCGAAGTCACCTATCTGGTGGCGGACGGCCGCTACCTGCCATTCCGCGACTCGATCTTCGACCAGGTGTTTTCTTACAGTGTGCTGCAACATCTCTCGAAAGAGAACGCCCGTTCGGTGCTGGGGGAAACTCATCGCGTGCTGCGTACAGCCGGGAACGCATTGATTCAACTTCCCAACGTCTTCGGTATTCGCTGCCTCTATCACCAGTTCCGGCGGGGCTTTCGCGAGACCAGGGACTTTGAAGTGCGGTACTGGACGATTCCGGAACTGCGCCGCACGTTCGAAAGCGCCGTCGGGCCCGCTTCGGTGGAGGTGGACGGTTTTTTTTCGCTCAACGCGCAAGTCAGCGATTTGCGGTTTTTCCCATGGCACTACAAGCTGCTGGTGCTGCTGTCCCACAGCTTGCAGAGGCTTTCGAGAGTGCTGCCACCCTTGGCATATCTGGCCGACAGTCTCTACGTATCGGCTGGCAAGAGAGAGTGACACCCGAGGAGCGCAGCGGCGCGCATGGGTCATCCGACATCAGGGGACATCAGCGGTTCGGCACGCCCGTTACTACTCGGGCAGAGGCTTGCCTACGGCGAGGCTTCTCCCTTAACCTCAGGAGCCGCCAATGGCGCGGCATGCTTTGCGCTGGCAAGCCGGTCCTTCAATCGCAGGAATCTCTCTTCAAAATACTTCCGCGAGAGATATGCAATGCCGACAGCCGCCCCGGCGACGAGGAAAAACCGCAGCACGATCAAGCCGAAGTGGCCCGGGGTTGGCTGCAACGAAGGCCAAAAACTCAGACACAGCTTGTCGTACATTCTAAAAACCAACAGATGGACCAGATAAAGCCCATAGCTGATGTAGCCCAGGAATCGGAGAACGGGACTATTCACATAGCGACGGTGTGCGCCCGTTCCCAGCAGCAGCACGAGCAACAAGAATCCGGCAAAAACCGCATCGACAACCACCCCCTGTAAGGCTGCACCCAGCGTGCATTCGCGGGTCAGTATCCCGAACGGGCTGCCGAAAACAGCCAAGGTGAAGCCACCAGCCAGCAAGGTCCCACAGAGAACAGCGACCATTTTTCGCGAGGCCGCGGTTCGAAGAAAAATGGCGAGCAAACTGCCAGTCGCGAGCCCATCCGCTACGAACCATGTGTACCAGCCAAGCCCGGCAGTATAACCCAATCGAAAAAAGACGGCCCGGAGGACTGGCGTGAGTAGGCAAATAGCCACCGTAACGATGGTCGCGTGCCTTCGCGAGAGCCTGTAAATGACCGTCGGCCAGAAGATGTAATAGTGTTCTTCGACGGCAAGCGACCAGAGCGGTCCGTAGCCGGAGGGGACGCCGAACAACCCGGTAACATTGGCAAGGTAGACGAAGCTCAGTCCGAGAAAAGGCCAGGAAGCGGAGTGAAACACGGCCAACACAGCCAGCAGCAGATAATACGCTGGCAATATTCGCAACACGCGTCGAGTGTAGAAGCGGCGGAAATACTGCGGCTTTTCCTTGGAGTCGAGCAGAATGCCGGTGATCAGAAATCCCGAGAGAACGAAGAACAGATCGACGCCCAGACCGCCGAACCGGGTCGCGAGCATAAAAAGGCTCGTCAGGCCGCGAAATTGAAAACTGCTGTATTGCCAAAAGAAACCGTGCAACAGCAGCACGCCGGTCACCGCAATGCCGCGCACAGAGTCCAATTCCGGCATCACTGGCCGGAGGAGCGGATCGGGCTTTGCCGGCAAGTGTTCCATAGGCCTGAAGCGGTTCAGCGGTCCGCTACTCGATCTGCCACAAGGGAGCGGCGTTATCTGAGGTTTTTCTCATCACTCCGAACGAAATCATTTTATATCGGCCCGACCTCGGGCGCGCGGTTTGAAACGAGTTCCCCTAGAGGCACTCGCTTGCCAAAAGCAGCAGGCGATCCACATGCTCGCTCCAGTTGAAGTCGCTAGCGCGGCGCAGGGCATTGCGCGAGAGCGTTTGCGCGAACTCCGGCGATTCGTGAATCTGGAGCACGCGTTCCGCCAACGCCTCGGGAGAGAAACGAGGGAAATAAATTCCCGCATCTCCGCAGATTTCGCGATGCACGGGCAAGTCGGATACGACCAGCGGCAAACCACTCGACATGGCCTCGACCAGGGGATGGGCGAAGGTTTCGGCATAGGCCGGGCTTACGTAGATGTCGCAGGCGCGGTGGAGATGATGCAGCGAGCGATAAGGGACCGTGCCCAATTCAACGACATTTTCGCGAACGCCCAGTGCGCTCATGAGCGCAGCTGCGCCCTCGGCGCGATACGAGCCTGGATTTCTGGAGGTAGACAAGTGGCAAGTCAGAAGCAGCCTCATTTTCTTTCCGGGCAGGCGGTCGCGCAAGATGGGCAGCGCCCGAATCAAGGTCTCGAAATTGCGGTAGTAATTGTAATGGCTGACAAAAAGCAACTTGAGCGCATCGGCCGAGTCTTGCAATTGATTTTGGATGGAGACGGGCAACGGGGTCGAGTCGCTGGCGAAGAAGGTCCGATCGAAGCCGTGGTGGACGGACAGCACATTCCCGCCCGCCCATTTGCCAAGGTCGTCCGCAAAAGCGTGGCTCGGAGCTACGGTCACGTCGGCCCAGTGCACAGAACGCCGCGCGAACCAGGCTTTGATCCGTGTGTCGATCCAAAGCCTGTAATCTCTCCGTTTTCGGACATCGCGGTAGAAGTCGCCCGACAGGTAGAGGGAGTTTCCGGAGAGCAGTATCTGGGGCACGGGAGAATTCCAAAGGGCGAAGTTTCCGGTGGAAAGAAGAACATCGGCGCCACTGCGGCGCAGCAAAGCGCGAAGTTCTGTTTGCTCGAAGACAAAGCGCCCAACTACCCCTTGGCTCGGACTGGCCTCGACAAAAGAAATATTCGAAGATTCGGCGAATTCCCGGCGCAATCCGGCGCTGAGTAAAACGGTCGCTTGCACATCCACCCGCCGAGCCAGTTGAGGAACCACATTGCGCAGATAGGTGGGGCCCGCACCAGCGCTAGCGGCCAGGCCATTGATAAATAGTTTAATCATTGGTTGCGTACAGCCGGATTGGACATGACGGGGTTGGGCACGACCGGGGCAAAATCGGCGGGCGACGGACGGAAAGTTGGGGAAATAACGCCGGGTACCGGGGCCACAACCGCGGCAGGGACAAGGTCCGCGAGTACAAAAGCAATAAACCAAAAATACACGCAGAGATAATAACCCACGGCAAACAGCCAATCTTCGAAGGCGGCGTGGATCAGGCCCGCCAACACCACCATGGCCAATGGGATGGAGTAATGGCGCGGGTCGGCAGTTCGCCTCATCCAGGCGCAGACTTTCCACGCGTTTGAGACCGTCATCGCCAGGAGCGCAGCAAAGGGCACGATTCCCAATAGGCCGACCCACTCCAGGATGGTCATGTAGCTACTGCCATTCTCGCGAGCGGTTTCGGAGCTTGAATTAATAATTCCGAAATGCAATCCGGGGTCCTCGCCGTTCGGGCTCGTGCCGTATCCCGTTCCAAACACCGGATGCTCCTTGATCGAGGCAAGGGTCTTTTCCCAAGGCGTCCGCCGCGAACCTAGGACACCTTCCGCCTTGTGTCCCTTGTAGAGAACGGCATCCGTCATGTCGCCCACCCTCTCGCGTAAAGCTCCGGGATCGATCATCCCGCTGACCGCAATCAGGAACAAAACCAGCGCCGCCATCTTCACCAGCAATCGGTACTGGCGCAGGGAAAAACAGAAGACAAGTGTGACGGCCATTACCGCCGCCATCCCCGCGCGCGCCATGCTAAAAAAAACCAAGTAGGTGCAAAGAAGGAGGGCGACCAGCCGCCGGAACTTCTCCGCTGGACCGGCGCTGTTCAGCCATCCCCACAACAGGAGGGGGAATATGGCGACGCTCATTACGGCGCCGAGAGAGTTGGGATTCCCCCAAATACTCTCACCCAAACCGAAGTAGCAGATGGCCGTGCCATAGACCACTAACTCGCTTCCCCAAAGTAGGCCGCGAAAGAAGCTGTGTTCGCGGCCAAGAACAGCGGCGCGAGCGCCCGAAGCACAGTACAGAAACAGAAGGAACAAGCTCAAAGCTTTGAGGGAGGCCATCTGGATCCAGGGAGAAACGGTGGCGGAGACAACGGCGGCGCAGATGCAAAAGAAAGCGATCAGATGCAGCGACCCGAAAGGTCTGCGGGGAGCCTTCGTCCAAATAATGTAGCCCGCGACCGCGCCGGCGAAGAGCACGACCCAGCGTCCAGATGTCCAGGAGCCTCGCGCGGGTATATTCATGCCGGCCCAGGCAAAGCCGATGAGCAGCAGGACGAAAAAACGCTGTTCATATTTCCACAAGCAGATGACGATGACCTCGAGCAACAATATCCCGCCCAGAAAAGAAACGTTGCCGAAATATTGCAGATGGGAATAAACAAAATACAGTGCCAGTATTCCGCCCAGCGCAACGCCAATCCACTGCAGCGGTTTCATGGAATCCATGGGGCCCCCGTTGCGGCGGAGACGGCGGCCGCGGCCAAGCCGGCGGCGCAGGCTTCGGGTGAGTAGTTGCGAATTCGTTCTGCGCTATGCGCGCTCATCCGTCGCTGGAGTTCAGGTTGGCGCAGCAGAGAATCGATGGCCAGGCTGAGTTTACGAGGATCTCGCGGGGGCACGACATAACCATTCCAGCCATCTTCGACCAGGTCGGACGAAGATCCGGCGACACTGCTCACGATAATCGGAAGTCCGCAGGCCATCGCTTCATTCACCACCAGCCCCCAAGTGTCGGTGTGCGTCGGCAGAACCGAGGTTTCCGCCAGCGCATAGAGACGCGCCAGGTCTTCCCGCTGGGCAAATCCCGGGAAACAAATCATACCCGGGCTGATCCGCTTTGCCTGATTCGCCAGTTCCTCTCTGGCAACACCGTCGCCTGCAAATACCAATCCCACTTCGGAGCGCAGGCCGCTCTCTAGTTTGGCATAAGCCTGGAGAAGATCAAATACACCTTTTTCCGGGACCAGACGTCCGGCAAAAAGAATGAACCGCAAAGGCAGTTGCAGTCGCGCCCGAAATTCAGCCGCATGCGCCCTGGCATTTTCCGCCTGGGCCGCAAAGAAACTGTTATCGACGGCATTGGGCGCCGTCACGATATTTGCTTCCGGAGATCCGAGCGACCTCAGATACTCGAACGAGGCTTTCCCGGGCACGACAAATCTGTCGCAGTGCCTCACGAAATAAGCTTTCAAAGACTCCACCCAGGGACGTCCAGCGCGGGCGTCGTGGCTGGTGCTCTCCGACCACAACACGAATCGAACCTGGCGGCGCCGCGCCCACAGGAGCGCTTCCCAGGAGGCGGGATAGTTGTATCCGCCACAGATGATCACTTGCGGAACTGCCGCATTTAACGCGGGCCACAATCCCCGATTGATAAGACAACTGTGTTTCCCCGCGCGCCACCGCCAAGAGGGCAGGACCTGATGCGAAAAACGGATTTCATCCTTATAGACACGCCACTGGCGAGTCGCCGCATCCGTCTCGGCGAGGAAGATTACATGAAGGTCCAGATCCGCCCGGCGCGCCAGGGCATTGAACACCGGGATGCGGTAGGGGGCGATGATTTCGGTGAGAATCACAGTCTTTGGGATCATGACGCTGCCGCCGGTTCATTCATCAGCCTGTGGATCCTAGCTGCCCAGGGCGCTTCATGCCTGGCGCTGCCGCGGGCGGATTGCTTTCAGGAATGTAGTACAGGAATATTGTCCTACCCACTTGTTGGACTGGTTTGTACTGATTCAGCCAGCAGAATGAGTCCGGCGGGTAGCTATTGTGAAACACATGAGCGAACCGAAGTGAGCGAATACTAATAGCGACCCATCCGGTGACGGGATGGTATGGCTCGAGTATCTCGAGTTTGGGCAGTCCCATCTGGTAAATATCGGCGCTGCTCCAAAGGGCAATGTTCAATACCGGAATGTTGCGCTTGCGGGCCTCTTCGGCCAAGCGAAAAACGTCCTGACCACAATCGAGATCGCAGCCTGTAATGTAGATTTTGCTGGGGTCGCTGCCTGCCAGCGCGTTGAAGTAAGAAATGAAGTCACGACCTGCCCCAATACTCGACACACACTGCCAAACGATCAAGCCGAGAACTGCGGTTCTTCCCAAAACTGGCCACCTTCGCGGCAGTTTCCATAGGACCGCAGCGCCCTGTCCGGCGACGACCGCCAGGAGGGGAAACACGACGAGGATGTGGCGAACTCCTTCCTTGTACTGCACCAACGTTGCCGCGATCAGAACCATCAGCAGTGCGATCGCGGGAACAAGTGGCATCCAGTCTCTTCGTCGAATTGCCGCTTGCAAGGAACACATACCGGCTCCCCATAAAACCAGCAGGGCCAAAGGCGCCTTCACCGCCAGGGCGACGAAATAGAAATACCACGGTCCTCCGTTGGCCGTGGTCCCCAGCATGGAGGAGGGCCCGCGCAAATCGTTCAAGAGCCAAGCAATGGAGAAGCCCTTAATGAACGCGGGAGCCGGTACAGCCCAGTCTTCGATTACGGCTCTACGAGCCAAACTCCTGACTGGACCGGGAAAATGCTGGAACGAAGGCATCGATCGGGGAGAAAGCCCCATATCTTCTTGAACATGGCCAATGGAAAATCGGTATCCTGCCCACATCATGACGAGTACAATCGCCGCCACGACGCCAATTCTTGCCAGCCACTGGAATCTCGAATCTCGGCGCGCTGATTTTTCCTCGAATGATTCCTGGCGCCGGCCCACAACCCACTTGCAAACAAGAATTCCGGCCATGCCCGCTGGCAGATACAACAACGTCGTCATCTTGGATAACAATGCCAGCGCAAGCGCAACTGCGAAGAGCACGGTTCTGCCTCGGGTGGGCTTCCGCAGCCACGCGGCAAACGCAATCAGCGCCGCAAATTGCGTGCAGGCTGTCGTCATGTCGGTGTACGCCAAGCCGGCGAAGGCCAGTATCGTCGGAGTCGTGGTGAACAGGAGGGCGGCAGCGAGCGCCGCCAGGCTTCCAAACAGGGAGCGGGTCCACCAGAAGACCAACACGGTCGTGACGATGAAAAAAGGAAGCACGCCGAGGCGCGCGAGAGTCAGATTGCGATCATAGTGCCCGCCGTCGTAGATGATTCTCGTTCCCACCTCGTAGTAGTCGTGGTGCATGAGGTTTTCGTCGCTGAACTTAGGAATTCTCGCTCCAGCCAAATAAACAGGAAGACCGATGGCTACGCGCGACAAGGGGGGGTGAATTGGATCCAAGGTGTAAGTCCCCTTGTCGATAAATTCCACTCCAGCGGCGATATGGCAGGGCTCATCCCAGGCAACGGAGGTGACGCGGTAGGTGAGCACGATGCGTCCGACGGCAATCAGGGTTAGCAATGCAACAGCAATTACGGCGAAGGAATTGCGGCTCCAGACGTCGCTGCGCTCCATGAGAGGGATTATAGCGAAGTGAGGCCTGTACACTTTCGCATTGCGGGTCATGCAATCGCTTCGACTTCCCTCTTTAGCAGATGGCGGCCGATCGCGGCCCAACTTATGGCATAGACCGCGCACCCCAGGCCGACCAGGGCCAATGGGTGCAAGTGCAGAGGAAGCGCAAACCATAAGGCAGCTGCCATGAGCAGGCTTGCGATCGCGGCAACGGTGAACAGCGGAGTCCTGGCGGCTGCGCGCACCTCCGGGGGACAGAGCAGGAAGGCGCAAAGCGTCACTCCCACCTCGCCCAGCACGAACGCGACACAGGCGCCGGAGATCCCGAACCAAGGCGGTAGAACCAGATTCAGTACGACAGCACTGACGGCGCCGGCCAAGGTGGAAACGAAGTAAGCCCGGTGGCGGCCCATCGCGTAAAGAATGGTTCCCGCGAACAGCGTCGCCGCCGGCGCCGCGATCATATACAGAGCGACCCATTGAAAAGCATGCACCGCCTCATGAAACTGAGCGCCGAGCAACCACGGGATTACCACCGGGGCGGTCACCACGCCGCCCACCACCAGCGGAACGCCAAACCAAACCAGAATGGAGGCGGCGAGCTTGGTAAGGCGAGGAAGCCTCTCGGCGGAATTTTCGAGCAGGGCCATGCGCGGCATCAAAATGCTCTGGGGGACCGCGAGAAAGTTGCGGAGCACATCGGCCAACCGCGTCGCGGCGGCATACAAACCCAGGGCGTGCTCGCCGAGATACCATCGAACGGCGATATGCCCGCTGCGATGATAGAGATTGGACATCAGCGACGATCCGGCATAATGCAGGCTGGGCACGAGAATCGCGGCCCAGCGGCGGGGCGCGATGGAAAACCGGAATCGATAGCCCTCCCGCCACAAGACCGTCCAACCAATCAGGCAGGTCGAGAGCGCAGAACCCAGAATACTGACGGGCACCCAAATCACGTCCTTGGGAGAACGAATCATAGTGAAAATCCCGATGGCATAAAGACTTTGCTGCGTGATGGAAATCAAGGACTGGGCATGAAACAGCTCCAGCGATGACAAAACATAATCCAACGACAGGCAGCCGGTAGCCACCGAAGCCACACCGAACAACTGAAGAAGCAGGCGGACATCCTGCCGCACTTCGAAATGCGCAACGACCAGGACAGCGATGGAGGCGATCACGCCCGCCAGAACGCGAAGCACCAGGACATCGGAAACGGTCTCGAAAGCCGCTTCGCGCCGCGCCGCCACCTGCTGGGCTGCGTAGGAGGTAAGGCCGGGATTCGCTATCATTCCGGTGAAACCGCATACTGCGACCACGTAGCTCCACAGCCCATAAATATCGACACCAAGGCGCCGCACCAGGAAAGGGAAGGTGGCAGCCATAATTCCGGTGCCCACAACGCGAGCCGTGGTGAGAGAGAGCGCGAACCCTCCGTAACGCAACAGCGGCTTAGAAACGCTCAATAACCCATCCTATGTCCTAAGGTTAGCGACTAACTCATTCGATTTGCCATCTATGGTGGACTTATGATCTCTCTTCCTGTAGAGGCTGGGCTGACCCCGTCGTCGCGCAAGATCAGCGCCACATCAACGTTTCTTGCGACGTTTGCCAGCCGCTTCCACAAATACGGTTTCCCAATCTCGCGCAACTTTGTCCCAGTCGAATTGCAAAGCATGGCGAGCGGCAGCCGCGGACAGCTTGAGGCGCAAATCCCGATCAGAGAGTAGCCAACCCAGTTTCTGCGAGAGTTCGCTGTCCGATTCTACCAAGTAGCCGGTTTCGCCGTTGACCACGTAGTCTGGCCGATACTTTGCCATGGCCACCGCCGGCAATCCGCAGGCTGCCGCCTGTCCAAGAACTTGGGGATGGCCATCGATCACGCTGGGAAGAAGGAATACGTCGGCCATTCGCATTTCCTCGGCCACTTGCGGCTGCGAGAGATGGCCGACAAAAGTCACGTTGCGACATCCCAATTCGTTCACCAAGGCGCGGCAATTCTCTTCCTCTTCGCCCTTTCCGGCCAGTCGAAATTCAACCGCAGGCCAGTTTGCTGCCTCGCGAATCACTACATTCGCCCTCTTATAAGCTCGGAATGAACCGGCGAAAAGCACGGTGAGCTTCGGCCCAGGGCGGCGAGCCTCAGGCGGTGGATAGAACCAGTCCCGTCTCATGCCGTCGTAGATTGTCGTCGCAGCAACCCCGAAGCGGTCTTTGACTGTCTGCGTCACATAGCGTGAGTTTCCGACAACGCAATCGGCCTCGCGAATCGATCTCGCCGTCTTCGGCCCAACGCTGACATTGAGATCTGACACGATATAAGTCACGAGGGCGACCCGAAGACCGAGCGAACGGCGGCAAAACAGGAACAGGGTGTCGAGAGGCCCCTCGCGCGGGAAAAAATATACGTCGATTTTCGAACGCAGCAAGCGCGTGAGCCAGCGCGCCGTATTACCATGCCGCGACCAGGGCAGAATTTCGGTGTTTTCACGGGCGAGAATCCGCGGATCGGGCGGACCCATGCCCAGCATCACAACCCGGAACCGGTCCGCCGGAAGACGGCTTACGACTTCCTTCACGGTCAGGTTCTGCGCGTTGGTGTTCGCTTCATCGGCGAACGATGGGGTGAAAATCGTAATCATGGAGATTCTTCGCCATTCTTCAACAGTGGCCGCAACCCGCTGCGAGCGGGCTGGCAGAGGGCTTCCGACAGGGCCTCCGGAGAAATCGTCCGCGCCAGCCGGCGAGCGGTGTCCAAACTGGGTATAGCCGCGCGCAGTATATCCGGAATGCGCAGCAGGTCATCGGGGAATTCGAGCATCCTTGCCACACCAAAGCGGACATATTGCGGAGCATATCCGGCGTAAGCGTTCCGCAACCATCCGCAGAGAAAAGCGGGGATCCCGGCCGATGCGCATTCGAAAGCTACGGTCGATTCGACCGTCACCGCGCACCACGTATTCTGAAGAATCTCGCGAGACAGCGGCGCATCCGTCACGCTCACCAATTTGCGGTCGTCTTCGCTCAATATCGGTTTCACCAACCTCAGGCGCTGGCGGGCGCTCTCAAACGGATGCAGTTTCAAAACCACCACCTTGCCCGATCTGCGGGCAGTCGCACAAAGGCGCGGCAGCAGCTCGCGATAAATCGCTTCCACCCGCCATAAATCCGTTTCATACGGCTCGGTGAACCACGTGATCCAGGGAGCACGTTCACTCCAGATAGAAGCATTTTCGCGCATTAGAGACGACGCCGCTCCGATCCGAATCCGGCTTGCATTGACGCTGCTGATGCGTTCCAGATAGTCGCGCTCCATCTCGCCGTTGGCAAAGTAACTCGAAAACTGCGGGTTCTTGAATGCCATGCGGCAATCGAGCGCTCCGTGATGGCAGGCGACCGCCGGAATCCCCCGCTGCCCGGCAAGCAACAGAGGAATCCGCGTGTATGGATTCGAATCGTCGGCGCTCAGGCAACCTACGACCGAGCGCGCTTCAAAGACCCGAATCCAGGCATCGCGGACCGCGACTCCCCAGCGCAACCAACGCGGCCCCTTCTTCAAGATGTCGAGTTGAACCGGCAACTTGAATTCCGGATGTTCTCCGAGCGACTGCTCCATCTGTTTCCAGCAGTCTTCAAGTTTTTGCAATTCAGCCCGGTCATACGTCTGGGCTGCAAAACTGGCCAGACGTGCCGACTCCACATTAGGCGGGACGGGCGAAACCGCTCCAGACTCGCGGGCGAGCACGAGAAGAAATTTCTGTTCGGGCAAAATTCCGGCGTATGTGAGCGCGGTTTTTGTGACATTCGAATAAGCGGATGGAAGCAGCACAAGCGGCTTCGACTCCGATTTCCCTTTTGCTGCCTGCGCCGGCGGTCCGGCGAGCTTCCTTCGCCAGTGGTAGTGGGGATCGTACTTGTCGTAAACCACCTGCAGCAATTGTTCAAAGCCCAGGTTCGCGGCTGCGTTGACGCTGCGCCGCAAGAAGGTGGGCACGCGAAGCTTCCGCTGTCTCCGAGGAAGCACTTGCAGCGGAATTTTCCAATGCAGTCGCAACGCTTCTGCTACCAGCGACCGCCGGCTTGCGGCCAGCCTGCTACATTGGTTGAGTTTCCCGGCCAGCCGAAGCGCGAGCCGCACGTCCTGTAACTCCGGCTGCAATGCCAGACTGATCACGTCCCACCAGTCGATGCCAAAGCGGTCGACCACGCGCCCCATGCCGAGTTGAAGCAGTCCTCGCCAAATCGTCAGGTCCTCAACTTCCGCGGCCAAGTCGAAAATGCTGGAAACCGGGCAGCCCAGTTCCGCGCTCCGCTCGTCATAAAAGGATTTTGGGGCCCGTCCCAGGTCGACGACCGAATCCCAAGGCTGACTCGTCCACCAGCCGTCGAAGTCATCTTCGGGATGTAGAAGGAAAACTCTCATAGAAGCCGGGGTCAGGCGCCGGGTATCAGGGACACACAGGTTTCCTGAGACCCGACACCCAAGACCTGAGACCTAATTCACGAGCGCCCAGCTGAGTGGGGTTCCGCGTTCCACATCGCAGGCCGCGCGCTTTCCCAGAATTTCGTCGAGGTGGCGCGGATGCAATCCATCCGCCGGGCGAATCGAGCGCACGTTTCTCCTGGTGAACAGCTCGCCCTCCTTTACATCTTCGACCACAAACAGCGAGCGGCGGAACTTGAGGCTGTTGGCCTCGCGTGGTCCGGGGGCGAACTGGACCGAGCCGAGAGCTTTCTCGGCGGTGCGCACCGCCTCGACCATGGCCTTGAATTCCTCGGGTTCGAGTGAGAACGCGCCGTCCGGGCCTCCGTCCGAGCGCCGCAGGCAAAGATGTTTCTCGATGATGCAAGCTCCCAGGGCCACGGCGGCGACCGGGACCGCGATGCCCATGGTGTGATCGGAAAGCCCCACGGGACATGCGAAACGGCGCGCCAGTTCCGGGATGGTTCGCAGGTTCGCTTCCTCCGGCGGCGCGGGGTAGGCACTGGTGCATTTCAAGAGCGCAATTTCGGCCGCACCGGCCGCGCGCGCCGCCTCGACCGCTTCGGAAATCTCGTCGACGCTCGCCATGCCGGTGGAAACAATCAGAGGTTTGCCGGTGCGAGCCATCTTCTGGATGAGGCCGACGTCCACCAGTTCAAACGACGCGACCTTGTAGGCTGGAACTTTCATCCGTTCGAGAAAATCGACGGCGCTATCGTCGAAGGCGCTGGAAAACAAGTGCATCCCCAATTCGTCCGCGATCTGTTTGAGCTTCGGCTGCCACTCCCAGGGTGTGAACGCCTCCTGGTAGAGGTCGTGAAGGATGCGGCCGTCCCACAGCGTACCGCCGGTAATCCGGAAACAATCTTTGTCACTGCGCAGCGTGATTGTTTCGGCTGTATAGGTCTGGAGCTTGACCGCATCCGCGCCGGCGTCTTTGGCAGCGTGAATGATGCGGACCGCCTGATCGAAGTTCTGGTTGTGATTGGCGGAGAGTTCGGCAATGACATAAACCGGGTGGCCCGACCCAATCGGGCGGCCGTCGATTTGGATACCAGTATTTATCGAAGATTGGTCGCGGGATTGCACACATCGCATTATAATCTGGCAGGTGCCACACTCATCCGCTGGGGAATATTCTGTACAGCAATCCCGTTGGCCGGAGGGCATCACGGCAAATAGGTCTGCGAATGTCATCATTTTTCATCCGCCATTTGTTTTTCTCTTGAGACAATTGCTGCTATGAAAGCACAAAATCGGCAGCACCGCCCAGAGTACTCAGACAATCCAACGCAGTCGACCGGGTTTCAGGTTGTCGAGGACGCCACCTATGGGTTCCGGCACTTAGACCCTATTCCGCAAGACGCCGAGATAAGTGAATTCTACGAAAGCCGGTATTACGACTTGATACGCAAAGGGAACCGTGCACCGGAACTTCGCCGTTTGATGCAGGGCGGGGATTCCGCGAGCCAGGAACTCCGATGGCTGAGGGAAGGGTTGTACACCGACATCGTAGGCGTGCTCGAAAAGGTCACTCCCGGACGGAGACTGCTGGAAGTGGGTTGCGGCACTGGCGACTTTCTTGGCTTTGCCAAGGAACATGGATTTAGCTGCGTAGGAATCGAACCGGCGACAGAGGCGGCACAGCACGGGATGGCGAGCGGCCTAACCGTGCACACTCTGACCCTGGACGAATTTGTGAGCCAATCGCCGGCCGGAGGATTCGACGTAGTGGTCTTGCTCAACGTCCTGGAGCATGTGCCCAACGCGATACGCACTTTGCAGCATTGCCGGCAGGTGCTGGCTGACGGAGGAATTCTGTGTATCCGCGTTCCCAACGACTTTAGCGAGATCCAAAGCGCTGCCCGACAAAAACTAGTTAGGGACCCGTGGTGGATCGCAGTGCCCGACCACATCAACTATTTCAACTTCGCTTCGCTGCGGATTTTACTGGACCGATTGGCGTTCGAGACGGTTTACTCTCAAGGAGATTTCCCGATGGAGCTGTTCTTGTTGATGGGAGAGAATTACGTCGCAGACCCGGAGGTCGGGAGCCGCTGCCATGCGCACCGAGTGCAGTTTGATTTGGCGCTGCCCCCAGAACTGCGGCGAAAAATCTATTCAGCCCTCGGAAATGTGGGCGTGGGACGCGATTGTCTGGTTTTTGGAAAGAAACTTCCGTCGTGAACCTACCGATCATTGGCGCTTCACGCAAGGTGAGCCTGGTGCGCGGGTTGCAGGCGGCGCTGGCTTGTTCCGCAGTAACCCTGACAACGATCCACCGGCCCGTGGTGAAATTCCAAAGCCCGGAGGCAGCGCCTAAAGGTGCTTCGATCAAACGCCACTTGCGGTATGCGTAAAGGCGCACCCTGGGACAAATCATACCTAGTCGACGGGCTGCTAGATCCTCGGCCTCAACATTTGTTCAAATCGCGGACGCCGGGCTTCCCACTCATCTTTCAGTATGGCGAGGCAAACCACGTCGTGGAACGCGTCTCGTTTCCATATGTGTTTCCGAAATAATCCCTCCTGCACAAAACCGAAGCGGCGGTGCATTTCTATCACACCCCGATTGAACGAGAGGACCGGGCAGCAGAGTTTTTCGAACTTCAATTCGTCAAACACAAAGTTCAAGACGGTATATTCCACATGGCTGCCAACGGCTTTACCTCGCACGTTGGGGCTGGCAACGTAAAAACCAAAGTAGCATCGGCGATTCACCGGGTCGATTTCGTAGAGATTGGCCACTCCCACATCTTCGCCGTCACAGACCACGATCCAATACTTGCAAGTAGGATCTTTGGAAATACGCGCAAACCAAGCGGCATGTTCCTCTGGAGTAATCGTATGGCCGGTGTACATATAGTCGGCCACCTTCGGCAGATTACGCCAATGGCGGATCATGTCCATGTCGCCGGGACGGACATCGCGCAGTGAGATCAGAGTTCCTCCTTGAATTTACGAACTTGCATCAGCCAAAAGTACGGCTACGGTCCGGGCCGCTCCTTCGCCATCGACCAGGGAACGCGCGGTCTGCGATAGAGCTTGCCTCTCTACGGGCGAATTCGCAAGGCGGGCAACAGTTCGCGCCATGTCGCCGATCGCAAATCGCGATCCGCCGGTCAGCAGCGTCGCGGCTCCGGCGGCGTGCAAGGCCTCGGCGTTGGCCATCTGATTTTCCGCGACTGCCACGAGGACTGCCGGAAGGCCTAAGGCGCAGTACTCCCAGCAGGCGCCGCCAGCCGCCGAAATCGCGAGATCGGCCCAGGAAATCAGTTCCTGCATGTTCGTCACGTTGTTCAGAACCCGGCAACCCTGACTGGATTTGGCGACCGATTCCGTAAGTGCGGCGATATGCGGATTGCTGCCTCCGGCGACCACGGCCACTTGCAAACCCTCGACGGCAACTTGCTCCAGAGCATCCATGACTCGGCATGTGACGTTGTCCGGGTCGCTTCCGCCCAGGCTCACGAACAGGTTGCGGGCGATGGATGGAATCTCTCTCGGGGAGCGCACGGCAACAAATTCGCGCCTCAGGAGCGCATATTTTGTCCCGAGTAGGAGCCGGGTGCGCGATGCCAGATCCTTATAAAGATATTGCCGGGCGGAAAGGTTCTGGTTCAACACGATGTCTGCCGCATAGGGCGCCGAGCGTCCGTGGTCATCGATCAACACAACCTTGAAACCTTCCTGCTTCAGGGCGCATTGATAGTCCGCGCCAAATTCGTAGCCGTCCACCGCCAGCCAGGCTGGACCACGGATCCGGGCCAGCGCAATGAACTGCTTGGCATCAGCGTGGCTTCCCGGAACGCCGTCGATTCGAACCAGGCTGGCGCCCTCGCTGCGCAGGCGATCTTCAATCGCCGAGGTCGACTCGGCCATGGCGAAGGTCACGGCGCCGCCCGCGTCCTGCCATGCCTGGGCCAGCGCCAGGCAGCGCATCACATGGCCCGTCCCGATCGCGACCGACGCATCGGCGCGGATCAAAAGCAGTTCATCGCGAAGTTTTGCCACGGTCGTTTTGGGCCTTTAATGGTCAACGTACACGAAATACCGGCTGAATGAGCGACCCTTCCAGAAAACGCTCGGGATTGGCACCGCTCAGCCATTTCGACATTGTCTTGCAAACTTCCGCGTAGACTCGAAGCGTCTGCTCAATCGCCAGAGGATCGTGCGCCGCTGTCATGTTATGTGTGGCTAGGAGCAGCACGCCACGCTTCACGCATTCTTGAGCGAACAAACTTCGCACCAGAAGACTCTCTTTGCCGTCGCCATCGAAAAATCTGATCGACGACCAGAACGGATAGCCGATACACTGGATGCGATCCTGCAATCCTGCTTCTTTTGCCAGCGCGTTCAATCCTTCCTGCAGCACAAGCCCGTTCGCATCTATCCGATCCAGCGCATCAGTTGTCTCCAGAACATCGAGCACCTTCATGGCCGCCGCCATCGACGCCACTTCGCCGCCGAAGGTGAAGCTGAAGAAAATCTCTTTGAAGATCTTCATCACCTCGGCGCTTCCGACAATGCAAGAGATGGGGAAGCCATTGCCCATCGCTTTGCCAAAACAAGCGAGGTCGGGAGTGACGCCGAATTTCTTTTGCGCGCCTCCCAGCCCGAAGTGAAAACCGCTGCAGATTTCGTCGAAGATGAGCAAGGCGCCGTGCTCGTGGACGGCACTCTTGACGGCTTCGAGAAAACCCGCCGCCGGGGGCCAGAAATTAACGGGCTCCATGATCACCGCCGCGAACTCGCCGGGGTGTTCGCCGAGAAGTTTCTGCAGTGACGCCAGATCGTTGTACACGAAGGGATGGGTCAAGGCCCGCACCGCTTGCGGAACACCTGCATGACGCGTCGTGCTTCCGATGTACCAGTCCTGCCAGCCGTGATAGCCGCAGCAGGCAATGCGCTCGCGGCCAGTGAGGGCGCGCGCCGCCCGGACCGCGCCCGAGGTGGCGTCCGATCCATTCTTGCCGAAGCGGACCATCTCGGCGCAGGGAATGAGCCGGGTGAGGCGCTCCGCCAGTTCCACTTCCAGCGGGTGGGGCAAGGAAAAACTGTGGCCTTGCGACAACTGCTCCGCCACCGCCGCGTTGACCTCGTCGTGCGCGTAACCGAGAATATTCGGCAGTAACCCCTGGATGTAGTCGATGTACTCATTCCCATCCACGTCCCAAACCCGGCAGCCTTTGCCCTTCGCCAGGAACATCGGCGCCACGCCACGGACGTGCTGGTCGGCTCCCTTGCTGAAAGTCTGGGCGGCACCGGGAATCACTTTCTGTGCGCGCTCCAGCCAGGCCTTCGATTTTTCAATAGGCCGGAGGGGCGCTGGCGCCGCGCACGCATCCCCAAAAAGGCTCTTGTAGTATCCGTAATTCGAAATAATCTGCGAGTTCAGTTTTTCGATCTCGGGCTGGTCTTGAAGAAGCCGCAAGACATCCTGCGTCAGAAAATTCTCTTTGCCGCGAAAGGCGTGGTAAACCGCGCGCACGAAATCGAGGTCTTCCCGTTCGTCCACCGTCCAGCGATAGTGCATCCGAGAAAAAGCCAAGGTGTTCTCGACGTTGGCGGTGCGGAACTTTTCCGAACGCAGATAGGGAGTCACGTGCTCGCGCTCCGACTCCTTCACCGCCTCGTGCCATGCGCGTTCGAGCGCGGAGAAGGAAAATACCTCGGTATCCAAACCATCGGGATAGGTGCGCACCATCGTGTTCGATGCGTAATCCAGGTCGCCGCGTTGAAAGCGGCGGACCACTTGATCGATCAGTTGTGGATCGATCAGCGGGCAATCGGCTGTGATGCGCACCACCTGCGCGGCTTTCTCCTCGCGCGCCGCGTGGTAGTAGCGATCGAGCACGTTGTGTTCGCTTCCGCGATGACAGGGAACACCAATTTCGCGGCACATCTTCTCGATGGCATCGTCCGCCGGAGCGATGGACGTCGCCACCACCACCCGATCCACCAGGCAGGCCCGTTTGACGCGTTGAATGACGTGCCACAACATCGGCCGTCCTTCGATCTCCGCCAGGCTCTTGCCCGGCAAACGGCTCGACCCCATGCGGGCCTGAATGATGGCCACCACCGGCCCCTCGCTCGGTTCGGTGGTCCAGTTCAGTATCTGCGGCCTTTGCTCTTGCGACGATTTTTTAGCTGCCTCGACGATCCGAATCACATCTCTTCCCTGCTCCAGATCGACCATGGGCCCCGTTCTGTTTCCTAGAGATTCGAGGAAGTGACGTAATTCCGCCACATACATATCGTTCGTTTCAAATTTGTACGGAATACTTTTCCAGGCGGGCTGCCCGGCGGAAAACCAGCGCACTTCCTGAAGATTGAAATCCCAAAAAACCGTGCCCGTCTCGCCCACAACTTTGCAGGTTCGGGTATAGGTACGCTGGACAAAATCCAGGTGCAGTTCGGCGCGGCGGCGCTCGGGAAAACTCAAGTAGATCCAGGCCGAATCTTCAACATCAACGTCGAGATCGCTGAGGCGTTCAGCCTGGCAAGTCACTTCGGTGGGGCGGCCCAAAAGCCAGCAGATGTAATCCAATTCGTGGGAGCCGTCGAGAATGATGCCGCCTCCCAATTCCCGGCGCGCGCTGTAACTATCGCTGTACTTCTGCCAGGGGCGCCAATCGGGAAGGTATTGCCCCGCCTCGGCGTTGAGCCAGAGCACGCGCCCAATCTTTCCCGAATCGATCAGTTCCTTCACGATCTGCAAGCCGGGATGAAAACGCATGTTGTAGCCGATCTGAACGTTGCGGCCGTGGCGGCGCGCCTCGCCGATCAGGGTCTGGATTCCACTGGACTCGTGCGACAGAGGTTTCTCGATAAAAACGTGGGCGTGGGCCTGCAAAGCGGCCAGCGCCTGCTCGACATGGAACACCGGCGGAGTGCAGATGAGTACGATGTCGGGCCTGAATTTTGCCAGCGCCTCGCCATAGTCGGGGAAGCTTTCCCCGTGCAGTTTGCCGCAGCACTCGTTCAGCACCTCGAGGTTGTTGTCGCAAAACGCAAGCTGCTGCAAACCCAGCGACTTGAGGTTCTTCGCGTGGCGGCGGCCAATCGAACCGCAACCGGCTACCAGCGCCCGATATTTTGCTCTGCCGGAAATTCTGGACATGACTTATTTTAGTTGCCTGCGCTCGAGCGCATGGGAGCGCTCGCCTTCCCCTGGCATTGGAAAACCAGTCGTTGGTCGTTGGTCGTTAGTCGTTGGCAATTTCATTGTCTCTGCACGAGCGGCTAACGACTATAATGCCGCACAACTTTCCGCAGCGCATGTACCGCGTGTTCCACATCCTGCGCCGTCATGGCATGAAACATGGGCAGGCTGATCAGGCGCTCATAGGCGTCTTCGGCCACCGGATAACTCTCTTTCGACCCGAAGCGTTCGCGGTAGTAAGGATGCCGATGCACCGGAATGTAATGAACATTCACGCCGATATTCTCCGCCCGCAGCGCGCGAAATATCTCACCCCGCCCCGTCGAAAGCATTTCCAGTTTGAGCCGCACCGGATATAGGTGCCACGCGGGATTGACGCCCTCGCGCACTGCGGGAACCTCGATCGCGGGCAACTCCCGGAATGCCGCCGAGTACTGCGCCGCGATTTCCCGCCTCCGCGCCAGGTTGGCATCGAGCTTTTCCAGTTGCGACAGACCCAGTGCGCAGGCGATGTCCGTCAGCCTGTAATTGAAGCCGAGCAGCACCATCTCGTAAAACCATTGCCCCGCTTTCTGCCGCTCGTGCGCTTCGCTTGAGATGCCGTGGTTGCGAAAGCGCCGCAGCGTCTCGGCGAACCGCGCATTGTTGGTCGCAACCATGCCGCCTTCTCCGGTCGTCAGGTGCTTCACCGGATGAAAGCTGAACACGGTCATGCCGGCAATAGCGCCCACGCGTTTCCCGCGGAATTCCGCGCCCAGCGCGTGGCAAGCGTCTTCGATCAGGACCGCACCGCATTCTTTCGCCACTTCCCCCAGCTCATCCAGTTCCGCAGGATGCCCCGCATAATCGACCGCGATGATGGCCTTCACCTTCGAGGATGCGCGAGAGGTGATTTTTTTGGAAACTTCGTTGGGATCGAGGTTCAGCGTGTCGGGCGAAACGTCGGCGAACACCGGCGTCGCCTGCTGATACAGAATGCAGTTGGCGGTGGCGCAGAAGGTCATGGGGGTGGTGATGGCCTGGTCCCCCGGCCCGAGTCCGGCGGCAAACGCAGTGCCGTGCAACGCGGCCGTGCCCGAACTGAAGCTGACAGCGTGTTTCGCGCCGACCCACGCCGCGAATCGTTCTTCAAACTCGCCGACCTTCGGGCCCGTGGTCAGCCAGTCCGACTTCAGCACCTCAACCACCGCCTCGATATCGGCGTTATCAAGACTCTGCCGGCCGTACGGCAACAGTTTTTCACGGACAGGCTTGCCCCCGTGAATGGCGAGCGGCTCTGGTTTTGTGGTCAGGGAACTCATGCTACGCCGGCGTCGGCGCCGCCTCCGCCGTTTCCGGCGTTACCAGTTCTTTCAACTCGCGCCGCGTCAGCCAGCGATCATTGGTGTCGCTCGAATAACGGAAGCCTCCCGGCAGCGGTTTGGCGTTCACCCAATTCTCCGCCTTCCACCACGGATGGGACGGCTGAATTATGTACATGTCTTCCGTCTCGAGCGTCTGCCGCGACTCATCTTCGGAGACCAGCACTTCATGCAGTTTTTCTCCCGGACGAATCCCGATGGTCTCGACTTCGCATCCGGGCGCGATGGTCTCCGCCAGGTCCAATAAACGCATGCTGGGGATCTTGGGAACAAAAATTTCACCGCCGTGCATCTGCTCGATAGCTCGGATCACAAACTTCACGCCCTGCTCCAAAGTCAGCCAGAAGCGGGTCATGCGAGGATCGGTGATGGTGATTTTGCCGCGGCGGCGTTGTTCGAGGAATGTCGGGATGACGCTGCCGCGGCTGCCCACGACGTTGCCGTAGCGCGCGCAACTGAAGCGCGTGTTCTTCGCGCCGGCATAGGCGTTGGCCTGCACAAACACTTTCTCGGCGCACAATTTCGTAGCGCCATATAGATTGATTGGATTGACCGCCTTATCGGTCGAGAGCGCGAGGATGCGGTGGACACCCTGATCGATGGCCGCATCGATGACGTTGCGCGCGCCCATGATGTTCGTCAGGATGGCTTCGAAAGGGTTGTATTCGCAAGCCGGAACCTGCTTGAGCGCCGCCGCGTGCACGACCACGGTTATGCCGGAGAGCGCGCGTTTCAATCGCTCCACGTCGCGCACGTCGCCAATAAAATATCGGAGGCTGGAGTGATCGAAGCCCGACGCTCTCATCTCATGCTGCTTCAACTCGTCGCGGCTGAACACCACCAGCCGCTGCGGATGATACTCGCGCAGCATGATCTCGACGAACTTCTTCCCGAATGAACCCGTGCCACCCGTCACCAGTATGGATTCCTGCGCCCAATTCACCATTTCTTCCCTTCAAAACCTCGTCCGCCGGGTTACGCGCCGAACAAAGATGCGGGCGCCGCCTCAGGCCAGCACTACCTTCTAGAGACCGGGCTTGCGCCGTCTTACGCTGCGGCGGGAACTGCGGCAAGCCGCGTCTCTACGGTCAATCGGACGCCCGCGTTTCGGGGCTGGGCGCCGCAAATCGCCCTTATCCGCAGTCTGCCAGAAGAATCCTTCTTCGGCATCTTCTTGTGCTGGCTAGTATAGCCGAGGAAGGCGATGAAGAACGTATCGCCGAGGATTCATCGCGGCGTCGGTGACTGCGTCGGCGAATCCGGTACCCAGAACAACATCGCCAAACCGCAATTTCCGGCTGCTTCCCGCGCCAGGGATGCTAAAATCAAGCCAATACTTCATTCATAAGCGCCCGTTTCTGCTGGCCCGGTTTGCCGTGAAGGCTGGCCGTGCAAAGTTCCGGCTGGAGCGGGGATTTATGTGTTGGATGCGGCGCGCTGCCGCAGCGAGCGGGCGGCGGCGAAGGAGCAATGATGTCATCGGGGCCCCTGGTTCCAAGAACCAACGATCCACGAAGCGACCTGGCGCGAAGCGCCGACGGATTCCGCGAGTTGCCAGGGGGCGAACCGGCGGAGTTTCTCAGGCCGATTTCAGCGCTCTTTAATACGTTGCCCGCGGCGGAATCCACCCCGCGCGAATACTTCCGCGTTCTGATCAAGCGCAAGTGGCTGGTGCTCTCGGTGGTGGCGGGGATCTTCATGGCGGTGGCCATTGCCAGCCTGCGCCAGACTCCCATCTACGAAGCGGTGGGCCGCATCGCCGTCAACAAAGCCGATCCCAGTCTCATCACCTTCAAAGACTCGGGGCCGGTCATGGATTATTACGACCAGAGCGATCTCGATACCGAGGTTCGCATCCTCCAGAGCGACCTGATGGCGCTGCAGGTGATCCGGCAATTGAATCTCGACCGTCGCCCGGAGTTTGGTGGCCATGCCGATCAAAAGCAAGCGAACCTGGCCGCCGATCCGCTGCAGACGGACTCCAACCGCGCCACGGCGCTGCTGGGAGCGTTTCGCGGGAACCTCCGCGTCACTCTGATTCCCAACACGCGCATCATCGAGATCCATTACACCAGCGCCGACCCGCAGCTTGCCGCCAGCGCCGTCAATACGCTCGCCGCCACTTATGTGGAGCAGAACTTCAAGACCAAGTTCGAATCCACGATGCAGGCCTCCGACTGGCTGTCCAAACAACTGGTCGACTTGCAGATGAAAGTGGAGACTTCGCAGGAAAAGCTCGTGCGCTACCAGAAGGAGCACGAGATCCTTGGGACGGACGAAAAGTCGAACATCATCACGGAAAAGCTCAACGAACTGAACCGGGAAATGACGACGGCCGAATTTGACCGGATGCAAAAAGAAGCGGTCTATCGCCAGACCCAAACCAACGATCCCGACGCGATCGCGGCGGCGATCATTGCCGACACGACGGGAAATGGGACCACCGCAACCTCCGGCCTGCTGGACAAGTTGCGCGAACAGCAGGCGGGCCTCAGGATCCAGATTGCCGAACTCAGTTCGCAATTCGGTTCCTCGTATCCGAAAGTGGTTCAGCTTAACAATCAGATCAAGGAAATCGACCACCAGATGCAATCGGAAACGAACAAGGCGGTCGACCATCTCAAGGGGCAATACCTGGCCGCATTGCAGCGCGAAAACATGTTGCGCGACTCCTTTGAGAAGCAAAAACAGGAGGCGAACAAGCTGAACGAGAGCGCCATCGAGTACAGCATCCTGAAGCGCGACCTGGACAGCAACCGCACACTGTATGAAGGGCTGCTGGAAAAACTCAAGGAGGCCGGGGTCACGGCGGGATTGCGCTCCAACAACTTTCGCATCATCGATGCGGCGCGGGTTCCGCAGTTTCCGAGCGAACCGAACATTCCGCGCAACCTCTCGTTTGCGCTGGTGCTGGGCATCATCTCGGGTGTCGGCTTGGCTTTTCTGCTCGAGAACATGGACAATACCGTCCGCATCCCCGAGCAGGCGCAGGCGGTCTCAGGACTGCCTTCTCTGGGAATGATCCCGCTCGGCTCCAAGTCCACCAACCGTGGAAGTTATGGCAAGCGCATGGAATTGGCCGCCTCGCCGGAAGTGGTGGAGACTGTGACCCAGATTCGCCCCCAGTCGCAGATGGCGGAATCGTATCGCGCGCTGCGGACTTCCCTACTGCTTTCGAATCTTGGAGCGCCGCCCAAGGTGATCATGGTGACCAGCGCGCGACCGCAGGAAGGAAAGACTACCACCAGCATCAACACCGCCATCGTGCTCGCGCAAAAGGGGGTCCGAGTTCTCCTGGTGGATGCCGACTTGCGGCGCCCCAGTATTCACAAGACGCTGGGCATGGGCCCGCGCAGCGGCCTCAGCAACGTGCTCACCGGTAGCGCCACCGTGCAGCAGACGATCACAACCTCTCCCATCCTGCCCAACCTTTTCATCATGCCGGCGGGCACGCCGCCTCCCAATCCCGCCGAATTGCTGGCGTCCTCGAACATGAGGGACCTGCTGGCGGAACTGCGGCAGCAGTTCGATCACATAGTGATCGACACTCCTCCGACCCTTTCCGTGACCGACGCGGTGGTACTCTCGCCGCGCGCCGACGCCACCATTCTGGTCATCCGATGCGGCCGCACCACGAAACAGGCGCTGCGCCGCGCCCGCGATGTATTGATGCAGGTCAATGCGCACGTCGCCGGCGTATTACTCAACGCGGTCGACCTGACTTCCCCGGATTACTACTATTACTACGAGTATCAGGGCAAATACAGCCAGTACTATCACGACGAGGCGCCGGGCGACGGACACGGAGCGGAGCCGAAGGCGGGTTGAGCCGGCGAGTCTTCCCGCAAGAGTAATTGAGTTATTCTGTTCAGGCATTTCTGCCGGCGGGCGGACCTCGCTGGCAACGCGAAAATGACAATCCCACTTTCAAACCGGCGGCGTGGACAGGCGGCTGCAGGTGTGGCATTGCTCGCCCTGGTTTTTCTCTTTCTCACCGGCAAGGAATATGCCGCCAGTTTCTTCGCGGCTCGCCCGGAGTTGCCATCGCTGGAGCGCGCGGTGCGGCTGTCGCCGGGAAACGCGGATTATCGCCATCGCCTGGGACGCTATTTTGCCTTTGTTGCCGGGGATGCCCCGTCTGCGATCGCCAGCCTGCGAAAAGCCGTGGAACTCAATCCCCACGATGCCCACTACTGGTTCGATCTGGCCGCCGCCTATCAGGTGACCGGAGACACCGCCGGCCAGCGAACGGCACTGGATCGCGCGTTGCAAGCCGAGCCCACCGCCCCCGATGTGGCGTGGGAAGCGGCCAATTTCTTTCTCATCGATGGCGACATCGATCGCGCGCTCGGCGAATTCCGCGTCGTCATCGCCAACGACAATGGACTGAAGGACGCCGCCCTGCATGCCTGCTGGCGGGTGCGGCCCGACGCGGACGCGCTGCTGCGCGATGTGGTACCGGGCCGCGCCGATTCCCTTATTTCGTTTCTGACCTTGCTGGAAAGCAAACAGGAAACCGAGGGCACCATCAAAACCTGGACGCGCCTTGCCGACTTGCACGAGAAATTCGAGAACCGGTATTTGTACCAATACGTGCGCTATCTCATTGATGCGCACCGCCCCGATGCGGCCATGGCGGCCTGGGAACAAAGCGCCGACGTTCTGGGCCTCTCTTCCTATCTGCCCACCGATGACAACCTGGTGGTGAACGGGGATTTCAGCCTCGACATTCTTAACGGAGGCTTTGACTGGACTTACGTCAATCGAACCGGAGTGCAGCCGCTGCTGGATGCGAGCGACTTCCGCGAAGGTCGTCGCTCTCTTTCTGTCACCTTCGAAGGCCCTGGTATCTACGACGCGGGGATTCAACAACTCATTCCCGTGAAGGGCGCAACCATCTACGAC
>Ga0181530_10000420_pt1 | contig 54334 bp, 44 predicted proteins | sample PEATcosm2014_Bin_42_FD_119769 | JGI IMG/M metagenome (GOLD analysis project Ga0181530, IMG submission 119769) | Peatland microbial communities from MTU Mesocosm Facility, Houghton, MI, USA - PEATcosm2014_Bin10_60_metaG | ecosystem: Environmental > Terrestrial > Soil > Wetlands > Peat | place...
AAGTCACCCACAGGTGGCCGCCGTGACGCTCCGCGATCTTCTTGCAGATCGCGAGGCCGATCCCCGTGCCCGGGAATTCCGCAGCCGTGTGGAGGCGCTGGAAAATCACGAAGATGCGGTCCAAGTGCTGCGGCTCGATTCCGATGCCGTTGTCCCGTACGGAGAACACCCATTCCTTCGCGCGCCGTTCCGCCGACACATGAATCCGCGGCGGCTCCTGGCGCCGGAACTTGATGGCATTCCCAATCAGGTTCTGAAACAGTTGCGCCAGTTGTCCCGCATCCGCGCTTACTACCGGCAGAGGATCGAATGTCACGTTTGCATGGCTCTCTTCGATAGCGGCCTTCAGGTTCGCGAGCGCCTGCTTCAAAGCGGCGTCTGCCTCGACCGGTTTGAACTCGCGGCCCGTCGTGGCGACCCTCGAGAACGCCAGCATGTCGTTGATCAGCTGCTGCATTCTCTTTGCCCCGTCCACCGCAAAAGCGATGAACTCGTCGGCATTCGAATCCAGCTTTCCCTTGTACCTTCGCGAAAGAAGCTGCATGTAGCTGGAGACCATCCGCAACGGCTCCTGGAGATCGTGCGAGGCCACATAGGCGAACTGCTCCAGCTCGGTATTGGATCGCTTGAGTTCCTCGGTTCGCCGGAGCAATGCCTGCTCGGCCAGTTTGCGCTCGGTGATGTCCAGAGCCACGCCAACCATGTGGATCGATTTGTTTCCCGCTTCCGGCGGCAAGAGATGCCCGCGGCCCATGATATAGCGGATGCCGCCGTCTTGCAGGTTGACGCGAAACTCCAGGTCGGGCGGTCCCAGCCCTGCCAGACAGTCGCCTATCCATGCCAGCATGGAAGCCCGATCATCCGGGTGAATCAACGTCACGAACGTCTCGGAGGTCAGAACAAAGGTCTTCGGCGAGACCCCAAAGAGAAGATACGTTTCGGGCGTCCACACCATCACGCTCGTGTCGCCTTGCAGCCTCCAGTCCCAACTGCCGAGATGGGCAATACGCTGTGATTCGGACAAAAGGTCTTCGTTCGCCCGCAAATTCTCTTCCGCCCGTTTCCGTTCGGTGATATCACGGGCGAACACGAGACCTCCCTTTTCGCCCTCGTATAGGAAGGGTACAGCGAACCCCTCGACGTCGATGACCGTGCCGTCGAGCCTGAGGTATTGCTGCGCAAACGGGGGTAAGTCCACCCCCAGCTCCTCGATCTGCCGGATTCCTTCAGCCATGGCGGGGCGAGAATCCGGGTGCACGGCATCTAAGACCGGCTTGTCGAAAAGTTCGGAGTCCGACGTGGCGCCAAACAACCTGAGCGCCGCCGGATTCAGGTACCGGAAGCGGCCGCGCGTCCCGACGAAAATGGCCTCCGGCGCGTTTTCCACGACCCTCCGAAAACTCTCCCGGCTCTCCCGCAACGCCTCTTCCGCCCGCTTGCGGCCCGTCATGTCGCGGATGACCCCGACCGCATGCCATTCCTCTCCCTTTTGGACGGCAGCCAACGAGAGGTCAATCGGGAACTCGCTTCCGTCCTTTCGCCGTGCGGTCAGTTCCCGCATCGTGCCGATGGCCGCCCCTTGTCCGGTTTTCTGAAAGGCGGGAAAGCTCTCTTCAAAGCGCTGTCGGAGACCGGCTGGGACCAACAGATCGTGAACCGGTTGGCCCAGCATCTCAGCCGCAGCGTAACCGAACATCCGTTCGGCCGCGGGGTTCCAGAGAATCGCCCGGCCTCCGCCGTCGATCATGACGAGGGCGTCCAGGGAACTGGCGCACACCGATCGAAGAACTTCCTCCCCGTCGCGCAGCGCCTCCTCGATCTCCTTGCGCCTGGTTACGTCGAGTATGACGGACCGCATGCCAGTCGCCTCGCCCTGGGCGTTCCGAATCAGCGCCTCGTGAATCTCAAGAGTCAGGTGACGGCCATCGCTGCGAATGTGGTCGCGCGGGAAGGGAGTGAGCGCCTGCTGCCCCGACAACTTCCGCTGGAAAACCTCCCGGCTTTCGGATGGCGCGCCTCGCGAAACGAATTCAAAGATGGGTCTGCCGAGCATCGCGCTGGCTTCAACCCCCAACAGCTCGCATTCAGCCTGATTGACCCAACGCACGTTCCCCTCTTGGTCCAACTCGTGGTAGGCTACCGGCCCTTGCTCGAAAAGGTCCCGGAATCGCCGCTCGCTCTCGATCAACCGGGACAGAGGCCGACTGCAGCCGAGGGCATCGAGTTGCTCTCTCAAGGGAAGGGGCAGGTCGCGCAAACACGAAAAGTCGCTTTCCTCCTGTGCAGCCGAACGTTGCGCCTGTTCTTTATCAGCGCCTTGCGTACCAGTTTGCGCCATTAGTAGTCCTTGTCAAACTCGAAGGTCCGGGGCGGTCTGGAATCGAGGAGGGCGCAGGGGGCAGCCCTACTTCAGGCAGGCCAGAAGGTCTTTGCGGCCGGCGTGGAGAACGACGCGCTGGCGGGTTTTGTCGCGCTCGCGGACGTACTCCACCAACCGGAGGCGTTCGTGAGCGGAGGAACAAAGGGAATCTCCCAGTTACACTACGAATATTCCACAGGAGAGGGCGGAACACAAGAGAAACGTGCGTGGATCTCCGAAACAGTGTGCCTGTGGTCGCAGATCGGCATCCGGCTGACACATCGGGAGTTGCGCTCGTTCCGTCGATTCTCTCCCGCAGCCGCGCGGGCAGAAGGTATCCAACTGGAATTTCCGGGGCGATCCGCTTCGCCGCCAGTCCGACTCCGAGATGCGCGAGAGCCGCCATGAAAGTTCAGGCTCCTTTTCTCTAGAATCTGACACTGTTGGCGCGTAACTTAACGGCGCACCCCCGCCTGACGGCCAGCCTTCATCCCGCCGGCGGCATTCCTGGCTTCGAACACCAGGTTGATATCCATCACGCGATCACACGCGGTCAGGATTTCGGACGCTCGTTGCTCCCGGGGTTGAGCCGTGGTCTAATTGGAGCCGGAGTGCCCGCCAGTTTTCGGGGAAGCCCGGAGGACAGGTGGCGGTTTATCGGGCGCGCTGCGGAACGGCAATGCCGGTGATACAAGAGGTGGATCCCGAGCGGCGTGAGATGCGCACAACGGCGGATGGCGCGATCACGATGGACGACATTCGTAAACACCTCACTAACGAGCATAGGGACAAAGGCCTGGCTTATCGCGAACTGATCGAAGCCTCGCGAGCAACGGTTGCGTTCTCACCTTCCGACGTTCGTGCGACGGTTGAAATCCTTCGAGCGTATGGTAAGGAGGGAGTACTTGGCCCAACCGCCATCGTGGTGGGGAACGACCTCGCCTACGGGATGCTTCGGATGCTCGCAATCCTGCTCGAGGGTATCTGCGAACTGGAGCCGTTCCGAACGCGACAGGAGGCTGAACAATGGCTCGCCGGTGCCTCCGCCACTCCAAGAGCGAGCAGGTCCGAGGCAGCGGGCTATCCGCCGGGCTGCTGAGCAGACCTAAGTTCCGAATCTCGCTCCGGCGCGAGCTTTCGCTTTGGCGGCCTCTTCTTCTCGATTCTTCGGCGGTGTGTTCGTTTCGAGCGAGCGGAGAAGACGCCTCGATACTCCGGCGATCTCATCGATCGCAGACCGGAACGAGCCTTCGTTTGCCTTCGACGGTTTGTTAAATCCGCTGATCTTTCTCACGAACTGGAGCGAGGCCGCTCGAATCTCTTCGTCGGTGGTGGGCGGATCGAAGTTGAAAAGGGTCTTGATATTCCTGCACATTCGCGATGCCTTCGAGAAAATCGGCCGCTGCCCCGCCGCATGCGACGGCCAGCGGCTTTTACTTCTTCTGCGCCCGCAACCAGTTTTCCAGGATCTTGGCTTCATCCGGAGACATGGCCGGCGCCGCCTTCTTCACCATGACCAGGAACCAATCGACCTCCTGCGGCTGGACTGGATGGCCGATGTTGCGCGCGGCGGCATTGCCTTCGCCCGGCCGAACGGAGTTGACGATGGTGTCTCCTTCTTCGTTCAGGAAGGCGAAGAACGGCAGGCTGTTGTACTTTCCGCCGGCCTGGGCCATCACTTCATCGCCGCCGGGATTGTTCAGCGATTTCTTGGCTCCCTGTTCCTGCACGGTCAAGCGCGCCTGCACGAAGTATTTGTCGATGATCGGCTTGATTTCGGGAATCTCGATGAATTGATCGAGCTTCTTGCACCACCCGCACCAGGAAGCGTGAAAGATGAGGAAGATGCTCTTGTGCTGCGCCGCGGCCGCCGTTCTCGCCGCGTCCATGACCACGGAAGCCGGCGGCGCCGTCTCGACGGCCATCAACATCAGGCTGGCGAGAAGACCGATCGTCAGGCGAAACATCGCAGTACGCAGCATGGCCCCAATTATAGATAATTGAGGGGTCGGAGGGGGTGGCGGGGGGTGCGCGACATAAGTTCCTGCTGGCGCATTTGTAGCAGCGTGCCTCACTGAAAACACGCTCACTCATCCCGCAGACTCGGCTCTTTGCGTGGCGACGGGATACAGGCTTCGTTTACTGTTTCAGCGTCGCCAAAGCCTTCGTCGCCTCTGGATAATTCGGCTGTAGTTCAAGCGCCTTCTCATAGGCTGCGGTTGCTTTGTCGTTCAACCCTTTCTTCTTGAAGGCCTCGCCGAGGTTGAAATAGGCCTCGGGCGACGGCTTCCGGGCGATGGCCGCGTCGAAATCCGCGATGGCGCCGTCCATGTCCCCGCCGAACCCGGGAGGCGCAGCCATCCGACCGATGCCTCGCCCGAGATGCGCGTCGGGGTTATTTGGATCGAGGGCCACGGCCCTTTCGAATTCCCGCGAGGCCCCCATCCCGTACTTCATCATGTCCGCCGGATTCCCCTGGGCCAGGCTGCCCATGATACGGCCCTTCCACACATGGACGTCGGCGCTTTTCGGGTCCTTGGCGATCAGATCGTCCGCCATAGCCAGGGCGTCAGCGTATTTCTTGGCGTCGAAGAGTTTCTTCAGTTCGCCAACCGAGGCATTCTTGGCTGCGGATGTGGCTGAAGCCGGCGTGGCTAGTTTCCCCAAGTTCAGCGCGTTGCCGAGAATCGTGGTTTGTCCCATCATGGACGAGATCATCGGCGTCAAGTCCTGAATCGTCCCAGAGGCCTGTCCGATATTCAGACCGTTCCCCATGATCACCACCTTGCGGTCCAGGATGGCTTGCAGGACCTGTTGGACGAGAGTGTTTTTTTCTTCTTGTTCCGGGAACAGTTCCGCGCGGACGTCATCGCCCTCGACGATCAGGATTCCGAGCGGGACGGTCTTGCCGCCCATGCCGCCGCCGAAACCCATCATCGCTTCGCCGCCGCCAAGCCCGAACTGGATCTTGGCGAAAGGAACGACCGCGGTATCGCCGACTCGAATGGGTTCTCCGACCACGCTGCCGATTTTCAGTTGGGAAACCAGTTTGTCGAACTCCGCCAAAGGCTTGGACAGAGGAGCCTGGGCCCTTGCGAGCACCCCTCCAAGAACCAGAAAAGCCGTCAATAAAACAGGATTTTGCATGGTTTTCATGATGGTCTCCTCACTTGGCGGGCGTCTTGCCGACGCTGATGAAGCGGGTTCCTTTCTTGCTGATCGCAACGAAACCCAGGGGCCGGGCTTCGCCGTTCATGAAGAACCCATCGGCCCCCATTGCCGGGCTTTGCGGCGTAGCGGCCGTGGAGTTCCCCGGAGCGGCCACACCTCCGCCTCCGAAGCTGACATCAATCATCATGATCGGTATCAGCGTGACCGAGCCGACTTTCACGGGCTCGCCAACCACCGTCTTCACATGAAGGTCGCTGCTCAAACGCTGGGCCATGGCTTCGGCTAGTTCGTTGGCGGGCTGAGCGGCGGGTGACTGCGACTTTTTCCCCGGTGTGTTTTGACCCACCGCGAGGGACCCAAGGATCAGTCCGGCCGCGATGACTTCGACGATTATTCGATTCAAGAAATACCTCCTGCCGGCTGCAATCGATTTTACCTCCAATAACAATAATTGGAGCTGTTTCTCTCCTATTCCGATCCCGAGCGACTGTCCGCTGTTGTGGCGCCAGGTTCGTCGCGCTACCGAAAAAAGCGCCGCCGCAGCAGGCCGCCGCCCAGCAGTGCCAGCACTAGCACGGTTTCCGCCGCATAGCGCAGCGCGTCGGTGGGATGGAACCAGCGCACCACCGCCGGATCGGCCAGCACCATATCGCTCGCCACTTTCCCGAGAATGGCGACGCCCGCGTACACCAGCACCGGGAAACGGTTCATCAATTTCAGCAGCAGATTGCTCGCAAATACGACCAGGGGAATGCTGAGGCAGAGCCCGAAGGCGAGCAGGCCGAGATTGCCTTTCGAGGCGCCGGCGATGGCCAGGATGTTATCCACCGACATGGTGAGATCGGCCAGGGTTATGTACCAAACGCCCTGCCATAGGCGCCGGGAGGCGGGCGCGCGACCGGACGGGTCGCCGGCGTGGCCGAGCACCTTCCAGGCGATCCACAGCACGAACAGGCCGCCCGCCAACTGCAGGTATTCGAAGCGCAGCACGCGCGCCGCCAGCGCCGTGAGCGCAATCCGCAGCACCACCGCCAGCACCACGCCGAGACCGACGCCCCAGCGGCGCTCGCGCAACGGTAGCGAGCGCACGGCCAGCGCGATCATCAGCGCATTGTCGCCAGCCAGCAGCAAGTCGATCAGGACGATCGACAGGCCGCCGAGCAGAAAGGGAACGGGAGGCATCTCACCCTTGCGCCGGCGCGGGCGAACGCGGCATCAACCGCCGCGTGCGCGCAAAGTAGCGCCGCGCCGCGGCGGCGTCGCGGAGGATGCGCGCTTTCAGCGCCTCCGGGTTGGTGAACTTGCGCTCCTCGCGCACGCGCCAGAGGAACTCGACGGAAATGCGCCGCGGGGTTTCGCCCGCTATCGGATCCAGCAGGAAAGTCTCAATCGTCAATTGTGCGCTGGCGCCAAAGCTGGGCCGGTAGCCGACGTTGGTGACCGAATCCCACGCGCGCGGCGTCTCCCGATCGCGCGTGCGCGTGATGTAGACGCCGGTCTTGGGAATCAGTTCGGCGCCGGTCGAGAGATTCAAAGTGGGCACCGTCTGGCGGGAGCCGATGCCGCGGCCCGGGACCACTTCGCCTTCGAGCGCATAAGGCCGCTCCAGCCAGCGCGCGGCCAGCCCCACCCTTCCCGCTTCCAGCAGACCGCGAATCGCGCTGCTGCTCACCGCACGGCCGCGGCGGGCGACCGCTGGCACGATTTCGGTTTCGAATCCCAGCCGGCCGCCCAGCTCGCGCAGCGTCTCCACGTTGCCGGCATGGTCGTGCCCGAAGCGAAAATTATCTCCCACCAGGACGGCGCGCGCGCCCAGGCGGCCGGCCACCACCTGGCGCGCGAATTGCTCCGGCGTCAGCCGGGCGATGTCCACCGTGAACGGCAGAATCAACGCCTGCTCGATGCCTTCGGCCGCCATCAGCGTGGCGCGCTGCTCGGGCGGCGTCATCAGCCGCGGCGCCCGCTGCGGCGCCACCACGCGCGCCGGATGGGGATCGAACATCAGCACGGAAGGCTTCCAGCCGCGCTCGGCCGCGATCTGTTTCACGCGCCGCAGAATGCTCCGGTGGCCGGTGTGGACGCCATCGAAGTTGCCGATCGAAAGCGCACTCGGGCCGAAATCGGCGGGCACTTCATCCAGGCTGCGATAAATCCTCATGGCGCGCCGCCGTCCACCAGAATCTCCATCCCGTCATACGCCAGCCGCACGTGCGGCGGCAGCATGCTTTCGGCGCGCTCGTGCCCCAGGTCATGGCAGATATGGGTGAAGAACGCGCGCCGCGGCGCCAGCCGTTCCACCGTATCGAGCGATCGCCCCACCGTCGAGTGCGTGGGATGCGGCTTGTAGCGGAGCGCATCCAGAAACAGCACGTCCAGGCCGCGCAGCAGATCCAGCGACGATTCGGGAATGGCGCTGTGATCGGTGAGATAGGCCGCCGCGCCGAAACGGAAACCGTAAATCGTCCGGCTGCCGTGCAGGATCGGCACCGGCAGGAATTCCAGGCCAAACAAATCGAGCGGGCCGCCATCGATCAGCCGCGGATCGAGCTTCAGTACCCACGATTCCTGTTCCTCGTCGCCGAACATGTATTCGAACACGCGTTGAATGGACGCCATGGTGTCCGGCGCGGCGTAAATCGGAACCCGCCCCTTCTGCCGCAGATTGAAGGGTCGCACGTCGTCCAGGCCCATGATGTGATCGAAGTGCGCATGCGTGTACAGCACCGCGTCCACCCGCTCCAGGCGCGCGCGCAGAGCCTGCGCGCGGAAATCGGGAGTGGTGTCGACGATCACGCGGCGGTCCTGGTAGCTCACCAGCACCGAAGGGCGCAGCCGTTTGTCGCGCGGATCGGTCGACGTGCATACCGCGCAATGGCAGCCGAGCGTGGGGACGCCCACGCTGGTGCCCGAACCCAAAACGGTAATCTTCAGCGGCGCCGCCATTCAAGCTTTCGCATGGGCGGCCGCTTTGGCTACCTCCTCGGATACCTGCACGAATCGGAAGCGCAGTTCGGTGAGGGAGTTTTCGAGCAACCGCTGCTCCTCCAGGCTGAGGTTGCCCTTGGTCTTTTCCGACAGGACGCCCATCATGTCGATGGTGTGGCGGGCCAGGTCGAGTTCCGGCTTGGGGTGCTCTTCCTCGCCATAAGGCATCAGCCCAAGCTGCATTTCCGCCTGCGTGCGCAGGGAAAACACGAGAAAGGTGAATGACGCGGGCGGCAGTGGGATGCGAACGTCCTCCTGCGGCGCGCTGTTTTCGGCTTCGCTCATCAAATGTATTTTACCCTGGGCCGCTCCCCGGTTCCCCCTCGTCACCCGCGCCTATGCCTGCAAGTTTGGCTTCGAGCGCCGCCTTCACCCGCGGCCATTCCGGTGCGATCACGCTGTAATAGACCGTGTCGCGGTAGCGCCCGTCGCCACAGATCATGTGATAACGCAGCGTGCCTTCCTCGCGGGCGCCGATGCGCGCGATGGCGCGGCGGGAAGTCTGGTTGAGAGCGTCGGTCTTCAGCTCGACGCGGATCGACCCCAGAGTTTCGAAGGCATAGCGCAGCATCAGGTACTTGGCTTCCGTGTTGATGCGCGTGCGCTGCCATGCTGGCGCGACGAGCGTCCAGCCGATTTCGAGTTTCCGATTGTCCCGGTCGATGTTGGCGTAGCGTGTCGAGCCAACCACGCGTCCGGAGGTTTGGTCGATGGTGGCGAAGGGCAGCGCGGTGCCGGCTTCGCGCAATCGCAAAGCGTCTTCGATGTAGCGGCGCATCTCTTCGGGAGTCGAGATTCGCACGCTGGTCCAGCGCCAGAGTACCGGGTCGAGCCCAACCTCACAGAGCGCGGCGTGGTGATCGAGCGACAGCGGCTCCAGCCGGACCGCAACCCCAGTCAGTGTAATCGGCGCAAGCTGCATCATTCGTATTTTACGGTGGCCGGGAAAAAAACACCGGCGGCAAGAGACCGCCGGCGCTACGGCAACCGCCCTGCGTCTCCTTGTAACGCCGGCGGTCCTTGCCGCCGGTTCCTTGCGAACAAACGATCATCAGCGCTGGCTCAACCCGCCATCTATGGCGAGCAGTTGGCCGGTAACGAACCTGGACGCCCTGAGGAAATATGCCACCGCGGAGGCGACCTCGTCGGGCGTTCCACCGCGGCCGGCGGGAGTGGCCGCGATCATGCGGCGGCCGCGCTCGTCGATATCGTCGAACGGGATCACGCCGGGGGCGACTGTGTTAACGGTGATCCGCGGCGCCCAGGCCTTGGCGAGCGCACGCGTCAGCATAATCACGCCGGCCTTCGAGGCGCAGTAATGGGCGTGCTCGGCCCAAGGCCGAATGCCGCCGAGAGAACTCACATTCACGATCCGGCCGCCACCGGTCTGTTGCATAATGCGCGCCGCCGCCTGGCAGCAAAAAAACACGGCCTTCAAATTGACTGAATGGATGAAGTCCCAATCGGCTTCCGAGATTTCGAGCGGATCGAAGCGCGTGAAGCGGGCGGCGTTGTTGACCAGGCCATCGATGCGTCCGCACAGGCGCGCGGTTTCGCTGAACAAGCGTTCGATTTCGGCAACCGATTCGAGGTTGGCCTGCACCACCGGCGCGCCGCCGCACTCCGCCGCCGTCCGGCGGGCATCCGCCTCCGAGGTGTGGTAATGAATAACAACCCGTGCGCCTTCGCGCGCCAACCGTAGCGCAATCGCGCGGCCGATGCGTTTGGCGGAGCCGGTCACCAGCACCACTTTGTCCCGCAGATCCAACTCCGGGTTGGCTGTCAAGGTCGCTCCCCCAAGTCCCAATGGCTCAGTATACGCGCGTTTGCCGTTGGCGAGGCAACCGGGTCGCGGCTGTTATAATCGAGCTTCGAATCATCATCCAAGGAGAACTGTTGTGCGAAACAAGATTACAGTTGTGGGCGCGGGCAACGTGGGCGCCAATTGCGCGTTGCGCATCGCGGAAAAAGACCTCGCCGATGTCGTCCTGGTGGACGTGGTAGAGGGAGTTCCTCAGGGCAAGGGACTGGACCTGCTGGAGTCCGGACCGGTGCAGGGTTACGACGTCGCGATCACCGGCTCCAACGACTATGCGCCGACCGCCAATTCCGACATCGTCATTATCACCGCCGGCTTCCCGCGCAAACCGGGGATGAGCCGCGACGATCTGCTGATGGCCAATTACGAAATCGTGCGCAGCGCCACCGAGGAGGCCGTCAAGTTCTCGCCCAACTCGATCCTCATCCTGGTGACCAATCCGCTGGACGCCATGGCGCAGGCCGCCCTCTGGGTCTCGAAGTTCAATAAGGAGCGCGTGGTCGGCATGGCCGGCGTGCTCGATAGCGCGCGCTTCCGCACCTTCATCGCGCTGGAACTGGGAGTCTCGGCGGATAACGTGACCGCGGTGGTATTGGGCGGCCACGGCGACACCATGGTGCCTGTCGTGCGGCTGAGCAACGTCTCCGGCATTCCGCTGACGGAGCTGATGGACCAGCCCACCATCGACCGCATAGTCGACCGCACGCGCAACGGCGGAGCCGAAATCGTCAAGCACCTCAAAACCGGCAGCGCCTACTACGCCCCATCGGCGGCCGCGGTGGAAATGGCCGAATCCATCCTCAAGGATAAGAAGAAGGTGCTGCCCTGCGCCGCGTACCTGGAAGGCGAGTATGGCATCCACGGCCTGTTCGTCGGCGTCCCGTGCAAGCTGGGAGCGCGCGGCATCGAGAAGATCTACGAGCTGAAACTAACCCCCGAAGAACAGGCCGGCCTGCAAAAAAGCGCCGCCGCCGTCCAGGAACTGGTGGATGTGCTGAAGAGCAAGCGGTAGGGGCGGGTTCATCCGCCCGACGGGGCCGGCGCGAAATGAGGTTCAGCCGCCAAGATACAACGTCGGGGGCACCCGCTGGCCAGGTGGAATAGGTGCAATTTCAAATATGTAGCGGAAGTGGTTGAAGGTCCTGACCACGAACCCCGAGCGCGGGCTCGCGGTTCTCGTCGTACTCGATAACAATTTCATCACCGGCCCCGACAACTCGCGTCGAAGGCGGCACCGCGAAACCCGTACCACCCGGCCCCACTTGCACTGACTTCACCACCGGGACCTCAGCCGGCAGTCCTTTAAACCGTGGCTTAGCCTTCACGTGCTTCTGAGCGTTCGCAACCTGATGACATATCTGCCAGTCCAAATCCGGAGCCTTGACAAATCTTTCAAGGGCATCTTTCTGGTCGTGGCTTAGCGTACCATCGCGTCTAATCCATTCGGGGAGAGAGTGCGCTGTTTGGATGAAGTTGTCGAGGTCATCCCGGTTGAAATGATCCATCAGGCGGGTGAATTCCTTCTTGAGTTTTTCGTAGCGCTCCTGCGCAGTTCTGTGCAGCATTGTGGGTGCCCTTCAACTACATTGTAACGGGTGGGGGATTACGGCGAAAACCGGAACCGACCAATTACAAAACTCCGTCGTGAGCGCGGTGTGCGATTGCGGTTACTCATTAGACGGTCGTGGTGAAGACCAGGTCGTTCACTACTTGCGGTCGATTGCGGAGTCGGTGAACTCCATAAGGAAAATGATACTGTGTTGGATCGTGCTGACGTTGGTCTGCGCTGCGGTCGGGGGCCTCGTCATTGCCACTGGGAACATCACACGGGACAACCAACTCCATAGGCAGATGGAGAAGGGGACGAATGGGCTTCCCAAGTGACATGACGGAGAGAATACTGGGTCGCAAACCTGGGCCAGCCGCCCGGTAAGCTGGGTCAGCCTGAATCTGCGTGGGACTCCTGGAAGATCCTAGCGGTAGGCTTCCTTGCGATCAAGCACGCGGGAGATTTGCAGGAGGTCGCCTTTGTCGCGGAAAAAGATCCGGTGGTCCCGAGCGCGAAGGCGGATCAGAGGCGGATCGATGCCCCGAAGCTGCTTGGTGTTCCCCTCGCCGGTCAGGACGTACCGAGCCAGCGTTTTGAGGATCTGCAAGGCGATGGGTTGCTCGATGCTACGAACGTCGGCCTTGGCCTGCTCGGTCCAGAGGACGCGTTTAGCCATTTCGATCAAATTCCTTTCATATAGATTAAACGGGAAAGGTTTTTGCTCGGTACAGACGACGCACTTAGCCAGTGCGGCGGGGCGTTTCTTCCGGTAGCGGCTCCTGGCCCATCTTGTCCCAATCGGCCATGGTCAAGCCGAATTCCGCCAGGACTTCCTCGTGAGGGATCGGCTGGTTGTGCTTGAGCCATTCATCGGCCTCGGCGACGGCCTTGTGCTCGGCACCGCTCAGGGTGTCTCGATCCTCCTCGGGCGGGACCATGGTTTCGAGCAGATGAACCACGGCGGCAAGCTGGCCGGGGCCGAGCTGGTCGAGCAGGCGATAGGCGTGCTGTAGGTCAGCGGCCATTTTGTTCTCCAAACGAGCCGTTCCGGCGCGAAGCGCCGCCAACGACTAAAGAATATCAGAACATGGGAGAACATAGGGGGCCAGACGCATTTTCTTGGTGGCCGTCACCTGCAGCCGGGCTCACTCAGCGGTATGCTTCGCGACGGTTTCTGACGGTGTGAATGCGGAGCGTGTCGGGGTGCTCCTCGGTGAAGCGGACGCGGTAATCGCCGACGCGGAGGCGCTTCTCGGCGTCCTGGCCTTGCAGGCTTTTGACGTTGCCCGCGCCGGTTTCCGCCAGACGCCGAATGGCCGTGAGGATGTTCATGGCGATGTGCTGGGGGATAGCGCGGATGTCAGCCTTGGCTTGGTCGGAAAAGACGATTCGCTTCAAGCCGCCGGGTCCTTCTCTTCCTCTTGGGCGTGGTTGCCGACCTGCTCCATGGTGAAGCCGAGCTCGGCGACGACCTGCTCGAAGGGAGTGCCTGCGTTGTGCCGGAACCACTCTTTCGAACGGGCGACGGCCTGCTTCTCTTCCTCCGTTTCGGGTTCGTCGTCGACGGGCGCATTGCGCAGACCGGTGGCCACAGGATCGACGATGGTTTCGAGCAGTCCGACCAACGCCGCAAGCTGTGCCTCCGGCAATCGATCAATCAGGTGGTGAGCATTCTGACGGGGATCGGTCAAGCGTGAACCTCCGGAATCGGCGTCGGCCAAGCGGCGCCCGGCTTCTCTCATCGTATAAGAAAACGAGGTCGGCGGGAAAGCGCGGCGAAAATCACGGGGCGGACTTTCGATGCCTGCTCAATCTCTATCGGAAGCCAGCCATTTCTCGCGAAAACCAAAGCGCCACCGTTTCCATGTCGCGCACCCCAGAGCCGCTGGACAGAGGGGCGCGGCCCGTCGCACCATGTAGTTTGGCCCCGTCGCTTGCCATCGCGCCCCGTTTCCATCCGCCTCTCGATCCCGCGCGAGCCAGCCTCCCCGCTATCCCACTTAAGGAGTCCCGAATGTTTCCCGATAATCCCCACGTCGACGTGTTCGTTCCCGATAATCTGCCGCCCGCCGAAGCGCTGGCCCGCACCACCCACCTGGCCATTGCCGCGCACCAGGACGATATCGAAATCATGGCCTACCACGGCATCGCCGAGTGTTTCGGGATCGTGGACCGGTGGTTCACCGGCGTGGTGGCGACCAACGGCGCCGGCAGCCCCCGCAGCGGCATCTACGCCGATTTGAGCGACCAGGAAATGCAGCGGGTGCGCATCCAGGAGCAGCGCAAAGCGGCCTTCGTCGGCGAGTACGCCTGCCAGATCCAGCTTGGCTACTCGAGCGCCCAGGTCAAGGATCCGGCCGGCGCCGTGACCGGCGACCTGTGCGCCATCCTGCGCGCCGCGCGGCCGCAGGTGGTGTACCTGCATAACCTGGCCGACAAGCACGACACCCACGTCGCCGTCGCTCTGCGCGCCATCGCCGCCCTGCGCGCGGTGCGCGAAGACACACGGCCGCGCGCGGTCTATGGCTGCGAAGTGTGGCGCGATCTCGATTGGCTGCCGGACCAGGACAAGCGCCCGCTCCCGGTTTCCGCCCGCTCCAATATCGCCGCCGCGCTGGTTGGCGTTTTCGATTCCCAGGTCTCCGGCGGCAAGCGCTATGACCTCGCCACCGCCGGCCGCCGCCTCGCCCACGCCACCTACTTCGCCTCCCACTCGACCGACCAGGAGTCCGCGCTCAACTTCGCCATGGATCTAACTCCCTTGATCGACGATCCCACCCTGCCCATCGCCGCCTACGTGCTCTCCTTCATTGACCGCTTTCGCGAGGATGTGGCCAAGCGTTTGCATTGAGATGGCGCCATTTGGGAGGCCGGCAGGACGGATACTGGAGCGGGTACCCTCACCTAATATAGTACTTGTGGACCTTGAATACCTAAGTTTATAACGGTACTTTAGTACTATGTTGAGCCTGGCATATAAGCTCTTGTCGGAGGATCAGGGCCAGGATCTAATCGAGTACACGCTGCTCCTGGCGTTTGTGGCGCTTGCTTCCGCGGCACTCTTCATTAACGCGGGCCACAAGATCAACACGATCTGGACCACGACAAACTCCCAACTGGCCGCGGCCGCCGCTGCCGCATCGTAGTCAATTCCCTGGCATCGGAGCCAGCACTAGCAAGAATCCGGAGCGCTGGTCTGTCTGCTGGGTCATTTCACCCAACCCCCTTTTCCAAACCTTCACAATTTGTTGATGCCAGAGGGGTTCCCTTTGGAAGCAGCGGTGCAGTACAATCAGTCCGCACGCCTATGTTCCGATTCGATCAATTGATCCGCCGCGACATGATCATCCGTGACGTGAAACAACGCCACCCGGCAACCAGACCCGTCTTCGATAACCTCCATTTCCGCGACAGTTGCGACGACTGCGCTATCGAGGCGGTGGCGCGCAAAAACGGCCTGCACATTCCCGACGTGGTGGACGCTCTCAACCGCGCCGCCTTCGGGTCGCAGGCGGAGAGCGACGAACATGCAAGCCACCAATAAGAGCACGCGCAAGAAGAAACAGAGTCCGGTGCACCAACCGCTGGAGGTGTTTTTCTCCCCCAAGACGGTGGCCGTGATTGGCGCCACCGAAACGGCGAACTCGGTGGGCCGGACGCTGTTGTGGAACCTGGTCACGTCACCCTTCGGCGGAACCGTTTATCCGGTCAACCCGAAGCGGCCCAGCGTGTTGGGCGTGAAGGCTTACAAGTCCGTCTCGGAGATTCCGGAGGATGTCGATCTGGCCGTGATCGTGACGCCGCCGCCTTCGATTCCGGGCTTGATCACAGAGTGCGGAGAAAACGGCGTGCGCGGCGCGATTGTGATTTCGGCCGGTTTCAAGGAGATCGGCCCCGAAGGCGCGGCGCTCGAACAGCAGCTTCTGGCCGCGGCGCAGGCGGCCGGCATCCGCGTCATCGGTCCCAACTGCCTGGGCGTGATGGCCCCGCTCTCCGGCATGAACGCCACTTTCGCCACCACCATCGCGCGCCCCGGCTCGGTCGGCTTCATCAGCCAGAGCGGCGCGTTGTGCACGGCCGTCCTCGATTGGAGCCTCAAGGAAATGGTGGGCTTCAGCGCCTTCGTTTCGGTCGGCTCCATGGTGGACGTCGGCTGGGGCGACCTGATCTATCACCTGGGCAACGATCCGAAGACCAAGTCCATCGTCTGCTACATGGAGTCGATCGGCAACGCGCGCTCCTTCGTTTCCGCCGCCCGCGAAGTGGCGCTGAACAAGCCCATTATCATCATCAAACCGGGTCGCAGTGCGGCTGCGGCCAAGGCGGCGGCATCCCACACCGGCGCGCTCACCGGCTCCGACGAAGTGCTCGAGGCGGCCTTCCGGCGCTGCGGCGTGCTGCGCGTCGCCAATATTGCCGACCTCTTTTACATGGCCGAAGTTTTGTCGAAGCAGCCCCGCCCGCAGGGGCCCCGGCTGACCATCGTCACCAACGCCGGCGGTCCGGGCGTGCTGGCCACCGACGCGCTCATCATGGGCGGCGGCGAGCTGGCCGAGCTTTCTCCGGAATCCATCGCGGCGTTTAACGCCGTCCTGCCAGCCACCTGGAGCCACGGCAACCCGGTCGACATCATCGGCGACGCTTCCCCCGAGCGTTACGCCAAAGCCCTCGATATCGCCGCTAAAGATCCCAACTCCGACGGCATGCTGGTGATCCTCACCCCGCAGGCTATGACCGATCCCACGAAAATCGCCGAGGAGCTGAAACCGCTCGCCAGGCAGGAAAGCAAACCGTTGCTGGCAAGCTGGATGGGCGGCGTGGACGTGGCCGCCGGCGAGGAAATTCTGAACCGCGCCAACATCCCCACCTTCCCCTATCCCGATACCGCCGCCCGCGCCTTCAATTACATGTGGCGTTACAGCTACAACCTGCGCGGCCTGTACGAAACCCCGGCCCTGGCCGAGGATTCGGCGGATTGGGCTCCCGACCGCGCGCTCGTCGCCCGAATCGTCCAGACCTCGCGCGACCACGGCCGCACCATCCTGACCGAATCCGAGTCCAAGCAGGTGTTGGCGGCTTATGGCATTCCCACCGCCGCCACCATCATCGCCGCCGATGCCGAAGCCGCCGTCGATGCCGCCGGCCAGATCGGCTATCCGGTGGTGCTCAAACTGTATTCGGAAACCATCACCCACAAGACCGACGTCGGCGGCGTGCAGCTCAATTTGGGTAACGCGCAAGCCGTCGAGAAGGCCTTTGCGGCGATTCAAACCTCAGTGGCGGAGAAGGTCGGCGCCGAGCATTTTCAGGGCGTCACGGTGCAGCCCATGGTCCGCCTCAAGGATGCCTATGAGCTGATTGTCGGCTCCAGCCTGGATCCCCAGTTCGGACCGGTGCTGCTGTTCGGCACCGGCGGCCAACTGGTCGAGGTGTTCACAGACCGCGCGCTGGCGCTGCCGCCGCTCAACACCACCCTAGCGCGCCGCATGATGGAGCAGACCAAAATCTACAAGGCGCTCAAGGGCGTCCGCGGACGCAAGCCGGTGGATCTGGCGGCCCTCGAGTTGTTGCTGGTTCGCTTCAGCACGCTGGTGGCCGAGCAACGCTGGATCCAGGAGATCGACATCAACCCGCTGCTGGCCTCGCCCGAAGGCCTGATGGCGCTCGACGCACGGGTGGTGGTGTACGGCCCCGAAGTCACGCTCGATCAAATCCCCAAGATGGCCATCCGCCCCTATCCCACGCGCTATGTCGGGCCGTTCACTCTCAAGGACGGCAACGTGGTCACCATCCGTCCGATCCGTCCCGAGGATGAGCCGGCCATGGTGCGTTTCCACCAGACCCTCTCCGAGCGCAGCGTTTACCTGCGCTTCTTCCATATGATGAATCTCGAACAGCGCACCAAGCACGAACGCCTGATGCGCACCTGCTTCATCGATTACGACCGCGAAATGGCGCTGGTGGCCGAGCGCCGCAACCCGGAGACCGGCGACCAGGAAATCCTGGGCGTCAGCCGCTTGACCAAGATCCACGGCGTCGAAGCGGCCGAGGTGGCCGTGGTAGTGAGCGACGTGTGGCACGGCCGCGGCCTCGGCAAGGAGTTGATGGCGCGCCTGCTGATCGTGGCCGCCGATGACAAGGTCGCCGCGCTCACCGCCAACATCATGCCCGACAACCGCGACATGATCCGCGTTTTCGAGAAGCTAGGCTTCTCGCTCAAACACTCCATGGAGGACGAGCTAGTCCGCGCCGAGTTCAAGCTGTAGGCGGTGCGAACGGAGCGCGAGAGCGGGCCTGGAACTCGCTGCAGGGTTCGCGCGGTTCGAGTTGTCCCGGGTCGACGAACGTTAGTTAGCGTCCTACAGAGCGCGCTATTGTTTGCAGTTGGGCAGGAAAGTGGTAACACATAGCAGCCGATGCTGCCACTCTTGTCGATGCGCGCGCCACGCTGCCGTTTGCTTGGAACGTCGCCACGAATGGCGACGCAGCCCGCGCGACGCGCTGAGCCGCCGTTTAGTCGGGGGGGCTTGAATCAGTTGTAGTGGGCCGCGTTGGCTTCCGCGAAACTCGCCAGTTCCGCTGGCAGATCTTCCAGCGTGTAGATCGAATTGGTCGGGCAGACCGGAATGCACGCGCCGCAATCGATGCAGTCCACTGGACTGATGTAGAGATGAGGGACGTCGGCGAAGCCCGGCTCGTCTTCTTTCGGATGAATGCAATCCACCGGACAAGCCTCAATACACAACTTGTCCTTGGTGCACGTATCTGTGATCACATATGCCATACCGGGTGATGTGCAATTGCGCTGCCACTATGCGGAATCAGTAACTTACGCAGAATCAGTCGGGAAACTCGACAGTCCACGACCGTGAGTGGGTGAAGTTCCGCAGCGCCCGGCAGCGGGGTGGTGGAATGGCGCTAGCTAGCTGAGAAGGCCGGGCCGGGCATGCCCAGCCCCTACAGCAGGTCCCCGCGTAGAATGGGCCGGCCCGCCAGCGCGGTCCGGAAGCCGTACACAGCGACGATAGCCACGATCGCCAGGGCCAAAAGGTTGATCGCGGAGGGTTCCGCGCTCCAGGGGACGTTGCCGAGAATATCCTGCACGACGATCGACACTATCAACGCCAACAGGCCGAAGCGAAGCAGGATGAAAGCAAACAAGGCGGCGTAGGCGGCCTGGAACGGACGGTCGATCCAGCTGGAGCCAGGGCCGCTGATGACCAGGGTGGTGAGCACAACGAACGCAGCAGCGGCCAGCCACTGCTTGCGCAGCAGCACGCGCAGCACGAAGAACACGAAGAAGAGAAAGATGGAAGTGAACAGGCTGTTGAAGACCGACTGCAAGAGCAAATGCACGCCCTGTCGCAAGCCGGTGAGCGCGCCGAACGCGGGTATGTTGGGAGCGCCGCTGGCGCCATGGCAGGCCACTTGAATATACGTAACGACGGCGAACAGGGCTCCGGCAGTAATGCCAATCAACAGGTCGCGGCCTACCAGCGGGTCGCGGATGCCCTTGGCAACGTAACGGGTCCAACCGATCATGGTGTGCGGCCAGCGTCGGCGCACCCATGGTTCCAGCGCCAGATAGAGGATCCAGGCCAAGCCGGAATTGAGGCCAGCCAGGGCCACCACGCGCCAGAACGTGTCAATCTCCTGGCTGGTGGTGGAATGAGGCGTGGCGAGGTATTGGCCGGCGGCCATGCAGACGAAACAGAGCACGGCCAAAGCCAGCGCGCCGCGTTTGTCGCCTTTCCCCCGTTTGTGGTTGAACCAAGCGATGAAGCAGGCGGCGGCAAAGGCCAGATAGACCACCACCAGCCCCATCCACGACGACTGGCTGTCGCTGACGCTTTGCATGCGCTCCGCCTTGGTCCAGTCGCCGATGATGCGGAAGAAAACCGGCTGCCCGCGCCAGGCCGCAGCCTCGATGCGGAGAGCGGAGCCGGTGACAGGATCGGCGCCGGTCCAGGCGGCCCGCGCGTCCCAGTTGGCGAGCGGCGTCCACTCCGGTCCGGCGGGCTGCCATTTGGCAAGGTCGAAACCGGCGGCGGCGAACAGCCGGCTCCAGTCGAAGGCAGGCGCAGCGGGCGCCGGCGCCTCCTTCTGCGGCGGAACCACCTCGAGGTCTAGCAGCCGGCCCTCGCGATCCGTGCGCAGGCGAATCATGCCCGAACTCTCCAGCGGCGGGTCGTCGTATCTCGGAATTGTGTTGAAACTCCTGGAACCGATCAGATCCTGCGGACTCTCGCGATACCAGAAACGCACCAGCGGCGGAAAGCCGGCAGTCGGATTGCGCCAGCGCCGAGCCGCCAGGTCAGGATGAGTCTTCAAGTAATCCTGGTAGACCGGGAACTCGTCGAAGCCAAACACAGTGTCGGCGGGGCGCGTCGAGTAGCCGAAGCCTTCGAGCATCAAACGCGCCTGATGCGCGAGTGCGGCCGGCGCGATGTCCAGCGGCACCTTGGCGCTGAGAGTGAATTTCGGACCCACGAACCCGGCCACGGCGGTGAACACCAGCGCAGCGGCCAGCCAGGCAAGCGCCAGGACCGGCCGCATTCCTTCGGTTTCTCCGGCGGCGGCGACCAGTTCGGGCGTGGGTGTTTCGCCAGCCGCCAGCGCGGCGGCCAGCGGGTCGCCGCCAGGGAGCGCGGCGGAGACGGCCAGCGCGGAGGCCGGCCGCTGGCGCGGGTCCGGATTCAGGCAGCGCAGCACCACGCGCTCCACGGCTGGGTCCAATTCCCGGACCAGCGTGGTGAGACTGGCCGGCTGGGCGCGCTCCTGCAGGCGCATCAGGTCCATCAGCGTGCCGGCTTCGAAAGCGCGTTTGCCGGTGAACAACTCATACAGCAGCAGGCCCAGCGCGTAAATATCGCTCTTGAAGGTAACCTCGGAACCGGCCAACTGTTCGGGCGACATGTAAGCCGGGGTACCGCTGCGCACGTCACCCTGCAATTGGGCGCTCAAGCCGGCCAGCCCGAAATCCATAATCACGGCCTGGCCGCGGCCGTCGATCATGATGTTGGCTGGTTTCAAGTCGCGGTGCAGCACGCCCTTTTCGTGGGCGGCGGCGAGGCCGGCACAGATCTGCCGCGCGGTTTCGACGGCCTTATCCACGGGCAGGCGGCCGATGCGGCGCAGCAGCACCCCCAGGTCCTCGCCATCGACATATTCCATCGAAATGAACTCGAGACCATCCACCTGGCCGACGTCGTAGACGCGGCACACGTTGGGGTGGGTGACCTGCCGGGCGATGCGGACCTCGTTGTAGAAGCGCGCCAGCGCGCGCTCGTCGCGCGAAGCGGCTTCCGGCAGGAACTTGAGCGCCACGGCCTGGCCCAAGGTCAGATCGGTGGCGCGGTACACCTCGCCCATGCCGCCGCGGCCCAACAGTCCGGCGATGCGGTAGCGCGAGGCCAGCAAGGTTCCGGGCAGGAAGCGGCCTTCATCCACGGCGCTGGAGGCCGCCAGCACCGGGTTGGAGGCGGAAGGCGGCGCGGAGACCGCCGGCGGCAGGATGGCGGTTTCGGCCGAGCTGGCGTCGACCGGCGTGGCACACCAAGGGCAGAATCTGCCCGTTTCGGTGAACTCACGGGAGCACGAAGGGCAGCGCGCCATAGGGTCTTCCATCTTAGCGCGCTTTTGGGCGCGGACTGAAGCGGGCCGCAAGTCGGATGATACACTTGAGTTGGGAATGGGCGGTTAGCTCAGCTGGTTAGAGCGTCTGGTTTACACCCAGAAGGTCGCAGGTTCGAATCCTGCACCGCCCACCATGCCAACCGTTTTGCCTTCAGTTGATTGCAGCGGATTCGCCGCGCGGGCCTGCGGCCTCGTTTTTCGGGTGCCCAAAACTGTGCCCACCCTTTACCGCGCGCGCCTTTTCCATCGCGTCAAGGATCGTCTGTTCTTGCGGGTGAACGCAGGCTTCCGGTCGCGTATGCCAACCTCACCCTTTGCGAGTGAGGTTTTATGCGCCGCCTCCATCTGTTCGGCGATTCGCTTGTTGGTTTGCTTCGTGCTCTCCCGGATCGATTCGCCGTTCCAGTTGAATTTGTACCACCACGTTTCCCGCGCTTGTAGACGGCCATGGCTTACTGTTCGCTCCCCTCTTCGAGTTCCCGCTTCAGTTGCTCTTGCCGGTCCGCCAGCAAGCTCTCCAGTTCGGTTTTCAGTTCGGCCACTTTCCTTCGGCTATGGCGTGGCGGCGGACGCACGCGGGAAGGTCTTCGCGGTCCGGTGAAAACAGACGTGCGATGCCCGGCCGAAAGGTAAGATTCTATGGATGTTCGGTGGACGTAACAAACCGGCGTATAACGTTGCCGCAACCGTTGTGAACTGGACAGGCCGCCAGTCCCAGGCCACCATCGCAGGGAGCGGTCAGGCAGTCTGGGCACGGTTAGAAGCTTGGCCGGGAAACGCTGATGACGAACACCCGGACGCCCGGTCCCACGCATCCCGCCCGGTGGGTGCCGACGCTGTACTTCGCGGAGGGCGTGCCGTTCTTCGCGGTCGCCCTGATCGCCGGGATCCTTTACAAGCGCCTCGGGCTGCGCAATGACGTCATCACTTTCTATACCAGTCTGCTGCTGCTGCCGTGGTCGCTCAAGCCCCTGTGGAGCCCGCTCATCGAGATGTTCAAGACCAAGAAGTTTTTCGTGGTCTTTCTGGAGCTGGCGGGTGGACTGAGCCTGGCGCTGGTGGCCTTGTGCCTGCCGCTGCCGGGCTATTTCGGATACACGCTGGCCCTGCTGGCGGTGGTCGCTTTCTGCTCTTCGACCCACGACATCGCCGCCGATGGCTTGTATATCGCCAGCCTTTCGCCCAAAGAGCAGGCGGCGTACACAGGTTGGCAGGGCGGCTTCTACAACGCGGCGCGGTTTTTCTCGCAGGGCGGCCTGATCATCCTGGCGGGATACCTCGAGATCCGTGTGGGCGTGCCGCACGCGTGGATGGCGATCTTCGCGGCCATGGGTTTCATCCTCATGGCGCTGAGCATTTATCACGCGCGAGTGCTGCCCAGTGGCGGGGCCGAGCGCCGGTCGGAAAGCATGCGCGAGATGGCGGCCACTTTCCGGGAGGTGGTGGTCAGCTTCCTCAAGAAGCCGAACATCTACCTGCTGCTGCTCTTCATCGTGTTGTACCGCGCCGGCGAGGGGCAGGTGGTGAAGATTGGCCCGCTGTTCCTGGTGGATAAGCGGATGGCGGGCGGCCTGGGCCTGACCACGGACCAGTTCGGAACCATCTATGGCACCTTCGGAACTTTAGCCTTCGTCGCGGGCAGCATTCTGGGGGGCTATTTCACTTCCTGGCTGGGCCTGCGGCGCGCGCTGCTGCCGCTGGTCTGTGCGATGAATTTCCCTAACCTGGCCTACGTGTACCTGAGCACTGCGCTGCCAACGAGTCATCTGCTGATTACCGCGGCGCTGAGCGTGGAGATGTTCGGGTACGGCTTCGGCTTCGTGGGCGTTATCCTGCTTATGATGCAGGAAATCGCGCCAGGAAAGTATCAGACGGCACACTACGCCTTCGCCAATTCGCTGATGAATCTTGGCCTCATGATCCCGGGCACGGTCAGCGGGAAAATCCAGGTAGCGGTCGGCTACCGGAATTTCTTTGTATGGGTGCTGCTGTCCTCAATCCCGGCTCTGATTCTTTCCCGGCTTATCCCCATCCGCGGCGGAGGAAACGCGGCGGCCGCCGCGCCGGAGCCCGTGGAGGAGGTGCCGCAATGGCGCTGACGCTGGACGCAACCGTGGAGGCGGCCACGCCGGCCGGGGCAGCGGAAACCAAGGTCATCATTCTGGCTGCCGGCAAGCAAACGCTCGCGGAGGATGGCCGCCCGCTGGTGCTGCAACCGCTGGGAGATCGCACGATCCTCGATTGCGTAGTGGAGAATGCGCTCGGTGTGGCCGGCGCCGGCGACATCTACGTGGTGGTCGGCTACCGGCAGGAGGAAGTGCGGGCGCACCTGGGCGACAAGGTCCACTATGTCTTGCAGGAGGAGCCTCTGGGCACCGGCCACGCGGCCTTGCAGGCGCTGCCGCTGCTGGGGGATTTCCATGGCAGCCTGCTGATTCTCTACGGCGACACGCCGCTATTCCGCCCGGCCTCCATCCGCGGACTGCTCAACCGGCACCGCCTGCGGAAGGCGCACCTGACGCTGCTGACGGCGGTTATCGACCGGGCCCTCCCTTACGGACGGATCGTGCGCAGCGCCGCCGGCGAGATCATCGACATCATCGAGGACACCGAGGCATCGCCTGCCGTCCGGGAAATCCGCGAAGTGAACGTGGGCGCATACGCCGTGGATTCGAGCGCCATCTCGCCGGCTTACCGCCTGACGGACTGGGTGCACGAGTTGATTCGATCGGGCCGCCGCGTGGAAAGCTACCAGCTCTACGACCAGGACGAAGTGCAGGGCATCAACACGGCGGCGGACCTGGCGCGGGCCGAGTTCATACTCGAGAAGCGGTTGTTCCGGCCGCGGCGCCAGGAGGAACAGAACCTGGTCGCGTTCGGCACCGGCGGCTGGCGGGCCATCATCGGCGAAGGCTTCACCATGCACAACGTTCGCCGGCTCAGCCAGGCGCTGGCCAACGGCATCACGCGCCGCGGCGAGGAGAAGCGCGGGGTGATCGTCGGCTTCGACCGGCGCTTTCTTTCACAACAGGCCGCCGAGGCTTCCTCCGAGGTGTTTGCCGGCAACAACATCCCCACCATTCTGCTGAGCGAAGATGCGCCCACGCCACTGATCACCTACGCCACAGCCACACGAGGATCCGCGTATGGTCTGGCGTTTACAGCCAGCCACAATCCTCCCGAGTGGAACGGGCTCAAAGTCTTTCATGGCGATGGATCGCTGCTGCTCGACGACGAGACGCGCGGAATCGAAAACGAGACCAATGCGCTCGAGCCTGACGAAGTCGTCAAAGTGGAACTGGACCTGGGCCTGGAGGCCGGCATCGTCGAGCGGCGCGACTTCACCAACGAGTATGTGGATGCGGTGGAGAAGCTGATCGACCTGAACGCGATCCGCGAGGCGGGACTCAACGTGATCGTGGATCCGATGTACGGGGTGGGCCAGCTCACGCTGGGCACGGTGCTTACGGAGGCCCGCTGCCGCGTGACATTCATCCACGAGCGTCACGACCCGCTGTTCGGCGGCCGCTCGCCCGCTCCCAATCTCGAGGCGCTGCGGCTGCTCACCTCGCAGATGCTGGATCACAAGTACGACCTGGGGTTGGCGATGGACGGAGACGCCGACCGCATCGCGATCGTGGACGAGCGCGGCGAGTACATCTCGATCAACGACGTTCTGGTGCTGCTCTACTGGTACCTGCACGAAGTGCGCGGCGAGCGGGGCGGAGTGGTGCGCAACCTGGCGACCACGCATCTGCTCGACCGGCTGGCGGCGCGGCTGGGCGAGCAGTGTTACGAAGTCCCGGTGGGCTTCAAACACATCACCGCCGCGATGGCCGAGCACGGCGCGCTGCTGGGCGGCGAATCCTCGGGCGGGCTGACCATCCGGGGGCACATCCTCGGCAAGGACGGCATTTTCGCATCGGCCCTGGTGGTGGAAATGCTGGCGCGCACCGGCCAGAAGATTTCTCCGCTGCTCGAACGGGTGCGCGCCCTCACCGGGCGGCTCTACGATTTCGAGGAGAGCCTGCCGGCTACGCCGGAGATGCGGATCGTAGTTCCGCGGCGCCTGAAGGAAGCGCCGTGCGGCAACATCGGGCCCTACCCGGTGATCGGCATCTCGCACATGGACGGCACCAAACTGATGCTCGAGAACGATAACTGGGCGCTGCTCCGGTTCTCCGGGACTGAGCCGGTGCTGCGGCTGGCCGTCGAAGCCGATTCGCCGGAGAAGGCGCAGGAGCTGGTGCGCTGGCTGAGGCAGTTTGTGTCGGTGTGAGGTGCGTTTTGCGCTACGGCTACTTCGACAACGAGCATAGAGAATACGTAATTGAGCGGCCGGATGTGCCGGTCTCCTGGACCAACTACCTGGGGGTGCGGGACCTGTGCACGGTGATCTCGCACAACGCCGGCGGATACTCCTTCTATCGGAATGCCGAGCACCAGCGGATTACGCGCTTCCGCGCCAATGGCGTACCGTTGGACCGGCCGGGGCGCTACGTCTACCTGCGCGACGACGAGACGGGCGAGTATTGGTCGGTCTCCTGGCAGCCGGTGGGCAAGGACCTGGATAAGGCCAGCTATCAGTGCCGCCACGGTCTCTCGTACTCGAAGTTCTCCTGCGATTACCAGGACCTGCATGCGGAGCAGATCGTGTTCATCCCGATTGACGGCGATGCCGAGCTGTGGGATGTGCGGATCAAAAACACCGGCGCGCACGAGCGCCACCTCAGCGTGTTTGCGTATGTGGAGTTCTCTTTCCACCATATCGAAATCGACAACCAGAACCTGCAGATGAGCCTTTACGCCTCCGGGGCGAGCTACGAAGACGGCATCGTCGAATACGATTTCTTTTACGAGCCGTGGACCTTTCACTACTTCGCCTCGAACTTCGAGCCGGACGGCTATGACTGTATGCGGGACCGTTTCCTGGGGGACTACCGGACGGAGAGCAACCCGGTGGCGGTGGAACGGGGCGAGTGCGCCGGCAGTTCCGAGCTGGGCGGAAATCATTGCGCCGCGCTGCACAAGCGGCTGACGCTCGCTTCCGGGGAAGAGGCGCGGCTGGTTTTCCTGCTGGGAGTCGGCCCGCGCACGAAGGGGCGCGAGGTCAAGGCAAAATACTCGGACCTGGCCGAAGTGGACCGGGCGTTTGCGGCGCTCAGGTCGTATTGGGAGGGAAAACTCGCGGCGTTCCAGTGCAAAACCCCGCACCAGGGTCTTGACACCATGATCAACACCTGGACCCTGTACCAGGCCGAAACCTGCGTGGTCTGGTCGCGGTTCGCATCGTTCATCGAGGTGGGCGGGCGCACCGGCCTGGGATATCGCGACACGTCGCAGGACGTGATGAGCGTGGTGCACACGAATCCCGAAAAATGCCGGCAGCGGATTCTCGAACTGCTCAAAGGGCAGGTGAGCGAGGGCTATGGGCTGCACCTGTTCGACCCGGACTGGTTCGATCCGGCCAAGCAGAAGGCCCCCAAATTCAAATCGCCAACGGTGACGCCGACGCCGGACCGCAAGAGCGTCATCCACGGTCTCGAAGACGTTTGCTCGGACGACGCGCTGTGGCTGGTGGTCTCGATCTGCGAATACGTGCAAGAGACCGGGGACGACGCGCTATTCGGGGAGGTGGTTCCGTTCGCGGACGAGGGCGAGGCGACCGTCTATCGGCACCTCAAGCGCGCTCTCGATTTCTCCGCCCGCCACGTCGGCTCGAACGGCATCTGCCAGGGGCTGCGCGCCGACTGGAACGATTGCCTGAACCTGGGCGGCGGGGAAAGCGCCATGGTTTCCTTCATGCATCACTGGGCGCTGCGCGCGTTCGTCGAGGCGGCGGAGCACCTGGGCTGCGAACAGGATGCGCGCGAATACGGCGCCCTCGCCGACAAGGTCAAGGTGGCGTGCGAGAGGGAGCTTTGGGATGGCGAGTGGTATCTGCGCGGCATCACCGCCAAGGGAGTCCGGATCGGCACGCGGGAGAGTGAGGAAGGCAGGGTTTTCATCGAAAGCAATACCTGGGCCGTGCTGTCCGATGCGGCTTCCGCCGAGCGCGGCCGGCTGGCGATGGACGCGGTGGACCGGCATCTCTACTCTCCATATGGCATCCATCTGCTATGGCCGGCGTTTTCCAAGCCGGATGACGATATAGGGTTTGTGACGCGCGTCTACAAGGGCATCAAAGAGAACGCGGCCATCTTCAGCCATCCCAATCCCTGGGCCGTGATCGCCGAGTGCAAGCTCGGGCGGGGCGAACGAGCCATGAAGTTCTACGACGCGCTGCTCCCGTCGAACCAAAACGACATGATCGAGATTCGCGAGGCGGAGCCGTACTCCTATTGCCAGTTCGTGATGGGGCGGGACCACACGGCTTTCGGCCGCGCCCGGCATCCGTGGCTGACCGGCAGCGGCGGGTGGAATTACACCGCCGCGACGCGCTGGATCCTCGGCGTCCGGCTGAGTTTTGCTGGGCTGATCGTCGATCCCTGCATACCGGCCGAGTGGAAAGGTTTCCATGTGACGCGCCGGTGGCGTGGCGCCAGCTTCGAGATCACGGTCGCCAATCCCGACGGAGTGCAGAAGGGCGTCCGGTCGATTACTCTGAATGGTGAGCCGGTTCGTGGCGCGATACCGCCGCAGCCGGCGGGCTCCGCCAATCAGGTCACCGTAGAGATGGGATGAATCATGCGGCATGGTGCCCCTGTAGTGGCATGGCTGTTCCTGTTCGCGCCGGCGGCGAACGCACAGCGGGTCAACATCGCGTATTTCTACAACGGGGACATCGCATACCATCCCAAGAACATTTCGACTAGTGGCGCGGCGGCCCGAATCACGCACCTGCTGTATGCATTCGGCAAGCCGACGCCCACCGGGTGCGCCGTTTCAGACCCGGTGGCGGACTATGAAAAACCGTATGATGCCGCCGACAGCGTAGACGGGAAGGCCGACCGCGCGGAGCCGCAAACGGCGCGCGGCAACTTCGGTCAATTGCTGAAGTTGAAGGCAGAATACCCGCGTCTGAAGGTGCTCATCTCGCTGGGAGGCTGGACGCTCTCATCCCATTTCTCGGAGGCGGCGTCGAGCCCTGCCTCGCGCCAGGTTTTCGTAGCCTCCTGCATCGGCCTGTTCATCAAAGGCGACCTCGGGAAGGGGATCTCGATTGCGGGCCTGTTCGACGGCATCGACGTCGATTGGGAGTATCCCGGCGCCTGCGGCAACACCTGCGCCTTTTCGGCCGCCGATCCGCGAAACTTTACGTTGCTGCTGGCCGAGTTCCGGCGCCAGCTCGATCTCCTGGATAAGCACTACCTGCTGACGATAGCGGCGCCGGCGGGTCACGACCAGTACAAGCTGCTCGAACTCGACGCCATTCATCCCTACCTCAACTACATCAACCTGATGGCGTATGATTTGCACGGCACGTGGGAGAAGGTCACCAATCACCACGCCGCGGTGTACGCCAATCCGGCGGAACCGGCCGACACCGCAAACCGGAACGTGGACCGCGCGGTAACGGACTACCTGGCGGCCGGCGTTCCGCCTGGGAAGCTGGTGCTGGGCGTGCCGTTCTACGGCCACGGATGGAAGGGCGTGCCCAGGACGAACAACGGGCTGTATCAACCGGCAGCCGGGCCCGCTAAGGCGAGCGGCGAACCCGGCACCGAAGCGTTTCGCGCGCTCAAGGATTTGGGCTACCCCGCTTTCCGCGACCAGCAAGCGCAGGCATTCTGGATCTACAGTCCATCGGCCGGGATCTTCTGGTCCTATGACGACCCCGCCTCATTGTTGAATAAGACCAACTACATCAAGCGCAAGGGCCTGGCCGGCGCGATGTCGTGGGAACTGAGCAACGACGATTCCGCCGCCACGCTCCTGACCACCCTCGCAGACGGTCTGCAATAGACTCCGGTTGAACTGGGCCTTTCCAAAACCCTGTACGCATCCACACGAACCGAAGCCAGGGAGCAACCAGATCGAGTGTCGCTGCAAACGCATTAGTCGCGCCCGTGCGGCAATTTCGGGGTATCGAACATGTTGCGAACGCCCGTGCAACCGTTTGGAACTGGACGGGGATTGCGGAACGGCAGAGGATTGCGTGTACAGCGGTCAGGGGAGTACGGTCGGTGGCGCGTCGGCCGGCATGGCGACGCACCGGCAGGACAGGGCGCTCCTAACCGAAAGCGATCAAGTGAAATGAAAGGAGCTTCAATGCAACTAAAGCGCTACTCCACAGTTCGGATTCTTGCGCTGTGTCTGTTCACGGCCCTCGTCTCGACCCTTCCGCTCCGGGCGCAGGACGTTACCGCGTCCATAACCGGCGTCGTCAGCGATCCCACGGGCGCCACGGTCGCGGCCGCTAAGGTCACGGCTGGAGATCTGGATCGCGGAACGATATTCTCCACCGTCACCGATAGTGCCGGTACCTACAACCTCCCGCGGCTTCCCGTGGGCCGTTATCAAGTAAAGGTGACCAGCACCGGGTTCGACACCGCGATCCAGCCGAAGGTGGAGCTCGTAATCAACCAGGTCGCCAAAATCGATTTCCAATTGAAGGTTGGCAACGTCAGCGAATCGGTCGAGGTGACCGGCGCGGCGCCGATCCTGCAGAGCGAGACCACCACCCTCGGCACGGTGTTGCAATCCGACGCCATCACCAGCCTGCCACTCGAAACTCGCAACTACAACCAACTGACTCTGCTGATACCGGGGTCCGTCACGACCAGCCCCGGCGCGTTCAATACCGGGCAGTCGACATTCAACTCCGGCCGCCCCTACATCAACGGTAATCGCGAACAGGCCAACTACTACCTGCTGGACGGCATGGAAAACGTGGAGTTCGTCGACAACAACGTGGCGTACGCGCCGAACGTGGATGCGATCGAAGAATTCGACGTCATCACCAACAACCCGTCGGCGGACTACGGGCAGTTCATGGGCGGCGTCATCAGCGTGGTCACCAAGTCGGGAACCAACTCCTACCATGGCGACGCATTCGAATTCTTCCGTAACGACGCTTTGAACGCCAATGAGTGGTCGCGGAACTTCAGCCTCGATCCCGCCGTCAGCGGCAGCCCGCAAAAATTACGGTGGAACGACTTTGGCGGAACCTTTGGCGGTCCTATCAGGAAGAACAAACTCTTCTTCTTCGCCGACTACCAGGGGTCGCGCTTCGACCACCCGACCACCGTCGGCACCATCAACACCTTCACGGCCGCCGAAGATAGCCTGAACTTCACGGACCTCGGAGTCTCGCTGCATTACCCGGGCACGAATGTCGCCATGCCTTCGAACCTCAACCAGGCAACCGTATGCGGCGCCGGGCAGAAAATGGGTGTCAATCCCTGCATCACCGTCAGCCAGGTGGCCCTCAACATTATGAAGGCGCTTCCGCAACCCAGCTCCACCGGGCTGGTCAACAACGTACCCAACTCGGAACACGATTTCACCAATGGCGATCAGGGCGACGTCAAGATCGACTGGAACCCGACCGACAAGGATCACGTGTCGGTCCGCTACTCTGAGCAGAACGTCGTGCAGCAGTTCGTGAACAGCCAGGCCATGCTGTACAGCACCAACGGCAACGAAAGCCTCCCGCTCTGGAACGGCGTCATTAACTACGCGAAGACCGTGAAGCCGACTCTCGTCAACGAGTTCCGCGTGGGCGTGAACTACTACCCCGCCGAAGCGAATATCCAGCCCGCCACCTCCTCGAACCTGGGCGCGCTGGTGCCCGGCGAGCCAACCAACTTCCTGCCGGGTTTCTCGTTCTCGGGGGCGCCGCTTGGCGGCACCGTCAACGGTCCGTTCGCATTCGGAACGGTCGATGCCCCGGAGATCTTCCACCAGACCTCCATCCTGCTCGAAGATACGGCGCTTTGGACCCACGGCACGCACAACCTGAAATTCGGCTTCCAGTTCATCCGTTACCGCAACGATTACATTCCGTCGGTGGTTGCCGATGGTGGTGCGGGACAGATCGGGTTCAATGGAACTTACACCGGAAATGCGGAAACCGACTTCATGCTCGGTCTCCCGTCCTATATGGGCATCGGCACCGGCTTCGGCGCCACGGTCGGACAGCGCAACGACGCCGCGGGAGCATATGTCCAGGACGACTGGAAACTAACTCCTAAGTTGACCCTTAATCTTGGCTTGCGCTGGCAACTGTTCACGCCGATTTACGCAGTCGGCAACCGGGAGACCAACGTCCAGGAATTGACGGGCGCGATACAACTCGCCGGTGTGGGCGGCGTCAGCAGCGCAATGTACAACCAGTACAACGGCATCGCCAACTTCCTGCCGCGCATTGGTCTGGCCTGGAGTCCCTTGAAAAACACGGTGGTTCGCGCCGCGCTCAGCCGCTCCAGTTTCTCGGAAGGCACGGGCGAGTATAACCGCTTGGCCACCAATGCCCCCTGGAATGCCGACTTATCGGGCAATTGGAATGGCACCAGTGGCATCCCTTCGAACCAGGTAACGCTCGACCAGGGCTTCGCGGGGCTCGGCTCCTCGGGCATTTGCACGGTCGCGAACGTGATGTCCGCTCCCGCGGCCTGTTTCGCGGGTGTCAGGATACACCTGACGGATCAGAACTACCGTCCGGCTGTGTCCAACCAGTGGAATCTTTCCGTGCAACGGCAGTTTGGCAACTCAACTACCCTCCAGGCCGCCTATGTGGGACAACATAACGACCACCTGGCGACCATCGTCAATGCCAACCAGGGGTTCCTCGAGGCGCCGGGCGTAGTGTTGCCCAGTCCGCTCCTAGCCGGAAATCCCACCCTCGTCCACGATGGACCCGGTCAGGTCAGGCTCAACCTGACCACCGGCGAAGCCAATTACAATGCTCTGCAGGTTTCGTTCCAGCAACGGCTTAGTCAGGGACTGTCGTTCCAGGCCAATTACACCTGGTCTAAGTGCCTGACTAACAACAACGGTTACTACGGGCGGTATGGAGACGACGCGGCCAGCCAGGCCAGCAACGACATCAGCTTCCCGCAGAACACTTATGACATGAACGCCGACTACGGCTACTGCGACCATGACTTGACCAGCGTATTCAACGGTTACGTCACCTACCAGTTGCCCTTCGGCAAGGGCCGCATGTTTGGCAGGGATTCCAGCCCGGTTGTCAATGCAGTCCTCGGTGGTTGGGACGTCAACGCCGTTTTCACCGCGCATGGAGGGTTCCCGATTACCATGCAAGACTGGGGCGGCGACCCGGGCACCGGTTCGTTCGATCCCCGCCCCAATTGCAATGCGCCGTCGATAGCGACTCCGAACGCGGAAAACTCTTCCGCCAACGGCGGCGGCTATGTGTGGTTCGGCACCGCCAACATGTCCAATCCGCCGGCCGGCTACTTCGGCAACTGTGGCGTCGGCACCGAGCGGGGCCCCGGCTTGAGGCAGATCGATCTAAGTCTGGCGAAAAACTTCGCGATTCCGGGCCACGAAAAGCAGCGTGTCGAATTCCGGGCTGAGGCCATCAACGCCTTCAATACCCCGGTTCTCGATGTGATCGGGTATTCCGCCGACATTTTCGGCGGCTCGCAAGCGGGCGTCATCAATACTTCGCAAGGCGCTCGCAATTTGCAACTTGGTTTGAAGTACGTGTTCTAACTGGTTCCCTCTGTCACGCGCGGCTCGGCCTCCCCGTAGTGCCGAGCCGCGCATGTTTAAGCTATTGAATCCCACCCGTTCCCCATTTCCGAAGTCCCCCTCCCTTAGCAACCTGCCGCAACAGCCGAATCCTGTGTGTTCCAATGTAGTAAGCGAGTTCCGCATGCGTCCGGCCATGGTGGCACTTCTCTCCGCGGCGTTTTCGATTGGCGTCGGCCTTGCCGCGCCCGATCAGTCAGCCGTCGAGCGCGCGACCGTTCTGGCCGAGCATGGGAGCTGCGCCGAGGCCATGCCTCTGATCCACCAGGTGCTGGAACAGGACGCCCAGATTCAGGACCGCGATCTGAAACGCCGCATGGGCGCCGCCGGCGTGCGCTGCGCGATGATATTGAACCATCAGGGCGCTGCCACCACCTTGCTGGCCTGGCTGGAAACCGAGTTCCCGCACGATCCCGAGATCCTGTTCCTGGCCACCCATGTGTTCTCGGATCTGTCGGCCCGGAGTTCGCGAGAGCTCATGGATGTCGCTCCCGATTCGCCCCTGGTGGTGGAGATCAACGCCGAGAACTTCGAGAAGCAGGGAGACTGGCGAAAGGCCATCGCCGAGTACCGCATCCTGCTCGGTAGAGAACCGCAGATGCCGGGGATTCACGACCGCATCGGCCAGATCATCCTGACCATGCCCGCCACCGCCACATCCAACGACCAAGCCCGCAAAGAGTTCGAACAGGAGCTGAAGATCTACCCGCAGAATGCCGGGGCGGAGTACTTCCTGGGCGAGTTGGCCCGCAAGGGCGGCCACCTGCCGCAGGCCATCGAGCATTACACGAACGCAACCAAGCTCAATCCCGGTTTGCCGGAACCGCACTTCGGTCTGGGCCGGTGTCTGCTCGATTCCGATCGCGCGGCCGAGGCCGTGGGACCGCTCGAAACGGCCGCTCGCCTCGCGCCCGGCAACCCGACCATCCACTTCACGCTCGCCCACGCCTATCGGGACCTGGGACGCAAAGAGGATGCCGCCCGCGAATTCGCGCTGCAGAGAAGCACTTCCGAAAAGATCCAGCAAAACACCGAGACGGTGAAGCGAAACGTCTCCGGCGTGCCGGCTCCGGATAGCGGCATCAAGTGAGATCGGCGCTCCTCATAGCCGCTGCGGCGGGCGCCTTTGTCGCCGGCGCAATCGCGTTCCAACCGGCGCAGCCGCACTTCATCGACATCACCGCACGCTCGAAGTTCTCCTACATCACCAATAACGATCTGTCGCCGCGGAAGTACTTCGTGCAACCGATGGCCGGCGGCGTCGCCATCTTCGACTACGACAACGACGGCAGGATGGACATCTTCTTCACCAACGGCGCCAAGTTGCCGGAGCTGAAGAAAACCGGCCCCGCGTTCTACAACTGCCTGCTCCGCAACAAAGGCGACGGCACGTTTGAGGATGTGACCGGGAAAGCCGGCCTGCTCGGCGAACGCCTCGGCTACAATCTGGGCGTCGCCGTGGGCGATTACGATAATGACGGCTTCGAGGACATCTTCATTTGCGGCGCCGGCCGGAACACCCTGTATCACAACAACGGCGACGGAACCTTCACCGATGTCACGGAACAATCGGGCATCGGCGGGAAGCCTCCGGGTGTCCTGAGCGTCGGCGCGGCCTGGTTCGACTACGACAACGACGGCCTGCTGGACCTGGTGGTGGCCAATTACACCACCTGGACTCCCCAAACCGACCGGCGCTGCGCCGTCGCCGGCGTGGAGTATTATTGCAGTCCGACGTTTTACCCGCGTGCCGCGCATCGGCTGTATCACAACCTGGGCCATGGCCGGTTCGAGGACGTGACCGAGAAGTCCGGCTTCGCCGCCGCGCCGGGCAAGGGAATGGGAATCTCCATCGCCGACTTCAACGACGACGGCTATCAGGACGTCTTCATCGCCAACGACACCGAGCCGAACTCGCTTTTCATGAACAAGGGAAACGGCACCTTCGAGGACCAGGGCCTGCCGCTCGGCGTCGCCTACAACGACGATGCCAAAGCGGTCTCCTCCATGGGCAGCGACGCCAAAGACTACGACAACGACGGCCGCGTGGACATCTTCACGAATAACCTGATGGGGCAGATCTGGCAACTCTTCCGCAACGGCGGCGACTTCTTTCGCTACGTCCCCGAGCAGGTTCAGTTGCAGCAGCTCAGCCAACCGCTCTCCGGCTGGAGCACGGCTTTCATCGACTACGATAACGACGGCTGGAAGGACTTGTACTCCGCCAACGGCGACATCGACAACGTGAAGCCGAACGCGCGCCAGCACGACACCATGTTTCGCAATCTGGGCGGGAAGCAGTTCGTGGACGTGTCGGGCCAGATGGGCGCCGGCTTCCTGCGTGTCGGCTACCAGCGCGGATCGGCGATCGGCGACCTCAACAACGACGGCTTCGAGGATCTGGTGGTGACCTCGCTCATGGAGCGGCCCCGCATCCTGCTCAACTCGGGCGGCAACGGCAATCACTGGCTGACGCTCGCGCTGGTGGGCCGTTACAGCAACCGCGACGCCATTGGCGCGAAGGTGAAGCTAACCACCGCTTCGGGCCGCGTGCTCTACAATCACGTATCCGTCAGCACGGGGTTCATGTCTTCGAGCGACAAGCGAGTGCACTTCGGGCTGGCAGACGAGAAGCGGATCGCCTCAATCGAGATCCGGTGGCCGCGAGGCGGGGTCCAGACCCTCAAGGACGTGGCTGCCGATCGGTTCCTGAAAGTCGAGGAGGATTTGAGCCACTGATGGCTCGATCGTTCGCCTGGTGACGAACATACTGTAACGGCGCGACAACCGTTGTGAACTGGACTCGCGTTCCGCCGGCGTTCCAACATGGTGACTGATGCAAGAGAAGCCGCCGCTTGATCCCGGATTCGTTCCCGCCTCGCTGTGGAACCGCGATTTTCAGGCTGCCGTGCGCGCGAGCGGATGCGCCCGCAAGCTCGCCATTGCTCTCGAGCGGCAGGATGGCTCGCGTTCCGTCTTCCATACCGAGATCTTCGCCGGCGCGGATCCGGCGAATGAATTCTACGTTGAGCGCCTGGTGAAGTTCCTGCTGTGGCAGAGGGGCGGGTGGAGGGTGACCATCGCCGGCGATCCCGGCGTGGCGGCTCACATGCAGCGGGTCTATTCCGCGACCGGCCCTCGCGCGTTCGACTTCGATTTCATGGGCAGTCGCGTGTACGGGCGGCCGATGGCGATCGAGAGTGTGTCCTATGCACGGGCTCCCGAGCCGAAGGAGATCGGGCTTGCGCTCGGACGCCACCAGGACGGCTGCCGCATCGGGTTCGACCTGGGCGGCAGCGACCGCAAGTGCGCAGCCGTGATGGACGGTGAAGTGGTGCACACCGAAGAGGTCGTCTGGAATCCCTATTTCCAGGCCGATCCCGCCTATCACTTTGCCGGGATCGACGACTCTCTCCGGCGGGCGGCGGCCAAGCTGCCGCGTGTCGACGCCATCGGCGGCAGCGCGGCGGGCATTTACGTGGACAACGAGGTCCGCGTGGCATCGCTGTTTCGCGGCGTGCCTCCCGACCTGTTCGACCGGCGGGTACGGCGCATCTTTTTCGAGCTCCAGCGGGCCTGGAATGGAGTACCATTCGTGGTGGCGAATGACGGCGAGGTGACGGCGCTGGCGGCTTCGATGGCGCTGGGAGACACGGCCGTCCTGGGCATTTCGATGGGCACCAGCCAGGCCGCCGGGTACGTCAATCCTCAGGGCAACATCACGGACTGGCTGAACGAGCTGGCGTTCGCACCGGTCGACTACCGGCAGAACGCTCCGCTGGACGAGTGGTCGCGAGACGGCGGCGTGGGTTCGCAATACTTCTCGCAACAGGCCGTCAACCGGCTTCTACCGGCCGCGGGCATCGCGCTCGATCCCGGTATGCCGCTGGCCGAAAAGCTGGCCACGACGCAGGAACTGATGGCCGCCGGCGACCAGCGCGCCCGGCGAATCTTCGAGTCCATCGGCGTGTATCTGGGCTATGCGATCGCGCAGTACGCCGGATTCTATGAGCTTCGCCACGTGCTGGTGCTGGGCCGGGTGATGACAGGAGAGGGAGGCGGCGTCATCCTCTCGACCGCGCGCCGGGTCTTGCAGCGGGAATTCCCCGAAGTGGAGGAGAGTTTCCGGTTGCACGTGCCCGGGGAAAAGGAGAAACGCCTCGGCCAGGCAGTGGCGGCGGCGACGCTTCCAGCATTGTCGAAGTCGTAAAGGACCGATCGCTAGATCCAGGTGCAAGGGCTTCTGCGCCGACTTTGCTTGGCCGCCCCCGCGCAGGGCCTACATCGTCCGCGTGATCTTGTGCAGCATCCTCGGCCGATCCGGGTTCAGCCCCTTGATCTCCGCCAATTGCGCCGCGAACAATTGCGCCGGCACGATGTACGGAATGGGCGTGTACAAATCCTGCGGGCCACCCCAATTGCCGGTTGGATGCGGAAGCCGGATCAACCGCGCAGGCTTGGCGCAGGCCTCGCTGTTGCTCTCGTCGGTGATCACCAGCGTCTCGGCCTTCACTTCCTCCAGCATATCCACCACCGCGGAAATGGACTGCCACGTGACTCCCGCCGGAGCGAACACGAAGACCGGAAACGCGTGCTCCACCAGGGCGATCGGCCCGTGCATCAGGTCCGCCGATGAAAGCCGCTCGGTCACCACGTAGCACGTCTCCATCAGCTTCAAGCCGAACTCGAGCGCGTTGGCGTAGTTCAAGCCGCGGCCCACCGTCACCGCCCGCGTCATGTACATGTAACGCTCGGCGATCTCACCCACGCGTTCCTCGATCTCCAGCACGTCTTCCATCCACTGCGGCAACTGGCGCAGCGCGTCGAACGATACCTCGCCGCCCAGCGCATACGCCACCAGGTACAGCGCCAGGAGTTGGCACGTATACGTTTTGGTTGCGGCCACGCTCTCTTCCGTGCCGGCTCGCGCCAGCAGCGTGTACTGCGAGATCTCGGCCATCGTGCTGTTGGGTTCGTTGGTGATACCCAAAGTGGTCGCGCCCCGGCTGCGCGCGTCGGCCAGCACCGCGTTCGTGTCGGTCGATTCGCCCGATTGCGAAATCCCCACCACCAGCACGTCGTGCAAATCCAGCGGACAGGCATACAGGGTCAGTACCGACGGTGCCGCCAGCGAGACGGGGATGCGGGTGGTGATCTCGATCAGATACCGGCCGAACTGTGCCGCGTTGTCCGAGGTGCCGCGTGCCACCAGAATCACCAGCCGCGGCCGGTTGGCTTCCAGGTGGTGGCGCAGTTCGCGCAACCGGATGGCACCGTCCTCCAACGTGTTCGACAGCGCTTCCGGCTGCTGGCGTGTCTCTTCCAGCATCTTTGACATGGTGCTCAAGTTTCAATCTGAGCCGTTGGGGGACTGATGTCCAGTACCGAACGGTTGCGAAGCTGTTGCGACCCGTTCGTTACCACAACCGAACAGTAATATTTTCAGCGTATCCGGCGCATTGGATCTGGTAGAATCGGACCAGCAATCGAGTGGGCCCATGTCGCAGGGACATTCTCCGGGGGTTTCTTCAAGGTCGGCGCCGGACGCGGGGCAGGCCGCGTCTGTGACCGAGGAGCAGGTCCGCGAGGAATTGAGCCGCGTCCTCGCCTGTCACGAATTCCGTGCCAGCAAGCGCAGCCAGGACTTCCTGCGCTACGTGGTCGAAAACACGCTGCAGGGCCATGGCGACATGCTCAAGGAGCGCACGATCGGCATCGAGGTTTTCGGCCGGCCCACCAGCTACGATCCCAGCGACGATGCCACCGTCCGCGTCAAAGCCGGCGAGGTTCGCAAACGGCTGGGTCTCTATTATTCCGATCAGGGATCTCGTAACCCGGTACGCATCGAATTGCCCTCCGGCACCTACATCCCCGAGTTCCACCTGGCCAGCGGCCCACCATCTCCTCCACCCGGGCCCAGTCCCGACGCGACGCCGGCCGCCACGCCGCTTCCGGCGGCGGCTCCCCGGCGCCAACCCGCTGTGACTCCCCGCCGCACCGCCCTCGCTGCGATAGTCCTGGCCGCCGTCGCCGCTCTGGTCTGGGTCTTGACGCGCCCCGCGGTCACGCCGCTCAATCAGTTCTGGGCGCCCGTCCTGAACGGATCGTCGCCCCTGCAATTGTGCGCCGCCTACGTGCCCGTGTATGGTGTCGATATCGACCCGTCTATCACGCCGCCATCGCGCGTCGGAGACTTCACGCTCCTGACCGACCAGTTCGTGGGCGGCGGCGACCTCATCGCCACCTCCCGCCTCACCGCGATGCTCACCCGGCTCGGCCGTCCCTATCGTGTCAAGCTCGGCAACGACGTTTCCTTCGCCGACCTCCGTTCCGGCCCCGCCATCCTGGTAGGGTTCTCGTACACGCGGTGGAAGCAGATCAGCAATCAGATGCGTTTTTTCGTCGACGGCTTCCGCCGCCCGGCCGGAATCACCGACGATGGCAAAGCCACGGAGTGGGTGCTCCCGGCGCTCCCGCGCGACCGCCATACCACGGAAGATTACGCCATTGTCTCGCGCGTCTTCCATCCCGATACGCACGCAATGCTGGTGGAGCTGGCCGGCATCACCCAATACGGCACCGACGCCGCCGCCGACCTGGTCACCAATCCCGATCTGATGGCCGAAGCGCTGCGCGGGGCTCCGCCTGACTGGCAGAAAAAGAACCTGCAACTCGTCCTGCACGTGAAGGTGATCTCAGGCGCGCCAAGTTCGCCGAGGGTCGTCCGCCAATACTTCTGGTAGCCGATCGGGGAAATTCTCGCTGACGGTTGAGACATGTCGGCCGAGCGTGATCATGATATCATCCGGGGACGATACGCCGGTTGAATGGACAACCGATGTAGGCTGAACGAGCGAGACGGTAAGATGAAAATCATTAGCCAGTCGTCAGACGAGTTGGTGCTCAGAGAAGGCGGCGCTTCGGGCATCGTTGTCGGTGTCGTTCTTGTCACTGCCGGAGTGCTCGCCGGATATTACCTCCGTCAATCCAATCCGATTGTTATTTGGGTTGCCCTGGCTCTTGTCGTCATCGGATTCGGCACGATCCTTTTCGCTTCTTCGATCACCGTGGCTGCCAATAAGGCGAGTGGCCAAGTTTCTTATCAAAAGAAGCGGTTGGTCGGAAGGCAGAATTCGACGTATGCGATTGCCGACATTTTTCGCATCGAGACCCGAAAGCAATGGCGCGTGGAAAACACTGCGACCGGGAATCAGGGTGCTTCCATGCCGCAACCAGTGCTTGTCGCGCAGTCGGTCATTGTCTTCAAAGATGGGCGTGAATTGGCGCTGGATCACCAAGAAACCTCTTCCAGCGTGTCGGTTGGCCCGGCGGTTCTGATGGGCGGCCAAGGCGCGGAAACCGCCATCGCAGCTCAAGTGGCCAAGTTCCTGAGAGTTCCCTTCCTGGAAATCGCGCCGCCCAACATGGGAATGGGAATTAATATTGTTGGCGGAGGACCTGGTAATATTCAGCTCTAAGCACGGCACCCGAAGGCCGCGCATAACGCTCGCTACCGCTTCGCCGATCCCGCACTTCACCTTATACTCTGTCTCGGCTCAGCCGGCTGGACAGCCGGCGCCACCGGAAAACGTCATGGGCACTTCGCACACAATGCGACGGCCAGCAGGGATCGTCCGGCGGGGGTGTCGTGCAAACGCTGTGCCTGGCTGGCCAGCTCGCGCGCGGATGCCCAAGCCTCCGCCGCCAAAGCGTCGCGCGCCGACTCGCGCGAGCGCCAGGCACGCACCGCCAGGGACATCACGCGGGCGAGGTCGGCGCCGCAGCGGGGACACACGGCGGTGCCGCGGAATCCCGCCCGGCAGACCGGACAACCGCTCACTGCGCCTCCAGGAAGAAGAGCAACTCGCGCAGCGCCGTCACTGCCTGGGCTAACTCGCCGGCGTCACCCTCCGCCAGCGCGGTTTCGATCCGCTCATTGAGCGCCACCGCTTCCTCGACATCGTCGGCGTGAATCCGCCCCAGGATGGCCCGCGAGCGTTCCAGCAGCCGTTCGGCCTCGACGCGGCCCGGCAATTCCAGCGGTGCGGAGATAGCCGTGACGGCCTCTGTCTCGACCTCATCGAGACCGTCGTCTTCCGCCGCCTCGTCGTCAAAGTCCATTTCCCGTGCCGCCCAGAGGTCTTCCAGCCGTTTGCGCGCACTGGCGATTTCCTCCGCGCTATTGGCGGCGAACGCGTTGCGGATGGTAATGTGCTTGCTCTTGCCGGTTTCCTTCTCGATCGCCGTCACGTGCAGAATGCCGTCCAAATCCAGGTTCATGCGGCAGAGCACTTCGGCAGGTATATCCCCGGTGCGCAGTCCGTCGATGTCGAACCGGCCGACCGGAATGTTCTTGAGCGCATCTTCGTCGTCGCCTTGGAAGATTTCGATTTCCACCATGGTTTGCCCGGAGTGGGCCGTGTAGTAACTGTCCGTGCGGGTGACCGGAAGCGGCGTGTTGCGATGAATGATGGGGTGGTAGCAATGCGGATACGGAAAGCCCCCGCGCGTGCCCAGGTAGGATGGACCGAACGAGTACGGCGAGACGTCTACCAGCACCCGATCGACGTCGTGGCCGCCCAGCCGCGAGGCCAGCACGCCGGCGCCCAGAGCGACGCACAGGTCCGGGTGCACGTCCTGCAAAGGCTCCAGCCCGGTCCGCTCCTGGAGGAGGCGCACCACCAGCGGCGTGCGCGTGGATCCGCCGACCAGCACCACCGAGTCGATCTCGCGCACGGTCAGCCGGGCATCCTCGAGCGCTTTGGAAACGCTGTCGAGCGTGGAGTCCAGCAGCGGGCGAATCGTCCACTCGTAGTCCTTGCGCGAAATCTCGGCGTCCAGGTGCAGCGGCGTGCCGTCGCGCAGCACCAGGTTTTCCTCGCGCACATGCGCGTACGGTTCGTAGCTCAGCTTCTTCTTGGCTTCTTCGGCGGCCCACCACAGCCGGGTGCGGGCGGTTGGCTCGTCCTTGAGGGAAAGCCCGTGGCGCTTCTCGAAATCGCCGGCCAGGGTGGCGTAGAGCAGATCGTTGAAATCGTCGCCGCCGAGATGGTTATTGCCGTGGCTCGAAAGCACCTCGGTGACCTCGCCCTCGATGGTGACGATGGAGACGTCGAAGGTGCCCCCGCCGAGGTCGTAGACCATCACGGTGCGGCGGCGGCCGTCGCCGAAACCGTGAGCCAGGCTGGCGGCGGTGGGCTCGTTCAGAATGCGCACCACTTCCAGTCCGGCCAGCGCACCGGCCTCGCGGGTGGCGTTGCGTTGCGCGTCGGAGAAGTACGCCGGGACGGTGATGACGGCTTTTTCCACCGGACGGCCGAGATCCCGGCGCGCCCAAGCGGCGAGTTCGCGCAGAATGAAGGCGGAGATCTCCTGCGGAGTGAATTTGCGATCGCCCAGAGACACCGTTTCCGCCGTTCCCATCTTGCGCTTGATGCTGCGGACCGTGCGCTCCGGGTAGAGCAGCTGCTGGCGCCGCGCTTCCTGGCCCACCAGCAGGTCTCCCGCCGGGGTAATGCCGACGCACGAAGGCAGCATCCCCGGCTCAGGGCCGAGCACCCGCACCTTCCCATCGACGAACGCCGCGATCTCCGAGTTGGTTGTGCCGAGATCGATTCCAACCACCAGTTCCGTATCAGCCATTGGATTACTCCTTCACCTTCTCCGGCCTGCGCGCCACCCGCACCTCGGCCGGCCGGTAGACCGCTCCATTCCATTCGTAGCCGCGCCGGAGGACGGCCACCACCGTCCCTTCGGCGGCCTGGTCGGTCTCCTCGATTCCGATGGCGTGCATTTCGCCGGCGTCGAAGGGACGGTCGCGGCAGTCGATTTCGCTCACGCCGAACGTGGTGAGCGCCTCGTCCAGGCGGGCGAGGGTCAGCCGGTAACCCTCACGGAGCGCCCCCACCGCTTCGGCGGCCCGCGGGCTTTCGCGGCGCTGCCACCAAGGCCTGGGTGCGGCCATGGCGGAGGCGGTGGAGCGCGCCGTCTCTTCGCCGCGGAGCAAACGGTCGCGCAGATCCAGCAGCACGTCCAGCACTTCGCGGCGCGCCTCCAGGCGAGCCTCGCCGATGGCCGCCGCCAGCGCCGGCGCCATCTCCGCAATGGGCGCCAGGGTTTCGCCGAGCTGTTTGAAACTGCGCCCTTGCAGTTTCACCTCCTGCGCCAGCGCGGTTAGCGCGGCTTCGACTGCATACAGGTCTCCCTCCGGCGGAACCGCCGGCGCGTCCAGCAGTTCGGCCGGGATGCCTGCCGGCGCGTCTTCGCGCGCCAGCGCTTCGTCCAGCCAGGCGGTGAAGCGGCGCAGAATCGATTCGCGATCGGGTTGACTCATTTTTCGTGAAGCGCCGCCAGCCAGGCCTTAGGGCCGGTGAACCCGCGCAGCGGCGTGCGCCCATCCAGCAGGTTGGTCAGGGGCTGCAGGGGATTCTCTCCAAACAGCCGCCGCCGTGTGCGCTCCCGCGGATCGCGCAACTCCGCGTAGGCGTCGCGCACTCGTTCGAACGCTTCCGCGTCGCGCTCCGGCGGATGCTCGCGAATTTTCCGCAGGTAGGCGGCGCGAATATCTTCGTCGGAGGCTTCCGGCTCGATGCCGAGCACCTGGTACGGATCGATTGCAGCCATAGCGTTTCCTAGAACAACATCTCCTCGCCGTCGTCGGGGCGGGCCCGCCGGCCGCGGCGCCGCCGTGGAAAAGGCAGGTCGAAATCGAAGGGCGAATCGAACGCGTCCCCAAATGGGTCGTCGCGCTTGTCCGGCAGCCTCTTCGCCGCCCGTTCGCGTTTCAGCACGGCTTGCACTTGCCGCTGGCTCATCGCCGGTGGATCGGCGCCCCAGCAAGTGTCCAGGCTTACTTCCCGCCACTGCTCGGCCGCTTCCGCGGCCAACCCCGAGTCTCCGCCGAGCCGCGCCAGCGCCAGAGCCGCGCACAGGCAGTCTTCCTGGCGCCGATGGGCCCCTTCGGAGTACGACATCGCGCGCAGCAGCAGGAAGCGGCCTTCGGCGCCCTTGCCCGCCGCCAGACCGGCCGACGACACCGCGAAGGCCACATCCTTCCATCCCAGGCGGATGAGGGTGCGGCCGAAACGTTCGAGCGCCGCCGTACCGGCGGTGCGCAATTCCCGCAAGATGGCCTGCTTCGATTCTTCCGGTGGGCGGATGGTGAAGCCGAGATCCCAGCCCATCTCGCAGACCCGCGGGATGGCCTGTATCCAACCTTCCCGGGCATCCTCGTGCCGGATACCAATCTGAATTTCGCATAGGTTTCCAGCCGCGGCCAGGGCCAGCCTAGCCGCTAACGGGTGTCCCAGGATTTGACCCGCCTTCTCAAATGCCGCCGGGGCGGCCTTGTCGTCACCCGCCAGAAACGCGGCGACATACCGCAGAGCGGCCACGAATGCCAGCCGGTCGTTTTCGCGCGCCTGGGGCAAACTCTCCAGTTCGGCCAGTTCCGGCTCGGCCAAATGCGGCTTGCGCTGCTTCAGATGGCGGACCGCGCCGAGAATCAGCAGGCGCAAACGCGCGCGCCGGACCTCCGCGTTCACCCCATCGAGTTCTTCGGCTTGGCGCAGATATCCGAGGGCTTTCTTCAACGCGCTGCGTTCCTCGGACATCCGCATCAGGTGCAGCAGCGGACGCGGGTCGGTGGGAATCGCCGTGCGCCACGCTTCGGCGGCGGCCTGGGCGGAGGCGGGCTGGCCGCTTTGAGTCGCCCAACGGGTCCAGCGCTCGAAGACTTGCGCGCATGGGTCCATGGCGGCGGCCCGCTCGAACAACGGTTCCGCGTGCAGGTGGTCGAGCGGCGGCTCGCCGGTCTCGAAACCCTCAACCACCTCGCGGTGCATCGCCTGGGCGGCATCGTGATGCTCGCGCGAAAGATCGCCGGGGTCGATCTTGGCAGCCAGTTCCGCCATATGAAGATACAGCACGGCCGCTTCCGGCCCGCGCGCCGGGAACCACCCTTCCTTAATCGCCGCGTGACGGAACAGCTCCCACACGTTGCTCGCGAACAGCGGGGGGACGCCGGACATCTCCAGCGCTCGCGCCTGCAACATCAGAAAACGGGCGTCGCCTGCGGGCATCGCTCCCAAGGCGGTGTTGACCTGCGAGGGCGAAATGTCCTGCAGCATCCCCATTATCGCGATCCGGCGGCGGAACTCGGCCAGGATGGCGGGGCATTGCCGCTGTACCAGCGGCGCCGCGGTACGGACGGCTCCCACGATGAGCTTGGGCACGTCCTCTTCGAACGCCGCATCGATTCCTTGCAGGGCTCGCCGCAACGCCTCGAAGGTGCCGCCGGCCTGAGCGACCAGGGCGGCCGCGGCCGGCTTGAGTTTTTTCGAGTCTCCGGGCACCAGCAGGACTTCCAGGACGGGGACCAGGCGCGCTGGCGCCGACTCGGGATCGATGGCGCGAAGGTGCTCCGCGCAGGCGGCGTCTTCGTGGCGGTAGTAACTGGCTATGGCTCGCACGAGGAACTTCCAGGGCGCCAGCGGGCTGCGGCGCGAAACCTCGGGCAACGAAAGCGCGGCATCGTCCACCGGACCGCTGGTAACCGCGGCGAATACCCGCGCGACCGCATCGGCGGCGCGCCGCAGCGGATGTTCGGCGGCCAGCGCGGCGCATGCCGCCAAGGCTGCCGGATCGGCGAGGCTGCAACGGAGAGTCCGTTCGATGGAGGCGCGCACCTCCGCCGCAGCGGCCGGGTCCGACAAGGGCCGTACCAGTTCGTCCAGTCCCGAACCGGCGCCGATGCGCTCATCGCGCAGACCCTCGAGCCGCGACGCACACGCCGGATGCCGCTCCCGCACCAGCCGCACCAGGGCTTCGGCCTCTGCGGTCATGCGGTGTTCGAGCATCGCGCGGACCCTGGCGGCATAGGCATCCACCAGGAGTTCTTCGCTGGCCGGCGTGCCCAAACGCTTATATAGCAGCTTGGCCGCCTCGACCGCGGACTTGGAGTTGCCCTTGGCGATCAGGCGGACGACCTCCGCGGCCTCGGGAGACAGATCCGCACCTGCGGACGCACGCAGTGGAATCATGAAACATACAGTGTGCCACATCGCGGCGGCCCGGTGGTCGTAGCCGCTGCCGGATGGATCCACAATCGCGATTTACGTTGCCGGCTTGGGCACTCTGGTATCGCCACGGGCCGATGAGACGTTCGCCGGCGCGAATGACGGACCGGCGCCCAGCGGCAGGCGTTACTCCTTTTGCCTGGCCGCCATCTTCCGTTCCAAGGCCTGCATCAGCCGCGACTGAACGTCGGCCGGTACCGGGTAGGGATCCATGCCCTTATAAATCTGGATCGTCTTGCGAGTGGTATCCGCAATCACCCAGCAATTAGGGCATTCGGCGATGTGACTTTCCAACTTGGCGCGGACGTCCGCGTCAAGGCTCTCGTCCATGTAGTCGCTCAACTCATTCAGGAAGTCTTTACAGGTAAGCAAACGCGTCGTCCCCCTTGCGTTTGAAGTGGCGCGTCAGTTTTTCGCGCAACTGCAGGCGGGCCCGCAGCAATCTGCTCTTCACTGCGGGAATGGACAGGCCCAGAGCATCCGCAGTTTCCTCCGTCGAAAGTTCGTCGATGTCCCGCAGCATGAAGACGGAGCGGTACGGAGGCTCCAGACCCTGGATGGCCTCATCCAGAATCTGGCCAAACTCCTCCCGTGAGAACCTCTGCTCCGGATTCTCGTCCCATGCCGCGACCTCGCGAACAATCGTGTCCTCTCCCGTGTCAATCGCTTCATCGAGCGAGACCGATCTGTCGGTCCGCCGCCGCCGGAGCTTCATCAGCGCCTGGTTCACCGCGATGCGGACGATCCAGGTGTAGAATCTCGCGGCTCCCTGGAACTGGTCGAGGTGTTCGTAGGCCTTCAGAAACGTCTCCTGGAGCACGTCTTCTGCGTCCTCGCGGTTTTGCGTTACGTGTTGGGCCAGGCGGAAGATTTTGCTCTCGTAACGCCGCACCAGTTCGCCAAACGCACGTCCATCGCCTTCGCGCGATTGCGCGACCAGCGTGACTTCGTCGGCCTCGGCAAGACTGGGAGCCGTCATGGGACGATTCTTCATAATACCGCGCCGCCGCCCGCGTGGCCCTTTCGACACCGAAGGCCGGCAAATGGCCGCCGCCAACGGTGTAGTGGAGATTCCGTGAGGACCCTTCGGGTCAGTTGTAGGCGGCGTTAATCGTGAACACCGCGCCTGCGAAAGCGAAGCCGATGTCCAGGTCGCTGACCGATAACGGCTGCGGGGCGCTCTGATTCTCAACCGTCAACGTCCCCGCACCGGCCGGCAGAGTCTGTAACACCGACGACGGAACGGTGAACTCCCCCGTGCTCGCCGGCGTCGCCCCCGGTCCAGGTCAACTGGAAGCCCGGCGCCCGGTCGATCACGCCGAGGGAGTTCTGGTTGGTCCAATTGTTCTGCACCTGCGTGATCGCCGGGAGAGGGCCGGCACTTCCCGGGAAATCCCGTTTGCGTGTGAATGGCACCGGAACGGACGAGACGCTTTCCGGCTTCACGGGCACAAACCTCCTTGGGCGTTTTAGACGGTGCGGATGGACTGGAAGTTTCACCTCGTTTTCTCCGTTTTTCGAAGCTCTCGGCCCAGGCACACTTGCCTGGGGCGATGGACGGAGCACACGGACCCCTTGACACATGCTGCCGCGAACTCGGGAGGAGGCGTACTCGTACTAGACTTAGGAGAAAGTGCGCTGCCCACCGCGGAAGGTATATGAGAATCCTCGCGTTCACAGCCGGCGCTGCCCGAATGTATTGCGGCAGTTGCCTCCGCGACAATTCGCTCGCGGCGGAACTCAAGAGGCAGGGCCACAGCATCACTCTGCTCCCGCTCTATACACCCACGCGCACGGACGAGGCGAACGTCAGCGAGCCGAAGGTTTTCCTGAACGGGATCTGCGTTTGCCTGGACCAGGAGGCGGCATACTTCCGGAAGACGCACAAACTGCTGGACCGGTTGTGGGGTGCGCTCTGGATGCTGAAGTTGGCATCCCGAACCTCGATCCGGGTCGACCCGCACCGGCTGGGCGCCATGACGGTTTCCATGCTGCGCGGGGAGGAAGGCTATCAGCTCAAGGAAATTCGTCAATTGACCGCCTGGCTTCGAAGTGAAGAACCGCCCGATATCGTGACCCTGCCCAATTCTCTGCTGATCGGATTGGCGCGGCCCATCCGCGAAGCGTTGCACCGGCCGGTATGCTGCACGTTGCAGGGCGAAGATCTCTTCCTCGCCCAGTTAAGCGAACCGTATCGAACGCAGGCGCTGGAACTCATCCGCGCCAAGATTGCGGATGTGGACGGCTTTGTGGCTGTCAGCGAATTCTGCGCGGACTACTGGCGGCGTGAACTGGGCATTCCCGACCACCGGATGCGGGTGGTTCCGCTCGGAATCGACCCGGAGGTGTATGGGCCGCCAGCGCGTGTTCCCGGCGCACCGTTTCGGGTCGGCTTCCTGGCGCGGATCGCGCCGGAGAAGGGGCTCCACATGCTGGCCGAGAGCTATTTGCGGCTGCGGCGCGAGAGCGATTTCGGCGGCTCGGCGCTGGCGGTGGCCGGCTACCTGGCGCCGGAGCATCGAGGCTACCTGCGCGGCATCGAACGGCGGATGAAGGCGGCGGGCCTGGCGCACGAATTCCACTTTTCGGGCGAGCTCGACCGGGCGCAGAAGATCGGGTTTCTGCGCAGCCTCAATGTCCTCAGCGTCCCCAGCACCTACGGTGAGCCGAAGGGAATCTCCCTCCTGGAGGCGATGGCCAGCGGCGTTCCCGTGGTGCAGCCCCGAACGGGAGCGTTTCCCGAGATCCTGGAGAGAACGGGAGGCGGAGTCCTGGTGGAGCCCGACAGTGCGGCAAGCCTGGCGGACGGCATCTACGGTTTATGGAAAAACCCCGAGTTGGCCGCGGAATTGGGACGCCGGGGCGCGCAGGGCGTTCGCGCCCATTTCACCGCATCGCAAATGGCGGCGCGGGCGCTCGAAGCATACCAGGCCATCGCCACGACACACACCCATGCTTGAAATCTCGAACGTCGGCAAACAATATCCGACGCCGCGCGGACCGCTGACCGTGCTCGCTGGGGCGTCGCTCTCCTTCAACCGCGGCGAGGCGGCGGCCATCATGGGTCCATCGGGATCGGGCAAGAGCACGTTGCTGTACATCGCCGGAGGGTTGGAACCGCCCACAACCGGCACGGTTACGTTGGACGGCTTCAACCCATACGCCACTTCGGAAAAGGCCCTGGCGGCATTTCGAAATCAGTCCGTCGGTTTTGTTTTCCAGGACCACTGCCTGCTGCCGCAGTGCTCGGTTCTGGAAAACGTTCTGGTGCCGGCGTTGGTCGGGAACGATCAAGCCGATTATCCGGCGCGCGCCCGGGAACTGCTTCGACAAGTGGGATTGGAGGACCGGCTGGATCACCGTCCGGCGGAGCTTTCGGGTGGCGAGAAGCAACGCGTCGCGCTGGCGCGAGCCCTCATCCGGCAGCCGCGCCTGTTGCTCTGCGACGAGCCGACCGGCAACCTCGATGAAGCTTCGGCGGAAATGGTGTCGAGACTTCTGCTGGAACTATCCCGGCGGAACGAGACCATCCTGATCGTAGTGACTCACAACCCCGCGCTGGCCGCGCGCTTTCCGAAGCGATACGAACTGCGTCATGCGAATCTACACCCTGCTGGCGCGTAATCTCGCGTGGTACTGGCGGACGAACCTGGCGGTGCTGCTCGGCGTGGCCACGGCGACGGGTGTGCTCGGCGGCGCGGCCCTGGTGGGCGAATCGGTGCGTGCTTCCTTGCGCGACCTGGTGCTGGAGCGGCTCGGCAATACCGATTCCATCATCACGCGCGCCGGCTTCTTCCGCGAGGAACTCGTCGGCGGCTTCCAACCCGCCACACCGATCATCGTCATGGACGGAGTTGTGGAGCACGCGTCAAGCGGCAAGCGGGCCGCGGGCGTGCAGGTATACGGCGTGGACGAGCGCTTCGGGAAATTTCAAGGCCAGCCCGGCGATGCGCCGCACGGCCGTGAGGTTTCGCTCTCCGCGGCCCTGGCGCGAGAACTGGGAGCCAAGGCGGGGGACGAAATTCTGCTGCGTGTTGCGAAGCCTTCGGCGATTCCACTCGAGTCGCTGCATGGCCGTAAGGACGATGCAGGCAGAACCATCCGGTTGACTGTCGGGCAGGCCGGCGACCACTCCCGGGAGTTCTCGCTGCGGACGCAACAAGGTGACGTCCGTGCGGCGTACGTACCGCTCGAGCGCCTGCAACGGGACCTGAATCAGCCGGGAAAGGTCAATACGATATTGGTGGGGCGAGCCTCGGGCGCGGCCCCGCTGGAGCAGCGCCTGCAGGAGCGCTACACCTTGGCCGACGTGGGCCTGCGGCTGCGCACACTCGAAAAACCCGGCTGCCTTTCGCTCGAAAGCGACAGCGCTGTGATCGGCGACGCGGTAGCCGCGGCGGCATTCTCCACTGCAAAATCGCTCGGTCTGCACACACAGTCAGTTCTGACATATCTGGCTAATTCCATCCGCTTTGGGAAACGCGAGATTCCCTATTCGGTGGTGACCGCGCTCGACTCCGGGTTGGCTCCCGCCAGCCAGGATGGAATCGCGCTGAATGACTGGGCGGCTCGTGAACTGGGAGCGAAAGTGGGTGATCGGGCGACGCTCGAATATTATGTCTGGCGCTCCGACGCGCGCCTGCACACGGAGACGGCCCAATTCCGCGTGGAGCGGATCGTGCCACTAACTGGAGAGGCCGCCGACCCGGACTTCGCGCCCGACTATCCCGGCATCACCGGTTCCAGAAGCCTCCGCGATTGGGACCCGCCGTTCCCGCTCGACATGTCCCGCATACAGCCGGCCGACGAGCAGTATTGGGATCGATACCGCACCGCGCCGAAAGCTTTTGTGCGCCTCGCGCGGGGGCGCGCGCTTTGGGGGACGCGCTTCGGCAGCCTGACCTCCATCCGCATTTTCCCGCCGTCCGCGGCCTATGCCGAGGCGCTGCGCACCGCACTCGACCCGGCACAAGCCGGCCTTGCGGCGATTCCCGTGAGAGTCCAGAGCCTGCAAGCGGCGCACGGCGCGACGGACTTTGGCGAGTACTTCGTTTACTTCAGCTTCTTCCTGATGGTCTCGGCCCTGCTGCTGACGGGACTGTTCTTCAAGCTCGGCATCGAACAGCGTACGCGCGAAATCGGCGTGCTGCGTGCGCTCGGGTTTTCGGCAGCGAAGATCCGCCGCATATTCCTGTTGGAAGGCGCCGTGCTGGCGGTGGCCGGTGGCGTGATGGGCGTCGGCGCAGCGCTCGCGTACGGAGCGCTCATCCTGCTGGGTCTGCGCTCGTGGTGGTTCGACGCAGTGGGGACGCGGCTGCTCTCTCTGCACGCCTCCGTTCCGTCGCTAGCCCTTGGCGCCGCTGCCGGGATGATCACAGGGCTCGGTTCGGTGGCCTGGACGCTGCGCGGCATGCAGCCGGTTACGCCGCGGGGCTTGCTCGCGGGTGAGCGGAAGAGCGGGCCGCTGCGCTGGCGATGGATGGTGGGGACGGTCGCCGTTATTCTCGCTGCGGCGCTGGTGGTCGCGGCGCATTACGGCAGATTAGACCAGGCCGCCGGTTTTTTCGGCGCGGGCACGCTGCTGCTCGTCGCCGCTCTGCTGTTCCAATCGGTGTGGCTGCACGCGCGCGGATTGCGCGCTATTGGCGGGCCAGTCGCGCTGGGCCTGCGCAGCGTTCAATACCGGCCTGGCCGCAGCGTCCTATGCATTGCCCTGATCGCCTCGGCGACCTTTGTGATTGCTTCGCTCGATGCGTTTCGGCGCGATGGTTCTTTGGCTGGCACGGGTGGGTACGCGCTGCTGGCGAATGCCGAGTTGCCGCTCATTCACGATCCGAACACGGAGGCGGGACGCGCGGCGCTGAATCTTTCGCCGCTCGAAGGCGTCCGGTTCATTCCTTTCCGCGTGCGTCCGGGGGACGACGCCAGTTGTCTGAATCTCTACCAACCGCGCAACCCGCGCATACTGGCACCTCCCCCGGCCTTTCTGCGCGACGCCCGCTTTGCCTTCCAGGGCGCGGAGGGGCACGCAGCGAATCCGTGGCTGCTGCTGGAATCGAAGCTAGCGGGCGGCGCAATCCCGGCCATCGCCGACGCCAATTCGCTTGACTATGCGCTGCATCGGAAACTGGGCGAGGAGTTCGAGCTGGCCGGAGTCCGCTACCGGATCGTGGCGGCGCTTCAGGACAGCGTGTTTCAGGGCGAACTGATCATCTCGGAAGAGAACTTCCTGCGGCTGTTCCCGGACTCGCAGGGTTACCGGTTCTTCCTGGTGAACACTCCGCCGGGGAAGGCGGACCAGGTCGCGCGCACGCTGACGGCTGCCCTTTCCGACTACGGATTTGACACGCAGCCCACCGCGGCGCTGCTGGCCAGCTTCCACAGAGTGGAGAATACGTATCTTTCGACATTCCGCGCGCTGGGCGGTCTGGGGCTGGTGCTGGGCACGGTTGGATTGGCGGCGCTGCTGATGCGGAACGTGCTCGAACGGAGAAGAGAAATGGCGCTGCTGCGCGCGGTCGGGTACCGCCGGCGGCATCTGTTCGCGATCGTGCTGGCGGAGAACGCGTTTCTTCTGCTGATGGGGTTGGCGACCGGCGTCGTGTGCGCCGCGCTCGCCGCGGCACCGGCGGTTTCCGCGCGCGGCGGTCATGTGCCGGTGGCCTCTCTGGCCGTTCTGCTGGCCCTGGTGGCAGCCACTGGAATCGCGTCGTCGGCCATCGCCACCGCAGTGGCTCTCCGCTCCCAGTTACTCGACGCGCTGCAGTCGGAGTAGGGTCGCTAAGTACGCCGTTTCATAAATACAGCCTCGTACTCGCAACGGCGGCCGAGCGCTTCACGGAAGGCCGGCTGCGGGCGGCTCTGTTCCGGGTTTCCGCGCACTATCGTCTGTTCGCAAGGAACCGGCGGCAAAGACCGCCGGCGTTACCAGGAAATGCAGGGCCGTTGCCGCCGCGCCGGTGTGTTTCCCGTAGCGCCGCCGGTGTTTACTTGAGAGTGGAGAACAGCGCGGCCAGGAGTGGTCCCCCGGGCTGAAGGCGCACCTTAATTTTTTCCCACCGCCAAAATAGGCGAACATAGAAGTTTATGCCAGTTCAGAAGCGGCAGGCCCAAGGCGTGCCCTACATCGCGGTTTCGCTCGTTCTCGCGACCGCTCTCCTCCAGGGCTGCACGGCCTCCGGTGAGAGGAATGGACCGGCCGGCGCGCCGCCGCCGCTGGTCAGCGTGATGGAAGTCCAGCCGCGCTACGTCCCCATCTTTTCCGATTTCGCGGCGCAAACCTACGCCCGCAACATGGTGGACGTACGCAGCCGTGTGACCGGTTATGTCGACCGCTGGCTCTTCCAGCCGGGCGCGGAAGTTGAGGCCGGGCAAGTTCTGTACGTGCTCGATCTGCGGCCGTTCGAAGCCGCCGTCGAGCAGGCGCGCGGCAACTTCGAGCAGAGCGAAGCCGACCTCGATTTCGCCCGCAAGCAGGTTTCCCTGTTGCAGGCGCAAGCGAACCTGGCCTCCGCCGAGGCCAACCAGGTGAAGGCACAGCAGGACGACGAACGTTTGAAGCCGTTGGTCGCGGCCGATGCCGCCTCGCAGCAGGATCTCGACGCCGCGGTGGCCGCCTTGCGCGCCGCCGAAGAGACCGTCAAAGCGAACAAGGCCAACGTCGAACAAACCGCGCTCACCACCCGAACCCAGATCGCTTCCACCGAGGGCCGCGTCGAATCGTACAAGGGCGCGCTCAAAACCGCCGAACTGAATCTCGAGTACGGCACCATTCGCGCGCCCATCGGCGGCCGCATCGGCGATTCGCTGGTTCCGGTCGGCGGCCTGGTGACGCCCACCGCCGCGCAGCCGCTCACCACCATCGTTCCACTGGATCCCATCTGGGTGCGCTTCCAGGTGACCGAATCGGAATACCTCGCCTGGGCCAGGCGCGGGCAGAAATCGCCGGCCGGGCAACTGACGCTGATCCTCGCCGACGGTTCCGAGTTTCCCGCCAAGGGCCGCGTCACCGACACGCTCAACCAGGTGGACCCGAAGACCGGCACGCTGGAACTGCAAGCCAGCTTCCCCAATCCCCG
>Ga0181530_10000422_pt1 | contig 54151 bp, 48 predicted proteins | sample PEATcosm2014_Bin_42_FD_119769 | JGI IMG/M metagenome (GOLD analysis project Ga0181530, IMG submission 119769) | Peatland microbial communities from MTU Mesocosm Facility, Houghton, MI, USA - PEATcosm2014_Bin10_60_metaG | ecosystem: Environmental > Terrestrial > Soil > Wetlands > Peat | place...
CAACACCGACCCGACGAAGGAGGCCGACGGCGAGCGGTCGAGCATCAAGACGACGCATCCGTTCCTCGGCGATCCAGCGGTGCGTCAGGCGCTCAACCTCCTGGTCGACAAGCTCTCGGTCGAGAAATTCATTTACAGTCGTACTGGCAAGGCGACCGCCAACTACGTCAACAATCCGCAGCAATTCGTCTCAAAGGGAACATCGTACGAATTCAGCGTCGATAAAGCCGCCCAGTTGCTCGCGAATGCCGGCTGGAAACCAGGCGCCGACGGCATCCGCGAGAAGGACGGCATTCGGCTCAAGCTCGTCTTCCAGACCTCGATCAACGCGCCGCGCCAGAAGACGCAAGAGATCATCAAGCAGGCCTGCCAGCAGGCCGGTATCGAGGTCGAGCTGAAGACGATCCCAGCCTCGGTCTATTTCTCGTCGGATGTCGGCAATCCCGATACCGGCTCCAAGTTCTACGCCGACCTCGAGATGCATACGCCGACGATGAACCAACCCGATCCGGGCGAATTCCTGCGCCCGTTCCTCTCGACGGAGGTCGCGAGCAAGGACAACAAGTGGCAGGGCCGCAACGCCACGCGCTGGCAGAATGCCGAGTACGACGCGCTCTATCACGAAGCCGAGCACGAGATCGACCCGGTGAAGCGGGCGGCGCTGTTTATTCAGATGAACGACCTGATCATCCGGAATGTCGTGATAATCCCGGTCGTGCAACGGCGGGCGGTGGCCGCCGTGTCAAACCGGCTGCACGTGCTGCTCTCCGGCTGGGACAGCTACATCTGGAACCTGTACGACTGGTACGCCGACGCCTGAGCCGGCCTACCGCGGGGCGCCGTTGCCTCGACGGCAGCGTTGACGCCTACGTTTCGTTGACAGAAGCGACGCTTTCCTAAAACTTGCCGCCGGGCCGCGGGAGACGGCCAATTTCGGGGGAAACGCCGTGGCCCAGTCAGCGCAGACGATCGAAGCCTTTGTCGCCGAGCAGATGGACAACGCGTCGATGGGGCCTCTCCATTGGCGTGTGCTGGCGCTGGTCGCCTCGGGGCTATTCTTCGATGTGATGGACTTCACGATCTTTGGCGCGCTGGTTCCGGACCTGGTCCAGAGCGGCTTTGTCACGCAGCAGCAGGTTCCCTGGATCGGCAGCATCACGGTGGCCGGGCTGTTCGTCGGCACGCTCGGCCAGGGCGAGTTCACCGACCGCTTTGGCCGCAAGGCGGTCTATCAGTTCAACCTTCTGCTGTTCGGCCTGGCGACGATCATCGCCGCGTTGCCGCCGATTCCCAGCATAGGCTTTGATCCCGGCTACAATTGGCTACTCTGCTTCCGCTTCCTCGCCGGGGTCGGGCTCGGCGCCGAACAGCCGTTGTGCTTCTCGTACATCGCCGAATACTCGCCGAAAAACATCCGCGGCCGACTTACCGCGTTCATGCAGTTCATCGGCGGCGCCTGGCCATGGCCGATCGGCGTATTGTTGACGCTCTTCCTTCGTGATTCGATCGGCTGGCGCGGCATCTGGATCATCATCGGCATCGGCGCGCTGATTATCTTCGTGCTGCGCTTCTCGCTGCCGGAGTCGCCGCGTTGGCTCGCGACGCACGGTCACGGCCAGCGGGCGCTCGATCTGCTGCAGCGCATGGGCCTGCGCTCCGTGCCGCTCAATACGTTGTCGACCGACGCGGCGAGCGACGCCCACAGCGACCCGCTAGGCGTCGTGTTGCGCCGCTATCCCGGGCGGGTGATTGCTGGGATGGTGTGCTTTTACGCGTTTTTCAGCATCGCATTGGGGCTCGGTGCCTGGTTGCCCAATATTCTTGTCCAACGCGGCTTCACGATTGCCAAATCGCTGAACTCGATCTTCTGGATAACGCTCGCCTTCCCCTGCGCGAGCGCCTTCATGATGTATTCGTTGGAGCGGTTTGGCCGCAAGCCGACCGCCGTCGTCGCATTCATTTTGACCGGTATATTCGGACTGGTTTGGGCGAACGCGACGACAGAGACGATGGTGCTAGCTGTCGGCTTCGGCATGATTTTCTTCACCCAATTAGCGGGCAATTCCGCGCAGATCTTCATCTCCGAGGTGTTCCCGACCAACGCCCGTGCCTCGGGCTTCGGGATGTGTGCATCGGCCGGCCGCGTCGGCGCGTTTGTCGCGATCCCCTCAATTGTCTGGATCCAGAGCGACTTTGGCCTGAACACCGTGTTCGTCGTGATCGCGGTGATGGTGGCGATCGCAGCGTTCGCGGTGACCCGCGTCGGCCCGGAGGCGCGAGGGCTCGCCCTCGACGAGGTCGCGCCGCCGACCGGGTGACGCATGGCATCGCCGCCGCAACCCGGGGAGGGACGCAAAGACCGCACGGTCGCCTATACCGGCCTGTTCAGGCTGCACGATTGGATCTACCTGGGGCCGTTGGCGCTGGTCGGCATCGGGCTCGGCGTCTGGGGTCTCGCCGAGTGCACCGGCACGGATTGCCAGCTCGGCGGCTGGGGCGCGCGGCTGATCAAGTCGGTGGGCTTGATCCGAGGCAACATGCCGTATGCGCTCGACGAGCAGCATCCCTGGCAGCTTGTCGCCGCGCAGTTGCTGCTGCCCGGGATCTTCCTCATCGGCGGCGCCAAGCTGATCCTCATCAACCTGCGCCGCGATTTTCGCATCGCATTGGCGCGGCGCCAATCGAGCCACACGATCGTCTGCGGGCTCGGCGACACGGGACGTCAAATTGTCGAGAACCTCTGCGCCGACCGGGCGCCGGTGGTCGCCATCACCCTCGACGACACCGCTCCGAACGCGGTTGCTTGCGAGCGGCTTGGCGTCGCAGTGCTGAAAGGCGACGCGACGCAGATCAGCATGCTCCGTCTCGCCGGTCTGCTGCGCGCCGACACCGTCGTCGTTACCTGCGGCTCCGACGCGACAAATATCGAGGTGGCCCTACGCATCAAGACGGCGCTCGAAGCGACCGGTCATGGACGGCCGCTCAAGATCCTGCCGGAAATGGGCAGCGCCTGGCTTGTCGAGCTGGTGCGCGCGCACCCGACGGCGAATCTGAGCAGCAAGGCGGTCGAGACGCGGCCGTTCGATCTCGCCGCCAATGCCGCGCGCCTGCTGCTCGAGCGGCCAGAGTTCGGCCGAATTTGGCGGATGTATGCCGGCGGACGCGCGCCGCGGCTGCAGCCGCATTTGCTGCTTGTCGGCCTCGGCGATCTCGGCATGGAGCTTATTTCCCGCGCGGTGCAGACCACGTTTGCGCTGCCCGGATGCAAGCTCGCGGTGACGGTCCTCGACCAGCAGGGCGAGGCCAGCGCCGCGGTGCTCAACGCCCGCTATCCCGGAATGCACGATCTAATCGACTGGCAATTCATCCAGACGGTCTTCGCGGCGGAGAATCCGGCGGCCTGGCCGCAAGTTTGGCAGGCGGTCGAAGAGGCTCTCGCCGCCCGCGCGCCGCAATGGACGACGGTGGCGGCGATCGTGACGCTCAAAGATGACAAGGACTCGCTGCACACTGGGCTCCAGTTGCGCGAGCGGCTCGACAAGCTCGGGTCGTCGGGGACACCGGTTTTTGTGCGGCTGCGCCAGCGGCATGAGCTGGGTCAGTTTGCGGCCAGCCTCGATGGGCCCGAGAGCCTGCTCGACCGCCTGACGGCATTTGGCGACCTCGGCGAGCTGACCAGCTTCGATGTGCTGAACGATGTGACGCAAGGTGGACTCGCGCATGCGGTGCACGACAATTATCGCGCCGGCGGCACCGGCGCGCCGCCGAGCGAGGAGGCCGACAAACCCTGGACCGAGCTTCCCGAACGCTTCAAGGAGTCGAGCCGAGCTTCCGCCGACCACATCCCGGTGAAGCTCGCGGTGGCGGGCCTCCGGCTGGTGTCGAGCCCCGGCCCCCCGATCGAGCTGACCCCGGCTGAAATCGAGACGATGAGCGAGATCGAGCACCATCGCTGGATGGTCGAGCGTCTCGCCGCCGGCTGGACCCACGGCGCCACGCGCGATGCGGTGGCCAGGCGACATCCCGATCTGGTGACTTGGGACATCCTCAAGGAAGACGTGCGTGAGAAGGATCGCATCGTCGTGCGCGCGATCCCCGACAGCATCGCCGCCGCGCAGATGTCGATCCGCCGCGAACGGCTGATCGATGCCACCGGCGCAGCCCTTGCCGGAGCTGAAGAGGCGCTCAAGCAGGTTCCGGCGGGCGCGCAGGCGGTGGTGATCTTCGATCCGCATTCCGAGGGATCGTGCACCTTCGCCGAGGCGGCCGCCGCGCGTGGCGCGCGATTGTGGGTCTTGTGGCGCGAGGGCAGTCACACGCTGCTGGTGGCGAGCAGGAAGCGGGGGGCGGCGGTGCTGCGCGAAGCGATCGAGCTAGCGGTCTCGGCGCGCGAGATGGCGGCAATATTTGGAATGCCAATCCCGTCCCGGGCCGGTCGCCGGACCGGTTCTGCTCAGCTTCCGGAGAAGCGGGGGTGAGCGAGGCGTCATTCGCCGGCTGTGGCGCGCAAAAGGCGAATCTGGGCTCAACCCGGGCCGAGAGCTGTTCAGACCGGCTTGAAGGGGGTGTTGCAGACCGGCGTATGGTGTCATTTTTGCGTGCATTCTCGCGCAAAAATGACACGGCATGGGGAGGCCGATCACCATGGCTCATGATCCGCGGCTCATCAAAGACGAGGGCCAGATCGAGGCGCTGAGGAAGACGATTCCGGACTGGATCAAACGCTTGGAGCGGCCGCCGACACCCTGCGTCGCCCCCGCTTTCGGGCCGCTTGAAGGCATCCGCGTGGTCGGCACTGGCGTGTTCGTCGCGCAGCCGTTCATCGGCACCAAGCTCGCCGAGTTCGGTGCCGAGGTGATCCACGTCGAGCGCCCCGGCGGCGACACTTTCCGTTCGACCGCGCCGCATTTGACGCGCGGGCCCCGTCCGCATGGTTGCGATGAGGCCGAGGTCACCAAGAACAAGCTGTCGCTGGGCCTCGACCTCAAGAAGGCCGGCGGGATCGAATTGCTGATGGCGCTGTGGAAGATTTCCGACGTCTGGATGGAATCGTCGATACCCGGGGCGCTCGAGCGGGCGGGGATCACCAATGAGCTGGCGCTGGCGGTCAATCCGAGCCTAGTGATAGTGCGGGTCAGCACCTACGGGCAATATGGCGAGGCGGAGTATCTCGGGCGAGCGGGTTACGACGCGATCGCGCAGGCCTTTGGCGGCATGATGAACCTGACCGGCGATCCGGCCGGACCGCCGCAAAGGGCGAAGACCTACACCGGCGACTATATCACCGCGCTGACCGGCTGGGCGGCGACGATGATGGCGCTGTGGGAGGTGAAGAAGACCGGTCGCGGCCAGGTGGTCGACCTCGCGCAATACGAGGCGGTGGCGCAGACCAACGGCAACACGCTGCCGCTCTACACCGGCGAGGGTGCAGTCTACGGCCACACCGGGAACCGCGCGCCGGGGTTCCAGCCTTACGACACCTTCAAGTGCAGCGACGGCTGGGTCTATATCGGCGCGCTCGGTGGCGCGATCTACGACCGGGTGGCCAAATTCATCGGGCTCGACCCGGCCGAATACAATTTCGACGAGTGCTCGCGCGATGCGACGGCGGTCAATTCCGCAAAGGGGCGCGAGTTCGACCGGCGGCTGCGCGAATATTGCGCGGCGCGCACGGCGGTCGAGGTCGAGACCGCGATGAATGCGGTCCAGATCGGCTGCGCGCGGGTCTTCAATGTGCGCGACCAGTATCACGATCCGCATTACGCCGCCCGCGAGATGACCGTGCCTGTGATCGACCGCCAGTCGGGCGTGCCGATCCGTGTCTTCGGCGTGGTGCCGAAGATGTCGCTGACCCCGGGACGCATCTGGCGCGGCGCGCCATCGATCGGCGACGACACGACCGACATCCTCGCGACGATGCTGGGCCTCTCCGACGCCGATATCGACAGGCTTTACGCCGACGGTGTCGTGCACCGCACCGAGCCGTTCACCGAGCCGCAGGTCGCCGCGGTCAACCCTTAGCGTCAGGGCGCTACAGCACGCCGGCGTTGATCGAGATGCACTGCTTGGTGATCAGCCGGCTGTCGTCCGAGGCGAGAAACAGCGCCAGGTTGGCGATGTCGTCGGGCGCGATCAGGTCGGGCAGGCATTGCGCGCCGCGCGCCGTCTCGATGGCGCTCTCGTCCTGGAACCACAGGCGGCGCTGGCGCTCGGTCAGCACCGTGCCGGGGGCGATCGCGTTGACCCGGATGCGGTCCTTGCCGACTGCGCGGGCGAGCGTGTTGGTGAACCCGACGATCGCGGCCTTGGCCGAGGCATAAGCCTCCAAGAACGGGATGCCGCGCATCCACGACACCGACGACATGTTGATGATCGAGCCGTAGCCCAATTCGCGCATCTGCGGCACGATCGCCTGCGCGGCGAAGAAGACGTGGCGGAAATTGACCGCGATGGTCCGGTCGAACTCATCCGGGGTGATCGCCGCGAACTCGTAGCGCTGATCGTTGGCCGCGTTGTTGACCAGCACCGCGGCCGATCCGAGCGCCGCTCGCACCTGGTCGAGCGCGGCGCGGAGGGCCGCGATGTCGGTCAGGTCGCAGCGCAGGAACATCTGGTCCAGCTCGGCGGCGAGCGCGGCGCCGGCGTCTTCCTGAAGGTCGAGGAACGCGACCGAGGCGCCGTTTTCGGCAAAGGCGCGGACGAACGCGGCGCCGATGCCGCTGGCGCCACCGGTCACGACGACCGTGCGGCCCTTGAGGCTGTCATAGCGGGTGAAGCTCATCGGGTGGGTTCTCCCTGGTGCGTAAGGGGATCATAGCCGATGCGAGCGCTGTTGCTGCGGACGGCGGGGCTCCCCATCTTGAGCGGCGACATCGCGGGAAGGCCCGGGACGATGAAATGGGGCTGTCTTGCGGTGCTTGCCGCCCTGGTGGGCGTTGTCGCTCTCGCGGGCCATGCGCTCGTCGGCCTGCCCACGACAATCGGCCGGCCGAGGACATCTGCTACGATGCGGAAGCGGCGATCGGCAACCTCATCCCCGCTTGCACGGCGCTGATCGCATCCGGCCGCTATCACGACAGCGACCTTTCGGGCATTTATTCGATCCGCGGCGCCGCCTATCGCGACATTGGCGACCTCAAACAGGCGATGGCGGATTTTGACGAAATGGTCCGCATCTGCCCGACCGCCGGCGCCTTTGAGACCCGTGCGGCGCTGTGGGAGCAGCAGGGCGAGCACGATAGGGCGATCGCCGATTACACGCGGACGATCGCGGCGTGGCCGGAATGGTCTCCGCCCTATGAGGACCGCGGGGAGATTTATCTGGCGCAGGGCGATCCGGCGCGCGCGGTCGAGGATTTCACCCAGGCCATCCGCTACGGTCATCCGCTGCTGGTCAACTACAGATACATCCGTCGCGCCGTCGCCTATTCGGAGGCAGGGCGCTACGACGACGCGCTGCTCGACGTCGAGCATGTGCTTGAGGAGGAGCCAGAGGACGCGCTTGCCTGGGAGGTCCGCGGCCAGATCAAGGCAGCGCGCGGCAATCGCGATGCAGCGATCGCCGATTTCCGCACCGCGCTCTACTACGAGCGAGGGCGAGATGCCTCGCTCGCAGGATTGAAGAAGCTCGGCGCGGCGCCATGAGCGCCCCGCGCTCCCGCGGGCTTGCTCCCTCGCGCCGCGACCGGCAGGATGCTGCCGGAGCCTTAGCGGAGATGATTGCATGAACGGCGCGGAAAGCCTGGTGCGTACCCTGGTCGGGGGCGGGGTCAATGTGTGTTTCGCCAACCCCGGCACGTCGGAGATGCATTTCGTCGCGGCGCTCGACCGGGTGGACGGCATGCGCTGCGTGCTGGGTCTCTTCGAAGGAGTTGTTACCGGTGCGGCCGATGGGTATTTCCGGATGAGCGAGGGCCCGGCGGCCACCCTGCTTCATCTCGGCCCCGGCTATGCCAATGGCGCCGCCAATATCCACAACGCCAACAAGGCGGCGTCGGGCATGGTCAACATCGTCGGCGACCACGCGACCTACCATCGCCAATACGATGCGCCGTTGACCTCGGACATCGAGACGCTGGTGAAACCCAATTCGCACTGGGTCAAGACCTCGCCCAACGCGATGTCGATCGCGGCGGACGGCGCGGCGGCGATCGCGGCGGCGCGCACCCCGCCGGGGCAGATCGCGACCCTGATCCTGCCCGCCGATACCGCGTGGAACGAGGGCTCCGGCCCGGTCGACGTGCCGGCGACGCCGGCGCGCGAGGCGGCGTCGCCCGCGGCGATCGAGGAGGCGGCGAGGGTGTTGCGCTCGGGCGAGCCGACCTTACTGCTTCTGACCGGCCGCGCGCTGCGCGAGGACGGGCTGGCGCTCGCCGGGAAGATCTGCGCCAAGACCGGCGCCCGGCTGATCGCGCAGGGGTCGAACGCGCGCACCCAGCGCGGCCGGGGCAGGGTGGCGCTGGAGCGCGTGCCTTATGTCGTCGACCAGGCGCTCGGTGTGCTCAAGGGTTTGAAGCACATCATCCTGGTCGGCGCGAAGATGCCGGTTGCGTTCTTCGCCTACCCCAACAAGCCCAGCCTGCTGTCGCCGGAGGATTGCCAGGACCATATCCTTTGCAAGCTCGACGAGGAGCCGATCGGCGCGTTGGAGGCGCTGGCCGAGGCGGTCGGCGCAAGCCGAACCCCGGTTCCGGCGGTCGATGAGGCAAAGCCGGAGCTGGCCACCGGCCAGATCGAGCCGATGGCGCTCGGCCGCTCCCTGGGCGCGCTGCTGCCGGAAAACGCGATCGTCGTCGACGAGGCGGTGACCACCGGGCGCGGTTTCTTCGCGCCCACCAAGGCGGCCGCGCCGCATGATTGGCTCAGCAACATGGGCGGGTCGATCGGCATGGGCTTGCCGGTCGCGACCGGTGCGGCGGTGGCGTGTCCTGACCGCAAGGTCGTCTGCCTCGAAGGCGACGGCAGCGGGATGTACACGCTGCAGGCGCTGTGGACGCAGGCGCGCGAAGGACTCGACGTGACGACGCTGCTCTTCTCCAACCGCACCTACGCAATTTTGAAGGGCGAGCTGGCCAATGTCGGCGCCGGCAACCCGGGCCGCAAGGCGCTCGATATGCTCGACCTCGGCAACCCGGACCTCGACTGGGTAGGGCTTGCCAAGGCGATGGGAGTGCCCGGCACCAAGGCGACGAATATGGAAGAATTCAACCGCGGCCTCGCCGCGGGCCTCGCCTCGCCGGGGCCCTATCTCGTCGAAGTCGAGCTGTAGCGTCCGTCCGTTTCAGGAAAATTATGCGCTCCCAGTCGCGCTTCGAGTGGCTCGGGCGTTAGTAACTCGTTGGCAGAGGAACAGTACTCCTAGTCGCCAAGGGAGATCGGCCGGGCCGATGGATGACAGCGTAATTGTCAGTGGCGGGACGCGCCGGACGGGCCGGGTGCGACGCGCAGCCAAGCCCCCGGCGCGTATCGATCCGCAGGTCGAGGCGATCGTCGCGGCGCGGCACGGCGACCCGTTCTCGTTTCTCGGCATGCACGAGGAGGACGGCGCGCTGGTCGTGCGCGCGATGCTGCCCGGCGCCGAGGCGGTCTCGATCGTCGACCGGGCAACGGGAAATGTCGCCGGTGTCGCGGAACAGGTTCATGCCGACGGGTTCTTCGTCGCGCGGCTGCCAGATCGGCGAGAGCGGTTTCCCTACAGGCTGCGGGTGTTCTGGGGCGGCGAAACTCACGAGTTCGACGACGCGTTCCGCTTCCCGCCGGTGCTCGGCGATGTCGACGTCTATCTGCTCGCCGAAGGAACGCATCACGACAGCTACGAGAAGCTCGGCAGTCATCCGGCGACGGTCGACGGCGTCGATGGCGTCGCCTTCGCGGTTTGGGCGCCCAACGCGCAGCGGGTCAGCGTTGTCGGCGGGTTCAGCGCCTGGGATGGCCGCCGCCTGCCGATGCGCAACCGTCATGCCGGCGGCCTCTGGGAGATCTTCGTGCCCGGGATCGCCGCGGGCGAAGTTTACAAATACGAGATCGCCGGCGCCGACGGCTCGATCGGACTGAAGGCCGATCCATACGCCGGGCAAAGCGAGCCGCCGCCGCGCACCGCCTCGGTCGTCGCGCCGCCGAGCCGCTATGAGTGGCAGGATGGCGAGTGGATGGCACGGCGCGGCGGCGCCAACGACCGCGCCGCGCCGATCGCGATCTATGAGATGCATCTCGGATCATGGCGCCGCAACCTCGCCGAAGGCGGCCGATATCTAACCTATCGCGAGCTTGCCGAGCAGCTCGTGCCCTATGTCACCGATCTCGGCTTCACCCATATCGAGGTGATGCCCGTCACCGAATACCCGTTCGACGGCTCGTGGGGCTATCAGCCGGTATCGCTGTTCGCGCCGACCTCGCGCTATGGCAGTCCCGACGATTTCCGCTTCTTTGTCGATGCCTGCCACCGCGCCGGGATTGGCCTGTGGCTCGATTGGGTGCCGGGACATTTTCCCAACGATCCGCACGGGCTCGCGCGGTTCGACGGCACCGCGCTCTACGAGCACGCCGACCCGCGTCAGGGCCTGCACCGCGACTGGAACACCCTGATCTACAATTACGGGCGGCGCGAAGTTGCCAATTTCCTGCTCTCGAGCGCGCTCTATTGGTTGCGCGAGTTCCATATCGACGGGCTCAGGGTCGATGCCGTCGCGTCGATGCTCTATCTCGATTACAGCCGGCAGCCGGGCGATTGGATCCCCAACAAGTTCGGCGGGCGCGAGAACCTCGAAGCGATCGGCTTTCTGCGCTGGATGAACGAGCTGGTGTTCGGCGAAGGCACCGGCGCGACGACCGCCGCCGAGGAATCGACCGCGTGGCCGATGGTGTCGCGCCCGACCTATGTCGGCGGGCTCGGTTTCGGGTTCAAATGGAACATGGGCTGGATGCATGACACGCTCAGCTACATGTCGCGCGATCCGATCCACCGCAAACACCATCACAACGACCTGACCTTCGGCCTGCTCTATGCGTTCCAGGAGAACTTCATCCTGCCGCTCAGCCATGACGAGGTCGCCCACGGCAAGGGCTCGCTGATCGGCAAGATGCCGGGCGACCAGTGGCAGCGCTTTGCCAATCTGCGCGCCTATTTCGCGTTCATGTGGACGCATCCCGGCAAAAAGCTGTTGTTCATGGGTGGCGAATTTGCGCAAGAACGGGAGTGGAACCACGATATCGGGCTCGACTGGCAGCTGATGGACGATCCGTACCACGCCGGCGTGCACCGGTTGATGCGTGACCTCAACTGGCACTATCGCTCGACACCCGCGCTGCACCAGCGCGACTGCGATCCCGAGGGCTTCCGCTGGATTGATGCCGCCAATGGCAACGAGAGCGTGCTGTCGTACATACGCTTGGCCGCGGACGGGGAGGGGCTGGCGGTGATCGTCTGCAACTTTACTCCGGTGCCGCGGCAGAACTACCGCATCGGAGTGCCGCGCCCCGGCTATTACCGCGAGCGGGTCAACACCGATGCGCTCGACTACCACGGCAGCGGCATCGGCAATTTTGGTGCGCTCGAGGCCGAACCCGAGCCGATGCACGGCCAGCCCTATTCGCTGCGGCTGTGGCTGCCGCCCCTGGCGACGCTGATCTTCACGCTCGAGCGATGAGGCTCCGCTGATGGCATCGCCGCGGGTATGGCCCGGCACCCCCTATCCCTTGGGCGCGACCTGGGACGGACGCGGGGTCAATTTCGCGATTTTCTCGGCCCATGCCGAAAAGGTCGAATTGTGCCTGTACGACGCGTCAGGCAATCACGAGCAGGCACGCATCGTGCTGCCCGAATACACCGACGAGGTGTGGCACGGCTATTTGCCCGAGGCACGGCCGGGCCAGCTTTACGGCTACCGGGTCCATGGTCCGTACGATCCGGCGAACGGCCACCGTTTCAACCCGAACAAGCTGCTGCTCGACCCCTATGCCAAGGCGCTGTCGGGGCGGCTGCAATGGAACGACGCGGTCTACGGCTACCGTATCGGCAGCCCGCGTGAGGATTTCGGTTTCGACCGCCGAGACAGCGCGCGTTACATGCCAAAATGCCGGGTGGTCGAGCCGGCATTCAGCTGGAACGATGACCGACCGCCGCACACCGCCTGGGAGGAATCGATCATCCTCGAGCTGCATGTGCGCGGCTTCACGATGCTGCATCCCGAGGTCGCCGAAGCGCAGCGCGGCATGTTTTCGGGGCTGGCGAGCCCGGCGGTTATCGACTACCTGGTCGGGCTCGGCGTCACCGCGATCGAACTGCTGCCGGTGCATGCCGTGGTGCCGGAGCGCCCGCTGACCCAGCGCGGGCTCACCAATTACTGGGGCTACAATTCGATCGCGTTTTTCGCGCCCGATCCGCGATTCCTGCCGGACGGCGCGATCGCTGAGTTCAAGACCGTGGTCCAGCGTTTGCACGACGCCGGGATCGAGGTGCTTCTCGACGTGGTCTACAACCATACCGGTGAGGGCAATCATCTCGGAGCGACGCTGTCGTTCCGCGGGATCGACAATCTGTCGTATTATCGGCTGCAAGAAGACCGCCGCTACTATCAGGACTTCACCGGCACCGGCAACACGCTCAACCTCGACCATCCGCGCGTCTTGCAGCTGGTGACGGATTCGCTGCGCTATTGGGCCGTCGACATGCATGTCGACGGGTTCCGCTTCGACCTGGCCCCGGTATTGGGCCGCGAGAAGGGCGAATACTCGCAGGCCAGCGCCTTCCTCGACACGCTGCGCCAGGACCCGGCGCTCGCCCGGGTCAAATTGATCGCCGAGCCGTGGGACGTCGGCGACGGCGGCTATCAGCTCGGCAATTTCCCGCCCGGCTGGGCCGAGTGGAACGGCCAATACCGCGATGTCGTGCGGCGGTTCTGGAAGGGCGACGAAGGACTCGTGCCTGACATGGCCTCTCGGGTCGCCGGCTCATCGGACATCTTCGGCTATCGTGGGCGGCGGCCATGGGCCAGCATCAACTTCATCACCGCGCATGACGGTTTCACGCTGAACGATCTCGTCAGCTACAACGACAAGCACAACGAGGCGAACGGCGAAGACAACCGCGACGGCCATGACCCCAATTTCAGCTGGAATTGCGGCGCCGAGGGGCCGACCGACGATCCGAAAGTCCTCAGCCTACGCGACCGGCAGAAGCGCAATCTCATGGCGACGCTGTTGTTGTCGCTGGGTGTGCCGATGCTGGTCGCCGGCGACGAGTTCGGCCACAGCCAAAAGGGGAACAACAACGCCTATTGTCAGGATAATGAGATTTCCTGGCTCGACTGGCAGGGTTTGCGCCCGGAGGACGAGGCGCTGCGCCGGTTTGTCACCGCGCTCATTCACCTGCGCCGGCGTCACCGGGTGTTTTCGCGCCCCCGCTTTTTCCGCGGCGAGGTGCTGTCGGAGGACGGGCTCAAGGACATCACCTGGGTGACGCCCGGTGGTGACGAGGCGACCGACAAGGATTGGCGTAACCCGGTCGCGCTGACGCTCGGCTGCGTGCTCGGTGGCGCGGCCGGCGAGTTCTACACCACTGGCGGGCAGCGCGACATCGACGCCAGTTTCCTGGTGATGATCAGCGCTTACCACGAAGACCTCGATTTCCGCTTTCCGCGGCTGTCCTCGTCATCGTCGCTCGCCTGGCAGGCGCTGGTCGATACCGCGGAGCCGACCGGCCTCGTCAATGACGGCAAGCTCTACGTCGCCGGGCATGCCTATAAATTGCGGGCGCGCAGCTTCGCGCTGTTCATCAATCGCGCGCCGGCGAACGGCAAGTCGGCAAATAGCGGGCCCGCGGGCGCGGAGGCGGCGATCCGCGACCTGCCATGAGCGATGCGGAAGCGCTGCATCCGCTCGCTAGCCTGCTCGGCATCGAGACCCGTCACACCGATGCGCTCGGCGTGATCCATGAGCCCGATAGGGAGACGTTTAGCCGCTTGATCGCCGCGTTCGGCCTGCCGTCCGACCCAGCGCAAGCCGCTGCCTCGCTCGCCCAGGCGCATGACGCGCGGCCATTTGGGCTCGACCCGCTCGAGGTCGTCGCTGCCGAGGCGCCGATGATCCGGCTGCATCGGGCGCCCGAGATTGCGGTCGAGTGGCGGTGCGAATTCGAAGACGGCGGGCACATCGAAGGCCGCACTAACCCCGGCGAGGCGGAGCTGCACCTGCCGGCCCCGCTGCCGCTGGGCTATCACCGGCTCAGCGTGTCGGCCGGCGGCGGCGCCGCGACGATCGGCCTCGCGGCGGCGCCGCCGTCCTGCTACCTGCCGCCGCAATTGCAGGACGGAGAGCATTGCTGGGGGCTGACGACGCAGCTCTACGGCCTCAACAGCACGCGCAACTGGGGCATGGGTGATTTCGGCGATCTGGCGGAGCTGTGCCGCGGCGCGGGAGCGATGGGGGCGGTCACGCTCGGCATCAACCCGCTGCACGCGCTGTTCGCCAGCGAGCCGCGCCATGCGAGCCCCTATTCGCCGTCGAGCCGGACCATGCTCGACTACCTCTACATCGACCCGACCGCGGTGCCCGGCTTTGTCGAAGACGCGGCGATCCGCGCGCTGGCGCCGGAGGCGACACTCGATGCGCTACGACACGGCGAGCTGGTCGACCATGCCGCGGTCGCCGCGCTGAAGCGGCCCGTACTCGAAGCGCTCTATCGCCGCCTGCGGCAACAGGATGGGGTCCACAAGGCGGCGTTCCGCGAATTCCAGAAGGCGGGCGGGCGGGCGCTCGCCGCGTTCGCAACCTTCGAGGCGCTGCACGAGCAGCAGCAAACCAGTGGCGGCGGCTTCTCGTGGCACGATTGGGCGCCGGGGTTGCGCGACCCGAATTCGGCGGCGGTCGCCAGATTTGCCAAGGATCATCGCGAGCGGATCGAGTTCTTCGAGTTCCTGCAATGGCAGGCTGATGCGCAGTTGGGCGCGGCGGCGGAAGCCGGGCACCGCACAGGGCTGTCCTTGGGACTCTACCGCGATCTCGCGGTCGGGGTCAGTCCGCAAGGCGCCGAGGCCTGGGCCGACCAGGGGCTTGTCGTGCCCGGGATGGGAATTGGCGCGCCGCCTGATCCGCTGAGCCGCATGGGCCAGGATTGGGGCCTCGCACCCATCAACCCGCTGGCGCTGCGCCAAGCGGGGTTCGCGCCGTTCATCGCCGCGCTGCGCGCCAATATGCGGCACGCGGGAGTGCTGCGGATCGACCATGTGATGTCCCTGCAGCGGCTCTATTGGGTCCCGCGCGGCCAGTCGGCGGTCGGGGGCGCCTATGTGACTTATCCGTTCGCCGCATTGCTGCGTCTCGTCGCGCTCGAAAGCCATCGCCAGCACTGCGCGGTGGTCGGCGAGGACCTCGGCACCGTGCCGGAAGGATTCCGCGAGACGATGCACCGGGCTAATTTGCTGTCGTATCGGGTCGTCGCGTTCGAGCGGTGCTGGGGTGGGGGCTTCATTCCGTCTTGGGAATACCCCGCGTTGGCGGCGGCCTCGGCGGCGACGCACGACTTGCCGACCCTGAAAGGGTTCTGGCTCGGCCGCGACATCGCCTGGCGGCAGCTTCTTGGCCTCTACCCCGACGCCGCGGCGGAAGCGGCCGAGATCAGCGACCGCAAGCGCGATCGCTGGCAATTGCTGGAAGCGCTCGCCGGGGAAGGGCTGATCGCGCACGAGCGGTTCGGCGAGTTCCTGCCGAGCGAAGAGGCCCCGGCGTACAGCGCTGCCCTCGGCGACGCGATCCTCGCGTTTCTCGCCCGCTCGCGTGCGCGGCTGATGCTGGTGCAGCTGGAAGACGTCGCCGGCGAGGAGGAGCAGGCCAATCTGCCCGGCACCAGTGACGCGCACCCGAACTGGCGGCGCCGCCTCGGCGCGCGGCTCGAAGACCTGCTCGCCGGCCCGGAGCTGCAGCGGGTCGCCGCGCTGGTCAACCAAGAGCGAAAACGGGCGGCGTAGTTTTACGACCGTTAATTCCCGGCGAGACGGGCGACTACCGGCGCTAGGGCATCGAAATAGGGCTCGTGGGTGACGTAATAGGAAAAGCCCCAGCGCTCACGCCGCGCCAGGAGATCCTCAGCGATCTGATCGACGGACCCGATCAAAACGTAGGGGCTGGCGAGGATTTCATCAGCGCTTAGCTGGGTCCATCGATCGGTCAATTCCTCGGCCGCCTGGCGGCGATCGTCGGTCAGGATGACCCGCTGCACCAGAACGTTCAGCTCAAGCTGGGCGAACCGTTCCTCGCCGGCGGCCTCGCGCACCAGCCGCACCCGTTCGTCGACTGCACCGGTGCGCCAGCTCGACAGGTCTGGCGGCGCTGCGCCGCCGTCGCGGAAATGGATCCCCGAGAATCCGACAATGTCGGCCTCTCGCGCGGCGAGGCTCAAAAGTCCAGGCCCGTTGCCCCCGATCAGGATCGGCGGGTGCGGCTTCTGTACTGGGAGCGGGCTGATGCGGTGTCCGCGCACACGGTAATACTGCCCGGTAAGCGTGACCTCTTCGCCGCTGAGCAGGCCCTTGATGATCGTCACCGCCTCGCCGAGCCGCTCAACCCGCACGCGCCCGGGATCGAATGCCAAGCCCGCTTGGTCGTATTCGGATTTGATGCTGCCGGCCCCCAGGCCGAGCTGGAGCCGTCCGTCCGTCAGCAGGTCGACCGTTGCCGCCTCGCGCGCGACAAGCACAGGGTGCCGCAAGTCGTTGTTGAGGACGTTGGTCGCGACGCGCAGGGCTTTGGCCGCCGCCGCGGCGGCGACCAAGGTTGGCATCGGCGAGACGAGGTCGGTCAGGTGATCGGGGACGCAGAGCGTGTCGTAGCCGATTGCCTCGGCTTTGCGCGCCTTCCCCGCCAAGTCGACGAGCGATCGCGCCTCGCGCAGATTTAGCCCGAATCGGAATGGCTTCATCGCGATCCTGCCTCGTACGAGATGCCTTGCGGAGCTGCCCTGGGTTTGGCAGACATCCTGGCGCACTTCCGCAGCCGAGGCGAGGGACGGGTGGACGAGGTTGAAGCGGTGGTGGTCGGCGCCGGGGTGATCGGGCTTGCCGCGGCGCGAGCCCTGGCGCTGAAGGGGAAAGAAGTCGTCGTCCTCGAAAAGGCGTACACGATCGGGTTCGAGACCTCCTCACGCAACAGCGAGGTGATCCATGGCGGGCTCTATTACCCAAAGGGCAGCCTCAAGGCGACCGCCTGCGTCGAAGGTCGGCAGCGCCTCTATAAATATTGCGAAGGGCATGGCGTGCCGCACGCGGCATTGGGAAAACTGATCGTCGCGACCAGCGAGGACGAGATCCCGGGGGTTGAGAAGATCGAGGCCGCGGCCAAGGCGAACGGCGTTGACAATCTCGAATGGCTTTCGGTCGCCGAGGCGCAGCGCCTGGAGCCCGAGCTGCATTGCGTCGCCGCACTGCTCTCGCCGTCGACCGGGATCATCGACAGCCACGCGCTGATGCTCGCTTATCAGGGCGAGGCCGAGGCCAACGGCGCGATGGTCGCATTCAAGACGCCGCTGTTGGGCGGCAGGGTGCTGGCCGACGGCTTCGAATTGGATGTCGGCGGCGACGAGCCGGCGACGATCCGCTGCCGTTATCTGATCAACGCCGCCGGGTTGCTCGCGCCGGCGCTGGCACGCTCAATCGAGGGCATCCCGCTCGACACCATCCCACCCGCTTATTTCTGTCGTGGCTGCTACTTCACGCTCGCGGGCAAGACGCCGTTCAAGCGGCTGATCTACCCGGTGCCGGTGCCGGGCGGGCTCGGCGTCCACATCACATTGGATCTCGCCGGCCAGGCGCGGTTCGGCCCCGATGTCGAGTGGATCGACGACGTGGATTATAGCGTCGACCCGCGCCGCTGCGACTCGTTCTACGCGGCCGTGCGGCGCTACTGGCCGGGATTGAAGGACGGCGCGCTGCAGCCGGGCTATGCCGGGATCCGGCCGAAGATCAGCGGGCCGAACGACCCGGCCGCCGATTTCAGCGTGCAGGGGCCGGCGGAACACAGCGTGCCGGGCCTGGTCAATTGCTACGGGATCGAGTCGCCGGGCCTCACCGCGTCATTGCCGCTCGCCGACGCGGTGGTGCAGAAGCTCATCGATTGAGCGCATAGGGGGTTTCCGCAAATCTGCTTCGCGTCGCGTGGTGCGACGTTTTATCCTTCCGCCCGGACAAAGCCGTCAGAGCTTGTCGGGAGGAAACGATGGCGACCGATCTCGAAGCCGCCGTTATGCGCAAAGTGGCGTGGCGGTTGGTCCCGCTGCTCAGCCTTTGCTACACAATTAACATCCTCGACCGGTTCAACGTCTCGGTCGCGGCGCTGACGATGAACAAGGCGCTGGGCCTGTCGGCGACGACCTACGGGCTTGGCGCCGGCGCGTTCTTCTGGAGCTACACGCTATTCCAAGTCCCGGCGAATTCGGCGCTGCGCCGCATCGGCGCGCGGCGCTGGATCACCACGATCGTCGTCGTCTGGGGCTTGTGCTCGATGGGAACGGCTCTGGCGACCGGCGTCACCAGTTTCGTTGTCGCGCGGTTCATGCTGGGGATTGCCGAAGCGGGGTTTTTCCCGGGCGTCGCCTATTTCATGACGTGCTGGTTCCCGGCGCGCTATCGCGGACGAGCGATGGGGTTCTTTTACGCGTGCGGCGCGTCGGCCGGCGTACTCGTCGGGCCGATCTCGGCCAATTTACTGTCGCTTGACGGCTGGTTCGGCATCTCCGGCTGGCAATGGGTCTTCCTGGTCGAAGGATTGCCGACCTTGATGCTGGCCTCGCTCTGCCCGTTCGTGCTGCGCAGCCACCCAGCCGAGGCCGGCTTCCTGACCCCGCCGGAGCGCGACTGGCTCGAAGGAAAGCTGCAATCCGAACGCGACGCGGCGCTCGGCGGGCATCTACGGGCGCACCGGGCGCTCATCAGCCCGCAATTGGTGCTGTTGACGCTGGTTTATCTGCTGGTCGGGTTCGGCGTCTACAGCAAGGGGTTCTTCCTGCCGCTGATCCTCAAGACCTTTGGTATCGCCGACGTCACGGTCGGCTATCTGAACTCGATACCGGCCGCGGCCGGGGTCATCGGGATGATCGTTTTCTCGCAAAGCTCCGACCGCACCGGCGAGCGGGTCTGGCACCTGGTGACGCCATTGTTGATCGGCGGCGTCGGGCTGATGCTGGCTGGCGTCTCGATCGGAATGGGCGGCAGCGTAGGAGTGACGGTGGCGGCCTTCGCGATGGCGTCGTTCGGCATCTCCGGCTCGCTGCCGGTGTTCTGGAACCTACCGACCGCGTTTCTTGGCGCCGCGGCCGCGGCGGCCGGGATTGCCTTCATCAACTCCGTCGGCAATATCGCCGGATATGCGGCGCCGCAATTCGTCGGATTGCTGCGCGACTACAGCGGTTCCTATCAGATGCCGATGGTGGTGATGGGGGCGATGGTGTTGATCGGCGGCATCGTCGTGCCGCTGGCGGCGCGGCTGCGTCCGGAGCCCGCCTCGGGCGCAACGATGCAAGCGGTCGCCGATTAGCCCTAACAGGTAAACCACTCCCGGAGCGCGATCGGCCAGACCGGCACATCGACCAGACTGATGCGCTATACCTCGAACTGGCGGCGCCAGTTGAAGTGGCGAATTGTCGTCCGCGCCGGCGGGTGGGCGAAAACCGCCGCGCCGATCGCTACATAGACAAGCGCGGTGATAGAAGGAGTTTCCGTCGCCCCTTTGGGTCCCGAGCGGCAGAAAGCACTGTCATGCGAAGGGCCTGCGAAATTCTTGGAAGAGCTTGCGGCAACTTGACGCAGCCTCGGAAGGGAACTTTTGCGAAGCCGGTGTCGAGAGGGTGCCGGAGCAGGTATCATTGGCGGGAAAGAGCGGGGTTTCGCGAATGCTGATCGGCGTTCCGAAAGAGATAAAGACCCACGAGTACCGCGTCGGGCTGGTGCCGGGCAGCGTGCGCGAGCTGGTGCATCACGGACACAAGGTCGTCGTCGAGAGCGGCGCCGGCGCGGCGATCGGCTTCGATGATCGGGCCTATGAGGCGGCCGGCGCCGGCATTCTCGCGCGCGCCGCCGATGTGTTCGCGGTCGCCGAGCTGATCGTCAAGGTCAAGGAGCCACAGCCCGAAGAAATCCCGGCGCTACGCGAGGACCAGCTGCTGTTCACCTACCTCCATCTCGCCGCCGACCCGACGCAGACCGAGGGGTTGTTGAAATCAGGCGTCATCGCGATCGCCTACGAAACGGTCACCGATGCGCGCGGCGGGCTGCCGCTTCTGGCGCCAATGAGCGAGGTCGCCGGGCGCATGGCGATCCAGGTCGGCGCGCATTGCCTCGAAAAGGAGCAGGGCGGCACCGGCATCCTGCTGGGCGGCGTGCCGGGCGTCCCGGCGGCCAAGGTGGTGATCCTTGGCGGCGGCGTTTCCGGCACCAATGCGGCGCGCATGGCGATGGGGGTCGAGGCCTATGTCACGGTCATCGACAAGTCGCTGCCGCGGCTTTACGAACTCGATATGCAGTTCGGCGCGCAGCTCCACACGCTGTTTTCGACGGTCGAGAATATCGAGCATGAGGTCAGCGCCGCCGATCTGGTGATCGGCGCGGTGCTGGTGCCTGGTTCGGCGGCGCCGAAATTGGTCAGTCGCGAACTGGTGCGGCGGATGCGGCCGGGCTCGGTGATCGTCGACATCGCGATCGACCAGGGCGGCTGCTTCGAGACGAGCCGGCCGACGACCCATGCCGCGCCGACTTATGTCGACGAAGGCGTCGTGCATTACTGCGTCACCAACATGCCGGGCGCGGTGGCGCGGACCTCGGCGGTCGCGCTCAACAACGCAACTCTGCCGTTTGTCGAGGCGATCGCCGACAAGGGCTGGCGCCGCGCGCTTGGCGACGACCCGCATCTGCGCAACGGCCTCAACATCAGCCGGGGTCGGGTGACCCACCCGGCGGTGGCGCGCGACCTCGGCTTCGCGCTGACCCTACCCGAGCGAGCGATCGCAGAATGATTGCGCGAGGTCTTGAGCCGCGCGGCGATTGTCCCTATCTCACCCTTCAGATAGATGAGAAGGCTTGATGGCGCCGCTGCCGATCCCCGCCGTTTTGGCGCTCGACCAGCCGCCCCACCCCGGTGCGGGGTGGGAAGGCGGCTTCGCCCGCGTCGATCCGGCGATCCTCGCAGCGATCACCGATCTCTACCGTGAGGTGATGCCGGCGGGCGGCGCGATCCTCGACGTGATGTCGAGCTGGGTGTCGCATCTGCCGCCCGAGGTGCATTACCAAAGGGTCGTCGGCCTCGGGATCGATGCCGGCGCGCTGGCCGAGAACGCGTTTCTCGACGAATGGCGGGTGCAGGACCTGAACCGCGAGCCGGCCTTGCGCTTCGCCAGCGGTGAGTTCGACGGCGCGGCGATCTGTGGCGCGGTCCAGTATCTCACGCGGCCCGGGGAAGTGATCCGCGAGATCGGCCGCGTCCTAAAGCCGGGCTCGCCGCTGGTCGTCACCTTCTCGAACCGATGTCTGTGCACCACGGCGATCGGCTGCTGGCGTCTCTTCGACGATACCGGACACCTGTCACTCGTCGCCCGCTATGTCGCCGAGGCCGGCAACTGGACCGACATACGCTGTCTCGACCGCACGCCGTTCGGTGTCGGCGACCCTCTCTACGCGGTTATCGCCCGGAGCACGGGGCCTAACGCGGCCTGCGACTAAGAGTCGTAGTTGACCATCGACGTCAGCGGCACCGGGATGCGGCTGCGCCCGTTGAGGAAACTCAATTCGATGATGCAGGCGGCACCGACCACTTCGCCGCCGCGCTGGCCAACCAGGTCGATCGCCGCGGCCATGGTGCCGCCGGTCGCGACCAGATCGTCGACGATGACGACGCGCTGGCCGGGGATCACCGCGTCCTCCTGGACCTCGATCGTGTCGGTGCCGTATTCGAGGTCATAGGTGAACCGGACGGTCTTGCCCGGCAGCTTGCCCTGCTTCCGGACCATCGCGAAACCGCTGCCGATCGCATAGGCAAGCGGCGCCGCGACGAGGAAGCCGCGCGATTCGATGCCCATCAACACATCGGGCCGGTGCGGGCGCACGGCCTCCGCCAACCGCTGCACCGTCGCCTGCCATGCCTGGGGATGCGCGAGCAGGGTCGAGATGTCGTAGAACAGGATTCCCGGCTTGGGAAAGTCCGGTATCGAGCGGATGTGGTCCTTGAGGTCCATTTGCGGGGCTCCCCCGGCCGCGGTACAGTCTTTCCGTTGCGGCATAGCGGCTTTTCGCGTAGTTGGAAAGGGTTAGCCCGTTACGTCCCCCGCTGTCGGAACCTTATGGCGTCTGCCGCAACAATCCTCGCATCGGATGAACAGGGTGGGTTGGTTTTGCGGGCCGCGGGCGAGTGGCTTGTCGCCAGCGCCAGCGAGCTCGATCGGCGGCTGAATGCGCTCGAATTGCCGCAGGGCCAACAGGTGACCGTCGATCTCGGCGGGGTCGACCGTCTGGACAGCACGGGCGCCCTGTTGCTGCTGCGCACGGAGCATGCGCTGGCTGAGCGCGGCAATCAGGTGGCGCTCGCCAACCTGGCGCCGCGCTTCGCACCGCTGATCGACCAAGTCCGCGCACGCGGCATCGTCGAGCCGCTGCCGCACCCGGTCCCGCCGCACTACACCCTCGTCGGCTTTGTCGCCCGCATCGGCCAGGTGACGCTGCTGCTGCTGAACCGGCTCTACGACATACTCGGCTTCACCGGGCTGGTCGTCGCGACGGCGATGAAGCTGATTCGCCACCCGAGCCGCCTGCGGGTGACCGCCACGTTGGTGCAGATGGAGCTGGTCGGGCTCGACGCCTTGCCGATCGTTGGCCTGTTGTCGTTCCTGATCGGCGTCGTGATGGCTTATCAGGGGGCCGACCAGCTGCGCCGTTTCGGCGCCGAGATCTACACCGTCAACCTGCTCGGCGTGTCGATCATGCGCGAATTGGGGGTGCTGCTGTCGGCGATCATCATCGCCGGACGCTCGGGCAGCGCGTTCACCGCGCAGATCGGCACGATGCAGGTCAACGAGGAGATCGACGCGATGCGCACGCTCGGCCTCGATCCGATCGAGGTGCTGGTGCTGCCACGCCTGTTGGGCTTGTCGCTTACCTTGCCCCTGGTCGTCTTCTATGCCGATCTCATGGGTCTCTTGGGCGGCGCGCTGATGTCGTGGATCGTGCTCGACATCTCGATCCCGACCTTTATCACCCAGCTGCAGGGCGCGGTCAGCGAGGGGACGCTGTGGGTCGGCGTCGTCAAGGCGCCGTTCTTCGCCGCGATCATCGCGCAGGTCGGCTGTTACGAAGGCTTGAACGTGACGCGCAGCGCCGAAAGCGTCGGCAAGCTGACGACGCAGTCGGTGGTCGAGTCGATCTTCTTCGTGATCGTCACCGACGCTGCGTTCTCTATCATCTTCTCATTGCTGAAGATCTGAGCATGGCCGACAAAGACCCGAATACCGTGATCAGTGTGCGCGACCTGGTGAATGCCTTCGGCAGCCAGGTGATCCACGACGGCGTCGATCTCGATGTCAAGCGCGGCGAGGTGATTGGCATCGTCGGCGGGTCGGGCACCGGCAAGTCGGTCATGCTGCGCACCGTCGTCGGGCTCAATCAGCCGGTTTCGGGCAGCATCGAGGTGCTGGGCCGCGACGTGCTGAACATGACCTCCGACGCGCGGCACGAGCTCGAGACCCATTGGGGCGTGTTGTTCCAGGATGGCGCGCTCTTCAGCTCGCTGACCGTGGCGCAGAACATCGAGGTGCCGCTCAAGGAGGATCTGAAGCTGCCCGGGCGGCTGATGGCCGAGATCGCGGCGTGCAAGATCGGGCTGGTCGGGTTGCCGCCCGACGCGGGGGACAAGTTTCCCGCCCAGATCTCGGGCGGCATGCGCAAGCGCGCCGGGCTCGCCCGGGCGCTGGCGCTCGATCCTGATATATTGTTTCTCGATGAGCCGACCGCCGGGCTCGACCCGATCGCCGCGGCGGCCTTCGACCAGCTGATCAAGGATCTGCAATCGAGCCTCGGCCTCACCGTGTTCCTGGTGACGCACGACCTCGACAGCTTGTTCGCGATTTGCGATCGGGTCGCGGTGCTCGTCGACAAGAAAATCCGGGTAGGGACGCTTGAGCAGCATCTGCAGGACGATCATCCCTGGATCCATGATTATTTTCACGGTCCGCGCGGCCGGGCGGCTCTGCCGCCCGGGATGGCCGGGCGCTAAGCCGGCGAGAGGAGGGAGATGGAAACCCGGGCCCACTATGTCGCTGTCGGCGCGTTCGTGCTGGCGCTGGTCTTTCTTGGCTTCACCGCAGTCTTATGGTTGGCGGGGACACAGTTCTCGGTCAGCTACACCAAATACGACATCTTCTTCAAAGGCGCGGTGACCGGGCTCACTAAAGGTGCCGCGGTCGATTACAACGGGATTCCCGTGGGCCAGGTCTCGGACATCGAGATCGACCCCAACAACGTCGAGCAAATCCGCGTGACGGTCGAGATCAAGACCGATGTCGTCATCAAGGAGGATGCCGCGGCCAATGTCGAAACCAACATCCTGAGCGGCGTCTCCTACATCCTCGTCACGCGTGGGACGCAGGAAGCCAAGACGCTCGTTGCGCATGACAGCCAGCGTTACCCGGTCATCCGCTCGCGCCGCTCGACACTGGCGAGCCTCTCGGCGCGCGGCCCGGAGTTGCTGAACAAGCTCGACGACATCCTCGACCATGTCGACGATGTGCTCAGCGACAAGAACCGCGAGGCCGTCGCCGCCATCCTCGACAACGTCTCCAAGTTCTCCGGGGCGCTTTCTGCGGACAGCGGGGATTTTGCTCAGGTCCTGTCCGATGCCCAAGAGGCGCTGAAGAACCTGGCGACGCTGGCGGGCGACTTGGATAAGAACTTCGCTACCCCGGAACTCAAAGGCCAGGTAAGCGATCTGCTCAAGAGCATCAACCAAACCAGCCATCAGCTCGATTTGGTGCTGCAGGACGCGCGGCCGGGCGTCAAGACGTTCAGCCAGCAGACGGTCGCCGACGTCAACAGCCTCATCGGCGAAACCCGCCAACTCGTTTCAGGATTGTCGCGGGTGGCCGCTCAGATAGAGCGCGACCCGACCCGCCTGTTGTTTGGTGACCGCCGCGAAGGGTATCAGCCGAAATGATCAAGAAACTTGGGCCCCTGCGGCACTTGACGGTTGCTCTTATCGTGCTGAGCCTCGCCGGCTGCTCGAAAATGTTCACCGAGCCGCCGCGGCCGCTCTACCGGCTGACTGCGCCGAGCGATTTCCCGGCCGACACGCGGCATGTCTCCGCCCAGCTGTCGATCGCGGTGCCCTATGCGCCGAACGCGATCGACACGATGCGGATCGCGATGAGCCGCTCGCCGACCTCGCTCGATTACCTCGCCGACGGCGACTGGACCGACCGCGCCCCGGCGATCGTGCAAACCGCCCTGATCGAGGCGTTCGAGAACAGCAAGGTGGTCAACGCGGTCGGACCCGATTCGCTCGACCTGCGCGCCGATTTCGTAATCCAGGGCGATCTGCGCCACTTCGAGGTGGTCTACGATTCGGCTGCGGCGATGCCCGTCGTCTGGGTCGCGCTCGCGGTCAAGCTGGTCAAGGTGCCCGAGCAGAAGATCCTCGCCGAGACCTTGATCAGCGCGCGCGAACCCGCGGCGGCCAACGCGACTCCGTCGATCGTGCTCGCCTTCAACACGGCGATGGCGAGCGTCGCTAAACAGGTCGTCGCCTGGACGCTTGCCGACCCCGCTTTGTCGAAGCCGCGCAGATAGGTATCCTGGGCCCCTTTCGTTCACCCAAAAGGTCAAGGTGGGGCGTGAATGGTATAGGGCGCGTCGCGTCGGCCGCGGCGGTGATCCGGGAATGTCGGCGCGCGCTCGTGGCGAGCGGCAGCACGCTCGCAAGCGAGGCGGTCGGCAAGAGCGGCAAGATGGGCGACTGGCGGCATTATCCCGCCGGCGATGTCTATGACCCGTCGAGCCACGCGCAGTATTTCTACCATCGCCATTCGGCGGCCGAGGGCGTTCCCGATGAGGGAGAGCACGGTCACTTCCACCTGTTCCTGCGCGCCGAGGGCATGCCGCGCGGCGTGACGCCGCTGCTCCTGCCGGAAGCGGCGATCGCCAATCTGCCGACCCCGCCGCAAGCCGCGCCGTCGAAGCGCGGCGCGCGCGACGAAATCAGCCATCTGGTCGCGATCGCGCTCGACCGCGCCGGCGAGGCGGTGCGCCTGTTCACGACCAATCGCTGGGTCACCGGCGAGACCTGGTATCGCGCCGATGACGTGATCCGCATGCTCGAGTGCTTCTCGTTGAACACGGGCGAGCCGGCTTGCATCGTCAACCGCTGGGTCGCCGCGATCGTCCGGCTCTACCAGCCGGAAATCGCGATGCTGCTGCGCAAGCGCGACGAGGCGGTGATGGACCCGCGCCGTCGCCGCCGGCGGTTCGAAGTGTTCGAGGACCCCAGGCTGGAGATCACCTCGAGCTTGGCGATCGACCTCGACGCCCGCCTGGCCGCAGTCGATCGCGTGGTCACCGAACCGGCCCCGGCGGCGCATCCGCCGGCCACGCCGCGACTGCCGCGCATGGCCGACGGCTGGGGGAGCTGAGGGAGAAAGGCGTGATCGCGCGCGTCGCCATTCTGCACGTGAGTTACGCATTATATTTTCTCGTTAGATCAGCCCGATAATCCGTGTGCGAAATTGTTGATTTTTGCACTGGCCCGTTGCGGGAACCTGACGACGAGTTTCTAGAAAAACCGGGTGTCGTGTATCAAGTATGAGCAAGCCCGCTCACCCACCCTTGAAACAGTCACCGTGAGACGACGGTTACTCAAACTGGCTTCCGCTTCCATCGCCATGTTGCTCGCGATCGGTGTAACCCCCGGCGGTGCGGTCGGCTTCCAGTGGGTCACAGTAGCCGACCCCGAGGACCAGCCACTCGATGTTGCGGTCTGGTATCCCAGTAATTCTCCTGTCGCAACGCAAGCGCTTGGCGCATACCGCCAGACGGTCGCATCCGACGGAGCAATTTCAGGATCGCAACTCCCGTTGGTTGTCATCTCGCACGGGAACGGTGGTTGGGCCGGCTCCCATTTCGATACCGCATTGGCCCTTGCTGAGGCAGGCTTCGTTGTCGCCGCGATCACCCATACCGGCGATAACTTCAAAGATCGGAGTTATGCCTTTCAGGCGCGCAACTTGATCGGCCGGCCCCGGCACGTTGTTCGCACGCTCGATTATATGCTGACGATCTGGCCAGAGCATGAGCGCCTCGACCCCACACAGATCGGCATCTTTGGCCACTCTGCGGGCGCGATTACCGCATTGGTCGCAGCCGGCGGCGCAGCAAATCTCGATCGTATCGCGCAACGTTGCCACGAGCGCCCTGAAGATCAGGTCTGTCAATCCACGCCGGAACGCGGCGAGACCAACGATACGGCGCAGACGGGCGCTCCAGTTTTCATGCACGATCCGCGGATCGGCGCAGCCGTGATCGCTGCAACAGGGTTGGGTATGACCTTCGAAGAAGGTGGACTTTCAGCGGTCAGAGTGCCGGTTCAATTGTGGCGTGCAGCCGAGGATCGCATCGCGGTCGATCAGTGGAGTACCGCAATTATCCGCCGGGAATTGCCGACCCCGCCAGACGAGCATGTGGTGCCGCTCGCGGGACATTTCGCGTTCTTGGCACCGTGCAGCGAGGCGCTCGCCGCAGCGGCACCGGGAATATGCATCGATGCGCCCGGCTTCGATCGAGCAGGGTTTCATCGAGAGTTCAACGAAACCCTCATCGCATTTCTTCGTGCGCGATTGCCTACATTTAAGCCGGTTCATTGACGTGGATGTAGAGGCCAAGCCGGCGGGAGGTTGCCGCGGCATCTAACGGCGTCTTTGGTTTACCCCGCCTTCGCGCGCGGCGGGAACGTTTGGCGGGGCTCCTCGAGGCCGGCGGGATCCTGGTGGATAATGATCTCGGCGTGGGGATAAGCCTCGCGCAGTTGAGCCTCGACTTCGTCAGAAATCTCATGCGCGCGCCGCAGGTTCATTGCGCCGTCCATTTCGAGATGAAGCTGGATGAACGCCGTCGGGCCCGCGAGCCGTGTCTTCAGATCGTGCACGGCGGCGACCTCGCGCGCCCGCTCGGCGATGCCGCGGATGCGGGCGCGATCCGCATCCGGCATTTCGCGGTCCATCAAATGGGTCAGCGACTGCCGTAACAGGCGGACCGAGCCATAGATGATCCATAGCCCGATCGCGCCGCCGAACAGCGGGTCGAGGATCGGGATATCGACAAACCCGTCGATGACCAGCGCGGCAAGGACCGCGACATTGACCACGAGGTCGCTGCGGAAATGCAGCTCGTCCGCGCCGATCGCCAGCGATCCGGTGCGGGCAACGACACGACGCTGATAGAGCACAAGCGCGCCATCGATCAGGATCGACACGACGATTACCGCGATGCCGAGATTGACGCGGATAATCGGCGTCGGGGTGATGGCCCCTCTGACGGCCTCGAATACCAGCAGCAGAGCGCCCCCAGAGAGAAACGCCGCCTGTCCGAGCGCGGCGAGCGGCTCGGCCTTGCCGTGGCCGAAGCGGTGCTCGCGGTCGGGCGGCTCCAATGCCTGGCGCACCGCGAACAGGTTGACGATCGCGGCGACGATATCGAGCAGCGAGTCGACAAGGCTCGACAGCATCGCGACCGAGCCGGTCGCGAGCCACGCCGCGAACTTGATCGCGATCAACAGCGCCGAAACAGCGACCGACGCATAGGTCGCGCGTGAGCGAAGCCGCGCCTGTTTCGGGTCGATGCCGCTCATGGAAACAATAGCTCGCGGCGCCAGCCATCGCCGTCGCGCACAAAGACCAGCCGGTCGTGGAGCCGCGATGGCCGGTCCTGCCAGAATTCGACGCGGTCCGGCCGCACCCGGAAGCCGGACCAGAAATTCGGGCGCAGGATCGCGCTGCGGTCGGCGAAGCGGCGGGTGAACATGTCGACCCGTTTTTCGAGCTGCTCGCGATTTTCGAGCAGGCGCGACTGGTCCGAGGACCACGCGGCGATCTGGCTGCCACGCGGCCGGCTCGCGAAATAAGTGTCGGCCTCGTCCTCGGAGACCTGCTCGGCGGTTCCCTCGATGCGGACTTGGCGCTTCAGCGACTTCCAATGAAAGCACAGCGCGGCGTGCGGGTTGACGAACAGCTCGTTGGCCTTGCGGCTTTCGACGTTGGTGTAGAACACAAAACCGCGCGGATCGACCACCTTCAACAACACCGCGCGCAGCGACGGCACACCGGCGGCGGAGACGGTGGCGACGGTCATCGTCTCGGCCAGTTCCTCATGTTTTTCGGCGAGCGCGAGCCAGCGCGCGAACGGCGTGAACGGCTCGATTTCTTGAATGTCGTCGATCGTGCCATCAGTGATTGTGTCGGTCATTTGTGACAATCTCCGTCAACCGGCGGCGTCGGCGATCGGGCGGACGTTCTCCGCCGCGATCAGGTCGGCGAGGCGCGCCTGCATCGCCGCGTTCTCGGCGGCGACGATCTGCTCCATCGCCGGTGCGACGAGAACCTGCCACGGCGCGCGCCGCCGCTCCGCCCAACCGCGCGCCAGCGGCAGGTCCAGCGCCTGGTAGAGGTCGGACAGGGTCGCGTCGCGCGGATCCCAGGCCTGGACCCAGCCGCCCGCCTGGGTCGGCGCGACAAAGCCCGCCTGCGCTAGCCGGTTCAAATATTCGACGAGGCTCGTCGTCGGCACGCCAAGCTCGCGCGCCAATGTCGTGGTGCGCGCCGCCGCGCCGCGCTGCTGCGCCCGCGCCAGCGCCGTGATCAGCGCGAGCGCGAGCCCAAGCTGCACCCCGCCGGCGCCGAGATGGCCGAGCCGCTCGTCGATCTGCCAGGTCGGCAGGTTTGCCGCGATCACCGCGCCAAACAGCACCGCCATCCATGACACGTACATCCACAACAGAAAGATCGGCACCACGGCGAGCGCGCCATAAACCGTCTGGTACGACGTGGTCAGGATGTAGGCCGAGAAGCCCATCTTGAGAAGCTGGATCAGGATCGCCGCGCCGAAAGCCCCGATCGCCCCATCGCGCCATCGCACCGCGCAATTGGGTATGAGGCAATAGAGCAGCGTGCAGGCGCTGAACTCGAGGACGAAGGGCAGCGCGCGCTCGATCTGGCTTCCCCAGGTCGCGAGGTCCGCAAGCTGCGCCGGGTTGAGCCCGGCATGCTGGGCGGCGAGATCGAAATAAGTCGAAAGCGTCAGGCTCGATCCGACGAGCAGCGGTCCCAGGGTCAACAGCGTCCAGTAGGCGAGGATGCGCTGTACCCAGGGCCGTGGAACGCTGACCCGCCAGATCAGGTTGAGCTGGTCTTCGACCGTCGACAACAGCAGCACGCCGGTCGCGGCGATTCCGATCAGGCCGAGCGCCGTTGTCTGCGCCGCCGAGCTCGCGAAGCCGCTGAACCAATACGCCGCCTGCTCGCCGATCGTCGGCACGAAGTCGCGGAACAGCACCGCCAGCAGCTGCTCACGCACCGCCGCGAAGGTCGGGAAGATCGACAGGATCCCCAGCGCGATGACCCCGAGCGGCACCAGCGACACCAGGGCCGTGTAGCTGAGCGCGCCGGCCGCGCCAAAGCAGCGGTCGCGATTGAAGCGCGCCAGCGCATAGCGGATGAATGCCGCCGCCGTCACCGCGCGGCGCCAGACTGGCTGAACTGCTCCGGGCCACTGACCGTCTATCCCGACGCCTCTCATGACGCGGAGTCTACAGGTCGGCTCCGTTACCGCCAACAGCGCCAGCGATTGCGCCAGGTTGCCTCGATTGGCCGGCGCTGGCGGCTTCGTGTAGGATGGATAATCGGGCTTCCACCCGAATCAGAGATCGCGGGGCCGCGCTAATGACCACGAGAAACGGGCTGATGGCCGGCAAGCGGGGCCTGGTGATGGGCGTCGCCAACGACCATTCGCTCGGCTGGGGTATCGCCAAGGCGCTGCACGAGGGAGGCGCGGAACTGGCCTTCACCTACCAGGTCGAGGCGCTCGGCAAGCGGGTGCGGCCGCTGGCCGAAAGCGTCGGCAGCGACTTCGTGATCGAGGCCGATGTCGGCTCTGAAGCGAGCCTCGACGCGGTGTTCGCCGCGATCGGCGAACGCTGGGGAAGGCTCGATTTCCTGGTCCATTCGATCGGCGCGACCGATCCGAACGCGCTGCGCGGCAAGTATCTCGAAACGACGCGCGAGAATTTCCTGCGCACGCTCGACATCTCGTGCTTCTCGTTTACCGATCTGTGCCGGCGCGCAATGCCGCTGATGTCGCAGGGCGGCAGTCTGTTGACCCTGACCTATGCCGGCGCCGAGCGGGTGATGCCGAACTACAACGTCATGGGTGTCGCCAAGGCGGCGCTCGAGGCGAGCATTAAGTATCTCGCGGTTGATCTCGGCGGCCAGAATATCCGAGTCAACGCGATCTCGGCCGGGCCGATCAGGACGCTGGCGTCGTCTGGGATCAGCGATTTTCGCTACATCCTCAAGTGGAACCAGCTCAATTCGCCCCTGCAGCGCAACACCACGATCGAGGATGTCGGCGGCGCCGGGCTCTATTTGTTGAGCGACCTGTCGGCCGGGGTCACCGGCGAGGTGCATCATGTCGACAGCGGCTACCACGTCGTCGGCATGAAGCGGGTCGACGCACCCGACATCTCGGTCGTGTGAGCGAACGGCGATGGCCGGCAGCTCCTTCGGCACGCTGTTCCGCTTCACCACCTGGGGCGAGAGCCACGGGCCGGCGATCGGCGTCGTCGTCGATGGCGTGCCGCCGCGCATTGCTCTGGCCGAGCCCGATATCCAGCAATGGCTCGACAAGCGCCGGCCGGGCCAGTCGCGCTACACGACACAGCGCCAAGAGCCGGACGAGGTCAAGATCCTGTCGGGCGTGTTCCAGGGCCAGACCACCGGCACCCCGATCAGCCTCCAGATCGACAATGTCGATCAGCGCTCGCGCGACTACAGCAACGTCGCGGAGCGGTTCCGCCCCGGCCATGCCGACTACACCTACTGGAAGAAATACGGCATCCGCGATTATCGGGGCGGCGGCCGGTCCTCGGCGCGCGAGACCGCCTCGCGCGTCGCCGCCGGCGCGGTCGCGCGCAAGGTGCTGGGGCCCGATATCACGATCCGCGGCGCGCTGGTCCAAGTCGGGTCGCACGCGATCGATCGCGCCGTCTGGGACTGGGCGCAGGTCGAGCAGAACCCGTTCTGGTGCCCGGACGCGAATGCGGCGGCGCAATGGGCCGATTACATCGACGGCGTGCGCAAGGCCGGCTCATCGGCCGGGGCGATCATCGAAGTGGTCGCGAGCGGCGTGCCGGTCGGCCTCGGCGAGCCGATCTATGACAAGCTCGACGGCGACCTCGCACGCGCGATGATGACGATCAACGCGGTCAAGGCGGTCGAGATCGGCGCCGGGTTCGCCGCTGCCGCGCTCTCAGGCGAAGAGAATTCCGACGAGATGCGGATGGAGGACGGCAAGGTCGCGTTTCTATCGAACAACGCGGGCGGCATTCTGGGCGGCATCTCCACGGGCCAAGACATCGTCGTGCGCTTCGCCGTCAAGCCGACCAGCTCGATCTTCAAGCCGATGCGCACCGTCGATGCAGAGGGCAACGACACCGAAATTGAAATGCACGGGCGCCATGACCCGTGCGTCGGCATCCGCGCGGTGCCGGTCGGCGAGGCGATGATGGCCTGCGTGCTCGCCGATCACCTGCTGCGCTATCGCGCGATCGGCGGCGGGGTTTAGGCGGCGAGCCTGCGATGACTCCACCCCTCTCCCGTATACGGGAGAGGGGTGGAAGAGCGAAGCCCGGAAGGCGGGTGAAGGGCTATCTGAGCGGCGAGAACGACGCCGGCACGACCAGCATGTTTTCCTGGACCAGCGTCTGGCCCGGCTGCCCGCCCTTGGGCGGCCATATGCCTTCCTTGCGGGCGTGTTCGCGCACCGCGAAGCGCTCGGCTGAGTCCTTGTAGGCCCAGATGTGGCGCCAGCGGTTGAGCCCGCCGAGCTCGGAATGACCGGCGAAGGCAAGCGGCGACAGCTTGGTGCGCTCGGCGATCTGGGTGCTCCAGCGGTCGATCTGACCCGGCATCGCGCCCGGGGCCAGCGTGTAGGTGCGGATTTCGTAGATGCCGCCGAGCTGGCGCGGCTCGAGCTTCGGCGAGAACGTTGCAGGGATGAAGATCTCGCTCTCCTGCTCCTCGACGAACTCGCGAATATTGGGCGGCCAGCCTTCGAGTTTCTGCGACTCGGCGCGGACCCGGGTGCGCTCCTCGAAATTGGCGTAGGGCCAAACGTGAATGATGCGATTCAGGGGGCCGACCTCGGTGTGCCAGAAGGCGGCGAGCGGCGACAATTTGGTGCGCGCCGGCAGGGCCTGACCGAAACGCTCCTCGGCCTGCGCGACCGAGCCGGGCTTCAATCGATAGGTGCGAAATTCGACGATCATGGGGGAGTTCCTCCGCGTGGGGATAGCGCGGGAAACGCTAGACCCGTCACGGGCCAAGTCAAGCGGCGTGAGGAGAGACAAGCCATGCCGCCCCGCAAACCGATGCCGGGACTGCCGAATTTGCGTGAGCGGCGGCGCGGGGGTTCCGGCTAGGGTGCCGATGGAGCGTGGGCTGGGGAGGACGCGATGACGGCGGTAGAACGTTCGGCAATGCGCAAGATCTATCTGCGGCTGCTGCCGTTCGGCTGCCTGTGCATGATCGTCTGCTACCTAGACCGCATCAATGTCGGCTTCGCGGCGCTGACGATGCGCGGTGATCTGGGCCTCAGCGCCACCGCGTTCGGGTTTGGCGCAGGCTGTTTCTATGCCGGCTACTGCACCTTCGAGATCCCCAGCAACATCCTGCTGATGAAGGTCGGCGCGCGGTTCTGGATCGCGCGGATCATGCTGACCTGGGGCGTGCTGTCGATGGCGATGGCGCTGGTGTGGAGCACGTCGAGCTTTATCGGTTTGCGCTTCCTGTTGGGCCTCGCCGAGGCCGGGTTCTTCCCCGGCATGCTGCTCTATTTCACCTTCTGGTTCCCGGCGGCGCATCGCGGCCGGATGGTCGCGTGGTTCGGCGTCGCGACCCCGGTCGCGGTGGCGATCGGCGGGCCGATCTCGTCCTATCTGATGCTGCTCGACGGCACCTGGGGCCTCGCGGGTTGGAAATGGCTGTTTATCGGCGAGGGGATGCCGGCGGTAATCCTCGGCGTCGTGTGCCTGGCTTATCTGGTCGACGGGCCGCTGAAGGCAAGCTGGCTGACCCAGGAGGAAAAGGACTGGCTTGCCGCCGAGATGGAGCGCGAACGGCAGGAAGTCACCAACGCACACGGGCACATGTCGATGTGGCAGGCGCTGGTTAACCCGCGCGTCCTGGCGCTGGCGATCATCTATCTCGGCGTCGTCACGCCGAGCGTCGGGCTCGTGCTGTTCGCACCGCAGATCATCAAGCAGGCCGGGCTGTCGAACTTCGCGACCGGGTTTGTCACCTCGATCCCCTATATAGCCGGTGTCGCCGGGATGATCCTGTGGGGCCATCTGTCGGACCGGATGAACGAGCGGCGTTGGAACCTGTTCGCCGGCTGCGTGCTGTCGGCGGCGGCCATGATCTTCGCGGGGGCGATGGTCGGGACCATCGTCGCGGTCGCCGCGATGTGTTTGGCGACGATCGGGTTCTACGGCTCGAAGGGCCCGTTCTGGTCGCTGCCCAACACGATTCTGAGCGGCACCGCGGCGGCGTCCGGTCTCGCCTTTATCAATTCGGTCGGCAATCTCGGCGGCTGGTTCGGTCCGACGATCGTCGGCTGGCTCGCCGACAAGACCGGCGGGTTCCAGGGCGGGCTCTACGCGCTCTCCGGGTTCTGCGTGCTGGCCGCGGTCGTCACCGTGATCGGCGTCGCGGCGCCGCGCCGGGCGGCCGCTATCGCGGCGGTCGGAGCGGCGGCGGAATAACCGGCCTAATTTCCGTCAGCGGCAACCTCGAACTCGAGCGGCTCCTCGTAGAACATGCCGAGGCGGTTGATCCCGTCGAATGCCGCGACCTTGTAGCATTCGGCGAGGGTCGGATAGTTGAACACGGTGTTGACGAAATAATCGACCGTGCCGCCGAACGACAGCACCGCTTGGCCGATATGGATGAGCTCGCTGGCGCCCTCGCCGATGATGTGGACGCCGAGGAGCTTGTGCGTCTCGCTGTGGAAGATCAGCTTTAGGAGGCCGGTCACGTCGCCGATGATCTGGCCGCGCGCGATCTCCTTGTAGCGCGCCTTGCCGATCTCATAGGCGACGCCCTCCGAGGTCAACTCCTCTTCGGTCTTGCCGACCATCGAGATTTCCGGCACCGCGTAGATGCCGTAGGGAAACAGCCCGGGGACGCTCTTCGCGCGCACGCCGAACGCGTGGCAGACCGCGAGGCGGCCCTGCTCCATCGAGGTCGAGGCCAGCGCCGGGAACCCGATCACGTCGCCGGCCGCGTAGATATGCGGCACCTCGGTGCGGAAATTGGCGTCGACCTTGAGCCGGCCGCGCTCGTCGGGCTTCAGCCCGGCGGATTCGAGGTTGAGCTTGCTGGTGGCGCCGGTGCGGCCGACCGAATAAAGCGCCTTTTCGGTGAGGATCGTCTTGCCGCTGTCGAGATGCAGGCGGACGCGCTCGCCGGTCTCGGTGCCGACGATCTCCAGACGGTTGACGCTTTCGCCGAGGCGCAGAGTCACCCGGCTTTCACGCAGATGGTGGCAGAGTTCGGCGGCGATCTCCTGGTCGACGAACGGCAGCAGTTGGTTGCGCTGATCGACGAGCGTGACCCTGATGCCCAGCGCGGCGAGGATGCTGGCGTATTCGCAGCCGATGACCCCGGCGCCGACCACCGCGAGGCTGCGCGGCAATTCGTCGAGGTGGAGGATATCGTCGCTGGTAAAGATGCGCTTGCTGTCGAACGGTACGTGGCTGCTGCGCGTCGTCTCGGTGCCGGTGGCGATGACGATCGTGCCGGCGGTGATCGTGCGCGAGGTGCTGCCGTCGATCAGGTCGAGGCGCAGTGTGTGCGGGTCGGTGAACGAGGCGCTGGCCGAGATCAGCTCGACATGGTTGCGCATCAACTGGTGGCGGGCGATGTCAATGCCGTGCGCGATGACCTGGTTGGTGCGCACCAGCAGGTCTTGGATCGTGATGTTTTCCTTGACCCGGTACGACGCACCGTAGAACTCGCGCGAGCGGAAGCCGGAGAGGTCGAGCACCGCCTCGCGCAGCGTCTTCGACGGAATCGTCCCGAGATTGACGCTAACCCCGCCGACGACGGTGGTCTTCTCGATGACCGCGACCCGCTTGTCGAGCTTGGCGCCCTGAATCGCGGCGCGCTGCCCGGCCGGGCCGGAGCCGATCACCACCAGATCAAAATCGTACGAGGTCGCAGCCATGACAAAACCCCCTGGGCCGGTCAATGCAAAGGATAGACCGCAGTTTTGACCCTAGCGACCGAAAGTGACGATGTTGTTAACCAAACCATGCGGTCGCCCGCGCCGCGCCCGAGGCTATCGCACCGTGGATCGCTTCGTTATCGTCGGTTCAACCGCACATTGGGGGGCGAAGGATGTTTCGGTCGATTGGGGCACTTGCGTTGATTGTCGCCGCCGCGGCGCTGGCGTCACCCGTTCGGGCGGACGATGCACAGGTCGAGCGCGGCAAGTACCTGGTGACTATCGGCGACTGCATCGATTGCCACACGCAGGGATACTTCTTCGCCAAGCCGGATATGACCCGCTATCTCGGCGGCTCGGATGTCGGTTTCCAGGTCGGCGATCTCGGCGTGTTCGTCGGGCCCAACTTGACGCCGGACAAGGAAACTGGGCTCGGCGATTGGACGGCGCAGCAGATCGAGACGGTGCTGACTACCGGAGTGCGGCCGGATGGCCGGATTCTCGCTCCGATCATGCCGTGGCGCGCGCTGGCCAAAATGACCAAGCCCGACCTCCTCGCGCTGATCGCCTATCTGAAGAGCCTGCCGCCGATAACAAATAAGGTTCCGGGGCCGTTCGGGCCCGACGAAAAGCCGAGCGTGCCGGTCATGAAGATCGTGATGCCCGAGGGTGCTCCGCCCAAGTGATCGGATTCAGCCGTAATGCTCGACGAGGGTCTCGTCCTGACCACGCGGGGCGCCCGCCGCGTTGAAGATCGGGGTCAACACGATCGCGACGGCGAAGTTGAGGATCAAGGTCGCGAACGCGGTGTAGGAGGGCAGGGAATAGCCGGCGATCGTCAGCGGGTAGATCGGCGTGAAACCCTGCATCGCCGCCATCCACGTGCCGGTGACGATGCCGACGAGCCAGCCGATCAGCAGTGCGCGCTGATGGAACCAGCGCGTGTAGAGACCGATGATCACCGCCGGCAGGGTCTGGATGATCCACACGCCGCCGAGGAGCTGCAGATTGATCGCGTATTGCAGCGGAATGAACACGATGAACACGAGAGCGCCGAACTTGACGACGAGCGACACCCACTTCGCCATCTGCGCTTCCTGCGCCGGGGTGCAGGTCGGGTTGATGAACTCGCGGTAGATGTTGCGGGTCCACAGATTGGCCGCGGCGATCGACATGATCGCCGCCGGCACCAGCGCGCCGATCGCAATCGCGGCGAACCCCACGCCGACAAACCATGACGGGAACATCGCGATGAACAGCGCCGGCACCGCGAAATTCCGCGGATAGGCCTTGGCGAAATCGGCAAATTGCGGCGCTTTGTCGACCCCGGCGGCGAGCGCCATGAAGCCCAAGAGGGCGATCAGCGCCAGCAGAAACGAATAGGCCGGCAACAGCGCCGCGTTGCGGCTGATCGCGCCGCGCGAGCTCGCGCTCAGCACGCCGGTCATCGCATGCGGATAAAGGAACAGTGCCAGTGCCGAGCCCAGCGCCAAGGTCCAATAGCCGCTATAGGGAATGAGCGCGGTCGGCGGCGACGGAGCGAGCAGCAGCTTTGCCGCCGGCACCGCGGCGAAAATCTTGTCATAGCCGCCGAGTTGCAGCGGGATCGCGATCACCGCGGCGATCACGGTGACCCAGATCAGCGCGTCCTTGACGATCGCGATCGCCGCCGGCGCGCGCAGCCCGCTCGTATAGGTAAAGGCGGCGAGGATCACAAAGGCGATGATCAGCGGCAGATCGCCCATCCATCCGGCACCCGCGACGCCGAGCGCGGCGATCACCACCTGGATGCCGACCAGCTGCAGCGCGATATAGGGCATCGTCGCGATGATGCCGGTCACCGCGACGGCGAGCGCCAGCCAGCGGCTGCCATAGCGTCCGCGCACGAAATCGGAGGCGGTGATGTAGCCGTTGTGCCGCGCGACGGTCCACAGCCGCGGGAACACGACAAAGACGAACGGATAGACCATCACCGTGTACGGCACCGCGAAAAACGCGATCGCCCCGGCGCCGAACATCAACGCCGGCACGGCGATAAAGGTGTAGGCGGTGTAGAGATCGCCGCCGAGCAGGAACCAGGTAATCACCGTGCCGAAGCGTCCGCCGGCGAGGCCCCATTCGCTCAGCAGATCGAGATCGCCGCGGCGCCAACGCACCGCGAGAAAACCGAGGATCGTGACCGCGGCGAACAGCAGGATGAAGACGATGAGAGCGGTCCAGTCGATCGGCATCGCGGCCTCCCTAGGTCCGGCCGCGGTTGACGATGAGGTGGACGATCACGATCAGCGCCGAGCCGATCCAAATCCACAACAGCTGGTACCAGTAGAAGAACGGAATCCCGGCCCAGGACGGCTCGGCCCGGTTGTAGCTCGCCACCCAGAACATCGCGGCGTAGGGGATCAGCAGCAACAGATACCAAAGCCGCGAGGCCGCCCCTCTGGACTGAGGGCGGCGCGAGCCGTCGCCTTGCATGCGCTTCCTCCAACTTTTCTTGGCGCGAACTGTCTCGCATCGGCGCGGCGTTGGCAATAAATCCATAATCCTGGGTTGTGCCATCGATCCGGCGATTTCAAGCATCTGGCCTCGCCGCCGCCGTCCCGATACTCTTGTTGATTGGCGCCCGCGGAGAGGATGATTTGGAACAGCGCAATCTGGGCAGGTCGGGCCTGCAAGTCTCGCTGATCGGGCTCGGCTGCAACAATTTCGCCGGCCGCATCGACTTCGAGGCGACCAAGCGCGTCGTGCACAAGGCGCTCGACCTCGGCATCACCCTCTTCGACAACGCCGATACCTATGGCGACCCGCGTGGCGGCGCCGAAGAATATCTCGGCAGGATATTGGGGCCGCGCCGCAAGGACATCGTGCTGGCGACCAAGTTCGGCCGGCCGATGGATGCGGCGGGCAAGCTGCAGGGCGCGTCGCGCGGCTATATCATGGATGCGGTCGAGGCGAGTCTGCGGCGGCTGCAGACCGACTATATCGACCTCTACTGGCAGCATATCGAGGATCCGCGCACCCCGATCGAGGAGACGATGCGGGCGATGGACGACCTTGTGCGCCATGGGAAGGTCCGATACATCGCCTGTTCCACATTAGCCTCCTGGCAGGTGGTCGAAGCGAACTGGACGGCGAAGTCGCAAGGGTTGGAGCAATACATCGCCTGCCAGGAGCGCTACAGCCTGTTGGAGCGTCAATACGAGCCGAACATGGCGGCGATGGTCGAGGCCTACGGATTGGGCCTGATCCCGTTCTCGCCGCTCGCCAATGGGCTCTTGACCGGGAAGTACCTGCGCAACCGGCCGATGCCGGACGGCGCGCGGCTGACCGTGACCCAGCGCATGGCCGACCGCTACCTGACCGACCGCAACTGGAAGATCGTCGAGCGCCTCGCCGAGTTCTGCGAAGCGCGCGGCAAGGCGATGCTGGAGCTGGCGTTCAGCTGGCTCGCGTCGCGGCCGGCCGTTGCCAGCATCATCGCCGGCGCCACCGCGCCCGAGCAATTGGAGGACAATGTCCGCGCCGCCGGCTGGGTGCTGAGCGCCGACGAATTGCGCGAGATCGACCGGCTCACCGCCGGGTAAAATTTAACCATCCACAGGAGGTTCATCATGGATATTCGACTGGACGGCAGAAGCGCGATCATCACCGGCGGCAGCAAGGGGCTGGGCCTGGCGATCGCCAAGGAAATGGCCGCGTCGGGCGCCGATGTCGCGGTCCTCGCGCGCGATCCGGCGACGCTCGCCGACGCCAAGGGTGAGTTACAGAAAGTCTCCAAGGCCAAGGTCGCGGCGATTTCCTGCGACGTGTCGAAAATGGCGCCGATCCAGGCGGCCTACGACCAGGTGATGAAGGAATTCGGCAAGGTCGACATCCTCGTCAACAATGCCGGCCAGTCGCAGGCCGGGCCGATCCTCCAAGTCACCGACGAGATGTGGCAGGCCGATTTCGACCTCAAGGTGTTCGCCGCGCTTCGCCTCGTGCGGCTCTGCATGCCGCAGATGCAGGAGCGCAAATGGGGCCGCATCATCAATGTGCTCAACATCGGCGCCAAGGCGCCGGGGCCGCGCAGCGTGCCGACCTCGGTGTCGCGCGCCGCGGGCCTGGCGATCACCAAGGTGCTGGCGGGTGAGGGTGCGCCGCACAACGTGCTGTGTAACGCATTACATGTCGGGATCATCGTCAGCGACCAGATCGTCCGCCGCCATGCCCGCGAGGGCGCCAATGTCAGCCTCGACGCCTTTATCGCCAAGGCCGGCGAGGCGGTGCCGCTGGGCCGCATGGGCAAGGCCGAGGAATTCGCCGCGGTGGCGACTTTCCTTTGCTCGGAGCAGGCCGGCTATGTCACCGGCGCCTCGATCAATGTCGACGGCGGCCGCTCGCCGATCTGGTGAGCCAGTCTGGCCCCCGCCCATCGGCCGTCGAATGCAATTGCTCGCGGGCTGAGGATTGGGAAATCAAGTTGGCCGGGCTCGTGCTAGCCGAGCCCGGCCTTCGAGCGTTCATTTGAGTGGCGTTAGTACGGGAACCCGCCGCCGAACATATCAGTCATTATTTTTGACGTCGGAGCGCAGGCATGGTTGAGGCAGGGTAGGCCAAAACCCGCTTCCAAAGTCCTCAGCAGCGAGTAGTGGTCGTAGGGAACCTGGCTGACGTGCCCGTTCTGCGCGTAATTGGTCTCGACCGTCATCACCACGCGGTTGGCGGCATTGGAATAGTCGTTCTCGTCCCAGACGAGGACGATCACGTTGTGACCTTCCCGCCAGGCCGGCGAAGCCTTGATACCGTTCACCAGCTTCGCGACCTCGGCGTCGCCGATTGACATCAGCAAGCCGGCTTCCGCTGCCGTATTCTCGGAGCAGATTGGCGTGCCGCCGGAGACGAAGCCGTGCATGTCGTGGCATTGGTCCGGAACGATGAACAGCAAGTTCGGCAGATCTTGGGGTGATTGAAGGTCCGCCCACAACCCGTTATTGCCATCGAAGTCGACGACATTTTCGAGTCCATTGGCTTCAACGTCTTGGAAATAGACAAACGGGTCGTGCTTGACCGCGTACAGCTTTTGGATGGGGCCAGGAGCAAAAACGCTAGCCGGGCTGAGATTGGAGAACGCGCCATCCGAATAATTGACGCCGAGGACCCCCGGCGAGACGATCGGCAGGCTTTCTTGGTAGCTCTTCCAAGACATGCCTCGGGCGGTCAGCTGATCGGCGATCGACTGCGGCGTGAACTCGATCGATGGGTAATCATAGAGCGCGCAGTTATTGGGAGCCGGAGTGCCGGTAATCGTGATCTGGCCGTTGCATTCGGTCGAGTTGGTCGCGGTCGCTACAACCGGGTTGTCCATTCCGGGGACTGCAATCGGCGTAAACGCCCCGACGCAGCCCGTGCTGCCAGGGGCGTTGTCAGTGCATCCGACTTTGATCCAATTCGGCCAAAAGTCATTCGTCAGCCCAAAGTTGGAGCCGCCCGTTATTTCGAGATAGTTCGGCGCGCTGGGATGCCCGACCGCAAAGTAGTTGGTGGCCTGATTTGCAATCTTCACGTAGCTGTTAATGAAAGGCGCGTTCGGATTGCCGAGGATGTCCGTGTTGGTCTCGTTCTCCATTACGATCAGAAAGACGTGGTTAAGCCCGAAAGGGGGTGGTTGATGAAACTGGTTGTCCTCGGCTTGAGCCGAGCTGGTGACGAGAGCCGCACTCGCCGCCAGAACCAGGAATGCCCTTTTCATGAATAGCTCCTTTCGTTGAAATCATATTTCGCTGACCGGCTCCTCTAACACCGGGGCGTGACGGGCTCGTTGCCCCTAAGTTGCACAATTGCGGCACGATCATTTCGGCGGCGGAATGGGGGGCGCTGGAGTGGCGCCTGTGAATGCGGGTCCCCTTCGCGGAGACGCGATCGGCTAAGCCATCAACATCGATGACGGCGGCTCGGCTGTTGTGTGAAACTGAAGGCCTATGGTCGGCGACAAACCGAAGGGAGAGGAACGATGGCTCGCATCAGGCATATCGCGCTCGTGACCGACGATCCGGCGAAGACGGCGGATTTCTACAAGGAACATTTCGGGCTGACCGAGCTCTATCGCCGGCCGGGCGATACCGGTGAGAAAGGGGTGTGGCTCAGCGACGGCTACATCTATTTCGCCATCCTGAAATACGGCGAGCCCGGCGCGCCGAAGCTCGGCCCCGGCCAGACCTCCGAGATGCGCGGCCTCCACCACATCGGGTTCTACGTCGATGACGAGCAGGCGAAGGCAAAGGAGCTCGAAGCGGCGAATTATTCGCCGGTCCCGATCCCGGATCGCGGCGACCGCATGGGACGCGATGCCATCATGGGCGACGCGGATAACCTGAAATACCTCGGCCCCGACGATGTCCACATCGACATCCGCAGCCGCGGCTGGAACGAAGCGATCGCCTTCGGCATGGAGCGCCTGGACCTTGCGCCGGTGAAGGAAGAAGAAGAGGTCTGGTAGCGAAAAGCCGAGGTTTAGGCCCAGTAGATAGCATCGACGCGCCGTTACTGCGGCGCGTCGATGTAATTCCCCATGTTACGGGGATAGACGGCGCGTTTGCTATGCCTTGCGAGCGGCGGCGCTTCTCTTGCGGGCGCGGGCGGCCTTCACGCCGGCGTCTTTCATCCGCGGCTTGTGATCCGGCTTTCCAGCCGTCGTCTGCCAGTGTGCACGAAGCAGCTTGATACCTTCAACGGGGTATAGCCCTGCGTCGTACATCCAATGATGCGTGCCGCAGAGGTAGGCGATGTTGTCTGGATCGTTGTTCCCGGCATGATGATCGAGATGGGCGACCGTCAGCGACGTCGGGAGCTGCAATCCGCAAACGACGCAGCAGCGAAATGGATAATGCTTGGCCGCAACTTTTTGTGCTCCCCCTTGATTGCGCACGAGGGACGGCAAAGCATCAGATACTAGCGCTGGTGTCTGCAGCTTTCGACTTGCGACGCTGATGCCGAGCTTTGCGGCCAGGGAGGGGGAAATGCCTTCCGCGATCGGGCGGAAGCGCTTGATGTCTTCCATCAGCAGTTCTCGAACATCGCCCTCTTCATCCGTGAGCGGTTTGCGCGTTTTCATATCTCCTCGACACTCTTGCATTCGCCCGGCGGAAGCTGATGACGCGAATGCCTGTGGCGGTTTCGACGAAACCCAAGACATGTAGTCGCATATCCAGATAACCCAACGCCACATGTCGCGTTTCGCCATAATCGCGGCGGGTGTCGATCGATCGAAATCGCGGTAGGGAAATCGAAATCGCTGGCGCGATCGAACGATAAGCCTCGCTCGCGGATGTTGCGCGCACTCTTCGTGGGATCGAACGTGATCTCCATGGGCTAGATCGTCGGCGCATTACCCCTCCCGCAGATACTTCTCCTCCAGCTCCCGCCACGCGGCGGTGCCGACCGCGAGTTCGCGTTCTTGGAAGGTGCACAGCTCGCCCTCGATGCGGGTCACGTGGCCGTCTTCCTTGAGCACGGCGAGCACGCGCTGGGCGGCGCGGATCGCGGCGCGGTGGGTCTGCGACGGGTAGATGCCGAGCCGAAATCCCATCGCCTCGAGCTCCGAGGCGGGGAGCATCGGCGTCTTGCCGCCCTCGAACACATTGACCAGGTTCGGCCCGTTGACGCTGCGGCCGACGATGCGCAGCTCCTCGACCGTTTGCGGCGCCTCGACGAACCCGACATCGGCGCCGGCTTCGAGATAGGCGTTGACCCGGTCCATCGCCGCCGCGAGTCCCTCGACCGCGCGCGCGTCGGAGCGGGCGATGATCACCATCTCCGCGTCGCGGCGGGTATCGACCGCAGCCTTGATCTTGCCGACCATCTCGGCTTTGGGGATCACCTCCTTGCCCTCGTAGTGACCGCATTTCTTGGGCGCCACCTGGTCTTCGATGTGAAACCCGGCGACCCCGGATTTTTCGTATTCGCGCACGGTGCGGATCACATTGATCGCGTTGCCGTAGCCGGTGTCGGCGTCGGCGATCACCGGGATCTCGACGGCCTCGACGGTGAGCCCGATAAACCGCACGTTCTCGACCACGGTCAAAAGGCCGAGGTCGGGATAGCCGCTCGCCCGCGAATAGCCGCCGCCGGTCAAGTACACCGCATCGAACCCGGCCGCCTCGACAAGCCGCGCGGTCAACGTGTCGTAGGCTCCCGGCACCATCGTGTAGCCGCTTCTGGTGATCAGTTGCCGCAGCTTCTGGCGTGGGGTCATCGGCATGTCTCCTGCGTTCGGTTGAGGCGAGGGGAGCGCTTGCGCGGCGGCTCTGTCAACCAAGCGTTAAGCAAGCCTCGAATAGGATCAGGGGGCGATTTTCCCGCTCGGGTCACGTCGATGACACGCCTCCTTCCCGCCTTGCTCAGCGCTCTCGTCCTGTTCCCCACCGCCAGCTGGGCCGATGATCCGCCGCCGCAGAGCGCCCGGGGCTGCGGCCTCGTCTCCGGCGCGTTGATCTCGCAGGGCCAGGGCCAGGTGATGATCAACTGCGTCGGCGTCACCGAGGAATTCGGCGGCCAGCTCGCCGGCATCCTCACTTATGTGCTGCAGCACCGGCTCGACCCCGAGCTCGTCATCGCCAAGCTCGACGAGATCGAAGGCGCCCCGGTCGACGACGCGCCGCGCGCGCTGAGCGCCGACCAGAGCCAGACGCTCGTGCAAAGCCTTGTCGGCAAGCCCGCCGGGCAGATCGCGATCGTCGCCAACCCCGACGCCAAGGACGGTGGCGACTACGCGCTGGCGATCGCGACCAAGCTGCAAATGGCCGGCTGGCAGATCGCCGGCAGCCAGATCCGCCGCGTCGTGCCGCCGGGGCTCGAGGAGATCCACGGGCTCGTGCTGGTGGTCCACGACGAGAAATCGCCGCCCGACATGGCGCTGCGCCTCAAGCAGGCGATGGGCTCGGCGAAGATCTTCCTGCCGATAATTTCCAACCCGACTCTGGCATCCGACGCGGCGCTGCTCTGGGTCGGCAAGCGGCCGGAGTTCAGCGCAGCGTCGCAATAAGTAACCCATCCTTCCACGCCTTTGCCGCGCCTGTCGTCCCGGAGCGGGTTGGGGTGAGGGTAGTGCGACTTTCGCTGGTGCGCTCCGCGCTATAGAAAGACCGCGAAACGCTTCCAGCACTGAGGGGGAGAACCGCCATGACATTGCGACTGAGGCGGGTCGTCACCGGCCATGACGCAAATGGCAAGGCGATCGTCACGATCGATGAGACGGCGCGCAACCTCGTCTCGACCCGGCCGGGAGTGTCGACTTGCGTCGCTTGGACCAGCGAGGGTTTCCCGGTCGACAACAACGGCGAAGCCGACGAGGCTTTGCGAAAGACCGGGACGACGCACGCTAACGGCACCGTTTTCCGCATCATCGAATTCGCCCCCGGTAACGCCGAACGCAACCATCGCACCGACTCGATCGATTATGCGTGTGTCCTTTCGGGGGAGATCGACATGGACCTCGACGGCACGAACGTCCACCTGAAGGCCGGCGACGTGATCGTGCAGCGCGGCACCATCCACAACTGGATCAACCGCGGCACCGAACCCTGTGTCATCGCGTTCGTCTTGATCGCGGCGCATTCGTTCGTCGCGGGCGGCAAGGCGTTGCCGCCGGTCGGCTGAGCACGAAACGCGTTACTTAATTCGCTAATTCGGCCTCGGCGCCGGGACGACGGTTCCCGGAGCGAGCGCGGTTGCCGGCGCCGCTGCCGTGGCAGCCGGCGCGGAAGGAGCGGGCGCGGCTGGCGCGGCCTTCTGCGCGTTCGCGGCGAGCGCGGTGCGGGTCGCGTCGACCGCGATCAGCTCCTCGGCCAGCATCCGGCCGGGCACGGTGACCGACAGCGTCTTGCCATCCTTCGCGGTGAAGGTGACCGACAGGCCGCCGTCGCGATGCGCATGCATCATCTCCTCGGAGAGCGCGACGGCGAACTCGTCGGCATAGGCGCAGCCTAGGTCGCAGGTGATCTCGTTGCGGCTGATCGCGATAAAGCGCAGCGGCTTGTTGCTGACGCTGTCGTGGACGCCGTCCCAGATGTAGGGCCCGCCGTAATAGCTGTCCTCGACATAGAGCTGGTGCGCGGCCTCGCCGGTCTTGGTGTCGAGCCAGCTTCTGAGCGCGAAATAATTGGTGTCGTCGACGCCGAGGAACGGCTCGGTGTGCTGCACCTTGGGGCCGACAAAGGCAAGGAACCGGCCGTCCTGCTCCTTGGTCATCGCGACCTGGTCGGCGCCGGGCTGCGCGGGCAGCTTTTCCTCGGGTTGCAGCAGCGCGCAGCCCCCGAGCGCGAGGGCAAGCGTCGCGCCTGCAATGAGCTTACGGGTCATCGTGCTTATCCGGGGATTGCGGCCCCGAGGACCGATTGCCCAAGGACCGACAGGTTGTCTTCGCCGAGCGCCGGCGCGCGCTTCGCAAAACCCGGACGCTCGCCGTCGAACGACAGCGGCAGGCCGACGAGGGACAGCGCTCCCTGTTGCTGGATCTGGCCCAGGGCCCGGGTTTGCGGGTCGGCGACGACCTGGTCCATCGAGTTGATCGGGCCGTTGGGGATGCCCTGTTGGTCGAGCAGCGCCGCCCAGTGCGCCCGGGTCTCGATCTTGAAAATGTCGGCGAGGATCGCGACGAGCGCCGTGCGGTTGACCACCCGTTCGCCATTGCTCTTGAAGCGCGGATCCTCGGCAAGGCTCGGCCGGCCGAGCGCGGCGGCGAGGCGGCGGAACAGATTGTCGTTGCCGGCAGCGACCATCATATAGCCGTCCGCCGCCTCGAACGCCTGGTAGGGCACGATCATCTCGACCCCCGACCCGTGCCGCACCGGCAATTCGCCGGTCGCGAGATGGCCGGCGAGCATGATGCTCATCAGCGCCAGCGAGGTTTCATAGAGCGAGGTGTCGACCACCCCGCCCTTGCCGGTCGCGTCTCGTTCTCTCAAGGCGGCGAGGATGCCGATCACCGCCCAGGCGGCGCTTCCCATGTCGATGATCGAGGCGGTGACGCGCACCGGCGGGCGGCCGTCCTCTCCGAGGAGGCTCATCAGCCCGCTATAGGCCTGCATCATCGGGTCGTAGCCCGGCCGGTCGCGCAACGGCCCGGTCGCGCCGAACGCGTTGAGGCTGCAACACACGAGGCTCGGCTTCTCACCCACCAGCGCCGCTGGCGCCAGCCCGTATTTGTCGAGCGCGCCGAATTTGAGGTTGTGGATCACCACATCGGCGCGCTCGAGGATCAGCGTCCTGAGCCGCGCCGCGTCCTTCGGGTCGGCGAGGTCGATCGCGATGCCCTGCTTCCCCCGGTTGACCGCGTGAAAGCAGGTCGCCGCGCCCTCGGCGAATGGCGGGCCCCAGCCGCGGCACGCGTCGCCGCCCTTCGGGTTCTCGACCTTGATCACCTCGGCGCCCAATTCGCCGAGGATCATCCCGGCATAAGGCGCGGCGATGCTGTGGCCGATCTCGACGACGACAAGGCCGGACAGCGGACGAACGGACGACATGGTTTCTCCACGAAGACGCGAATGACGCGGAGGATCATAGCACCGTCAACGCGGCCCGCGGGTCAAGCCCGCCTGGCGCCCGCCGTCAATGTCCGAAATTCGACATGAAGCCGTTGAGCGTGTTCAGCACGTTGCCAACTTGCCCAGGAATGGCGCCCGCCCCGGTGGCGGGTGCTCCGCTGGCCTGCGCCTTCGACGGGTCGGCCTTCGACGGGTCCGGCTTCGACGGATCCTGTTTTGCCGAGGTGGTGCCGGGCGGTTGCGCCGGTGCGGCCGGACCCGTTGGGGCCGGTGTCGCATGCGACGGCGTTGTCGTCGTTTTCGATGGTGTTGCCTTGGGCTTGACGTCGTCGGCCCGGGCGCCCGCCCCCGACAGCAGCGCCAGCGCGGAAATCGTCGCCGAGATCAAGAGAAGCCGGTTGAGCCTGGTCATGTGCGTCTCTCCCCAATTCGCCGTAATCCGCAGGCCCCCCGCGACGGCTGCGCGACGATAGGGGTGCGAGCCAGGTACGGCAACCGCAATTGCTCTCCCCCGCAGAGCAGATCGATGAAGGCGGGGTCGGCGTCGTGTTGTGCTAACTCACGGCTTGATTATTTGAATTTTCTTTATGTGATGGAATACAGCGGCAATCCTGCGCTTCGCCCCGTCACGCGCTGAGGAGCGGAGAATTTGGTTCTTCGGCTTATCGCGGGCTACTCAATGATGGCTCTCAGCGCCGTGGTGCTGGTGCTTGCTTTACGGTGCGGGAGCGCATTAATTCCCAAATCAAATCGATATGAGCTGGTTGTTTGCGCGTCGATCTTGGGATTGCTGCTCGGGTTCATTCTCGTCGCCTATACCCCCCGCAAACTTTCAAACTGACCCACAATCATCGCGCGGGGTGGCGTGACCGAACGCATTGTGCCGGTTATGCTCCGCCCCGCTTGCGTTCGCCGGCCGCGTGCTCAAAAACGGATCCATCGGGGAGGGGACAATGAAAAGACGTTCGGACGACATCGGGGAACAGGTCGCGGGACGCCTGCCGCGGCGCGCGCTGATGCGCGGCGTCACGATCGGCGGGGCGGCGGCGATGCTGGCGGCGGCGGCGCGGACCGGCGCCCAGGCCGCCGATGCGCCGCCCTTCCCGGACCACCCGCGCTGGAAGTTCGTCTTCGTCAACCACGTGACGTCGAACCCGTTTTTCGTGCCGACCCAATACGGCATCCAGGACGCCTGCGCGCTGTTGGGCGTCGACTACCAGTGGACCGGGTCGGAGACATCCGACGCCGCGCAGATGGTCAATGCGATGAACGCGGCGATCGCCGGCAAGGCCGATGCGATCGCAGTGTGCCTGGTCGATCCGAAGGGTTTCGACCGGCCGGTCGAGAGCGCGCTCGAAGCCGGCATCCCGGTGTTCAGTTACAACGCGGATTCTCACACCAACAAGCGGCTCGCCTATATCGGTCAGGACCTGTTCCTCTCCGGGCAGATGGTGGGCGAGCGCATCGTCAAGCTGGTCGGCTCGGGCAAGGTCGCGATCTTCATCGCGACCCCGGGGCAGCTCAACCTGCAGCCGCGGGTCGACGGCGCGATGGATTCGATCAAGAAATCGGGCGCTGATATCCAGGCGACGATGATCGCGACCGACCCGAGCGCCAATGCCGGGCTGACCAAGATCCAGGCCTATTACCTCGGTAACCAGGATGTGAAGGGCCTGTTCGGGGTCAGCGGCGGCGACACGATGAATTGCGGTCTTATCAGCCGGCAGAACGACCTGGCGTCGAAGGGCGTGCATGCCGGCGGCTACGACCTCCTGCCGCGCTCCCTCGAGGCGGTGCGTGACGGCTTTCTCGATTTCGTGATCGACCAGCAGCCATATCTGCAGGGCTTCTACACGGTGATGGAGATGTTCGCGTACAAGGTGTCGGGCGGTCTTATTGGCCCGGCCGATATCAACACCGGTCTCAAATTCGTCACCAAGGACGCGGTCGGCCAGTACATGAACACCAAGACCCGCTACGAGGGCAGCGCGAAAGAGGCCCAGATCGTTCCGCGCAGCGGCGCGATCGGCGGCTGAGTCCCAAGGGCGATAGCGTGGTGGAGGACGCGCCGGGGCGAACAGGTCTCGCGCGGCGGGCATACGCCTTCCTGTTGCGGCCGGAGGCGAGCGTCATCGTCGTGTCGGTGGCGCTCGTCGTCTATTTCGAGATCGCCAACCAGAATTTCCTGACCAATGCCAATGTGCGGACGGTGTCGCAGTTCGTCGCCGCGCCGGTGATCATCGCCTGCGGCGAGATCATGCTGCTCATCTGCCGCGAGATCGATCTGTCGGTCGGTCAGGTCTTCGCGCTGGCGCCGTTCATCATGGAAAACGTCAACGATATCGACGTGCCGGTGCCGCTGGCGATCCTCGCGGCGCTCGCGGTCAGCGCGCTGATTGGCCTGGCGATCGGGCTGATCACGATCAAGCTCGGCATCCCGTCCTTCATCACGACGCTCGGCATGCTGTTCCTGATCACCGGGCTGACCCTGACGATCTCGCGCGGCTATCCGGCGAATGCGCCGGGTGGCCCCATCCTGACCGGGTTCATGGGCGCCTGGGGCTATTCGGAGATCGTCTGGGCGCTCGTCATCGTCGCGCTGATGCATTTGGTGCTGCGCCATACGCGCTGGGGGCTCCACACGATCGCGATCGGCGGCAACATCGTCGCCTCGGCCGAGGCCGGCATCGCGATCAACCGCATCAAGATCGCCAATTTCGTGCTGACCAGCACGTTGGGCGGGTTTACCGGGTTGCTGGAGGCGTTCCGTGTCGGCTCGATCGACCCGCTCGCCGGCGGCAGCAACATCATGTTCCTTGGCGTCGCCTCCGGCGTCATCGGCGGCACCGCGATCGCCGGAGGCGCCGGGACGATCGTCGGCGGCCTCGTCGGCGGCATCATGCTCGGGGTGATGCAGGACGGGTTCACCCTGCAGGGCATCAACGCCTTCACCTTCGACATCATCATCGGCGGCGCGATCCTCATCGCCATGGTCGCCAACATCCATCTCGCGCGGCTGCGGGGGGCCGGTCCGCGATGAGCGAAGCGCCAAGGGGTATGGTTGAAGCCATCCGCGCCGAGAACATCGTCAAGTCGTTCGGCCACGTCGTCGCGCTCAACGGCGTGTCGATGCAGGTCGCGCGCGGCGAGACGCTCGGCATCCTCGGCGACAACGGCGCCGGCAAATCGACGCTGATAAAGATCCTCACCGGCTATCACCAGCCGGATGCCGGGCAGGTTTATGTCGACGGCAAGCCGGTGCAATTGGCCTCGGTCGACGACGCCCGCGCGCTCGGCATCGAGTGCGTCTATCAGGACCTCGCGCTGGTCAACGGGCTGAGCATCTACCACAACATGTTCCTCAAGCGCGAATTGCTGTGGGGCGGGCCCTTAAAGCTGCTCGACCACCGCGCGATGCGCCGCCGCGCCGCCGCGGCGCTGGAAGAGATCGGCGTCGCGATCCCCTCGGTCGATGTCGAGGTTGGCCAATTGTCCGGCGGCCAGCGCCAGGCGATCGCGGTCGCGCGCGCGGTGTTTTCCAACGCGCGCATCCTGTTGCTCGACGAGCCGCTGGCGGCGATGGGCGCGCGCGAGGCGCGCCTCATCATCGATCTGATCGACCGCCTGCGGGCGCGCGGCGACATCGCGATCGTGATGATCGCGCACAACTACGCGCAGACGCTCGAAATCTGCGACCGGGTGATCCTCGTCCAGCACGGCGAGGTGACCTTCGAGAGCCATGCCGCGACGACCTCGGCCGAGGAGCTGCTGGACATCGTCCGCCGCGAATACCGCGCCGCGCGCAGCGGGTGAGAAACGCGAGGGGGCGAAGGACGCAGCGCGACTCTAGTCGCCGGCTAGGGCTTGCTTATCCTGTGGGGTCGCCCAAGCACTTCGCCAGCTCGGAGCCCGCCGTCTCACGTGCCGTATCGAGTGTCTTTTCTAATCCGGAGCAGATCAGCGCGCCGCTCTCTCCTTCAAGGGAGCTGATGCTCCAGTGCGACTTGTCGGCGCCCAACCGACAAATCAGCGTTCGGAGAATGACCCCACCGGCACCCGGCATGTCCAGGAACTGGGCAGTTTTCCAAGCGAGGAGTTCAACAATCATCTTGGCGCCGAGAATAGTATCAGATGTCATTGCCGATGCTTCGTGCAAGCCTCCGGCCTATGCGCCGGTTTCTGCCGTGCAATCGAGTATGGGTGCCTATACCGAAATGTGATGTCCGGCGAGGTTGGCAGCCGCACCTATCGGCGCTGAGCGGCCTGGCGCTGGTGGCGATCGGCGCCGGCACGTCGCTGTTCACCGGAAGGTCATTCGCGTTTTCGGCCGCGCGCCAACTCGGCAGCGGACTCGCCGCCGCCGCAATCACCTACGGCATCGGGGTCGCGGTAACAGGATAGGCCGGCCCGAAACTCTTTCCCGCGCGGAAGTGATCAACGGCCTGCCAGAGCGCGGGTAAGGTAGGTGACCGCCTCTTGATGCTTCTCGTTCTGAATTTCGCCAAAGTTGCGGATCATATTGAGCAGCAGGCGCTGGTAGCCGCGCGATTGTTCCGCGTTCTTTCCGTCGAAGCCTTCGCGAAAAAATATTCGATCGGCGCGTTGAGCACGCGCGCGATCATAGAGCCGGCCGGCCGAAACACTGTTGATGTCGTACTCGTACTTGACCGCCTGCTGGGGACTCACCCCGATCATTTCCCCAAACTGTTCCTGGGTCAGACCGAGCATCAGCCGACGCTCCCGGATCCGACTCGCGACAAGCTCATCGATCGTCGAGAAATTCTTTCTCATGTCAGTCGCCAGGCGTTCACAAAAGGGGCCCGTCAGCATGCTGACGGGCCCCAGAAGTAGTGAAGATGTGCGGTTACCCTAAGGTTAGAACTTCACCTTCAGCATGCCGCTGAGCACGTACGCGTCGCCGCGCAAGTTGACTAGCGTTACACGGTGGCCCCAGGTGTACTCCACACCCAGATCGCCAAAGCTCACCGGGCTCCAGATCAGGTTGCCGTTTATCTGATCCAGCTCCTTGTTCAAGCCTGCGCCGGCCGCGCCGCAATTGTTGTTGGCGCTGCCGAGCGCACCACCGGTCGAGATACAGTTAGTACCCAGCACCAGGCCGCCCTTGATATCGGAGTGGGTCATGCCGAAGGTCAGGTTGCTGCGCAGCTGGTCGGTCCACCAATGCAGCGCGTCGACATGGGCGCCGAAGCACGGGGTTGCCTGGGTACGGACACCCGAATCGTAGAGCAGCCGGTTGGCCGTGAAGTTCGACGACGCGACGGTCGAGTTGGCCCCGAAATTGGTCGTGACCGCGTAGCAGTCGGCGATCAGGCTGCCGATACCGTCGCCGACGCCGACGCCCCAACCGATGTCGTCCTTCGACCACGAGCCCTGCGAAGCGTAGAATGGCCGCAGGTCGCCGGACAGGTACGCACCAAAACCGATGATGTTCTGGTTGAGGTACTTGCCGTCGTTCAGCGTGATCTCACGCATCGCCTCGCCGAGCTGGAAATGGCCCCACGGTTGGTCCCAACGCTGGTTCGCCTTCAGATCCGGGAAGATGTTCTGGAACGGATCGGCTTCCGCGCCGGCGCCCAGGCAGGCGACGTTGGTCGCGGACGACACGACCGAGGCGGTGGTCGTCGTGGCGGTGGGCATCGTCGTGGTGATCGCGCACTGCCCGGCGGTCGGGATCGGCGTCGTGTCTTCATAGATCGCGCCGTTCGGGGTGTAGCCTTCGCTGACCGGCTCCGCCGCCCCGACCTTGAAGCTCCATCCGCCAGGAGCCGTCCAGGTGTATCGCGCGTCGGGAACGCGCGTCCGGCCGGAATAGCCTTCGTCGCTGCCAGACACGAATTCGCCTTCGGCCGAGACATCGCGGATCAGGTCGTTGTCCTGGCCGACCTGCAAGCCGCCCAAGGTAGCGAAGGCCTTGCGCATGCGCGGGATCCAGCCGTTCGAGACGCCGGTCAGGTTGCTGTAAAGCGTGTCGTTGCTGGCGCTCGACGCCGCGAAGTCCATCTCGATATAGGCCCGCGCCTCACCCCACGGGGTGGGGGTCCGGGCGTCGAAATTGATCTGCGACAGGCGGGCGCTTTCATCCCAGTAGGTGCTGCGCGAGTTGCCGGC